>Ga0114923_10000067_pt1 | contig 85758 bp, 133 predicted proteins | sample SumtaG_FD_89578 | JGI IMG/M metagenome (GOLD analysis project Ga0114923, IMG submission 89578) | Deep subsurface microbial communities from Indian Ocean to uncover new lineages of life (NeLLi) - Sumatra_00157 metaG | ecosystem: Environmental > Aquatic > Marine > Oceanic > Sediment | place... | reverse complement strand
TTGCATGTAAATTTGAAGGAGATTGTAAATAATTAAGGTTATGAAATACGAAAGAACACAACAAGAGATTGAGAATAAGATACGGGGTTATCTTTGGTAGGCATGGATGATAGTATATACTATACTACTGGGGATACAGATTCGGAATCCTTAATAAAAAATGTTAGTGATCTTGATAATAAAGATGCAGGACAGGTTAATGATCATGGAGCCTATCTAGATTCGGGAGGGTGGTAGTAAATATCCTCCCTCAGCCCTACTATGATGGAGTGCATCTAGTATGCCACTCTTTCTCTATAGAGGGTCTACATAAGGTATCTAGACTGTTGGGAATTAAGTACTGTCATTATCACTATAAGCCCAGACTTCCCCATTATGATGTACCCAGGTACTTACAGAAGATAGTTAGGGAGAGATCGGTAATAGTATCATCTAAAGATATAATCAGGATTATAAGAGGAGAATATTAGTAATGAACTTACCCGGATTAAATATCAATCGTCTTAATGCTACTAGATTAAATTATGATTGCTGGCAGGTATTTCAGTTTGAGGAGGGGCGTATAGATGTAAATCAAACACCCTATTCTAGGGGCGATCATAAAGGTTATAAGGTTAGTTTACCTGTATTAAATATAGGTATGTTAGGTAATCATCTCACCCCTAAATTTTTTGTTAGGAGTAAGAGGGAGGTAGTAGATTTAGTTAATTCTTTTATAGTAGCTTATGATAGGGATAGGTTACGGGATTGGTATGATGAAAGTAGAGTGAAGTATGATAAAGTTTATAGAGGGGTGTAATATATAAATAATTAACTTTACAAGATTATGAGTGAAGATATATATGAAGAAGGAATAAGGGAACTGTTAGAGGACTATCCTTATATCTCTGAAGAGGACAGGGAATCTATAGCTAAGTCGGCTGTACATCATGTGATGATGTGTCAGGAGATGGAGTCCCATCAACATGCAAATCCTCCTAATACCTATCAGGATTTGCAGGATGCTTTAAGGAAGATTAGAAATCTTGAGGCAGAGATTGAGGCATGTGGTAAGAGGGTTGTTACGGCTAATGAGAATAGGGATTATATGGAGGATCAACTTAGGGGTAGGATAGGTGCATTGCAGGATAGCTTAAAGCAGTGCGGGAGGTAATTTGATATTAAGATAATAAACCTTACCTTTAATAGTAATTATTATTAACCTTAATTAAATTGTTATGAATATCTTGACGTACTTAAATAGAAGCTCCACGGGAGTATACACCTTAATAAAGAAATGGGATAACGGGGATAATTTAACTATAACTATTGAAGCTATAGATTCTGGTAGTGGTGAGTTTATAGTTAATGGTAGTGGTGTTTCTTTTACACATGATAAAGATATACAAGGTATTTGGGATGATAATAACACATGTGGTACAGATATTTATGATTATAATATTACGTCGAATGTTAAGGGATCTATTATAGATGAGACTATAGTTAGGATTGTAGCTAAGACGGTTAGTTTGATAGTAGCTTAATATTATGAGAAGATTTACCCAATTACAGTTAGAGACTGATTCAAGTTTAGTTTTTACCGATGAGGAACTTAGGATACTTCGTAGATGTAATCTGGTTAGTATAATGAGTGCTAGAGGTTTAAAGGTAGAATATATTTCATCTACAGATATAAATCAGCCGGGGTTAGGTGCTGATAGAGATCAGATGGTGAGAAGAATTAAAGAAACACAATAATTATTTTAACCTTAATTATATAAAGATCATGAATGTTAATACGGTAAAATTTCGCAGAAAAGAAAATTCAAAATTGGAATTTGGAATACAAATTTATTCAGACCACGGTGAAAATAATCCTATAATAGACAGGCAAGGCAATCACGTAAAGGAGGTATGGGGTTACAGCGAAACTAGATATTTGATTGTTGAAGTAAATTTTAAGAATCCCATATAAAATAATCATGGATCTATTTACTACATTATCATTCGAAGGAGATTGCTACAGACTGGTTAAGAATTGGACTCACGGTAAGGCTGTGATAACAATCAAATCAACTTTAGAGGAAGGTATAGGTATGGTTACATTTAATGGATATTCGGTAGATATTGTATCAGACTTATATTTGGCCTGGGTAGGTAATACTGATGGTTTTGATATAAAGGATTATGAACTTGATATATTTACTACCGGGTCTGTGGACCTTGAGCAGTGTATAAAGATAGCAGCAAAAACGGTTAGTCTTTTGATGGGTAGGGTGTAAAAATTTTACAGGTATGAGAACTATACAGTTATATGAGATATGGTCAGAGGGGTATGTAGTACAGGGAGCTAGAGGTAAGGCTTTCAAGATAGGTGAGCAGGTAGCAACGTCATTTTATGATGCATGTGTATTACATCCTAGGGTAACATTAGATACTGAGGATTATCAGATAGAAAATCCTAGAACCTGGGGATGTAGATTATTTGATAATGAGATAGATGCTAGGAAATCGTTTGGGTAATAACGTGTAAAAATTTTACAGATATGTTGAGTTACGAAGCAATAGAATTACTAAAGAAATTTTCCCCTGAGTCTGAATTATTTACTTTGGTCTTAACTACTATAAAGGATATATTTTTAAGTGAGTTATCTAAGGTAGTAAAGCAGGACGCGGATAAATTCCCTGATATGGCCTTATCTATAGATCAAAAATGGAAGAGAATAGCTAAAGAATTTCCAGGTAATGTAAACCCTAATCATATAGCTGATGACTTATTAGATACTGCTATAGATACTAAAGCAGATTCTTATGCCTCATGGATAAGAAATAATTTAAATTGTACTTAATATGAGAACGACCGTAGATGCATCCCCTAGAAATATACAGGAGGGTAAGCCTCCCTTCGTATTAACTATATATAGAGAAGGGGGAAGAAGGGATTATATATATTTTTGGATACGGTCTACTGTTGATGTAGTTGATAGAAGATTGAAGAAATGTAAAAACCAGGATGACATAGATTACATCATAGACTCATATAACAGGTTAGAGGGTAAGGTGTGAGATCGATTAATAATATAAGGAAGTGGCTTACAAAAGAGTTGAAGGAATGCGGGTATGAGCCTTACTTATGGCATAGAACTAGGCATGTTAACGGTAGTCAATACATACGGTTTAAGGATGCTAGGTTAGGCAGTATACGTATAGCTGATCATCCGGGACGTAAGCACTTAGGTTACTTATTTAATGTTCGTACTGATATTGATAAGGGGTACAGAGAATTAGATGGTAAGGTATGGAGACAATACTACTCCGCTAATGAGTTAGAGTGTGTAGTATTGGCGGTTAGGGTTAGGAAAACAGTAACGCTATATTGGGATAAGAGGGGGTATGATAATTCTCCAGGTAAGAGTACTAAGAAACGTAGAAGGTATAAGAAGAAAAAGAAATTATATGACTTATGACAAAAGAAGAGGCATTTAAGGTATGTGATATACTGACTAGTACTATAGAAATTTATAAGGTTAAGTATAATAAAGATCCTATAAAACTGATAGTTTCAGATGAAGATTTTAATACGGTAAAGGAAGCATTTTTGGCTATTAGTAAAGTACCCGCAGTAGGAGTTATGATTTATTACAGTATACCTTTTGAGATAGGTACTCCGGGATGTTGCTACATACCAGATCTGTAAAATTTTTACAGTGTTTGCATTGTCATTATGAATAGGTATATTTGGGTATGGATAAGATTAGGAAGCAAAGCTGTGAGGTTAGAAGACCCTACACAAATACTGTAAAGACTAGTATGAGGGATGTAGTAGAATCTTTAGCAAAGTCTTTATCATTAGGAAATAAAAAGGACGTTGAACGACCAATTAATAGGGGTGCTGAGCAACCCTGAGGTAAAGAGATGATGGGCTTAGCCCGATGGATAAGGTGAATATGAGGAATAAGCAGGTGCTAAAAATAGTAGAAATGATATCCATTGTCTGACTGCCGGGGAAAGTACCGGTAACTTTTTGATCTTTGAAATGTTGATTGTTAGAGTATCAATCTAATAGGAGTGCTGTTAGGGCAGGTGAAAAACCTCAGCCAAGGCTCATATGCTAAAGAAGATCTTTCGGGGTCTACATGCATCATAATTATATCCCTAAAATATACGCAAGGCACGGGTAAGGACGGAGACTGTTTATCTCCCACTTCATTAGGTTGATATTAAAAGTATATTGGTAGATAGGTGGCGGAATGTTAGACGCTGAAGTGGTTGCCCTTTCAGGTATGCACAGGGAGGTTAACAACGCATATCATGCAGGTTCGAATCCTGTCCTATCTCTATGGATACTTTATTAAAACAGCTTTACCCTTTTGCCCAGGATGTAAGAGTAAAGCGAGACGAAGCTGGAAGGTCTGAGTTAGGTAGAATCCTTAGCATAGCAGCTACGGATTTAGAAAAGGTAGGATGGGCTATTAAAGCAGCCCAGGAGGAAGAAAGACCTAAAGATTTTCATGGTTAGATTTAAGTAATTGTTAGTAGGTTTATCCCAGGTGAGATGGTAGATAATTATTATGAGTAAGTAATAGAATTCTCTGTTGTGGGATTGAACTCTCATAAGACCTAGTAACAATATAGAGTATCCTATAAGAATTTGAATACCCTACGTTTGGTGTACATTGGGATACCATTAACTAGCACGATGAACCTATAACGGTGAAGTGTTTAGCGTTCTTAAAGGGGGTAGCGGATATTAGTAACTCCGTGCTAAGGATGTAGTAGATTTGGAGAAGGGGATGCATAGTAGTAAGAGTTGGTATGATTACTCATTCCCCTGATCCAATATTTTAGGAAATGTTATTTGTACCTTATCTGATTTTATAAACGTTCTTTATATGCGGTTGCATTATTAAAATTAGGTTGAGATTCTTATTGACGGTACGGATAATTGAGGCTAACCCTGTAAGGTTGGCTTTTTTATTTTGGGATAATGTGTAAAAATTTTACACGGGCATTAGGATCTTATAAAACATTACCTTACCTTTGAATTGTTGTAGACGATGACGATCTTTGATAGGAGATGTAGCATAATTCAGGCTATTTGATAAGATAGCAGATAGCAGCAATGCGACCTCTAAGAGAAGTGTTTAACCTCTTAGGTGTGACTACGGCCTAACCTACTGAATAGTAAGTAAGAGGATTAGGTAGCGTAATATGCCGGGAATGTGACCGGAATAAATAGGGGTTAGAATCCCCTCATCTCCTCAAATTTTAAGTTAACCCTCAAAATAGAAGTTATGGTATATTCAATAGTATTAGGTATAATGGGAACAATAGCATGGTTAGTAGGAGTGAATTTACCTAAGCCCTATAGTCACAAGTTATTATTAACGGCTATATTTTTAGAGTTGGTATGTATAGCAGGGTTATTAATAAACGTGGTGCAGGAGCTACAGCAGATAAAATTATTAATGGACCTTTAGCTCAGGGGTAGAGCATCGGCCTCATAAGCCGACGGCCATAGGTTCAAATCCTATAAGATCCACTTTAGCTTTCATAATTATCGATTGGTTAGAAGGTCTGGTAGCAATACTGGACCTTCGTTTTTGTGGGTAACTAGGTGTAAAATTTTTACACCACTATTAGGATATATCAAAACCTTACCTTATCTTTGGGTATAACCAAAAAGGAAATTATGAAAACTCCAAAAGAATTAGTAGCTCAGTTTTTTATTGACGAAAGAACTAGAATTAATAGGTTACAGGATGCAACTACACAAGTTTATAAGGTGTGGCTTGAATGTTACGGGGATATAAAGCATGAGGTAGCTATTTATGTTAACCAGGACGATACAAAAAGGATTACCTTAGAATTAAGAATACCTTATATTATTTGGGTAGATATGAATAGGGAGGCAGAAGAAAATCTGGCTACATTATTTGTATTTGGTTGTAGGGTTATTAGGGGGGTAGTTAGTTGTGGGGGTACAGATAATGTAAGTTGGATAGAATTTAGTTAAGCAATAATAAATAAGATCATGAAATTTGATATAGAAGTTGTTTCTAAGCATAGTTGGATATGGCGTAAGTTAGGATATAAACCCCGTAAGTCTGTGATTAAAGTAAGTGAGGAGGGGGTTATGATATTTAAAACTGAGGGTAAAAGGACTGCTATTTATATTAAGTCGGCGGTTACTAAGTTAGGAAAAATCAGTAACGTGATAATATCCAATGATTCCTACTTAAATATAAATAAATCAGATACCCCTAAACTTTAAGATTATGGAGCCGTTACAAATGCCTTTTGATTATAGATTGTTTTGGGCAGTGGATGCCTTAATTAAGAAAGCCCGGAAGGATACTAAAGATGATCAGGCAGACTATAAGGGGAATGGTTTTCATATCTATCAGATACAAGAGACAGAGTTTGAGTGGGTAAGATACCGGGTAGATTGTGGGGATGAAGGATCTTTTGAAATTGCCCATAGTCATACAGAGGAGGTATGGAATTCCTTTGGAGAAGATTGGGATGAGTTAACCATAGAAGGATTTATATATAGAGATTGGCATGATTTTCAGGATGAGTATCCTGAGCTAAAAAGTGAGAGAGCTTTAGAAATAGTATCACAATAAATTATAAAGTTATGTGGATAGACGCTGAAAAACAATTACCTACAAAAGAACAGAGAGAGGAGGGGGGAGTGTTTGTAGTATCCTTAGTTAGAATAAGACATAAGGGTACTAAGACAGATGAGTATATACCGGACAATCTTGCTAATTATTCTATATCTACGGGATGGACAATTTACGGTTTTGGTAGTAAGAAATTTTGTGTAGTATCATGGTATTATATTCCTCCTAAGAAATAGTACTTTAGGTTGTCTTATAGTGAAGTTCTGGGGTTGTAAGATCCTGAGGCTTTATGTATATTTGTTTATCATTAATCTTTAAATAAACTACTGCAATGGGTTGTACTTATAAAATGATTTCAGCTTCTAGTTTATCAGAGTTTGATACTAAGTGTAATGAGGCAGAGAATCAAGGATTTGAGCCTACATCATCTCCCTTATTAAGTGACGGTAAAAAACTTGATCCCTCCAATACGGTAGATACAGGTACCCCTGTTATATGTCAGCAGTGGGTATTGGAAGAGGAAGATACTACGGGTAGTCCAAGATTCAGAAGTAGGGTGATAGACTAGGACTGTAAAAATTTTACAGGTAGATAAGTATGGTTACATTAGCTTTAGGCATAACATTTTTGATAGGATTATCTATAGGTACTCTTAGGGATATCAGGAGATCAAAGCTAGGTATTGTGGGGGCTGTTAAGAAGATAAGGAATACTCATGGACCTAGTAGAGAGAAGATGGGTAAGAGAGTATATAGGTTAGCATTAATAAATAGGATTATTATATTAACCATAATACTTATACCGGTCTATCTTACGGTAGATCTTGGTTTAAGTTATTGGTGGTTTTGCTTATACGGTTTGTTAATATTATTTCCCTTCGATATTTTTAAAGTAGAAAAGTTATAACTATGCATTAGGATAAATAGAGAGTATATTTCTATACTTATTTTTTTCGTTCCTCCTGCCCTTAATGGGGTGGGAGGTTTTTGTTATAGGCTTTATCAGCAAGACTAATTATATTTGTGTATGGATTTTTTTAATAGGTATTCAGGGTTAGATAAGTATAGGTATATAATGGCTTTAGCTGAGTGGACTTGTACTCATTATAAAATACCTATACATGAGTATGATGCAGAAGCTTATCAAAGAGTACAAGTATTACATGATTCACTGTATACTTTAAAACATATATGTGATGAACATGATATAGAGTTTGCTGATGTATTTGAGTTTCTTGTAAGATCCCGGATGTCGGGAGATTATTTAATGATTCGGGGAGTGAGTAAAAGTATACTTGAACGTATAGTACCTAAGATTATTAAGTGTGGTAAGGATCATTGTGGTATAGAGTTTAGTACGCTTGATTTGGTCTGGGTAGATGATAAGCCTGGAGAGTATCCGGTAATGGATGATATAGATCCTTATTTTTTATTAGTAGATATATTTCAGGAGAGATTAATTATTATTGATAAGAAATATAAGTGTGATATATATAACGCATTATCAGAGTTTCACATAGATATAAATGATGTGCATACAATAGATTATTATGAGAGGGGTAAAGATCCTAATCCTGTCATATGTGAGTCAGATTCGGATATGTGGAATATATCTTATCATTGTTTATTAGAAAAGGATGATAGGAATAGAAGTGTAAATAGAGATTTCAACCTGATGCAGCATAGATCTATATTAGTAGACCCTGAGTACGGTAAAGATTAGCGGTGGAGGTACCTTAGGGCTTGCGTGTGAGCTTATCTATTGCTGTAGGTATGCTGTATTGATATCAGTAGTTAGGTCCGTATAAAAGCTGTTACATACATTGAGATAAAACCAATTTCCTAAAATCTGCGAATAATTTCTCTTAGTTTGGCACGATTTTATCTGAATAAAAAGTTATGGCACAGTTAAAAAGATCAATAAAGATTACCAACAATGCAGGGTTTTATTATCAGGTCGTTGTTGAACATAGTCCTAATATTGGAGTTTCAATCGCTTTTCATGATGATTTGAGGATAGCAAGCCGTGAATATGGAAGGTGTTGCCGACCACCTACATCTGACGACGATAGGGATTGGGAGGAATATGAAGAAAAGCTTCACGAACTGGCTGACGAAATTGAAACTGATTTAATGACAGTGTGTGAAAGTCACTTTAACAGTCTAAAATAGAGAATAAAAATAATGTCAAACTTTGATTATCTATTTGAGGATTTTAGGAATTTGATATATTCTTAATTAATTCGTATATTTAATTTGAATGTTGGATCATTACTGGGCAGCAGCGCCCTACCTTCATTAAGCCTGTTACTAATGTAGCAGGCTTAACTTTTTGTAAAAATTTTACACATGTAACCTATTGATGATTAATAGATAGGATCTTAACTGTATACTAGATCGTATTTATTAGTATACATACAAGTGTATACTATTGTGGATAACTTTAATAAGAGATATATTAGGATCATAGGTAAGAAAGTCATAGTTTTGTAGTACCTTATTTAAACAAAAATTTACAACAATGATACAATCCAATTTTCAGTCTATTGCAGGTACAGGTATGGGGATTAGGTTTGAACGTAATAGGTTTAATAAGCCTGTTAAAGTCATCGTAAGACTATGCAGGGGGCAGGAATGTAAGGAGGTATTGAAGGATGCAGTCTTATTCAAATCGCTATATAAATCCTTTGATACTGATATGATAAGATTATGTGATAACCCTTTAAGTATGGTTGTTATTGTAGATTTTTGGGGGGGGATGTTAAAGTTACTACAGCCCTCATCTTATGCATCCTGGAAAGAAGATGAATATGAAACTGATAATATTCCTGTGGTAACTTTAAAGGATAAGTATGGGGTGATGGATATTAAGAGGGCTTTGATTATGGGTGATGTAGAATTTATTGGAATAGAGTGGTGTCGTAGAGGACATGATAAGCATATAAAAATCACATACGATATTATAGGTGATCCTATCCCTATATTGAGATTGTTACAAAGAATAGGGTTAACCTGGGAAGAATACCCATTTACTATATTTGTAGACCCTATTAGGGAGAGTACTAATGGCTGAGAAGATTATATTTGATCCTATCACCATGCGTAAGGTAGGGGTAATTGATATCAGGACTGCTTTAAAAGGTGGTGGGGTATATAGTGCCTTAATGAATATAGAGCTACAGACATATAAGGGGTGCAAGAGGTTTATGCTGAGGGCAAGTAATCCGGGAGATATTGATAAGATAGCTGCGGTATTAGGGAGATGTTTCTTTATAGTCGATAAGATCTATAAAGGCACTAATAAGATATGGGTGGAGATTTTTGCTAAAAAGATAGTATACATATCTTTGGGGGGATATTTTTGTATGCCGTGCTATTATTGTTGTGTAGGAAATATATTGGATAGTGGAGAAGAGTACTGGGTTAGTGGGGGTACGGTAGATGATGTATTGTATGTAGTATTAAATAAGCCTACCCAGGACCAATTAGATTTATGGAGATGGGGTATTAGTAAGGGTAAGGAGCCTAGAGGGTTTGTTTTGAGCAGGCAGGAGACTCAAGAGGTATTAAGGAATACTTTGAAATATGGTCGGAGGTAGTGTAAAATTTTTACACCCTAAAATAAACTTTATTTATAAGACAGAGAAATTATGAGCGATACACTAATAGTTTATAAGGCAATGCTTGACAAACCTACAAACCTACATCCAGAACAAGCAAAGGATGAGATTTTTTTAGGTAATGATTATGATACAGGATATATAAAGTCTAGATGGACAACTAAGAGAAGGGGGAAAAAGAGTTATGATGTTGATAATAACTTAATAGTAGATAATAGTATATTTCCTTGGTTTATTAAGAGGGAAGAAGTACAGACTGAAGTAGATAATGGGACAAGCTAGAAAAACATATAGTACCTATAGGGATGCTATCCAGGGCAGGTTTAATGACAAAGATACGGAATCATTGCAGGCTCATAGACTTATGTATTTGAGGGATAGGATATCAGGAAAGAAGAAAAATATTAATGAGGGTTAGAGGTCTTGTTTGTAAGATATAATGTAGTATCTTTATAGTGCTTCTTCATGGAGCTTAGTATTGTTGTAAAATTAAGGTTAGCGGTTGATTCTTTACAGAGTTAACCGTTTTTTTATTTGTGTGGGTAATATAAAAACATTACCTTTGAATAGCATTATAACAATTATTAACCTGTAAAAATTTTACAGTTATGGATAAAAATAAATCTATTCAGACAAAGAATAAGTTAACTGTTGAGCAAGGATCAAGAGATATCATTAGTCTACAGGATGTAGAGTATCTTGATATCCGTCTATATCAATTGGGGGTAGAGGGCAATATTCGTGCAGGATCAATATACATTAATAAAGAGGGGGAGATATATAAGGTAGTCAAGATAGAAGTATTAGAGCCTACGATTGATTGGGATGCTACCCGTAAATATTATAATGGGCATGAGTTTCAGACTAAGCCGGAACATGGTAAGAGCATCGTTAATACTGCTTATGATGCGGGGGAGCTAACTGATGATGATATGTTATGGATTAAGTCGGTTAACGTTTGGTTTTCCTGGTTAAAGTATGATGATCCTGAACTATGGTTAGACGATAGTAAGCCTAAAGAGGTTACCGATTTTTTTGATGATGAGTGGATGAGATTAGAGAAACCTTTAGCACAATATCAAGCTGAGGCTATGGGATTGAGAGAGGAAGGTATAGATGGTACAGATAAGTATTGGGATGAGTCAGTTAACTTCTCATCAGAGACGGCCCTAATTGGGAAAGTTAATAAGGAAGTATTAGAAGGGGTTAAGAGTGAGTTAGAGGATAAAGGTAAGCACGTAGCCATAGTTACGGCATCTATGACTCGTAAATTTATGCTTATGGAGAGGGAGTTAACGGATCGTATCAATAAAGAGAAGGAACTAATAGAGAAGAAAAAGAGTGAGATACAGGTAGTAATGGATGAGATGTATGAGATAGTAGCCGACTTCGAAAAGAAGATTAAAAAGATGAATGAGGTGATAGCTGTTATTGAGTTATACCTGGGAGTACATGAGGAGGTAGTACAGATACAAGGGGGTAATGCAGCCTCTAGTAAGGAGATTATATACTTGTTTCAAATGCTTCTATATATGGATGAAGAGGTAGGAGATCCTAGGGAAATATCAGAAGAAGTACCAGGGATACACTCAGGTAATATAGAAGAATTCGATAGTTGGTTATGTGATCCTAGAAATGATGGGATAGAGGGAAAGAACTATGAACGGTTAATATCTACTGATAGGGGAGTAGTAGCTTTGCAGATATCCAGGCAGATAAGGGATTATTACGGTAGGCATGACGGAGGGCAAGCTAGTTTTTGGGTATCTTTAATGAACTCTGCACGTAATGCAAAAGATAGAGCTACATACATTCTTATCCGTAACGGGGAGAATATCTATAGGGTATGTAGTAATATTGATTTTCAGCCTAGAATGTTTCCGCATAGATCAGAGATGCAAGAGTATTATGATGAGATCAGGAAAAAGGTTGAAAGAGAAACTAAAAAATTAGATGGAGAGTGGGTTAAATTGAATGATTATGAGAAGGAGGATAAAGTATCCGAGGAAATGTATGATAAGCAATTTCCATACATGAAGAAATCTCTATTACTACAGGGGTTACTAGACCGTACTGATATATTTAAACCTATGCCAGTAGAGTTTAAGTTTATGGAGCCTGAAACACACGAGGGGGTATTACAATTTGTACAAGATGATGAGTATGTATTGCCCGATGGTAAACTATCATTTAGTGACTTTAAGGAGCAGAGTAATGATAGGATAGAGAGAGGATCTAGGGTTATACTTATTGATGGGTTTGATGATGTAGGACCTAGGTTAGATGATAGATTTAATACTTACGGTGATAACGGGCATAATTTACCTAAACCTCCTAATACAGGTATGTATATCGTATATAGCAAATGGGTAGATATGCGGGATATAGTATATGTATATAAAAAAGACTGGGAGGATTATTATGGTAATTATAGTAGGGGTGAGGTAGTTGTGCGTAATAGTTATTCAGGTAAGAAACAGCATACACATGAGGTGTGGATATGTAAAGATCAGGCTGTTATAGATAGTGCTAAGAAACAGATATACAATAATATTAATAAAGGTATTAGGGGGCAGAAAGATCATGTAGTAGAGTGGGTTGATAAGTCTTATCAGTTATATGATGATAATACTAATAGAACTTACTATACCAGTAAAACTATCTATACTAAGCAGTTAGTATTAAAGTATAAGAAAGAGCAATTATTTATTAAATATAATCCTAAGGATGAAGTTAGAAATAATTGGGATTGGCGGGATGCCGGGCATGAAAGAAAGAATAGATTATCATTTAAGATTTATCGGGATGACAAATACGTATTGAACTATGATCAAATGTCCTTAGATGATATAGAATACTATATTAATAATAGATATGAGCGTAAGGATTATATGTGGGTGATTAAGCATCTATGGGAGCTTAAGGATACCCGGAAGAAAGAGTTAGTAGAGGAAAGGAAGTTTGTACAACATGCTATAATAGATCATCTTAGTATAGGGTTTCATGATGCTCACTTACGTAGACTACATATGCAGGTATGGGATGCTGTGAGTTGGTGGAAAACGAAAGTAATATGGAAACGTCCTTTAACAGAAGATGTTAGTAAGGCGGTACGTATGATTACCTCCAGGGTTGATAAGTGGCGTATACCTTACGGGAAAAGAAACGGGCTTATTTGATATTTGATTGAGGGAGGTGTAAAAATTTTACAACCTTATTAGGATTTCTAATAACCTTACCTTATATTTGGATATATTCAAGCGGAAAAGATTATGAAAAATTCAATTACGGTTTTTACTTCTTTACAGATAGCTGAAAAATTTGTTTCGGTTATTACTAATAAGAATATATTAGATACAGAGTTATATAAAGAGGCTGTTTGTTTTTGGCAGTTCTGTACCCTAAGAGGTTTAGATGCATGTTTATTTCCTGATAGTCTTATTGATTTCCTTAGGGATCATACAGAAATGAACAGGCTTAAAGAATGTGTTACAAATGCTTATATTAAGTATCAGTTAACGGGAGATGAAGAAGAGTGGGATGTATATAGTAAGTTGTACGGTGAGCAGGTAAAGGTAGTCTATTCTAGGTTTAATTAGATAAACATAGAAATATTTGTACATGAAGTATGGTAAATACAATATTGCTACTATTAAAGATATGCCTGATAGTCTTAGAGGAAGATTAGAGATCATAGAGGATATGATAGATAGTAGGAAGAAGGATAGGGATGTATCTTACTACCAGGGGTATAATGTTTCTAAAGATGATGACGAGATACGGGCATTAGCCGGGGTGCTAATTGATCTACAGGTATTACACAGGCTGAGATCATACCGGGGTAGAAATAGGGGGGGACTGCTGAGAAAGTCCCTGAAGAAAAGAAGAAATACCCGTATCTACTTATTAGGTAGATCGGTAAGAAGAAGAATAAAGATATCGGTACTGAGATTTTTAAGATTATTCGGAATACAGGTATATAGGAAGGTGTAAAAATTTTACAGAATATTCATTGCAAATATTAGGTTTATTACCGATATTTGTTTAAATGATTATTAATCTTATGTTATTATGATTGAATTCTCATTAGCCCCTAATCTATCTGGGGTAAAAATGATTCACCCTGATCATCCCGAACAGGAGTTTGTTTTTTTGCCTCTTAATACTTTTGAGATTGCTAAAACAGAGAAGATATTAAGCGGTACTAAAAAACCCGTAATAACGTTAAACCCTAATAATTGGAATTCAATTGCTCCCAAGTATACTGTTGATCCTACTAAGACAAATAATATAGTAGGTTTACCTGATCATAATGGAGATATAGATATATTGATAGGTCAATTACAAGACTTACTTCAGTCTTTTCCTGCCGGGGGGGTATTAGGTCCTGGGTTTGCAACAGAGGCAACACTATTATCTATAGGGGCTTTGTTGGGGGGTGTTGTAAGAAGTGTTAGCGCATCTTCTACTGTTGTTCCGGGTACTATAGTTTCAGGTGCCCAGAGTATATTTATATTTAATGCGGGGTTTGTAAGTACCGGAACTGTACTAGGTATAGACTTACCTCCTCGAATAAGTAGATCTTTTGCAGCAGAAGGGGCAGATTTATTAGGAGCTATAGCATATGATCCTACTCCCGGAGCAGGTACTATTTTTGAGATACATGAAATTAGATAATTGTTATGTCTGTCGATCAAGGATTTATAGGAGAGGTATACGTAGAGATAGACTTAGCTACTGCTCAGGCTATAGATTTAGCTACTACAGTAAGACGTAATGTATTATATAGAATCACTAGAGGGGCAAATGATCCTGTTTTTCTTAGGGGAATAACTACAGGGCATTTTTCTACTACTGGAAGAATACACTTTGATCCTGGTACAATAGATGAGATTCACGATATAAGCTACGATTTAGTTAATGATGAGATCCACGAGCAGTATGACCCTATAAGAGGTAATAGGGTATCTGCTACTCCGGAGTATTTAGCTTCTAACTCAAATCCTATAGATACGTTTCTATGGGGGAATGATAAAATTCAGGGAACAATAGTACGGGATAGCTCACTAAGTATTACTGCTATAGGTGCAGCTATGAAGATAATAAACTGTACCTTTATTAATGAGGCTACAGTATCTTTTATAACCTGTAATGGTACTTATACTAATTTATTTGTAAATGGTGCGGGGGTTACTTTGATTACCCATACTGTAGGGGTGTTTGAGAATGTAGTAGTAGATAAGGGCAGTTTTATACTGGGTACTATTATTACTACATCATTATCAAATTCAACTATAGACAATAATTCTCAATTATTCTTATCTTCTGCTGATGCTTGTTTTGTGGATGGACTTAAAATATCTCAGGTATCTGTACTAACCGTAACCGGGAATATATTGGGAAGTCGTATAGAGAATCTTACTGTAGCTGAGAATTCCTTAGGTACAGTAAGTACTAGCGGTATTAGCGGTAGATTGCAAAGGATGATCGTATTAGGTGATTCCCGTATAGGGATAACGGGTAACAATGCTCTGATAGCCTCTATGAATATTTACAATGGTAGTTTTTTAAATATATCTACTAGCAATGTATCTACCATTGAGAGTATACAATTAAATAACTCATCTACATATTTCTTAGACGCCAATACAGCTATAAAAAGTGGTACTAATATTTCGGGAGCTTCATGTACTGTTGAGCCTGATGGGCTAACTCAGAATATAAATTCTAAGTTTATATCTCATAATGAAAGTGGGGTGATAAGAACTAAGACTTATCCAGGTAGTGGTTCATTGATAGCTCTTGATGTTTTTGATGATTGTGTAGGTACTATGGTAATTGAGGGGGCTAGTACAGATTCTTTAGAGCCTACTGAGATAGACCATTTTACTAATATGGGGTTTATCCCTTTGGGGAGGGAAATATGGATTACAGCAGATAATGCGGGTGATCCTGAGTATATCAAGTTTTTACGTAGTGATCCTTTTGAGGCTCCTTTGGTAGGGTTCTTTTATATGCCTGCTGATTTTTTATCTACGGGATATAATACATCTATAGATCCGGATAGGGTACAATTTGAGAAAACTTCTTTTGGTTCGTTATCACAAAAGGCAGCAGTTAGATATTCATAACTATGGGACAAATAGATATTAATGCTACTTTGGCAAGTATACAGACAGACATAGCAGCAGTAAATGCAGCTATAGTTAATTACTTAGCTGATCCTGATACTCAGGCTAATGTAGATGCCCTTAGGGATGCTCAAGATAACTTAAATTCTATACGTAATTCTACTGTACTAACCCGTATTTTTTTCCAGAGAGAAAGAGAATAGTAGGGGTGTAAAATTTTTACAGGCATGAGTGGTACGAATCAATCTACAGCAAGGAATAATAGGTTATTAGATTTTACTATAGGGGAAATGCCTATTTTATTATCTGGAGGTTTTGCACACGATACCGGAGGATTAACTATAGATTATACGGCCATTAGGTGTATTATAGATAAGCAGGATATTACGTTGCCTCCTGATTCTGTTACACATTCTGCTGGGGATGTTACTAATGATAGGATAGATTTATGTGTGGTTATTAGTGATCCTAGTGGATCATCTGTTAGTATTATAGAAGGTATTGCCGCGCCTATTCCGGTACGTCCGGATCTTAATGTATTAGAAACATTAGTATTGTATGAGGTATTGGTACCTTCTGGAGCTGCTACCCTCACCTTTCCTACAGAGCTTGTATATGATGAGGATGTAGAATGGACTAGTAGTACAAACGATGCAGGGGAAATAGATTTAGCTTCTACTGATGATCCTCATACAGGTACGGTATCTGTTGAGGGTACGGATGTATCCGAAGGTACCAGTATAACTCTTACTGAGCCTGGAGCAGGTTATACTATAGACCCTGCTACTACTTTACAATTCAGATTAAAAACAAAAGAAAGATCATGGGGCAGACAAGCTATAGAGATTACTTTGTATAATGCTTCTACTAGGTTAGGAAATCCTGTATATGTTAGACCGGATTTTTTTGGGTTGGATGTAACTAATTTGGACGATCATCAGTTAATAGTAATACCTATAAGTATACTAGGTATAGATACCGGATCTGTAATAACTTCTATACAGATTATTAAGGTAAGTGATGGTACTTTATCCGGGTTTTTTATTGATGATATTAAGTTTGTAGAAGGGATGTTTGATCCTCCCCTACGTACTACAGTTACCTCCCCTATAAAACGTAAAACAAACCCTACAGTCAGAGATGATATAAAACTAGGTTTTTTTGTGGGTAGTATGTGGTTAAATACTGCTCTAAATACTGAATATGTATGTTTAGACGTACAAGAGGAGGCTGCTGTATGGAAGCTCATAGTTTTACCTGATTGGATACCTCCTAGAGTAAGCTTGGCGGCTGTATTCGATGATGGGGCTGCTCCTGCTCAAACTACTAATGCCGTAGGGGCTAAGTTAGTATTTAGAGGTAATATGAATGATGCTGCAATTCTAGTATCCGGGTTGTCAACGCCAGATAATATATATGATGGTAGTGATATAGGGGTATTTATTCAGTATCAACTTAGTGGGGTGGCTCCCATAGGAGGAGATGATATACAGATTAATTGCGGTATGGCCTTAATTGCTATAGGGGGAAACGCTGATAATGCTCCTGTTACATCTAATCCTAATACTATAGTAGTAGATGCTCAAAATGTAGATCAGCTTTACTTAGTGCAGATAGGTACTATATCGGGCTTAACTAGTGCAGAGGTGTTACATTTTAGAATTCGTAGAGTGTCCCAGGGGGGAGGTTCAGATACTTATCCTGGAGATGTAGATTTGTATAGGGTTAAGCTTCAAGTTGTGTAATATAAATTATAGGTATAATGGGGACATTTAATAGGGATAGAAATTATAATTTACTGGGATATCATAAGAAAGCAAGTTTAAATATTGCCGGTGATGTGGTTACAGTAGAGTTTTATTCTGAATATGATGAAGCTGAAGAATTATACTCAGAATTGCAGGTAAAAGAAACAAGAGTGTTTGTTAAGGATATCTCTGATATCATAATTAAAAAGACAACTACTATAGATTGGTATTCCCATAGTGAAATTGTTAATACTAAAGTATTGGTAAGACATTATTTATCTGAGGAAGGATTTTTACTCAGTAAAAGATATAAGAAGAATCTTACTAACAAGGCTACTATATGGATAATTAAGGATCTTATAGATGAGTTTGGACAGGCTACAGGTATGGCAAATGCTTTAGAGTTTTTAGGGGATATTGGAAAACACATCAATTTATACTCTATGGGTAAGAAGGATAATTTATTGGATGCCATATCTGATAGTACCCGTACCTATATAACCGCTGCCAGGAAAACAAGCTTAGATGACATATTAAATGTATAAATAGAGGTGTCAGTTACCCTATTTTTTTATCTTCTTTTGCAAACTAGTGAGCCGGTAAAGATACCTACTGATTGGGTAGATTTTGTTTTAACGCAAATCCCTTTAGTAGTGGGGTTATTAGTTTTATTATGGTTTGTTGTTAAGTATTTTAAAGGAGTAGTTAAAAAACTAGAAGTAATAATAATTAGTAAAGATGAGGTAATAGGGGGGTTGAATGACGATAGGTTAGCTGAGGCAAAAGAGATGGTGGAGTTAGTAACTAAAGTGCAGGGTCAATTACGGTTAGCCAAAGAGGGAGGTAATGAAGTTAGAGATAAGATATTAGAGAGTATGCAAACTCAAACGGAGGTTATAAAATTACACCTGGATTCTAAAATTCTTGAGGTACTAAAATCATGCAAACAATCTAATGATAGCTCCGGATAATAATTTAGGTTTCAAATTAAGTTTAAAATCGTGGAAACTTAATTTGAAAAGTACTTGCATAGATGTACTATCTACTGATACTGTTATACAGTGTGTTATTGATTTTGAGTCTAATAATTTTCTGTATGTAAATAGTGATTGGGAATCATCTACAGGGTTTGATCCTAAAGAGGTGGTAGGTAAGCCTTGGTTAGATTATGTATATTTTGAGGATAGTGATCTTGCGGGGGCTTACATGCATGATATAAAAATTTCTATATTTGGTCAGTTAATAGGGATGCCTCTTAGAATTCGTACTAACCAAGATAATCATATTAATGTATTCTGGGGATTTAGGTTAGAGGATGATACTATTATAGCTGTAGGTAAGGTACTGTCTTAAAGGTACTAGGAGAGTCTATTACATATACTCTATAGTTTATATACCTCTTTAGCTTACCCCACTATCAAAAATATTTTATCTGCTCTTATACGGCTTAAAATAGATTTTAGTATCTTTAGTAGTGAGTCAGATAAATGTAACTTCCGAAAATTTTTATGAAGTATATCCCGGTAAACGGGAGCTATACCAGCTAGATCCTATGTTATGGTTAGGGGAGAGGTGGGGAGAAGATCCAAAGGATTTTAAGTGGAGTGAGATGGAGGAGTATGATGGATACGATTGGGATGGTACGGTAGATCCTTTGTTTAAGATATGGGAATCTGTAGCTATGGGTGTGTGGACGGGGGTAGAGGCTGCTATAGGCGTAGGTAAGACTTATTCTGCTGTTAGAGTTATATACTGGTTTTTAGATGTATTTGAAAATTCTACAGTTAGATTCATTGCACCTACAGCAGGTCACCTTAAAACAACTTTATGGGTAGAGATGAAAGAAGCTTTTAATAAGTTTCAAAGACTACAGCCTCAGGCTAAGTTATTTGATAGTATGAGGATAGCGTGCGATGAGGGGGATTTAGAAAATAGTAAGCATCAGGCTATAGGATTAGGGGCAAGAGTACGGGCAGGGGAAAAAACAAATATAAAGTTACAGGGGGGGCATGGTAAGCATATGTTGTATGTTATAGATGAGGCTGCTGGTATAGCCCATTCTATATTAGAATCAATAATACAAACATGTATATCAGAGAATAATATAATATTGATGTTAGGTAATCCAGATAATGAAACAGATGCTTTGCATGAATTTTGTGAAAGATTTGATGTAAATCATATACGTATTTCTGCTTTTGATCATCCTAATATAATATTAAATGAGGAAAGGTATCCAGGGGCAGCAACAATAAAAAGTATTAAAAGTAAAGCAGGAAAAAATAATGAGAATATAGAAAGTTCTTTATTTTTATCTAGGGTACAGGGAATATCTCCTAAAGAGGGAGAGTTTTCATTAATGAAATCGGGGGCTTTAGATAAGGCTTATGATTTGGGTAGGTTAGACGATGATGAGTTTCCTTGGGATGATGATAGTTATAATGCTGTGGGGGTGGATGTAGCTAGATCTACAGCAGGAGATAAGGCGGCTGTAGTATTTGGAAAGAAGAATAGGTTAGAATTAATGAAGGATTTTCAATGTCCTAATGCAAGTCATTTAGCCTATAACCTAATATTTAATTCAGAGGAGTGTGAGGATAGAGGATACAATGTATATCATTTACCTACTGTGGGTGATTATGATATATACGATGAGCAGATAGGAGTTGATGCAGGAGGGGTAGGGTTTAGTACTGTGGAGACATTAGAGGAAGAGGGGTATATGTGTAGGTCTATGATAGGAGGACCCGATAGGGATGCTATACCTGTAGATGAGAATAAAAAGCCTGTTATAGATTTTGTATCTTTTAGATCTCAAGGTATATGGACATTTTTTAAGGAGCTTAATAGGGGGGAATTTGGTATTGTGTATCAGACAGCAGAAATAAAAAGGGAATTTAAAAAGGAATGTTTGGCGCATAGAAAGGCTCCAGGAATAGGCAAAATAAAAATAGAGGATAAGGGAAAAACTAAAGATAGATTAGGGGGAAAATCTCCTAATCTATTTGATGCGGCTTGGATGTGGAATTGGGTAAGAAAGGATAGGGATGTATTGAGGGGTAAGGGAGGTATAGATTTCTAATGTGTAAAAATTTTACAGGTTACTAACTAATAGGATGATCTTTACCTAACCTAGCTTCTCTATTCCATCCCTTAATTATCTTACGTCCTGCCTCATGTATCGCTGCATGTTCTGTCTTGGCATATGGGCATACAATTTTATGAGTAACCGTAACATCTTCAAAATCCTCCCCTAATTCAGATAAATTAGTAGTTTGTCTTATATAAACATCATACAGCCTACCTACTAAAAATACTGCTATATCAAATGTAGTACTTCCTTGGGTAAAACTTAGTTGAATATGATTATCTATATTTTTCATCTTACTTCCGTTTGGATATACTCAAAGATAAGGTAAGGTTATTAGAAATCCTAATTATTTGGGTATAGGGTGTAAAATTTTTACAGTCTTGGATAATCCATTTAAAAACATTACCTTTACCTCACTATGAAAGCAATCATCTATAACAGATCTCAGGTTACTCGTAATGCTTGGAAGTTATTTAAGGCAAGTGATATAACGTGGAATTCGGCTATGTTTACTTCCTGGGCAATATATAAGCGTAAGCTTTTTAAAAGACTTCTTAGGTATGCAGGTAAGGTTGCTTTTGTATTTATAAAAAAGAGTACTGGGTTACCTAGGTTCGCTATAGGATCAACTAAGCAGGAGATACTTGTAGAGCGTGATGCGTTGTCAAAAGACCCTAATTATACTGTACCCATGAAAGGTATAGTCGGGATCCAGAGTTTTTATGATCATACTATAGATGAGTGGCGTAAATTTGATTGGGAATATTTTGATAAGATTTTGTATATTGAGGGATCATGAATAAGGATATAAACGGAAATATAAAAATACCGGTAACACTTAAGCATTCAAGTAAGAGGGCCAAACGCACTGCTATAATATTAGCCTCGTTCGATAGACCTTTTTATAAGTATCAGACGTATATGACTTTTAAGGATATGCTGGATAGTCTTATATTGGAGTTATATTTGGAAGAGGGTAAGATACCTAGTATGAATACATATCTTAAAGGGCTGGTAAGTTGGATGGTTAAGGAGAAGTTGGTAGTACGTTATGGGGGGCAGGGAGATAAGGATACAGTATATAAGCGTAATCATGGTGTATGCAATCCCTTTAAAGAAGAATCCTAAGAAAGGGATTTGTATTGCTTTGTATTGTACAGGTAAGCCTTATTATGGTAAAGCTGGGTTATGTTCAAAATGTAAGAGTCGTAATTATAAATGTAGATATCCTCTCAAATACTGTTATAGATACCATAAACAGAATGCTAAGAGAAGAGGAATATCTTACGAATTAACTTTTTTACAATTTGTATATTTTTGGTCAGTACTATATCCTGATAAGTGGGAATTGAAGAAGAAGAATGTATTAAGTGGGTCTAATAATAAAATAGGTAATAGGACGTGTGATTATGAGATAGATAGAATAGACCCTAACAAGTCCTATAGATTGGACAATCTCATGATAAGTACTAAGAAATTCAATATAAAAAGACAGCAAAATTATAGACTTGTTGAGGGGTATGATGATAGGGATAATTTTGTGTTACCTGTTGAGGTAGTTGAAGTAGCACAAACTGCAACAGAAGTTATACTGTTGAGGATTATAAAAGAAAAAACTAACTTAGACGATTCACAACTTATTAAAAATAATTTTTAATTGATAAAAACATGGTAACACTTGAGTACAAATTAAAGCCAGACAATCATAAGGATAGACTACAGATACTTGTAGAGCTATCTGATAATGTAACTAAGGTATATAAGAAATATGAGGAGAGGGAGAAGGATCTTAAAAATAAAAATATGTCTATAGAGGAAGGAGGGTTAGGGAAAGAGTTTGTGAATGTATGGGCTAAGTTTAATACTGAAAAAGGTCAGTTAACTCAGATGTGTAATCAGTTCTCTAGGTCTATATCTTTAATGAATCAAGGGAATAGTTTTACCCAGGCTATGTTCGGAATTAAGACCAATACTAAGGATTTAGATATAACGGCTCAATGGGCGATATGTAGGGGGCAGGCTAATAATCCTACTCAGATATATTTTATATCTACCCCTCCAGGCCAGAAAATAGGATTCTTTCCTAAGCAAACTATGGCCTTTGATCATGTTATGTCTTATACTAAAGTTAACGTAGATAAGATTTTGAGAGATCTTATATTAAAAAATCCTAATACTAGGGATGATATGTTTATTTATAATTTGGTTACCGGGGACGAAAGAATACCTATATACTCCAAGATACTACATCCTGAAGCAGGCAGATTTGAGGTAAAGGTTAAAGAAGATAACGGATCAATACAAGTAGTACAGGAAGAGGAGGAGTAATATTATTTTTGTATCGTCTAAGAGCCTGAAAAGGTGGGGTGATATGTAGGTATCGTTTACTCTTAGATAATGTAAGGAGAGACACAAGAGAGCTTAATAGCCATACTCTTAGTTGTCTCTCCTTACTGGTTTTGGAGTGTTTGTAATTCATACTCTGTATGATACCTTTGCTAGGTCCCTTGAGAGTATGATATCTAACTTTGAAACTGTAGTTACTGAGTGTATCCCTTTACCCGTAAAGGAGGCTATTACTAAGTCTAATAAGTTCGGGTTAAGTCATACTATTAATATCCCTCTGCCGGTTATTACCTATATAATAGGATCAGGGCAGGTATCACTACTGAGGACCTTTCTGTATTTAAAATACTACTGTACTGTAGCGGGGGATGGGAGGTATGAAGTAACTACTACAGAGTTATCAGATAGTTTATCATATACCAGGCAAACTGCTAATAGTCATTTAAAAAAGTTGATTAGGATGGGGTGGATTACTGAGGGGTTTGTAAGAGGATGGAAGAAGATAAGTAAGTTATGCGGAGGTAAAGATAGAACCAGGATACAAACGGCTAAACTAAATCCATGCTTATTAACTTCTGTAACGACTCTTAAAGCGGGTTGTGTATATGCTAGACTAATCTATAGTTATAAAGTACAATCCTATAAGGATAGGATAAAGGGAAAGACTGCTAAAACTGGAGCAATCAAGCAAAGACCTTTATCAGCCCGAAAAGTAGGAGAGTGGTTTGGACTTAGTATTATGTCTGGTAGTTACTTCAGGACCCTGTTACTACAGTATGGATTTATTAAAATGAATCAGGTATTTACTTTAACTAGGTATACTGATTCAGAGGTTAAGTATATAAAATCTATTAAAGAAGGTGTAAATCTTATTTGGCATCATGATAGAGATTGCTATGCTTACCAGGAATGTAATGAGTTACAGTTAGTAGAGTCTTATCTAGTAGGGGTTAGATCTAAACCATTACGGTAAATACTTTGTAACTTCTTATTCTGGTAACATGCCTGGGCCGGCATTAGTCTTGTTGGAGGGGTTGTTTATGTGTACATTGAGATTAATAAGGATGTGTAAAAATTTTACAAGTAGGTATGAGATCTGATTATGATTTATTAGAATTAGTTATAGCATCTATTAAAGATGCTGCTAAGGAGTGCTGTTACTATGCACGTAAAGAGGATGATGAATTGAGTGAGGAGGATTTTAAGAGGGCTTTTGATGAGGGGTTAATAACCCTACAACAGGCAGGGGAAATATTTTCGGAAGAGTTGAGAGAGTGGGGAGAAATTGAAGAGATGTGTAAAAATTTTACAGATATATGAAGTACGTAGGGAGTAAGAACAGATTAGCTAAAGAGTTATTACGGATAATTTTATTAGGTCGTAGACACAATCAATATTATGTAGAGCCTTTTGTAGGAGGTGCTAATATGATCGATAAGGTTACGGGGAATAGGATAGGTAATGATAATCATATGTACCTTATAGCTTTACTTATAGCTGTTAGAGATGGTTGGGTACCCCCTACAGATGTTTCTAGAGGGGAGTACTACTCTATTAAAAGTAATAAGGGTAATTACCTTAATCATCTAGTAGGATTTGTAGGTTTTTTTATGCTCCTTCGGGGGTAAGTGGTGGGGAGGTTATGCTAAGGATGATCGTAGAAATTATTCCAGGGAGGGTAGAGATAATTTATTAAGACAAGCAAACAATTTAGAAGGAGTACAATTTTATGCGGGAGATTATAGAGGGTTGGTCATACCCTCTAATAGTATTATTTATTGTGATAAACCCTATGAGGGTGTTTTAGGTTATGCATATCCTTTTGATCATAAATCTTTTTGGGTATGGTGTAGGGAAAGAGCTAAGGAAGGGCATAGAGTTTATGTATCTGAGTATAATGCTCCTGAAGATTTTGAGTGTGTTAGAGAAATAAATCATCAAACCACTATAAATAAAAAAGGTGAAAATTATGATCATAGGCTAGAGAAATTATTTACTTACTATGTGTAAAATTTTTACAAATGATTACGCGAGATATAAAGGAGTATATTAAATTAGGGTCTAACCATAAAAGTTGGTATGAATCTAATTTGAAATTTATTAAGAAATTATTTGGGGATGATTGGGTAATAGTTATTTGGTTGTTAGCCGCTACTAGTCAGAGATCAACTATACAAAGCAATGTAACATTAACTTTGAAAGTACTAAGGAGGATTCAGGAGGGGGTAAATATTTTAGGGGAAAATGATGATCCTGATTTCTTACCTGCTATGGTACCTCAGGTAGTAAGAGCGGTTAATTTTGAAGAGTTAGGAGGTAGAAAAATAGAATCTTTTAGGAGGGCTATGTTTGGAGATGAGCAGGCTGTAGTAGTAGATATGTGGATTGCTAAAGCTTTTGGATTAAAACCTCGAATTTATAAGGGTAAAGAATATTTTTCGGTGTCAGATAAACAATACTCTGAGATAGAATACAGCATACGTAATTATTGTATATGCATAGATGCTTATCCAAGGGATATACAGGCTGCTATATGGGTAGGGATACGACAAAAAGAATACGGGGATATAGGACGTATAATGTCAGATACTTATGAGCAGTGTTTTAGGAAGAAGTTATATTTTAATTTGATATATTCTATTCCTGTATTTAAGGAGGTTTATGTAAGTAGTGTAGGAAAGATATTTGTTAATGGTTAGTATTTTATTTATCGGTTATGGTGATATTGTAGCTCGGTACATTTTTTGTATTTTTAGGGTGTAAAATTATTAACATGAAACCGATAAAATTTAAGCAGCAAAATACGGTATATGGTGCGGGTAAAGTAGGTATGAAACCTGTACCCGCTTTTAAAGATATCGCTACAATAGAAAAAGGGGTAGTTATATGTTGGAGTATGGGGCTTTGGAAGAGGATTAAGTTTTTGTTTACGGGGAAGATATATGTAGCTACCATAACATACGGGGAATCTATATACCCTACTAAATTATCTACTGAATTTATAAATCCTACATTACAGGAAGTACTAAAAAATTCAGAATCTAATGAATGAAGGAGATACTAAAAAGTTGTGGGTAGATCCTGATAGACCCAGGAGAGAAGAGGATGTAGATTTTCCTGGGGATATACCCTTACCTAAAAGGATAGTACATCCGGCAATTAGGTTTAAGGAGAAACCGGCTACTCCTGTAATATGTGTTGCTTATACAGATGGTAGTAGCCACATATTAAATAGTAATTATGAGGAGCATGAAGGAAGAATATTTGGGGCTTATGGGCTTAGGGTTTATATAGGTCAAGGAAGGGAATGTATATATGAGGAGGCTGAGGCTTTGGAGGGGTGGAAAACAGGTAAGACAGAAGCATTAGGATTATATAGGGTATTATGTTGGCATAAAAGGTATAAGCCTAATACTATGCTAAGAATAATGTGTGATTCTTTATATGTAGTTAATGCCTATAATTCTTATTTGGTGTCATGGTATTTTAAGGATTGGGAGAAATCTGATGGGGGGGTGATAGAGCATAAAGAGCTGTGGAATAAGGTATGGGAGATTAAAAAAACAGATAAGCATTATTTGATAAATGTATGTCACGTACCAGGGCATAGCTCGGATTTAAGAAATAATGCAGTACATGAATTAGCTATAGGTACTATGAGAGTTTATAGGGATAAGCGTATTAATAAGGTGTAAAAATTTTACAGATATGAGTAAGAAACTTATAAAGACAGGTAATAGGACAGTAGATAAAAGTAAACTTATTAGTAAAATAACTAGTACAACATTTGAATTACATCATTATGTAGCCGATGGGCTTAAGAATGTTGAGGTTAGAAATGTTGAGGGTAAGAAAGAGGGGTGGGATTGGGAAATAACTATTACTAAAATTATATCTGATAAAGGTACTAGTAGTTTGAATAGTATACAGTATGTTATGTCTATGGGCTTTAATTTTTTTAATCTAACTAATAAGTGTCAGGTATATGGTTATATGCAATTATTCTTATTTGAGATTTTGAATAATCATTTACTTAAGTATGGTAGGGCATCTATTACTATGCCGGATCAAAGGACTAAAGGATATTTATTAGCTATGGAAAATATGATATCTGGGTTATTATTGTTTCAGGGAGGGTATGAGACAATAGAGGGTATACTTACTGATAACCTTCAGTATAAAGGTATACGTAACCCTATAAAAAATACATACCTACAGATAAATAAGTTACTAGATAAATTATCTCATACGAAAAATGATGAGAAGGTAATGTTAAATAATTGTATAGGTACTTACACCTTATTGAGGGCTGTATCTAAAATACCTGTAGATTATCATGAGAATGTAGGGGAGGAGTTATTAAAGGTTATAGAAGAGTGGAAGAGGAAACCTGAGGAACATAGTCTATCACATCTTACGGTTAACGATGCCTTAGAATATTTGGAGGATAGGGGGGAGGAAATTTGGTTAAATATTTGTGAGATAGATGAGGCTTTACAATCTCTAAAGTATTTAGGAGAAAATAGGAGGTTTACATTAGATGAGGCAAAGAGACTAATAGGGTTGGAACTTAAGTTGAAGGCAAAATTAGTAAATGAGTGATATGGAGAAATTAACTATAGAAACATCTGCCGGGTCTGAGTATCTTAATATACCTACAGAAGATTGCGATTTAACTTTAGGAGGTTTCCAGGGGTTTACATCTTTGCTACCTGATGAGGTAGAAGTTAAATCCAGGTTTGATGATTTGGAGTTACAATTAAGTATGGTTACTGAGGACGGTGCAGGGATGAGTGTAATGAGTTCAAATATAGAGTTAGATATAGCTGAGTTGAATTTACAGCTTATAGATATTGTATCTAACCAACTAAGGTTTGTCTTACCTCAATCTGAGCATGATGTCTTAGGAAGAGTACCGGTACCTAATCTATTTGTATTAAAGGAATCTATTTCTATAGTCTCTGTTCAGGCTGTAGATCCTATAATACATTTCTATCATTCAGAATCAATGGCTCCAGACATAGAGATATTGAAGAATGAGTTAGCTAAGGTTAAGGTGTGGGAGATTATTAAACGGAGGAGGATAAGGTCTAAGATTAATAAATTAGAAAAAGGATTTTTTGTATTGGTGCCGGTAGCAGAGGTAGATTTCGCAAGTAGGATGAATACTGATTTTATCAGGAAACAATCTCCCTCTATACCTCAGGCTTTAAAAGATAAAATGGCGGCAGAAGATATAGACGAGGATAAGTATATGGAGTGGGTGGAGAAGATGGATTGGGATAGTATGACTGATATGAAAGAGAAGAATGAGAGGGCTAAACTTATTGCAGGTTATGCTGCTGAGTTTAAGAAGAATATATTTGGTAATGCTCATAAATTAATATCTCATATTTGTGTACCTCAGGGTGAAAAGTATAATGAGAACTTGGCAGGACTTAGAGCTAAGTATTTTAAGACGTTATCCCTTGATAAGGCTAAGGCTATAATAAATTTTTTTATACAGGCACGGAAGCTCTTGACACTAAATACTTAGATGTATTTGAGTCACAAGAGGATATAGGCAAGCCGGTAAGCCCCGAAAGATTAGCCTTTTATAAAGTTTGGGATTGGATGGGAGTACTCAGAGAAAGTCTTATACCTGCCAGTTATACGCCAGATACGGAAGAGAAGATAATGGCATTACCTACTTATAAAGTTTTTAATTATCTTAGGTATATGAATCAGCACGGTACTATGGTAAATAAGGAACATATTAGAATGAGAAAAGAAGCAGAGGAAGAGGCTAGGACCAAAACTAAAAAGTAATGACAGAATCTATAGAGTTAATACAAGATCCTTTAGAGTATGCTGTTAGGGATATAATAGATAGCAGTCATTTGCAAAACAATGAGTTACAATTTATACCTATAAAATCCATAGATAAAATAGCTTTTGATGAGGATGTTAAGTTTCCTGTCATAACTGCTATAAGTTCAGTTCTAGGGTTTGAGGAGGATATATTACGGGTTGAGCTTATAGTAGCTATAGCTTTTCCTGAGCCCGAGCTGGATAATTGTAATACTGAGGGGGAGTTTTATTTGAAGGCGTTACGATCTGCCCGAGGGTTTCAGATAGACTTGCTAGAGATAGCTCAGTGGTTGACGGGAAAGAAAAAGAAACCAGGAGATCCTATAGGAATATATGATTTTAACCAGGAGGGAGAAGCTACTATAATAGTAGAGTATGATCCTGATACTAATGAGGATTCTGATGATACAAATAGGAAGAGAATATATAGGCTTGTAAATGTGATAATGACTATAGTATTTGTAGGTACACATTCAGAGTTATGTTGTAGTAGGTTTGATCCGGCAGATCCTGGGTCTAGTTGGGATGCAGTTAATCAACCTAAAAATTAAAGTATGTTTGTTAAACATTATAAAATAATAGATACCTCACCTAATGAGTCAGATGGTGAGGGGACTTGGTTTGTAGCTTGCGGTAAGGAGGAGGTAGTTGTAGCTACTACTAATTTATCTAAGGTTACTTGCAGTAAGTATCTTGAAAAGGTAAATTTGGGAGATAGTAAATAGACCTGTAAAATTTTTACACCTTATGGCAGTAGATCAAGGTAGGGTAATACGTTTGGCAGGACTTATAAAGAAGGCTTTCCAGGCTCCTTTAGTAAGGCATAGGAAGGTAGTTACCAAAACTACTTTCAATTCTATACAGGTAGTTACTACCGTATCTTCAAACATTATAACTTTTGATGTATTTACGGGTGGGGGTTATTTGTTTATTCAACGAGGCAAGAGAGCTAATACTAAGTTCCCTGTAAGAAGAGTGGGAGGTAGGTTTAAGTTGGTTAAGCCTTTGGCTGAGTGGAAGAGAGCTAAAGGTTTGTCTATTCCTGATTTTTTGTTAGCACGATCTATAGCTATAAATCCGAGACGCCCTATAAATTTAATTAGGGAATCAGAGGTAATTATAACCCGGATATTAGATGTAGAGGTAGACAGGTTAGGGATAGGAGATGAGGTACTAAGGATGCTTACAAGTATTGAGGGCAATTAGGTAAAAATTATCTATATTTGTGTTGCTATGGCTGTAGAAGAATTGACGTTATCTCCTGAAGATTTTGAGACTGTTTTTAATGGTGCTAGGGTAGTTAATCAAAATGGTATAGTAGTAGAGGGTAGTGAGGTTACGTTAAAGATAGATATAATAGTAACTTGTGGTGGGGGGGATCAAACGTTATTAGCAGATAGCACTTTCACTTTTACCCAGGAATTTATTGAGGGAGTATGTCCTTAACACATTTGCCTATAGAGGAGGATACTTTATATCCTGCCCATTGTAAGTTTTGTATATGCTTTGAGGATACGGATTATATTGTTAATCCTGGAGGAAGATGGGCAATACAATTAGCTTTAGTAGTACAACCTTTAGACGGAGACACTTTTTCTATAGATGGAGTCCAATTTACGTATAGGACTGTTCCTGTAGGAGTATTTGATATTTTAATAGGAGGAAGTGTAACTGCTACCTTAAATAATACGGCTGCTGCAATATCTTCATTACAGTTTGCTACTCCGGCTAATTATTTAATACTTCCTATAATATCTGTAATATTTATATTTGCCAATAGACCCGGATCAGAATTTGATATAGTTTATGCTCAGGAAACTTCGCCTTTATTTGTAATGTCTTTAACTCCTGGGGTAGATATTGAGGTTAAATCTCCTTATAAGATATTAGTACAGTTGCATATTAATATTAGTTTATCAGGGTTCGAGTTTTGTTTGATAGATAATATTATTGCTATACCTAAACTTACTACTGATAAATTTACGGGTGATCCTGAATTAGAGGTATGTATACCGGTAGATCAGTTTATACGGGACGTAATAAAAAGTCCTATTCCTGTACTGGGTACGCTGGTACCTCCTTTTTTGGAAATACAGTATCAAACATTAGCCTTAATGTTTTTTAGGTTTGCAGTAGAGGATACAAATGGTGTGGGTATATTTGAGGTATCAGATGATTCGTACTCATTTACTAATGCTTTGTGTGCTGATAAGGATGCACCTGGAGTAGCTTTATTTGATCACTCATATTTTAATAATGTAGATGCAAAATTTTTACATGTAATAGATACTGATCAGCTTACTTTTTGTGCGGGTACAGAGTTTTTATTGTATGCACATGTTGCAGGAGATACGGTTACTCCGGTAACATGGACTTTACAGGTTACTACTTTTCCTTCTCAGGGTGGAGGAGCTTCTATTTATGTTGAGAATATTGTACTAACCAGGGACGGTATATTGTGTATGAATATAACTGGTATAGCCGATCAGTCAGAAACTATATTAGATCACTATGAAGGTATAGCTTCTGTTAATTTTGGTGATGATATGGGGAGAAATTTTCAGATTATCATAATTAACTATAGAAGCAGGAAAGAGAGAGAGTGTTGTGATTGTAGATCCGTATTTTATTACTTAAATAAGTTTGGTAGGTGGGATATATTGGAGGGTACCTGTGAATCTTTTTTTAAGATGGATATAACAGCTCAGGATTTTTATGGGTGTGAGTCTTGTTTTAGTCCTCCTGGAGGAACATTAATATATAATAAGACTTATGAGGAAGAGTTTAGAATATATACTCATAGGTTACCAAATACTGATTATACCAGGGAAAGATTAGTTGATTTCTTTTCTAGCCCAGAGGTGTATATGGTTAAAGGTGATGATAACGATCTCATTCCCGTAGTGGTGTTGGGTGATGAGCAAGTATTGGTATCAAGTGCATCAAATAAGGTAGTACAGATACCTATCAGATATAAACCTGTTTCTATAAAGAAATCAATAACTAATTTGTGAGAGGTGTATTATGGTTGAGTATATTTTGTGTTTTATTTTGATATCGTTTATTAATGCCTTTATTATTATAGGGGCTTTTATTGCCGCTAATCATAAAGATGATAGGGGGAGGATGTTTATTTTAAGTGGGGTTAGGTTATGGTTTGAGAGTAGGTTGGGTACCTATTGGGCTAAGCCCTTTTTAACCTGCTATAAATGTATGGTATCTATATGGGGAGGTATTCCTGCTTTAGGGGGGTGTATCGTGGCTTGTGTGATGCTATCTTTCTCTGGGTGGTACATAGCTATAGCTTTAATAGTATCTACGCTCTATTCGCTTTATTTGTGTGCAGTGGTTACTATTGTGTATGATGTGTATGTTAGTATAAAACAAATAGGGATTAAGCCTATAGGTAATGTTAGTGTTACAGTAGAAGAAAAGAAACGTAAAACCACTATAAGATAGAGGTGTAAAATTTTTACAGTCATGAGTAAAGGAGGATCAGCTACCCTAACTACTATATGTTTGTTGATAAGACCTAGTGGGGGGTTAAATTGGTTTGAGGTTGATTTATTTAAAGCCCTTGATATAGCTTCATCATATTCTGTAAATGATATTACGGATATATCTAAACCTAAAAATCACTTTTCAAAAAATGTAGAGCTTTCAGGTACCCCTAGAACTAATAAGGCTTTACAGTATGTATTTAGGGTAGATGTTATTACTAATAATATTCTTGATATAGATATAGATGCTCAGTTATTGGTTAATGGGGTAGATATACTTTATAGTGTAGGAGTATTGCAGGTAACAGAAATGAGAACTAATGAAACTCTAGGAACTATATTTTATGAATGTGATCTTACCGGGGGTAGATTTAGGTGGGTATCTTTATTAGATAAATTATTTGCTTGCGATTTACCTTTAGGATCTCATATTTTTGATGATACCACTACTAGAAATAGTTGGGATAGAAAGGGTAAATTGGGGGTGGTTTTTGATCACACTTTTATAGGGGCTGCATATTTCCCTGTACATTATGGGTGGTTTGTAGATGGGTCTATAAATGTAAACATACAGGATTTACGTCCTCATGTATATATAGCTCATATATTTCAGGTTGCTTTTGCTGAAATAGGATATACTCTTAAAGGAGATTATATAAACTCTAATAGGTATAAGGGTTTAATGCATATGTTTACTCGTGGTGCTTGGGATCTTACTTTTGATCAGGAAACTGAGTTAACTGCTCAGGCAGTACATCAAGGGCCTTATTTATATGACTCGTGTGATGTTTTGGGTGAGGGGCAGTTTATGAGATTTGATATAAATAATGGAGGATTCTTTATTAATATAAGAGAGTGGGAACAGCCTATAGATGCGGAGATGGAGATATGTGTTACTGTTGACCCAGGACAGGGAATAGTAGCGGGATGTTTATCTTTGCATATAGAAGTAAATGCGATTTCAGTAACATTAGCGCCTTATATACCTATTTCGGGTATAAATTTGTGTATTACTCTTATATTGTTTAAGGATGATATAGTTAAACTTAGGTGGGTTAATGATCAATGTTTAATAGGTCCTCCTCCGTGTGATCAAATAACAATAGGTATACTTAAAGCTATTTGGGATTTCAGACCTACAAATCCTAAGGTTAAAGGTATAGGATCTACTATAGAATTGTGTGAGACTATGGACCCTAAATTAACTGTTAAAAATATATTAGATGGGGTTACTCATCTGGAGAATTTATATTGGGAGACTAATGAAAGTTCTAAGGAAGTTACGGTATCTACGGCAACAGAATTTTATAGACCACAAGTACAAGAGGAGTGGAGTGATAGGGTAGATTGTGGTAGGGATATAGTACAGGAAATAGATAAAGGTAAGTGTAGAAATTTTGTTTTCTCTTTTAAAAAGGATAGTAGTGATGCTTTTGTAAAAATAATAGAAGAAGAGAATTTAGGAGGTAAAGGGTTATATTCGGGGGAGGCTATATTTGATCCGTCAGATATATGTAGGGAGGAAAGTATTAATCCTACATATTCTCCTACATGGAATATAAATAGGCACAACCTTAATCAAACAAGTGTACCTCCTGCACAAATTCAATGGCTAGCTATGTGGAAAACGGTACCAGAACCCCCTTTTCCTACTACTAATCCAGAGGAGTTAATATCTCATGATTTTGCTCCCAGAATATGTTATTATGAGGGATTAATAGATGAGGTTGATGCGGGATATTTTGCCCCTTTAAAGTGGGAGTATGATCCTGGTACGGGGATAGTTGGGGTAGAGGATCTTTATCCTCATGCGTATATGGTAGATTATTATAATTATAATACTGAGTTTGCTGTATCGTATGGGGATGTAGTAGATAGGAGGATAGGACCCACTTTACAGTTAGGAGTAATAACAGTTTTTCCAGGCATAATAAGTAATACTTATGCTTTTTTGTTAGGTATTTTAGATAGAGGAAGGTCGGTAGAAATATGGTGTACGCTAACGGAGTCTCAAATACATAATTTAGATTTCACTACGTTCAAGATTATTAGGACTGCTCTAATAGCTGAGGGTATTTATTTGTTAAATGAGGTTAAGGATTGGCAACCTGAAGATTTATTAGCGTTATGTGAATTTTATTTAGTGAGGGATGGAGTATAAACGGTGTAAATAATTCAAACTCAAATTTATATTATGTTAAAAAAACTACTGGTAATTTTACTAATTTCAATCCCCCTTTTTTCTGTATCTCAATCATTAACTACAAATTTGGTTAAGAATCCAAGTTTTGAGCAAATGAGTTTATGTCCTTTCAATCATGATGAAATAATTAAGTCATTTAATTGGGATGCGGCTAACACCGATCTTATGTATATTTGGCCTGAGTATTTTCATCAGTGTGATGGGTTTGTAGCCGGAGTACCTTATAATAGTTTTGGGTTCCAGTACCCGGATAGTATGCAATTTAGTTGGGCTGCTGCTGTAGTAGAATCTTATGCGGGTATAATTGCTTATGGAGATACTACTTTAAATTCCCGGACTCATCTAACAGGTGACTTTTTAAATGATACTGCTGCTTATGTACACAGCGGGGTAAAGTATTATTTTAGTATACGAGTAGCTATTGCGGACTCCTCAAGATATGCTACAGGATTAGGATTAAAGTTATCAGTGGATGATGTGGATAAATTCATAAATCCTGCATTAACTGATAATTTATTTACCGTAGCTTACATGCAGCCTATAGTAGATACTACCTGGGTTATGTGGTCAGATAGTTTTATAACAAATCAAGACTTCAGAGGGTTCTCTGTAGGTAATTTTTTGAATGATACTTTTAGTGTTAAGATGTTAGTGGATACTTGTGCTATACTTAGTATAGAGGCAGGGGATAGTATTACTAGTTACTGTTCTAAGAACATTAGCTATTACTATTTAGATAATGTTTGCATATCTGATAGAAAAGGGGTATGTGGTATGGTTACTACTATAACTGTGGGATCAGAGAAGGAAATAGTTATTGATCCTTTAGTAGTATATCCTAACCCGGTCAGGCAGGGATCTAATCTTAATATATCGGATACTAGTTTAAATATATATGAGGTAACTTTGTATGGTATCGCAGATAATTTAGTTAAGTATAGATGCCATAACTGTACTTCTATACCTATTGATAATATAGATCCTGGTATGTATATACTTATGGTTACTAGTGATAGTCACAGGTATAATAGTATAGTGGTTATAACTGATTAAATAGCTGTTTAAAATTGTCTCCCTAAATTTGAATTTTTTTTGTAAATTTAGGGAGACAATTATTTTATATATATGAAGTAGTAGAGTTAGTACTTTTTATGTCTGTTGGGGTGTGTAAAATTTTTACAGGCATATAGTGGGTAAGACTCAGACGTTAACATATACTATAAAAGTTCTTGGTACGGATACAGCAAGTTTATCCGTACAGGAATTAGTGTTTCATCAGAAGGAGCTACAGCGACTTCTACTGTCTCTACCGGCTGAGGGTACCGAGGCTTATAATACTTTAGATAAAGAAGTAAGAGAGGCTACAGACGGTACTCAAACATTAGCCTCAGTACAGAAGGATCTAAATAATCAATTCTCTCAAGGGAGACAGAGGGTATTAGATTTTAATAAGTCATTAAGGCAGGGTACTGCTGCTGCTGGTAGTATTAATGATCTTAGGAATAGGCTAGTAGGGGTACGTAGGGAATTAGATAATACGGCACAAACCGTAAAGGGTCAGGTTAATCCTGAGTTTCAGGAATTATCTAAGCAGTCAGCCCTATTAAATAATGAGCTTGTTGAGGCAGAGGCAGCTAGTGGTAGATTCCAAAGAAATGTAGGTAATTACCCCAATATAGGGGAAGGTATTATTAGCACGTTTAAGAAGGTAGGAGAAACCTTTTTAACTGCTTTTGCGGTTACTGCTGTAATATCTAAAGTAACCCGGGGGTTTAGAAATCTCATAAATTTAGGGGCTGATTTTTCCCGTATACAATCAACATTGAAGGCTCTTAATGAGGGGGGAGATATTGATAATCTTGTAAATGATGCTCGTAGTTTGGGGGCGGCTACAGAGTTTACTACTACCCAGGTAGGTAATTTACAAATATCGTTAACCAAGTTAGGATTTAGGCAGGATGAGATACTAGAGGCTACAGCGGCTACGTTAGATTTAGCTACTGCTACAGGTGAGGATTTGGCTGAGGCAGGTACGGTAGCTGTTAAGACTTTACGTGCTTTTGGATTAGATGCTGATCAGACTAGGAGGGTTACCGATGTATTGGCTGTTTCTTTTATTAAGTCATCTTTGAATCTTGAGACTTTCAGGGAGTCTATAAAGACAGTAGCACCTGTAGCAAAAACTTTAGGATTTTCTTTAGAAGGGGTTACTTCTTTACTAGCCGGGTTAGCTGATGTAGGAATAGAAGGTTCTAGGGCGGGAACTTCTTTACGGAATATTTTATTAAAATTGGCTGATCCTACAAGTGAGTTATCTAAGACTTTCGGTACTAATATAAATACCTCTGAGAAATTAATAGGTGTACTTAGGACTCTAAGAGATGAGGGCGCAAGTTTGGGAGAGGTATTAGAATTAACGGATACAAGATCCGTAGCAGCTTTTTCTACTTTTATAGATAATGCTGATAAGATAGAAGATTTAGGGGTTCAGTTTGAAAATGCAGCCGGATCTGCTGCTGCAATGGCTGCAATTATTAGAGATGATTTAAGAGGAGATTTAGATACTGCCTCATCAGCTACAGAGGCTTTTGCTTTAAATATATTTGATACTTTAGAGCCTGCTATACGCACCGTAGTACAGGGGTTTACGGCATTTATTAGGGTGCTTAGTGGGGGGTTAGATTTGATACAGCAATTCCCTGCTTTGTTTGGCGCTATATCGGCGGCATTAGGGGTATATACTGCCAGCTTAATAGCTAATAGGCTTAACCTTAACTTAAATACACTTTCTGTTATAGCCAATAATGCGGCTTACTCTATAGGGTTTAAGTTGCTGGTATTACAGGAAACAGCCACAAAAGCTTTAAATGTAGTTACGGGGTTATTGACGGGTAAGATACAATTACAGACAGTAGCCCAGATAGCCTTAAATGCAGCAACTAAGTTATTTAATCCTGTGGGATTAGCTTTAGGTATAGGGGCTTTAGTTGGTGGTCTTATTGCGTTAGCTTCTTCTGGGTCTGGGGCTGTAAAGGAGTTAACGGAATTAGAGAAGCTTGAAGGTAGATTGGGTAAGAGGAGGGAAGAGGCAGAAAAGCAAATAGGTACGGAAGTTGCTCAGGTAGATTTATTATTTGAATCTTTAAAGAATGCTAATGAGGGGTCTGCTGAGAGATCTAATCTTATTGATGCTATCAATGATCAGTATGGGGAGTATCTTCCTAATCTTTTAACGGAGTCAAGTAATCTCAAGGAAATTGAATCTGCCCAATTGGCGGTTAACTTGGCTATAGAAGCTAATTTAATAGCCAAGTTAAAGAAGCAGGCTATAGAGGAAGAGTTGGGAGATGTTTTGAAGGATCAACTCCAAGTATCCAAAGAGCTACAGGAAGTTACTGGGTTATCTGGAATACAGCTAAGGAATTCTGCTAAGGAGTTAGATGGTTTAAGAGATCCTATTGATGCCTTAATAAATAGGTTTGCTGAGTTATCTGGTAGAACTGACTTAGTATCTGATGCTGCTAAAGGTGCTACAATTAGCGTAAGAGGATTAGGTGGAGTTTTTGGAGATGATGTTTTAGGGCAGGGGGTAAAAAATACTATTGGAAATTTTAACGATTTAAGAGATGCTTTAGAGACTCAAACATTAGGTATAGGAACTGACATAGATGCTGTTAACTCTGAGATAGCTAGATTAGGTGATATAGATCAGGATACAGAGATAACAGATATATTTGTACAATCTCTTAATAGATCTATTAAGACTGTTAATGAATTAAAGAATGCTAATGTTGAGCTTAGTAAAAATTTTACAGCTTCCCAGGGAGTGCTTAATTCGTATGTAGGTGCTGTAGATGATTTTGAAAATGGATTAAGCGATTCTCAGAAAGCTTCTATAAATTTAGCTACAAGTCTATCTACACAATCCAGGGAGGCATTTGATGCTGAAGTTACTGCTGAGAGGTTAGGATCTCAGTGGGATGATGTAAGTACTCAGTTTGGGGGTGCAGGCAAAGCTTCCTTTGAGTTAGCAGTACAGCAGAGAGTAACTACCAACTCTACTATAGTACAGCAACGAGAGTTAGGATTATTAACTACTAGTGTAGGTAAAAGTAGGGAAATATTACAGCAGATTAATCAGACTTACGGTAGTTTGACTGGGGTGCTAACTACTAATACTAAAAGAATAGTATCTAACACTAAGGCAGATAGTAAAAAGGCAGATCAGTTAGCTAAGACTTTAGATTCTCTTAATAAGAGAATAGCAAAAGAGAGAGAATTATCTGATGTTGAGGAGGCAGGGGGAAGGAAATCTATCGAAGGATTAGAGGTATTAAGAGCGCAGGCATTAGGTAGACTTAATATTAAGTTAGAAGGGTTTGAGAAAGAAAGACAAGCTTTAATACAGCAGGGAGTAGACGAATCCACTATACTACAAGTTACAGAGGAGGAAAGGGCTTTACTTTTTTCAAAATTAAATCTTGAGTTTGATGAAAGAGTAGTTAAAGCTAGAGGGGGTGCAGCACAAAAAAGAATAGAGGCAGAATCAGAAGCATTAGATTTAGTATTGCAGGAGAGACTTAAAGGAATAGAGGCAGCAAGACTAGCAGAATTAAATGCTATAGATATTGCTGGGCAATTAACTGTAGATCGGATAGAGGATATTGAGGATGAGAAATTTGAAATAGAGTTAGAGGCTGATAAAAAAAGATTAGATGCTTCGTTACAGTTTGTAGAGGATCAGTTAAAGATAGTGGGGTTAAGTGCTGAGGAAACTTTAAAACTGGAGCAGGAAAGAATAGCAATATTATTAGATATACGGGACGGTGAGATAGATGAAGTTACTAAGCAAGAGGAAAGAAAGAGGGAGGAGATTGAAAAAACTTTAGAATTTCAAAGGCAGGCTTTAGATAGTCTTGTTAATTTTGCGGGATCTATTAGAGAGATATTAGAGTTTGGGGTAGATGAGGAGATTGCTTTAATAAATGAAAGAGATGCCCGTAGACAAGAGGGGCATGAGAATCAGTTAACTCAGTTGGAACAGGAGTTTGCAGCTAGGGAGCGTAATATATTAAAGCAGGGATTAGATGCTGAAACTGAGGCTAGTTTATTAGCATCTTTAAATACTCAGAGAAATGCTCAAGTTGCGGCTGAAAATAAGAGGAGGGCAGACGAAGAAAAGAGAGTAGCAGCAGCTATAAAAAAGGCAGAGCAAAGAAGAGAAGCAGCTATAGCTTTTGAGAAGAAAATACAGGCTATACAAGCTGTTATAGATAATGCTCAGATAATTAGAAATAATATTGTCACTCTTAGTAATAATATTAAGGCTGTATCAGAGGGGGCTAAGATACCTTTCCCAGGAAATATAGCCGCTATTATTTCTATTATAGCGGCGGTAGCTGCGGGTATAGCTAGTATTAGATCATTAACAGCTAGTGCTACAAGTTTTGAATTGGGGGGAGATACGGGCTTATTGTTTGCTGATGGGGGACCTACCCCCATAAGAGGTAGAACCTCAGCTAGAAGTGCTACTAGACCACCTAAACGAAGAAAAGGATATGGGGGGATGCACGTAGGACCTAGGCATAGTAGGGGAGGAATACCTATAGAAGTAGAGGGAGGAGAGTATGAGAATAATAGGTGGTCTACGGAATTATTTTATCCTTTATTATCGTGGATGAATCACCAAGGAATCAGGAGAAAGCAGGGTAAGCCTTATGGGGATATGTCTAGTTTATTTGGTATGGTTAAATCTTCAGGATCAGGGGTAGTAGCCAATATACCTAGAGTACCAGTTAAAGCTCCTAAGTATAAGTTTCAAACGGGAGGAGCAGTACCTACAGGTATAAGTGAGGCATCCACATCTGTAGCTTTTGCGGAATTACGTAGAGGATTTGATAATTTAGGTCAAGATATACAGGGGGTTAAGGATAGTGTAGAGAAAGTAATTACTGCTATAGATGAACAAGAACTAACCCTTTCTCTTATAGAGCAGAAAAAGCAACAATTAAAATTAGACAGGCAAGTAAGAAAATCAGAATTTTAAGTTGAGGTAATATGAAAAATACGTCTAAAGAATTTACAAAAGTTATATCTGAGTTTGATGTACATAAGGCTAAGCTATTTGTTGAAGGATACCCTGATATTTCTACGGGTAGATCGATGATACTGAAGGTACCTAAAGTAAAAGGTAGTAAAGATATTGTAATATTAAATTCTAATGTTTCTGAAGAAATGCCTGTAGCTTCTCCAGGAAACGTATTAAAAGGTTTATGTAGTAAGTATAGACCTTTGAAACCTGTATATATGGAGGAGATGGGAAACGGGGAGCAGGTTGCTTTTAAATTTGCTAAATTGAATGGTAGTAATCCTGATGAGCCGGTAGTATCTCCAGTAGCAGAATTAGAAGTAGGAGGGTTACATTTTAAAATATGTGTTTTACATATACATAGGTATGACAGAATAGAACCTACGATATTATTAGAGGTAGAAATACAAAATGAGGATAAAGATATATTTTATGTACCTTTTGAGGGAGGGGGTACGTTTGATATGTTTTGTAAGTTAATGAGGAGGTTACATAATTCTGTTGATAATAGAATATTATTAAGAAAATGGATATTTAAGTATCATACGGGTTATGATAACGTTAGGAAGTTATATGGTAGTAGAAAAGAATTAACGCTAATTAAGTTAGAGGGTTTGGCTAAGTCTGTACAAAAGAAAGGGGTGAATATTGTGGGGGAAAATTGTTTAGGAGTTTTTGTAGGGTGGTTAAATTGGTTTAATTCTAATGTTAGTAGTGATGTATTATATGAGGATACAGTAGGTAGTGTTAAGGTAAAATTTGATTATGTTTGGAAAATGGTTATAAGGTAATCTTTTTTACAAATCATAGCCAATTGGGATAAATTTGTAAAAAATACAGATAATCCTTAGAGGGTGTAAAAATTTTACATATTTTTGATTCGGTTATAAAAATATTTATGTCTGAATCAGTTTCCTTTTTCGGTACTTTACTAAATCAGAACTATTGGGCTATGAGGCCCGAAGCAGTGGAAAGATTGTATCCTATTATTAAGGGTATAATGGGGGGTAATCGTAGCAGCGAATTTTCAGGTAACAAGGAAAGGAATCAGGTTAAGTATGCTAGGTTTGATAATACCAAAAAGAGAAGCAGCCATTTAGATGAGTCGGATACTTTCCGTATGGGGACTAGTGTTAAGGAGGGGGATGTAGCAGTAATCTCTATTATAGGGACAATGTTTAAAAGGGCTGCTGATATGGATGCAGTCTCAGCTACAGCGGGAGTATCAAGAGTTACTAGATTTATTAGGGAAGCGGCAGATAATGATGATGTATCTGGTATTGTATTAGTGTTTGATAGTCCGGGGGGTACGGTAGACGGTACTGAGGATTTAGTAGCTGCTATTAAGGATGCCAACATTAAAAAAAGAGTTATTGGTTTTGTAGATGGGTTGGCGGCATCTGCTGCCTTTTGGGCTATATCTCAAACCGATGAGATTATAGTATCAGGAGAAACATCTGAAGTAGGATCTATTGGAGTTGTGATGCAGCATGTTAACGGTGAAATGTTTTTTGCCAATGCTGGGTTAGAGATAACATTTCTAACAAACGATGACGCTACTAAAAAAGTTTCTGCTCCCCCTACCCGGGCTATAACTGTTGAGGAGAAAAACGAGATTATTAATAAGTCGTTAAATCCTATAGCTAAAATATTTCAGGGTGATGTTAAGACAGGTAGAGGAGATAAGCTACGGGAGGAGCAAAGAATATTTTCGGGTAGAGTATTCTTATTTAAGGAGGCTAAAAAACTAGGTCTTGTAGATAAGATAGGATCTCTACATGATGCGGTAAGATCTGCAAAACGTAGACGTAATAATAATTCGAAGACTAGTAAGAAATCAAGTAATAAAACTTCAAAAAATAATAACATGGGAATTTTTGATGGGCATTTAAACAATTCGGCAACTACTACTGAGCCCGTAGAATTAACTGCCGATCAAGCCAATAGTCTTAGGTCAACTTTGGATACTCAGGAGAAAAATAATATTGCTCTTGAGGCAACTAATAAGTTGCAGTCTGGACAAATTGAATCCTTGATTGAGGAGAATGGAACTGCTAAGGCGGCTTTGGAAATAGCCAATACCAATATAACCGCATTGGAAGAGGAAGTTACTATAGCTACTATTAGTGCAACAGATCAGGAGACTAAGGTTACGGGGTTGGAGGAGCAGGTAGTAACTTTGACTGATGAGCGGGATACGTTACAGGCTGATAAGGAAAATTGGGGAGATGAGGCTACTGTTAATGCTTCTAAGTATAATGCTTTGGTTGGTAAATATAATGCTTTGGCTGCTAAGGCGGGTGAAGAGTCTGCTGAGCCTATTGATCCTGAGTCTGATGATCCTGGAAAAATAGGGGATGATGATAAGAAGTCTAAGACTCGTAAAAAGAGGTCTAGCCTGGAGAGGGTATAATATATCCTGTTAATTAGAGTCCGTTGGGGTGTGTAAAATTTTTACGGATTTAATTAACTCTAAAGAATAAAGTTATGAACTTATGTGATATGGGAACTTGCAGGCACACTCATACTATCAGGGATAGGTATGAGTTTGAAGCAAAGACCTACCCGGTAGAGGATTCTGTTTTTATTCGTCGTAGGGTGTTTGCTAAGGCTCAGATCCTACAGAATGCTATTCCTCTTGAGGATGAGGCTCCCGATACAGGGGAGGTTGCAGGTAATGGTCGTCAATTTGTGAGCTTTAATGAGGACGTACAAACCCGGCAAAGATTGTTCAGAGAAACCATAAAGTCTAAGATTAAGTCTAAAGTAAACTCTTCAAAGGGGGCTACTGATTGCGGTTTTGATCCTGGTACTACTACTAAAGGTCCTAAGGTAGATAGATTCTTAACCATACAAACTGTTTTTCAGGATGATGATTTTTGTATAAATGAATTTATTAAGACCTGGAGACAAAGCGGATTAGGTAGAGGAGTAATGAGGGATGAGGGAGATATGATAGTAATCTCTGATGAGGTAGAGATAGCGATGTTGAGGGAGTCTAAGATAACTTGGGACAGACATGCATTTGGGGGAGATTATGCTTCAGCAAATGAGGATTATTCTCATACGGACGGTTACTTTAAGATAGCTAATGCTGCTCTGGGTGATGCTGTGGAGCCTATATATAATTGGCTTTTTACCGGGGACCTTACCGGTCTATGTATTGATCTGTTGATAGGAGGTAAACAAGTATCTATACCTTTTAATACTTCTCTGTCTGATACGTTAGATGATGTAGTTACAGAACTTACTACGGCTGCTAATGGTTATGTAGATCAAAATGGGGTTAATCTGTGGACTGTTGTTACTAATGTAGGCGGAGATACTTTACATATTGAAGGACAGAAGGGGGTTGATTTACAGGTACGTATAGTCATTACTAACTGTGATGGGTTTATGATATGTATAGATCAGACCCTATTAGCCAATACTCCTATTACTGTTACGGGTGTGGCTGTAGTTCTTGCTGTTACTCAGGAGTTTGTAGATGCCGATACTCCTATAAGTATAGATATATTATCTATTGATTCAGCTAATGTATTTGCTTACATGACTGCAATGTATGAGGAGATTGTATCTAAAAAGCCTGAGATATTGGAGCCTGATTTTGGAGCTAATTGGATGTTGGCGAGAAATATTTGGCATGCTTTAGTTTTGGCTGAGAAAGAGGAGACAAAAGCATTCTTAGGTACTTGTGATGTTAACCCTACGTGTCCTGAATGGATGGGAGTACCTATTTCTCGCATGAATTATATGCCTAACGATTTTATGCTTATAGCGCGTCCGGAGGATCTTCATGCAGGTACGGATCTTGTACAGGATGTGGCAGAAATAAAGACAGGATTTGATGAGCAGTGTGAGACGGCATGGTGGAAGAATAAGTTTAATATGGGATTTCAGATCAGTCAGCTTGATCAGGTTGCTGGTACCTTTTCTGAAGCAGCTCCTGCACGGCTTATCTTTCAGCCTGCTCAGCCTCTTGATCCTCAGTAGTATTAAAAACATCCAGGACTATAAAGGTTATAGTCCTGGATGTAAAATTTTTACACCTAAAATTTTTGAATCATGGATAAGGAATGTTGTGATATAAGGGATGGGATTGCTACTAGTGCTGCATCTTGTGGAGCGCAAAAAGCAGGGGCTTTTGATTTACGGGTATCGTGTTTGAAGTTCGTAACTGTTACTGAAGATGATTGCTTAGCCGGGGGAGGTAATGATGCTAAGATTACAGATATTGTAACTCAAGACGGTGTATTGCCTGTTGCTCCCCTTTTCTTTAAGGTTACTACTAAGGATAAGAGTATAGAACATATTTGGGGGTTGATATTTGACCCTGAAACAGGTACTACTACTTTTGAAGAAACAATAAATTTTTCTGTTGATGTTAAAGATAGAAAATTTTATTGTGTAGTTAAGACTTTTGTAGGTCAGGAAGTAGTATTTCTGTGGAAGGAGAAGGGTACAAATCGTTGGTATATGACAGGTAGAAAGGGTGATATCCATTTTACGGAGATCAGGGGAGGTACAGGTACTACCGAGTTTACCCCTACTACATTCATTGCTACAGGTGATGATGTACCCGATATCTTTCTGGAGGTATTTGATACTGATGAGGCTACTACGGATATCCTGGTAGATTCTGTTACTGCATAATAGGGTAATTAGGGTTAAACTTTAAGCTGTAAATATATGTCCGATACAGAGGTTATTAATACTAAGGAAGAAAAAGCTCCTACTCTTAAAAAGACTAAGAAGGAATCTTTGCCTAAGCCTTTTAGACCTAAGGTTACTCTTAGTTCTAGCCTAACTCCTACTATGGTTATACGGTCTGGATCACTGGTAAATACTTCCAGAGTTGAGGGTAAGGTAGTAAATTCTTTTGATCGTAATAAGCAAAATAGTGAGGTAACATATAATCAGTTTATGTTGATGCCTTTGTATTATGCCCGTAAGTTTCATCTGTTTAATTACCTTACTATAAGCAAGGCAGATGAGGCTAGGTTAATGAATATGACTATACAGGAGATAGCTGTATTACAGAGGGAGATTAATAGGGAGAAGGCGGAAAAATAAGAAATTCAATTACACCTCAGCGGACGGGAAAGCCCTAGCTTCCAATGGAGGTTGGGGTGGACCCTTTTTAGAGGTATTTTGTTATGATTGCTGCATATCAAGATAAGGTAAATGTTTTAGTAGTAGAAGGTATCAATGATCCTCCTACAGGATTACAGTCTTATACGCTTACGGTGTGGGAGAATAGTTGTAAAGACTGTCAGGTATACGAAGATACCGTGCAAGGGGACAGATGTATAGGGGGCAGTATTATAAAGATTACTTTAGAGCATGAGTGTGGTAATTCTTCAAAATTTACTTTGGATGTGGGTAGGTATTATGCGGAATTATCTATAGCTTCTATAGTACATTCTACGTTTGATCTTTTTGTTTATTAATGGAGATTTTAACTTCATATTATGCCGGATAGTATAGATAAATTATCTGTTAAGCATGTTAGCTATAATGAGCTAATGGATAATTTATATTCCTCCGAGGAAAGTAAGGTATATAGAATAGATAGTTACAAATATAATGCTTCTGCTAACCAATTACAGTTTGATTATAATATACCCTCATCCTATTTAAGATATTCTTCTGATCCTAATAAGAGACATAGAAAACCTAATACAAGTTCTGAGCCTTATATTAGATCGGGACACGATAACAAATATCCTTTTTTTATATTGAGACTTTTAAAGTTAGCCCATACACATAAGAGAGCATATAAGACTGCTGTTAATATTGCTTACGGTAAAGGATTGTCGGTAGTCGAAGAAGAGGGAGGGGAGGATGGTAGTTTATTTTTGAATTGGCTAGGTAAGATTGGAGTAAATAATTATAACTTTCTTAAGGAGTCATTACAGAGTATAGCAAGTTTTGGAGGTTCGTACGTACATAAGGTATTCTCTGATAAAATAAATATTGATATTGATAAAGTAGAGGTTACGGATAAAACGATATCTACTACTAAATTTTTATCTCAGATACATTTACGTAAATATTTCTCTACCCGAATAGGAAAGAGGGAGGTAGAAGGGAAGGATATAGGTAAGGTATTATTTCATTGGGAGCATCCCTCCTTTAATGAGAAATCCCCTAGAAAAGCGTTATTAAAAGGTATTAAGGTTTATGAGTCATTTGATAAAGTAAATCCTACAGAGGTTACAATAGTTAAGCAGGATAAAAAGAGTGGTTTTTTTGAGGGGGAGGATAAGGCTATTAATAATTTAGGTAGGTATTCTTTTCTTATACGGGAGCCTAATTTATTTTCTGTCTATTACCCTGAGCCTGCCTGGGAAACTAATAGTTCTATAGCTGCTATTATGGTGGAGGATGCTTTAGGGGCTATGGATATAGGCAGTATGCAGAATGGGATGATGGCGGGTTTTATAGTGACAGTAGAAGTAGCAGATACAAGTAGTAAGGATAAGAGATCTCATGAAGAAAAGAAATCACAGATAGAGACAAAAATAAGGGATGAATTACAGGGAGTAGATAATGCAGATCAAATAGTAGTAGTATTTAAAGATCCCAGATCTAAGGAAAATGTTATAACTATAGCTGAAATCCCTCATACTAATACTAGTGACATGCAGCAGGAGATGGAGCTTAGAAAACTTAAAGCTATACTGACTGCATGGGGGGTAATAGATGAAAGATTAATAGGATCTCCTCCGGTTACGGCTAAGGGAATGAGTAGTCAGGCAGATGCTTTAGCAATGGCTGAGGATTTGTGGTATGATAATGTAATAGATCCAGAAATAATACATCCCTTAGTATCATGGATATTTGAGGAATTATTACCTATATGGATGAGTGAGTTAAATAGGGTAGAGACTACTATAACCGAGGTACTATTTATCCGGAAGAGATTGTTTAGTAGAATTCCCCCTAAGGAGGTATTACAATCTTCTTATGGTATAGATGAAACAAGAGCTATGCATGGTGATGGACCTGCTACGGATGAGGTTAAGCAGGAGATAAAGGATAGGAATAAAAATAATAACAGTAATACCGGAGAAGGAGATACAGAATAATGTCAACAGGAAGAGGATGTACTAAGTGTGCTTCCAGGTGTTTTTTTATAACCCTGAAGTGTTTATTTGATCAGTCAACTTTACTTGATGCTCATTTAGATACTAATAAAGTTACTAAGCATCTTGATGGTGCCCAGATAAAATATTTGAAGCAGCCTTTAGGGGATTGTTTTAAGGAGATATGTGATGCTATTAAGGATTTTGAAGATAATCAAGTAGCTATAGAGCAGAGGTGGATAGATCTTATAGATATGGCTACTATGGTTATAGTTGATGGTACGGAATATTTGTATGTACGTAAGTCAGGATATGCTATACTTACAAAAGAGGGGTTAAAGTTTCCTCAGAAATTCGAAGAGGGACAGTTTGAGGGTTTTGTATCTGGTTTGAAGATAGCTGTGGAAGAGTCTTTAGAGATGTTTAAGATATGGCTACAAGATAATAAGAGTTTGTATCCTTGTCTGCCTACAGATGATTGTTTATTAAAGGAGAATGATAGCTCTGCTCTCAGTAGTTGGGGTACAGTTAAACCTGATTTTGGAGGTAGGTTTGATGTAGATGATCACCCTCATCATCTGTAAAATTTTTACACATTGAAGATAGTTTTGGAGGTTTGTTAATTACCTGGGGTTAGGTATCTTTGGGTATGCAAAATTTATTTGAATTAGACCCTGAACTATTTAAACCTTTAGGATGGACTTTTATAGGTACATCTGGGGAGCAGTGTAAGGTTTATGATATCGTATTATCTGCCCCTGTAAAGCATTTTCTGAATGTGTATAAGTCAGGTATTATAGTTATGGATAGGAAGGGTGATCAGGTATATAGAGGGTCATGCTATTCTTTAGCGGAGCTAGGGTTTTTGATGGATAAAGTATCTATTGAGGATTATGATACTTTTTGGAATAGGATGGATAAAAAATTGGGTATGTGTGCTTTTCCTAGGAGAGTATGTAAGGATAGGGAGGTAGGGAATTAGGATAGAGTAAATCAAATCCTTACCTTAGGTGTATAATTTACTATAATTCTTAAATAATTTATCATCATGGAGATTATGATTAATATTAATTGGAGAGGTATTTCAAAGCCCTCTATTTTATTTTTTAATGGGTGTAAAGAGGTAGTTAAGGAAATTCCTATATCGTGTAAAGAATCACAAAGGTTAATTAAAGAGGGATGTGCTTCAGGTAGTTGATGACTTATTTAAAAGCATACATAAAAAATGCTGTTGCTGAGATGAAAAGGGAAGCGTCTATAGTTAGATTTTGGGAAGGGTATATTGTATTGGCTCAGTGTGAGAGAGATTACAAAGTTAAGACTATGAAGATATCTCAGGGAGATACAGCAGGATTCCTTGCTATTGAGCGTGTGTTAGACCCTAACTGCTTGAACGGCTAATGAAGTATACCCCTGAGGTACAGCTAAAAATGATTTCCCGGTTACTCTGGAAAGATCGTTTGCCGGACGGACAAATTAAGCCCAAAGTTCAGCAGTTGGGCTTACGTCTTTTTAAGTATTTTAAAGAGGTAGATGCTACGGTATTTAAGGAAACTTTTAGTTCATCTGCTGCCCAAAGAATTGTAGAGTTATTAGGTACTTATTATGGAGAGTATACAGATCTTCCCAGTAAGGAAGTATATCGGCAGATAAAAAAAGATAGTAATCCTTTTCAAAAATGGTTAAAATTAAGTTCCTCAGAGGATAAGCAGGATCTACGTAATTTTGAGAGGGCTTTATTTAAGCCTCCTGAAGATGAGGATTACACTATAGCACAATTAATAGGATTTATTGTACATTGTTTTTTATCTAAATTGATTAGGGATGAGGCAGAGAAATTAAGGTTAGATGATGTAGATCCTATAGAGGTTATAAAGTGGAGCTACAGAGAAAGAAAGTTATTTATAGATAAGCTTAATTCTGATATACTTAATGAGGAGTCGGAGGGGGTTTATATATTTGATAAGGTACATAGCCTGGAGGAGTTAGAACAGTTAGAAGGGTTAAAGACTTGTTATGAAAGTATAGTACTTTACTTTAGAGGTATTACGATTGTTATAGCGGGGCCTAAGTCCTTTAAGTCGGGATTAAGTCAGAATGTAGCAGTAGATTTGGTTAAGCAGGGGGCTGATGTTTTATTTGCTGATTTGGAGAATGGTAAACTTAAGATGGAGAGGAGGTTTTATCAGTCTTTGTTACAGGCTCCTAAGGAGTGGTTTTATAGTGGGGTATGGGTAGATACTTCTCATATAATAAAATCAGTTAAGCAGTATGAGGAAGATAGAATATATTTGCAGGGGGAGAAAGTGTATAGGATTAGATCTTATAAAGACGGGAAGAAAGAAGTAGTTATAGAGGGGAAGAAAAAGCAAGTAAATAATTGGAAGACTGTAGTTAGAATTTATGAAGCTATAAAGAAAAATCCTCAGGGGTACGATGATTGGAGAGAGTTGAGTAACAAGGGAGATAAATATTTTGATCCTGATAAGGTATATGTGTCTTTGTTGGATAAGTTGAATGATACTTTAGAAAAAATTAAGGCAGAATCAGGAGGGGATATTAGGTTAGAGTATATTAAATCCTGTACTCCCGGTAAACTAGATAAGTTGATAGTTCAGTTGAAGGAAGACCCAACTAATTTTTTCAGTGACGATAGTAGACCCAAAGTAGTTATTATAGATTGGGGACAGCATTTAAAATCTGATAATAGGGATCTGAATTATTGGCAGGCCATACGAGAAAATTACGCAGATCTGAAAGAATTACGGGATAGGCATAACATCTATATGTTAATGATAGAGGCTCCTAAGGATTATGAAAAACTAACGGATGAGAAATTTAGACTTAGAAATTTAAAGATAGCCGGTACGGGGAATATAGGTTATGATGTTGAGTGTGCTGTAGTATCTTTAGCTACTGAAGAAGAAAAAGAAAAGGGGTATAGGAGATTAGTATTATGGATGGATAGAGATAGAGATGGTGGGGATCATGTAGTAGAATATTTGCATATTGATTATGATATAATGACTGCTAGTCCTATAGATAGGCAAATACATATGGATAATTGTCCTGAATTTTGGGAGGAGCAGTCATCAGGAGAAAATACCCCTACAGGTAAAAAGAAAAAGGGTTCTTTAGGTTATCAGTTTTCTGAGGAGCAGTTAGAAGATGCTTAGAGAGTGTAAAAATTTTACGCTTTTTTGAAAAATCCTTGTTTATAAAAACTGTAATCCTTACCTTTGGATTATAAGTTGTATTAAAAATAACAAAAACAAATATAATCCAACATGGTAAAAGTTGAAACATCTACAAAAGAAAAACCCGCTACTAAGGGTGTAGCAAAGAATATTGCTAAGAATTCCAAAGGTAATGGAGCTGCCAAAGAATCTCCCGCTAAGAAGGATACCCCTATTGTGGGATTACTTACTGTAGGTTTACCTGAAAAACCTCAGCCGGGTATGATTATTTTGATACCTCGCGCTCAGATTATCGTATCTTATAATGATAATCCAAGAGGAGGTAAGAATGAGGTAAAGAAAACTACTCCTACTGAGTGGGTACGATCTTTGGGGGTTAATGGTCAGACTACTGCCGTAGAGGCTTATGTTACGGATATAAAAGCCAGGGGTAATAATCAGTTTAAGCTTAAGCTTGTTGAAGGTTTCCGTCGTCTGTATGGCTTTGATGAAATCATGAAGGGGACTATTAAGGATGAGGCAGGTGTGATACTTAAGATGGCTGTTTGGCCTGGAAGTGATGCGGATAAGAATTTGATTGCGGTACAGATTGTAGAAAAGCCTGTAGGTCCTGAGGGGGAAGCAATGCTATTACTCCGGCAAGTAAGTAATAATACTCATGAGCAGTGGTCAAATTATCAGAAGTGTGTGAACTTGGCTAAGTTGGAAGATGATCTTGGTATGTCTGTAGTGGATATTGCTAAGCAGGTAGGTATGGGTAGGACGGCAGTACATTATTATCTCCGTGCAGGACGGGATAAGAAATTGCTTAAAGGTATTGAGGAGGGTTGGTTGAGTTTGGCTGCTGCCTCTAAGGCTGCTGTACTTGCTCAGGAAGAAGGAGAAAAACAATCTGCTGCTGAGATTGCTAAGGTTGCTCAGGAAAAAGCTGCTGGAGAAGGTAAAATTAAAGTTACTGCTAAGCATGTAGAAGCTGCTGCAACCCCTACAACTAAAAAGCGTTACAGCTTTGCAGAGGAGTGCGGTAATCTGGTAAATATGATCCAGGATGAACAATCTACGGTAGAAAGGCAAAAGAAAGATGTTCCTTTCGGTAAGCGGTTTAAAGGGGGACTTGTAGATGATATTGTGCAGGTTATGATGGATGCTCAAGTGCAGTCACACTCAGCGGAAGAAATGGCCCATGCCCTTATAATGGCTGCAAACTTTCAGGAAAATCCTGATGGAGGGGGAGTAAGTTAAAATATACTTCTCACACGTTTATTTTTTTCCTGCAAAAGCCCCAATGTTGGGGCTTTTGTTATTTATGGGGTTACAGTTATATTGTGTTATGGAAAAGACAGTAAATATTAAAGAAACTCCTATAGAGGTGGCTAAGTTGATGGTGTGTATGTTGGGTGATCGTAGGTTTAAATGTGTGGGAGATACTAGTGCAGGGTATGGTAGGTTATTAAAGACTTACGTAGACAGTCTTGATCCAGATAAGGATTATGGAGATTTGATTGTATGGGGTATAGAGTATAATACTGATGTGTTTGAGATTTTGAGGGAGGCTAGTTTAACGGGAGGCTATATTTCTATATATCATAACTGTTTTAGTTTAGTAAATTATAGTATAGATTTTATAGATATGTTTGATTGCTTGATATTAAATCCTCCCTTTGAAACAGATCTTATTATACATCATATTGTTTATAATTACAGATACTTACTACAGCCTGGAGGAGTATTAATTACTGTGATTCCTAAGTATATCCTTAAGGATAAGGTAAAGAAGGTCCGTATTAGGTTTAATAGGTGGTTAGCTAGAAGAGTTACGGCTATAGAGTATCCGGGTAAAATGTATGATCCTGGGGCTACTGATTGTCCTGAGGATTTGTATATACTTAAGTTGGAAAAGCCCTTAGTAGAAACTATAGATATTAGTAGTATCTAATATACAGGTGTATTATAGCCAGTAGGTTACTAGGTTAGGTGTGTTAAGGGATATAGTAATTTTGGTATGTAGATAAGGGTAGGTAAGTTTTAGGCTGTTAGAAGAGAAATAAATAGTATTGGTAGGGGGTGTAAAAATTTTACAGATATGGTAGTAGTAGGTAATCCTGTGGATAATTGTACTTGTTGTGGTAGTAATGATATAAAAACTAGGGTATTTGATAGAGTGCATGGATATATTGTATGTGAGTCTGAGGATATATGTAGTAAGTGTGGGTTTGTAGTGTCTCAGTTTTCATATGGGGCTGTACAATTCTTTCCTTACCCCAATTTACAAAACGTATATGTCTTTTAATGATAAATGTCTTGAGTGGTTATATACCACGCACGATACAAAGAAGGTAGGCAAGTATTATCATTATGCTTGTTCTGCTTGTTTGGAGGATCTAGGTAGATCTGGACACTATCACCCGGATACTAATACTATAAAATGTTATCAGAGTAGTTGTGAATATTCTCAGGGATGGGCAAGTATAGTAGACTATGTGCAATACTGTGAGGACGTTAGTTATCAGCAAGTAGGGAAAGTTATAAATGGATTTATACCTAGATCTGATTTACGTAAGGATGATGTTGTAGTTAGACCTATTCATTGTAAATTACCCAGTGACTTTATACCTATAGATGAGGGAGGAGGTAAGTTAGCTGATGAGGCTAGAGAGTATTTATCTAATAGAGACTTTTCTATAGAGGTACTTTCAAATGGTTATGGGGTAGGGTATGTTAAGAAGTCAGGTAGGTATTTTAGGCGTATAATATTTCCTTTTAAAGATAGTGTAGGAAAGTTAGTATATTTTCAGGCACGGTATGCAAAAAAAGAACATTCCTACAGGTGGTTAAATCCTAAAGAACATGAAACCCCTTTTGGAAAGTCGGAGGTACTTTATAATGAATGGAATGCGTGTGTAAAAACAGAAAGTATTTTTGTTTGTGAAGGTATAGCTGATGTTATTACTATGGAAAATGCCATAGGAATACAAGGAAAGACATTATCTATAATTCAGTGTAGAAAATTATTAGGTTTTAGTTGTAGTAGTTATTATTTTTTGTTTGATGAGGGAGCCTGGAGAGATTCAATACATGCGGCTTATATCTTAAGCCAAGCAACAGATAAACCTATCTATGCTATAGATATGGATAAGGGTGATGCTAATGAGCAGGGTAAGGATTATGTGATGAAGTTATCCAAAGAGGCAATACGTATAACGCCTAATATTTACTATGAAGAATTGGGTAGGGTTGTTAAGCAGGGACAGAAAACATACAGGGGTAAAGTAGGGGGTAGTGTGTTGTTATGGTAAGTTGAATTTATTTAGGTTAATTTGTACTAATGACTGTTAGTAAATCAGATAAGAATCCTGTAGTAATATTGACTGTTGAGGCTACTATTAAGTTGATACTACAGGAGAAATCTGTACAGGCTGCAATGATTAAGGCGTGTAAAAATTTTACACCTACCCAGGTAGAAAGATTTGTTAAAGAGTTGGCAAAGAAATCTGAAGGTTATGCAACTATACCTGATGATTTAATTACTATACAAATTAGTGGTAAGGGTAAAGTATCTAAGGCGGAGATATTAAAGAGGGTATCTAAAGCTCCTAAGCATTATGTGGAGATATTAAATGATATTGTTTATGAGGCTAGGGTAGTTATACTGAAGCAGGATAGATCTTTTATTAAGAGGTTTGTAGTAGGTACGGCTGCTTATAATGATCTAATATCTTTATGGAAAGTAGTAGAGGATATCTGGAAGGATATAGGACCTACCAATACTGCTAAAAACAGGGTAGAGTTTTATAAGGTATATATTGATATAGTTACTCCGTTATTACGTAACAAAAGGAAGTTTTCTATTAAGGCGTATTTAGATGCTAATGTACAATCTGAGGCAGGATCTATATTGAGTGAATATTATAAGGTAGCTCATGATAAGTATAAGGACTATACTTTAAGTATGATCGGTGTTTTTATGAAAATTACGGATAGGTCTACGGATATATTTAGTAATAATATAAAGTATAGGTATAAGTTTTTAATAGCTTTTGAATTGTTGATGGAGGCTAGATCTACGGCTAAAGACTCCTCAGCTAAAGCTAGTGAAAAGTATATACCTTTATGGATAGAATCTCAGTTATTAGTTTACAATAATAATTTTTCGGGTCAGAGAAATATTGATATAGAGCTTGGTTATTTGTGCGGACCGGGTGCTATAGATAGGTACATAGAATACAGGGATAAAGTAAAGAAGGAAGTAAAGAGTAAGAAGAAATCAATACCTAAAATTAATAAATTCTAAATGGTAATATATTTAACAAATCAGTGGGTTATACTTGAAAGAGATGATGAGCCTAAAAGTGTGTTAGAGGATATAAGAGATTACTATTCCTATAACGATTATGTGAGGAGTTGGGAGAAGGTTAATAAGTGTGGTTTCGATTATAATAATGAGGATCATTTAAAGTCTTTAGCTCCTGATGTAGAGTCTGTATTTTTTCAAAACTATTTATGTTACCATATTACTGGTAAGTATATAAATATGTATCAGTATACTGATGATAGTAGGACTAAGTTAGGGTTAAAGTTTAAGGCTTGGCAAATGTCGGACGGATATTCATCGGTATTTAGATTGTATTTTGCGGGTAGAAGACTAAAGTTTAGATCCGGGTTATTGAGAGGTGTTTTAATGTTGCTACAGTCTGTTGATATAGTTACAGAGTATGGAGAGATATTGTATGATATTAAAGACCAAAGGAGAAATTTTATTAGGTTAACAAAAGATCCGGTATACTCAGTAGGAGATTACAAACTTAGAGAAGATCAAAAACCTGTTATAGATAAGGTTAGGCATACTTTTACAGACAGAAAACAGATGGGGCAATATTTTAATTCTGTATTGCTTGATTTGGCGGTAAATTTTGGGAAGACTATTTTGGCAGCGTGTTTTGTTTTGAATGTAGTACATGCTAAAGTATTGATGCCTTTTAGGGATGCTATATTGTGTGCTAAAGCTGTAGCAGAATACTTAGGTATGGGGTTTGATGTGGGGGTTGTGGCAGCAAATAAGGCTATGATTAGGGCGGAGTTAAAGTCTCAAGGTATAACTAAGCAACCCAAATGGGATACCTTTACAGACTTTACTATATGTATGGTGCAAACTGTAGAAGCTAGGATAAGATCAAGTAAGATAATAGTAGAGGATTTGTTTAGGTTTAATTTGTGTATGTATGATGAGTGTGAAACTTTTACGGGTAAGCAGTCTTTAGATTTTATAGGTAAGACAAGTCCAGGATTACAGATAGGGTATTCAGGTACCCCGTTAAAAAGTGATAAGGGTAAAAATAGGTATACCGTATTGGGGTTGTTTGGTAGTCAAAGGTATGAGGTAACAACTGCTGATAATGTTGAGAAAGGAGTAAGCTTAGAGCCTCATGTACATGTATTACTTAATGATATTAGAGGGGTTAGGTCTAATAATGTAGGTTATGTAAAGGATAGGTATATTTATAGATCTATGGATAGGCTTGATATTGTAGTAGAAAAGCTTAGAGATCTTAAGTTACTGGATAAGCAAATAATATTTTATTTTGGGGCTGCTAGAATTGGGTACGGTAGATGGTTATTTGAAAAGATATTAGATTTTGGTCTTATATTTGATAGGGTAGGATATATTGATGGTAAGACAAAAAATAGATCTGCTATTTTAGATAGATTTAGATCGGGAGATATTCGGGTATTAGTTGCTAATAGGGTTATAAAGAAAGGATTAAATATACCTAACATAGAGGTATGGATTAATTGGGAATCTACGGGTAATGAGATAAGCTTAGTACAGGGATCTATAGGTAGAGGTACCAGGAAAAATAAGGATGCTTATAAATTTGATATACTAGCTTTTTTTGATCAGGGGCATAAGATCTTGGAGGAGGGTAGTAAGAGGCTCATAGATGAGCTATCTAAGGAGGAGCATGGTACAGTTATGAATTATCTATATGAGCATATAGAAGGTATTCCTGAGGGTTGTGGATAATTTATTTGATATGGATATAACTTCTAAAACAAGTTGGCAACATATCAGGATTTACTTTTCTGGGTGTTTGCATTTAAGTATAAACCTACATAATTTGGTTATTATTCAGAGTTGGATTAGTAATTCAAAGCAATATTATATTCAATTTTCATGGAGTGATGGGGCTAATGTAACATGTGGGTATGATTGTATTGATAAATGGAAATCGGTATTAGATATTTTAGATAAAAAATGGAAGTATAATAATGTGAAGGAATAATAATTTTCTAGGATATAAAATAGTATAGAGGTGTAAAAATTTTACATTCATGATACAAGTAAATAAGAATCCAGTTAAGGAAAATCCTTACGATATGGTTAAGCCTTTCCAAGACCAAAGTATAGTAGATGATACCCCTAGATGGAGGAAAATATGTCCTGAGTTTGGTAAAGGTCCGGGAGATATAGGTTATGATCCTGGAGATAGGAATTGTTTAGTATGTCATTTGTCACTAGTATGTATGGCAGTACAAAAAATGAATAACTTAGATACGCTAGTTGAGGTTGTGAGATTTGATCATTTTGAGGGAAAACCTTTTTATGATGAGAATAAGGTTAAGGAAAAAGGTAGGGAGCTTGTGGATACTTATGTATATACTATTAAGGTTAAGGAAGAAGAGGGGGACGTAATTACTACAGACCGATTACGTAAGGCGTTGAGAAGAGATGTAGAGGAGGTATTAAATTCTATAGATTTTGATTTAGTAGATGTATTGTTAGAGGCTATAAGTAATAGTTCTAATATTATTAATAAAGGGAATGAGTGGAGATACAAGCATACAGATGAAACCAATTAAAGGAGTATTAGTAATATCTGATAAGCCGGATAAGGAGCATATGATGTCTGCTGCTAGGTTAGTATTTGAATCCTTATCATTGGCTATATATGGGGTTACGGATTATAAATTGTTGAAGGCTGATCAAAGACAGGTAGTACAGGATTCAATGTATGTGGTTTCTCTTGAGCATGTGGTTTCTGTGGGGGAGGGATTTGAATGGGGGGATTGGGATGCTGTTGTAGGTTTTGGGGCTAAGGTATCCGAGTACCTAAAGTTTGGTAGGCATACAGACCTACTATACAGGCTAAATAAAAAAGTAATTTCTTTAGGAAATAAACCAGGGACACATGTAACTTATTGGGGGTTTATCTCATCCTTTAAGATTAAATTGTTATATCAGTATCCGGATGATCCGGAGTCAATGGTAGAGTTACGTAGAGGAGAGAAGGCTATAGGGTTATGCTATAATGCTATATTGGGGTTTGAGTCTGTATCTACGATGACTGAAACAGTATTTATTAATACTCCTGAAGATATAAAACCTCTAATAGATTACTGTAATATTACAGGAGAAATATGTTTTGATTTTGAGACTTTTCCTAAGTTAAAAGGACTTACTAAATCTAAGGATATAAAAGATCATTCTCTTGATCCTCATAAGGCTCAGGCTAGTATGTTGGGTATTAGTTTTCAGGTTGGAAGTGGATACATAATACCTATATATCATTGTGAAAGCCCTTGGAATATAGGTTGTGATGATGATCTTGAATATGTCTCGGTACAGGAGAAAGATGAGGAGGGTATTTTGGTAGTAAACATGTATGTGTATAAGAATGGTGAACCTTTAGAAAGATATAATGGGGAGCTTGTTATGGTTGAGGAGGATAATAAGGTATTTATAGATGCCTTGTTTAGTAATTGGGGGTTTGTTAAAAGAGAGCATATACCTGATTTATTACATGATTTTTTATTGCCTGAAATTAATGAGGAGATATTTAAAAAGAAGGATATACGTAAGGTTGCCCATAATATTAAGTTTGATCTCAGTATAGGGAGACAATTAGATATAGAGGTAGAGGGTAGGTTGGATGATACTTTAATTATGCATCATACTATACGGGAGGATGTACCTCATGGACTTAAAAAAATAGCGCCTCAATTGTATCCTGAGTTTGAGGGGTATGGTGATGAGGTGGATTATGCAAACGACTCTTTACGATCATTGGGTAATTATTGTGCTAATGATAATGATTTAACTTTAAGAGCTAGATATTTATTTGAGTATGAGTTATTGAAAGATCCTAAGTTGTATAGGGTATATCGTAATTATGAAACTTCTAAGTTACGGTTATTGGGGGATATGGAATATAAGGGTATGCCGGTAGATACGGATGTCTTAGAGGAGGGACTTAGTAAATGTACAGAGTTATTACAGGAGGTTACAGAAGAGTTGAATAATATGTCTTTGGTAAAGAGATTTATTCGGTATGAGAAAGATAGAATAGATCAAGAGATGATACAGGATCTTACAGAGAAGATATCTAAGGCTGAGGGTATCAAGTTAAAGGAGTTGATCATATCTCAGCAGAAAATGGAAAGTGAGGATAAGGTGTATAGTAAGAGAAAAGATAAAGAAACGGATGAGTATATACTACTTAAATCTTATTCTAACGTAGTAGAAAAAAGACAGTTGGTATTAGATCAAAATTACTACTCCCTTTCCTATCCTTATAAAAATATTGTAACTTGGAAGATTAAAATAGATAAGTTGAAGTCTGGGGAGGTTAATAATTTTGAGAGTATTAATTTTAATTCCCCTACTCAATTAGGAAAACTTATTTATACAAGTAAGGCGGGTTTGAATTATGAATTACCTGTAGTAACCAGGACCATAAAAGATCCTATAACTAAGAGGATGAAGAAGGAAACAGGACCTTATCCCTCTACTAATAAGGATATATTAGGTTTGTTTCCGGACCCTACAAAATTGATAGAAAGAGTATTAGAGTATAGATTATTGTCTACGGCTAAGAGTACTTATTTTGAGGGGATAAGATCTTGCTTGGATAATGAGGATAAGGTACATAGTACTTTCGGTACTGCTAGATCTCAGAGGATTACTAGTAATAATCCTAATTTACAGAATATACCTAGTAGGACTTCTTTAGAGAGAGTTAAGGAAACAGTATCTTATATTAAGAGGATGTTTTGTACTCCTTTGTATGATACTAATAAGGATGATCCGTATGAGTTTTTTCAGGCTGACTTATCTCAATCAGAATTAAGGTGGTGTACTTATTTATGGAGAGTAGATACAATGGCAGAGGCTTTGGCTGATGATATTGATTTGCATGTATTAGCTTCATGTAGTGGTACTAATGTTTCTTTGGATGATTACTGTATTATGTTGGAGGAGGATATTGGGGCAGCAGAAATACATAGGCATAAAGGTAAGGCTAAGAATTTTGGATTGATTTATGTGATGAGTGCAGAAAGTTATAGGGAGTATTCTAAGATACAGTATGGGATAGAAATGAGCATGGAGCAAGCACGTAAGGAGCATAAAGATTATTTATATACTCTTCACCCTGCTATACCTAAGGCGCACGAGTTATATAGATCTAAGGCTAATCGTTATGGGTGGGTAAGAACTGCTTACGGTAGTAAAAGATTTACTCCTTTTATTAATTCTAATGATCCTGGGTTAAGGAGTCATGATGAGCGTATAGGGGTTAATAGTCCAGTACAAGGTAGTAGTGGTCAGGGGCTTTTATTCTCTTGTATAGTTCATCAAGATAGAATGAGTATACTACAGTATGATGGAGACTTGTTAAATACGGTGCATGATTCGGGGTTAGGGTATGTGAGGAGAAGTCAAATGGATTTATATTTGAGGTGGTTGCTTAAGGCTTTCAATAATCCCCCTAATATGGAGTACTTTGGTTTTGAATTTGATAATGTGGAGATGAAAAGTGATGTAGAGGTAGGTCCTAATTGGAAAGATTTAAAAGAGATAGATATAGTTGTATGAAAGGGATATATATAGAGGGAGTAGATGTAAAATTTTTACAGGTATATGAGGTAGCTGTAGAATATGGAGGTAGAGTAGGTACGGTTACTATCGATAATACTATATTAGCTGATTTGCAGAGTTACGGTACAGAGGAAAGAATGATGGATTTTCTATCTACTATGTCTTTTTTATCGGGGTTAGTGTTGTACTATGAAAGGGCTGTAGATGAATTGAATAGGATGGAGTTGGATATAGTAAACGAGCAGTATGTACAATTTAAGACCATGAGGATGGAGGATATGATAGGGAGAGATGACTTATCTAAGTCTAGGGCTAACGAAATGCCTACAGATAAATTAGTTATTTCTATGTTGTCTGTATTAACTGAGGTAAAGAATTCAAGATCTAATATATTGAATGTTAGTCAAACACTAAACAGGTTAAGGTCTAGTTATAATATAGTAGATTTGGCTTGGAATACTGCTAGGTCTATTAATGCTAATGAGAGAATAGAAAGAATGGGTTAGAGGGGTTGGGTTATAGTAGTTTAATGGGTACATTTGTATTGATAATTTAATACGTTTAATACAATTTAATTGTGTAATAACGTTAATCATTAATTTAAAAATTTAAACGCTTTATGGCTACAAGAAAAAAATCACCAAAACCGCAAGGGATTACTTACACTCCTGAAATTGAGGCCCAAGAATCTGTATCAAGAGCTGTATCAGGATGGGGGGGTAAGAATATTTTCATGAATGTATCAGATCTTGCCCCTAATGTAAAACATTACTTTAGGGCGTTACCCCCGGATGCAGCTACGCAAGAGCTTCATGGTAAGATTGAATTTTTACCTGTTAAGAAGTACGGTATAAAGGATTATAGGCTTAATGATGAGAATAAGCCTAAGTTTTGCTATCATGTTTCTGAGAAAGCTTTAGGAGAGCCGGTAGATCAGGTATATGAATATTTGAAAGATAAGTTGGATGATTTACCGGGAATGTATGAGGAGGAGGGAGGAGATTCAGACGATATACAGATATATAGGGATCTGTTTATTTTTTCAAAAAACGAGAGAGATGATGGTAAGGGTAGTAAGATTCGGCATACTAATAGAGCGGGTAATGATGAGAGGTGGTTGCCTGTAATACCGATAGTAGATGTTGAGGATGGTAAGTCTATCCCTGATCCTTCGGGAGCTAAGATTATTAATATAAATTGGTCTTGTCAGTCCGGTATTTTTGGGGGAGGTAAGAAGAAAGGTTTAGTAGGGGATACTGAAGTAGGCTATACCCTATATAATCAGTACAAAGGAGTAGACTTTTATATAGAGAGAGTACCTAAAGGAGGTAAATCTACTGCTAGTGATTATTTTGTAGGTACTCGTAGGAGCGATTTTCAGACAGATATAGAGGATTCTGAGTTGTGGACTGAAGACAAATTACCTAAGCTCTTGGATGAGGCTAAGAAGGGTATAAAAACTGAGGAAGCTTTACATATACTTAAGGTACATTTTGGTGATGAGGAGCCTAAGGAGGATGAGGAAAATAAGCCGGAGCCTAAGGAGACAAAAAGAAGTACAGGTAGAAAGAGGAAAACAGCAGATATATAAGAGTAATGACAAGTTAGTTTTTAGGGGGATTGTCTGCTGGGGACTCTCCCCCTTTTTATTATAGGTGTAAAAATTTTACAGGTGTAATTATGAAGAAAATAATGGTAATAGGTGATATACAAACGTATCACAAAAATAAGGCTTATGAGTCTGGTAAGAATATTATTGATGTAACTATAGAGGCTTTAGAATGGGCCTACGGTATAGCTAGGGATCAGGGTATAGAGCAGGTGTTTTTATTGGGGGATATATTTGAGCATTCCAAACCTAACTATAAGGTATTTAATAGAATGGTTAAGTTTTTTCAGGGTCAGGCTGTAGAGACTAATACTATTACGGGTAATCATGATGATCCTGAGGGAGGGTTAGTTAGTAGTATTAAAAAGGATTCACATGTTTTACATGCTTTAGCTTTGGCATGTGATAATTTTTATATACTTGATGGTTATACTGTGGATACCTCTGTAGGTATTGTAGTAGGATTACCTTTCTATCGGCATGAGGAACATTTTAAAGATGCTTTAAAAGTTATGTTGGATATGCAAGTTAATCCTGATACAACTATACTTTTGATGCACCAGGATACTATATCTTCTGTACCTGGGTCAACTATCAAAGAGGATGATGATATTTTTGGGGAGTTTATGTATGTGTTTAACGGGCATATAATTAATAAGAGTCAGCACGGTAATTTTTATAACTGTGGAAATTTCCTACAGCAGAAAGGAACAGATAAAGGGTCAGGACCAAACGGGATATATATAGTAGGGGAAGAGGTTGAGTTTATACCCCATGAAGGGTTTCCTGAATTTGTTGATTATTATCAGGATGAGGATGTACGGGATGAGGATGTAGGTAATTATATTATACGTAAAGAAAGACCTACTTATGAGGTGCAGGTAGAGGAGGATTTTGATGATACGGTAGAGGAGGGTAGGTTGGACTTATTCAATTGGTATGTTGAAACTATTTCAGGAGGATTACCTGAGGGGGTAGGAGTAGAGTTTGGTTATTTATTATTAGGTATACCGGATGCTGTAGCTAAGTCTACCAAAGTAATTAAGTATGAGTCTATAACTATAGAGGGGTTTAGGTCCTGGGTTGATCCGGTTACATATGACTTTAGAACTAATAAGATACAGTATATACAGGCTCCTAAGGGTAGTGGTAAGACTAGTATTTTTGAGGCTCTTATATGGGCTGAGTGCGGAACTCCTATACGAGAAGGGTCTAAGGTTGACGATGTAGTATCAGAACCTTGGATAAGAGAGATGGGTAGAGACTGGAGAGGTACTAGGGTTATGGTTGTAAAATATGTAGACGGGATAAAGTATACTGTTATCCGGCATATCAATTTTAAGGGGGATACTAACGGCTTAAGGGGTAAAGATTCCTTTGTAATTTATAAGAACGAGAGTATCGTAACTGCTGAAGATTTAGGAGTAGAGGATGAGGAGTTTAATACTAAAACCCAAAAAACAAATTCATGGTTAAAGTTTAATGGGTTTACTATGGATATGATTCTGAATACGGTTTACTTCTCTCCTGATAAGTGCCGGCTAATATCTGCTAAGGAGGCAGAAAAGAGGAAGATATTAGAACCTTTATTAGGGGTGGTATGGGTAGACGATTTGAAAGAGTTAGCTAAGGAGGAGATAGAAGAGGTATCGGAGAAATATGATACATCAATAAATGTAAAATCTGATATTAATAATAGGTTAGCTTCATTATCGGTTAGGCTAAAAAGTGAGGAGGCTAAACTAAGTAAGTTTGAAGAGGATAAGCAGGTTAAGGTAGAGGAGTTAAAATCGAAGATAGATACTAACGATAATCTTTTACAGGATATTATTAAGGAGATAGAGGTATATGAGCAGCAGTTACAAAACCTGGTTATAAAGGAGATAGATATATCCTCTGAGAAGGAAAAATTTGTATCCGCTAAGGATAGGAAATATGATTTACAGGAACAGGTTAAGAGTGCTAAAAGGAAATTAGTAAATTGTGATGAGTACTATCCTGAAAAATCTGTAAAATTTTTACAGGTAAAGGACGACCTAGCGAGACAAAAATATCAGGTTTTTACTAGTGTCTCAAAACAGAAGGAAGTATGTAGAGAATTGGGTAGATTATATAATAATATTGTTCTTAAAAAGTCTGAGTATGATCACATAGGGGATAATTGTCCTACATGTGAGACAGTCTTAAAGAAGGGTCATGATATACTTGTTAATAGGGATAGGATTAAGGATGTATTAGATCGTGTTACTAAGGAATATGCTAAATTAGAGGATGAGCAGAAGGAGAGGGAATTACAAATAGTATCCCTAGAGGAAGGGTTAAAAATTTTTGAGGTGTATGAAGAGGGATATGAGAGGGATTTTAAAGAGGAGTGTGCTAAGGTATTAGAGGGTCTTGAGGCTAATGTAATTATTTGTCATAAGGCAGTAGAGGATTATAAGCAGGAGTATGAAGAGATAGCTAGGGCGTACAATACTGCCCTATTACTATATGATTCTCAGGATAAGTTATGTTCGGATAAGGAAAGTATCGTGGCTAATATATTAGGTGCAAAGGAGGATAAGGGTAGGTTTATAGGTATACTAACTACTCAAAGAGATCAATTAGGTATAGAGCAAAAAAGTAAGCCGGATAAGTCTGATAGTATTAAGATAGAGAAGGAGATTACTGCTATAAAAAAAGAATCTAAGATACATGATAAGAAAACTAAAATTTTAACTCATAGACTAGAGGCTTTAAGATATGTAACTTCCCGTATATGTGGGGTAAAAGGTCTTAAGAAGTTTATTATAAACCTGAAGCTAGGTAGAATTAATAGATACGCTTCAGAGTACGCTGCTGAGATAGGTACTAGCTTTAGATTTTTTGTGGATGACTCTAATAAATTTGAATGTTCTTTAATGATTCAGGGACGGGAGAGGTTAGCCAGTAATGCGAGTGACGGTCAATTAGTAATTGCTAATTTGTTACTGGCAAAGAGTCTTGGCAGACTGTGGAGAGATAGGGTAGATATAGACTTACAGTTATTTGATGAACCCTATAGCCAATTAGATGTAGATACTATACATCAAGTATCCAGGATCTTTCTAAAAGACAGGGAGAAGATTAATACTCATGTTATTACTCACAGTCCTGTTATGGATATGTTTTATGCTGATGTGCTACGAATAGAGGGAGGGGAAACTATGCCCTCCAGGTTAATTAAATAGTATGGCAAAGATACCTATATGTAGTGTGAAGGGTTGTGATGAAATAGCTAGAAAACTTAGTAAGTGTTGGGAGCATTATAATGAGTATCAGGCTAAGTCTACTAAGAAGTGGAAGGATAAGGTAGATGAGAAGGTATCTACTGAGGGTATAGGTAGGTATCCAGTAAGGTATAAGGGTAAGTATGGTAGCAGTACATCAAATAAAAAAGATAAGCCGTTACAGAGGTTTAAAAAGAGAACTGCTAAACAGGCTGCAATTAATGATAGGTTAATGCAGGTAAGGAGAGAGCTAAAGATAGAGTGGATAGAGAATGAAAAAAATTATTGCATAGAGTGTGTAGCCGTACATGGGAGAGAGGTAGGATGGTTAACTATGAATCAGGCATGTAACTATGCCCACGTAATAGGTAAGGGGGAGTGTGGGAGTCATGAGGGGTTAGTATTAGATCCAGAAAACCAAGTCCCTACCTGCTGTAGGCATCATACTAAAATGGATAACGGGATAAATGAGGTGAGGAGTGATATGAAGTGTTACAAAGAGCTTGAAAGCATAAGGGCATACTTGGTTAAGAAGTATGCCCTTAAAGGATTTATTAGGGATGGTGAGGGATAGATATATAGGGGTGTAAAAGTTTTACAGATGATTAGAAATATTTAGGAAGGGGTATTATCTAACCCCTCATACCACAAAGTAACTGTATTAGCTCTAGGAAAATTTATTCTAATAGCATTCTCAAGTAATTCAACTTCATCTACTATCGGGGTAAGTGTTTGTAATCTTTCCTGCCAAGACATTTCAGGAGTATCCAATTTTGTAAGATATGATTTTAATAACGTTATTTGGATATTGTTATTAATTAGGTTATAAACTTCATTAGTTTGGAATTTCATCTCATGATCTATCTGAGATTTAACCTCTTTTTGATTTAACCCGGTATTATAGTATACACATGTACTGCCATAATGTACAATATCCCCTCCTTCTAACTCACAGGCATAAGTACCTTTTAATCCAGTCTTACCGCAACAATCACACTCATTAAATCCATCTTCCCAACCAAGTACTCTTTTATTTCCTATTGTTATGTTTTTGAGATCTTTCATTTTATTTTCGTTTGGTTATATCCAAAGATAAGGTAAGGTTTTGATATATCCTAATTATTTGGGTATAGGATGTAAAATTTTTACATATTTGTATATGAACTTAAAACCAAATCAAATTTATATACCGGGTAATGTACCCTCCTCTAAAAATAATAAACAGATAGTTAGATCGGGTAAGTTTACTAAGCTGATAGATAGTGAGAGGGTAAGGCAGTATATATCTAATACATTACAGTACTGGACTAAGTATAAGAGACAGTTTCAGTATTTGATACGGGATAAGGATTATCCTATACATATACAGTTTCAATTTATTAGAGATTCTAAAAGGAGGTTTGATTTTGTAAACCCTATGGAGACTTTATTAGATTGTATGTCTGGTCAGAAGTATAGATACTTAGATAAAAAGGTGCCGGGGTATAGTACTAGAGTAGCCTGGATACCTGATGATGATTATAAACATGTAGTACCTTTTCCTCATCCGAAAGTTATTATAAATAAGGAATTAGCAGGAGTTATTATTGAGGTTTTGTAAGTAGGTAGAACTTTACTATTTTCATAGGTTTTGTTGAATAATATTTATATATTTGTTCAACAAAATTAAAATCATTATGGGAGTATTTGTTTATGATGGTACTAAGAATGGATTAGCCAAAAGCTTAATACCTGATACCCATACATTACCTTCACCTAGTACCTTTGATCCTGAGGTATCTACTTATACTAAGAAGGGGGTAATTTTCCCTGTTACTAAGTCAGGTGTAGAAAATGTAGATCCAGGTGTAACAATGGATAATATCTTTAGTCAGTTGGATACAGATATAGATGCTTTTATTGATGCAGATGTAGATCCTACTACTAACAATATAAATGCTCATGCTGTAGTACGTAGTATTACCAGTAACTTTACTCCTAGTGAGGAGTTTTTAACTGATGTAGCTACGGTATATTATTGTTTTGTAGATTATTTTACTTTAGTATCCTAACCCTTTATATAATGGCTGGATTAACACACGGTGGTACAAGATTAAATATAGGTACTCATTTGATACCTGTAGGATATACACTCCCTGTAGTAACTGAGTTTACAGATGATGAATATATATCTAAAGAGTTTATTATTGATGTTCCTAAGTCAGGGGTAGAAAATGCTTCTGCCGATACTACTTTAGATAATATTTTAGTTGCTGTAAATGCTGTGATAATTGCAGAAGTTACAGAAAATTATGATATAGTAGCTAATGATGTAGATAGTTTTGCTGTGATGAATAAACTAGGTAATAATTTTAGGCACGGGCAAGACTTTTTTACTGATGTAGCCATTAAATATGTGGCGCATGTAGATATATTTGTCAAGGCTGCTTAATAGTATTGTAAAATTTTTACACCCTTGTAATCTTACCTTAGGCTGTGTATCTTTGTGTATGCCAGTACACATAAAAGATAATTCATCTGACAAAATATTAGCTCTTGAGCTTAAGCCTATAAAGCTTAACATTCAAAAGGTAGATATCACTTCTCCCCCTAATATAGATTTCCTTACTGATGAGCAGAAAATAGCTTTCGATAATTGTAGGAGATTTTTTAACGGTAGACATGGAAAATGTCATATGGTATTAGGTAGTGCCGGTACGGGCAAGACTACCCTTATTACCATGCTGGTACATCTGATACTGCATAAAACCAATATGAGGGTATGTATAGCTAGTCCTACTCATAAGGCTGTAAAGATTACCCGTAAGTTATCTCCCTTTACTACTCAGTTTAGGGAGTTTGAAAACGATAGGAATAAGGTAGCTAGGATTGATCACTCCAGGGTACACTATTCTACAGTACATAGCTTAATAGGGTGGAAACAATTCATAGATGAGAATGGTAAGGAGAAGTATGGACCTAATACATATATGGAGGGTCAGGAGCCTATAAATAATTTCGATACTATAATAGTAGATGAGGATAGTTGGTTAGAAACTGCTATGGTGGATGAGTTATTATCTTGGAAAGACATAGTTAATATTATATTTGTGGGGGATATGGAGCAAATTCCTCCTATTAATATGAAGGGTACTAAGGGGGGGGTGTCTGTTATATTTGATAAGTCATACCATGATTTTCACGATATACGTAGTTCAACATTAGCTACAGTAATGAGACAAGCCCTAGATAATCCTGTCCTTGCTATGGCAACTTCTATACGCTTAGGAGAGTACAAAGATAGGGCTAAGAATACTGTAGTTAGTGATACGGGAGGTGTGTATTATTTGGATAGAAGGGATCAGGATATTGATACAATACTGATAAAATATTTTGGATCTGATAGTTATGCGAAGGATACAGATTATGTTAAAATACTAGCTTACTATAAGGATACAGTAGAGTTATGGAATCATAGAGTAAGAAAGTTATTGTATGCGGACAGATATCCTAACGGACATTTACCTATACTGATACCTGGGGAAACTATAATAACTAAATCTTCTATAGTAGAAACAGATCCCGAAACTGGAGAGAAGATAATAAAGCATCCTAATTTTAGTGAGTTGCGGATAGTGAAGGTTACTCCTACTACTATGAGTTTGATTAAGGCTATAGGGGGTAATAATGAGGCTAAGTTTACGTACTATCATACAGAGGTAGAGTACGTGTGTGATAGTACGGGTCAGGTATTATCTTCTACGTGTAAGATATTGCATGAGGATGAGCAGGCTGATTATGCTGCTTTTATGCAGGAGTGGAAAGAGAGGGCTTTGAGATTAAAGAGAGCAGGAGATAAGTCGGGGGCTAGAATGTCCTTCATGCAGTATTATTCTTTCACTAAGATGTTTGTTAATTTTACTTATTCGCATGCTTGTACCGTACATAGGTCTATGGGATCTAGTTTTGATACTTCTATAATACTTGAGTATGATATAGATAAGATAAATAGATCTAGGGCTACTGATGCTTATCATAGAAAGGTATTCTATACAGCTTGCTCTAGGGCAATAACTAATAATATTATAATTTTGTAGCTATGGTAAAATATACTAATAGTGAGTTGAACTTAGGCGGGGTAGATGTATGCAAGATAAAAGCATGGAAAAGGGACAGGATATTTGTTAGGGCTTTTCCGGGTGATATAGGCCAGTTTTGTATGGAGGAAGCGGTATTTTTATTGCTACTTACCAAAATGGATGAGATGGGATTCGATCTAAAAAAGTTTAGAGGGCATCCTGAGCCGTTTAATAATTATCCTGTAGCTCATTATCAATCTATCAAAGATTGTTCTAAAATGGTTATATCTGCTTACGGTACTGTGGGTATAGGGATGGGGTATAAAGTATATGCTGCTGTATATAATACTGGGTTTGTATCTTATTGGCAAGGCACTACAAATTTTGATTTGAAGGATGGGGAGTGTGTTTGTTTTTTGGTGGATATGACACAACTTATAGAGGTATTTCATCCTGAGGTAAATACTATTGTTTTAAACTCTAAAAAGAATTAGATTGTATTATGGGGGTTGTAGACAGTTATATAGACAAGGCTAAGACCTTAGAGGAGATAACGGTAATGAGTTTTATTTTTCAGGATCTATGGGCTTTTAATGATGCTGATGCTATACTTAGACAGCCCGTTAGAAATATGCCCGTAGTAGAGATCAGAGGAACACAATACGGCTTGAACGGAGTAGCTTGTATGAATTTAGGTTTAAGGAATCCTCATGAGGCAGGGGTAGCTATAGTAGGTAAAAGTATAGGACCTTTCAGAGATATAGCTATGGTGTTGGATGTATCACTAATTAAGTAATTGATGGAAGATATAACTGACAGGATAGATCAAAAAATAATAGGATACTTGTTAGCTACAGAAATATCCAGGGATTTTAAAGTTAAAGATACACTCATATCTTATTATCCTGGTTCGGGTAAGTTTGTAATTCATCATAAGAAATATCATATAGATTGTACAGATTTTTTATACTTGATATGGGAGCTTGTTTGTCTTGGAATTACTAAATCAGATGAGGCTAAAAATATATTAGCTGGAGAAGTTTACGATGATGTGAATAAGAAGGACAAGATATTACATCTATTAGATAATTTTGTATTAGGAGATTATTTAGAAATAAGAAAAAAAGGTTATGCCTAAAGTATTCAAATTAATAGAGGGATCTACTTTTGATAGTAGTATATTCAAGGGGGTTACTGCCTTAGTAGAAACCAATCCGGAACCGGATAAACATTTTTTTACGTACAATTTGATATTAGGTACTGCCGGTATTAGGCATGGAATTATCTATTGTGCTGATGATGCTACTGTAGATGTAACTAGGGTAGCTACTCAGGCTGAGTATGATATGATACTTCAACAGATTTCCAGTAATTCGGGTAAGTATCAAGGTATACCCCTTACGTAGGGGTGTAAAATTTTTACAGGTATGGCAAAGGTTGAACTAGTTTATAAGATTGAGTTAAGAGGAGCAGATGAAGCGTTTATATCCCTACAAGATATTCTGGATAAAATGGGCAGATTGAGACAGGTTTTAAAGAAATCTAATAATTATTATATGGATAGAATCCAGCTATCAAAAAGAATAAGAAGAAAGTATAGGTATGATAGTATGTCAGGATTGATTAGAATAAAATCTAAGTGGTAATATTATGACAGACACAAGCAAACAGGATGAGCAGTGGGATAGGCTCTTACAGAAGATAGAGAAGGATGGGTTACCTACTCAGATATATGTATCTAAGGATATGGTTAAGTTTTGGTTACAAGATCTTTCATCTGGAGGTAGAGTAGATTTGGTTAGTTTATATCAGGCTGTGTATGCAGGTACAATACCCGTAACAGTAATTAATAATTTACCCAAAGATAAATCTACTGTTATATTTTCCTGGTTGAAGTCTCCTAGTTTAGGTACGGATCTTGTAGCTGAGGAGGGTAGGAAAAGTAAATTAAGTACATAATATTGATTGCCTTTTATAAATATTATGTACTAGATAGGCAGGCTAAGGATGTTGGATTAACTATTGCGGGGGTAGACAGATATAAGCCTGTTTACGTAGTTAACAGGTGGAGGCTACACATATTGCTAGAGGGGTCTGCTGAGGAATGTTGTTTGTTTGCTAATGAAGATATTGAAAATAGAGTAGTAGCTAGGAAAGATGGAGTAATAGTATGGGGTTGGTTGTATTCCGGTATATGGGTACCGGGGTTTTAGTTAAAGGGAAAGTTTTTGTACCTTTAACTATGAAACAAGACCAAACTATAAATAAAAATCCTTGGTATAAGAGGTGGGGTATTTGGGGTAGAGAGATTATAAATATAGATGGAGATCCTTATCTAAAAAGACTTACAATACTTAAGACTCCCCTATTTTCTATATGTATACATTGGATATTACGAAGTGATAAGGATAGGTGTTTGCATGATCATCCTTGGTCTTTCATATCCTTTGTTATGTCTGGGGAATATTTTGAATATAGGAAAAGGAAGGATGTAGTATATCCGGTAGTATATACTAGGAGTACAGGATCTATAGTCTATAGATCTGCTAAGTGCCTGCATAGAGTACAGCTACCTCAGCACCAAATAAAGCCGGTTAAGACTTTGGTTATTATGTTTTGGCCTAAGCGTAAGTGGGGATTTATGACTAAGTTGGGATGGGTTTCTTGGAAGGAGTATGTAGATTATGGGCCTGCTACTCGTAAGGAATTGTGTGGTGAAGTATCGGATGATAAAAAGTTATTTGATTTTGATAATGGTGAAATTGTATATAAATAAGAATAATGATGGAGTGTAAAAATTTTACAGTTGAGGTTTATTATGGGAATAAGAGTAGTTCATAAATATAAGGCTGATAGTACTGACGGTAAAGAATGGATAGCAGAAGTACATTTAGGTACTATTTTGATCAAGGTGGCTATTCAAGGTAATTCATTAGCTGTATGGGGAGAAGTGTATAATACAGATAGTACCCTCATAACTATGGTATTTAGATTATACGGTACAGGTGAGGAATTACCCCCTTATATTTGTGATGAGGTATCTACATATGTAGATACCTATTTTATGGGGGATGAGGTTTATCATTTATATGTATTTTATACATTATAGATTAAGACTATGGGAGTAGTAGATATAGACAAACTAGTACATAATCTTAGGGGTAGCAGTAAGACTCTTGAGCAGGGGTTAGAGGTTCAAGGATTATCATTAGAGGATATGACTGATCAGGATAATGATGCTTTGGATGAGGAAGTATTTAAGTGTGATACATGCAGTTGGTGGTGTGATATTATGTATGCTGTAGATGATGATGGAGATAGGGTGTGTACTGATTGTTTTATGAATTAGGGATATTTAAGTTATTAGTTATGGACGTTGTATCAGTAGTAGGTAAAATTTTATTACTCTTATCGATATTATTTGTAGTAGTTGTATTGATAGCCTGTACTATAGGTAGAAGGATTAGGTTAAGATGGGTAAAGAAGGATATGTGGGTAGGTTGTTATATTGATAGATCGGAGAGGTTGCTATATATATGCTTACTACCTACACTAGTTATAATTTTGGATACTGAGGATAGACCTACAGATGATGCTTTTATATGGAGGGAGCGTGTAAAGCCCGTAGTATGGGAAGTGCCTGGGTGTAATGGTTGTCCTTTAAGACATAAAAGTAATAATACTAATCAAATAATAATATATAGATGTGAGGGTAAGGGTGATGGTAGAATTATTTTTAAGGATACAGCAGAAGGAGTAAATATTAGTCCTGAGTGGTGTCCTTTGAATAGGGGTGATGTAACTTTAAGGAGGTAGATATTATGGGAAAAGTTATAGAGGTAAAGGGTTGTAGTGATTGTGCTTTAGCTTATAATTATGGATATGAAAAGGTTAAGTATTCATGTTTAATGGGTCTATATAATAATATAATATCTGATTATGTGGTTACAGGTTTGGGTAGTAGACCTGAGTGGTGCCCTATGGATAAGCAGGATGTAGTTGTAACTTTTAGGAGGCAAAAGTAAGTTATGCAACAGCAGATACCTTTTACTACCTACCTCACACCTTTAGTAAAATTTAAAAGATCCTCCTGGGAGGACGTTCGTAGGATATTGGTAGTAAGGGGCGGGAGAGGATCAGTTAGAGGTGTGGCTAAGACCCTACAAGCTAATCCGGCTAAAATATGGGGTATGTTGATGGATAAGGAGGGGAATGAGGTAGAGTGTAGGGTGCTAAAGTGTAGGAGGACTTATAGTAGTGTGTGGAAATTGTATAATATTAATTCAATAAGTAATTGTTTAATGGTATTACGAAATGGGTAAATTTATAGATGAGTGTGTAGCAGGCAGGGTATCACATAAAGATATTGAGGAGTATGTAGATATGTGGCATGAATCTCATCCGGGAGGTATTGAGTTGTGGGATTTTTTGGGGATGACTGAGCAGGAGTATAGAGCTTGGATAGATACTCCGGGTGCTACTAATATAATGTTACGTGTAATAATAGATGCCCGTATCCAGGGGATACCTTTTCAAGATGTGGTAGTCCAGTTATCTAAGGAGGTTGATATAAATGATATAGAGGATGTTAGAATAGTAGTTAAGGTGGAAGGTAAGTATTATTCTTTAGGGGCTAAACAACATACAGAGGATGCATGCAGAGATATGAGAATTTCAGTAATTAAGAAGTTGTTAAATCATCATGTTATTTTGTACCCTTCGATAGAAGATATAAACTAATGTCTAAGATTTACTACAGGATAACGTATATTAATTGCCTTACGGGCTTGAAAGAGATCTATATGAATAACAGTAGTTGGGTAGATGAAGGGGGAGCGAAAAGAGAGGTAGATCGTTTGCTGAAGGAAAGAGAAAGAATGATAGTCAATATATCGGGTAGTTTAGAAAGTGAGCTTAGATTTAGGCAGGATAATAATATGGGTATTACTACTAGTATGTTAACTGATAAATTTACTATTGAGCCGATAAAAGTTAGACCTATAAAAGGTAAAAGATATGGCTGTACATAAATTATTGCAGGTAATACATTATAGGGGTAGATCATTAACAGTATTGTGCGGTGCGCATAATTTACATCCGTGTAAGTGGTGTGTTATGCGCAAGTCCACTACGGATGGATCTAAGGTAATTGGTCCTACTTGTATAGAAAGGTTGATAGTCTATAATAAGAGTAGGGCAAAGGATACGGTTAATCCTTTATTGAAGTAAAAGTGTAAAATTTTTACAGGTGTAAATGGATAAGAAAAAACGAACGCATAAATTTTCAAGTGATGTAGAGAGAAAGGCTATATGCCTAAAGATATGTGCAGACATACCTAAACATCCTGATAAGTCTCTGAAAGATATTATAGACCTTAATGGTATCAGTCAGAGACAATTTAATTTTTGGTTAAAGAGGGATGGGTTTGAGAAGATTAAAGAGAAGTATGAGAAGGTATATGAGAAGTTAACTAGGCAGGCACCGTCAGCTAAGAAAATAAACAAAAGAACTAAGAGGTATTCAGAGGCTACTAAAAGACAGAAGGTTACTGATATAATGGATGGATACGCCTACACTGATAAAACTTTAGTTGATCTATGTAAGGATCAGAAAATACCTAAAGAATCTTTTTATAATTGGGTGGAGAGCTTAGGATTAGAGAGTGAGTGGGATGTATGCGGTATTATGGCTAAGGCTATAAATAAAGAATTTGAGCGTAAGCCTCGTAGTCAGGAATCAGAACGTAATATAATAAGATCATTTGCTAGGGTATGTAAGTATTATACTGAGTATACTACGGTTAAGATACCTACAGTAGTTAGCTTACAGGGTGAGCAATTATATCGCCATGAGACAGGATTTTTAACATTAGCTAATTGCTGTTTTAAGGTAGGTATAGCAGAGGGAAGCTTTTACTATGCCTTATCTACTTTTTATGATAGGTTAGAGAGTATGTGGGAAGAGGTGAAAATAAAGCGTGTAGAGATGATTAGATTAGCTCGTATAAATGACATACATGAGTTGATGGAATTGAGTAGGCAAGCTCTTAAGTACCGTATGCAGCAGCGTACAACGCATAAGCAGGTAGAGTCTATAGATCAGCGTATAGCTTTTGAGATTGAGTATGATGAGGAAGGTAATATGATAAGCAAAACACCTATAGCAATCGATATACATAAGCAGAGACTAGAGATAGATAAGTTAGAGGTAGACTTACCTACCTTGCAGTATGTGGATAAGTTAACTGGGACTGCTCCTACTGATACAGTACAGATAGAGGGTAAACATTTACACCTACATACTACAGATGCCCAGAAGGTAGAGGAGGTAGAGAAGAAGGATACTAAGAAGATTAAGAAACTTAGGGCTAAGAGAAATAAGTTTAGAAGTAGTATATTAGGAGACTTAGATGTAGGGGAGTCGGAAGTGATGGAGGAGATAGAGGATATTATCCGGGATGATGATCTTCCTACAGGTAAGAAGACTATTAAGAAAAGCAAGGGTAAGGAAACTAAAGAAGAGGATTTTAAGATATGATTATTGAAGATTTGTTAGGTAAAGTACTTAGTATAGGAGATAAGAAATTTAGATTAGTAGGCTTACCTCAAAGACAGTGGCTTATAGGGGTTGAGCAGGAGCCTATAGTAGTTTTGGAGGAGATATGTATAGATAGGGATAACGTAGAGGTTATAATGTATCTATTACCCGGATTTATGAAATTTGTAGATAACGGAGAGATAGTAGCAGAAGGGTATAGTTCTGTAGTATACTATTATGAGGAGCCCATAGTATGAGTAATATACCTATAGAGGAGTATAGTGAGATAATGTTACATACCCTATATCATAGGTATGAGAGAATTCTTAAATTAACTACTAGTATGGTTGATTGGCATAGGGCTTTATGGAATCAGAAATTAATTGAGGATGAGCTAGATAGGAGGGAAGAGGTTATTAGGCAGGCTGAATTAATGAAGGGTGTTAAGGGAGGTTCTAAGGGGAGGGTGTAAAAATTTTACAGGTTAGATATGATCCTTAGAATAGTTATTAGGCAGTGTAATGATTGTGGCATTAAGGGAGTTCAGGGAGGTACATTTGTCTACATGGGTTTAGGTACCTGGTCCTGTAATAATTGTGGTAACATGTGGACTACTCCGGCAGAGATTAAATCTACAGGATATGAGGATAAGGGATAGACTGTAAAAATTTTACACTTTTATTAAAGTATTTTCTTTTCAGTTTGGTTATATCAAAACATTACCTTATCTTTGGGTATACCAAACGAAGAAAGATTATGAAAACTGAAGAACAAATAATTACAATTACTAGCCCGGTAGATATTAAGATATGTGAGCAGCACGAGGAGTGTAACGATCATCAGACTGTCAGAGAGATAGCCACTCACTATACTACTGACCAGGACTATAAGACTATAGTGGATAGACTTATAGTATTGACTGCTAATGCAGGATACTTATCTATGAGAGAAGAGGACGAAAGACAGGATCTTATCAGACAGGCTAATCAGTACACCATAAGATATAAGAGTTAGCATAAAAATAACTTTACCTTATCTTTGAATGTAGCCCCTACCTAGCAATAAGTAGGGGCTTATCTTTTGTTATCTATACTGAGTATATTTGTATATGCGTATTAAGAAGAAAGATTACTTTAAGAAGTACAGTTATATAACAGATGGAAAGTATGTAATCTTTATAGGGAGTGTACGTCTTCCTACTTGGTCTCTTAGTAATACTCATGGTAGTAAGGAAGTTGAGTATAAGTGTTGTGCAGCGTACCCACATAAGTTAAGGATAAGAGGTATATTAGCCGTGTAGATTACTGCAAATCTTGTAATGATAGGTTGATAAGAAATGTAGAGAGATTACATAAGGCTACTGGAGTATTACCTCCGGATAGTAAGGCTAAGGATCATTTAGAGGGCATGTAAAAATTTTACAGTCTAGGAATAAATAAAAATATAAGATTATGGGACATGATCCGAGAAGTGTTTTTGTATATGGAATAAAAGTTGATGCTGAGTATCTTCCTTGGGAAGGGGATAATCTTGAGGAGTGGTGGCAGGAGAAACACGGTATGGATATTGAGAGTCCTTATGTAGAGGGGGAGCTTATAGAGGGTAAGGGAGATGATGATGAATCAGAGTACTTTGATAAGGTAGGTAAGTGGAATGAAGATAACCCTTGTCCCTATGAGCAGGCTAGTGGTGGAGGTGATGAGGAGCCTGATATAGTTGTTACTATGCGGGGAAGAGTATTAGCTGATGGTGATTGGAATGATCCTATGCTATTAGACCTGGATGAGATAATTAAAGCTAAGGATTGTAGGGAAGAGTTAGAGGAATTTATTAAAGAGTTTAATATACCTGAGGACGAGTGTGAGGTAGGGTATTGGTTATTATCGGATCTTTGGTAGCTATGAGTGATAAAGAAGCATTTACCGGAGAAGAATTAGCCCACATTGCTTTAAGTCGGATGGTTAAGGATAAGGCTGAGGAGGTAGTTAATAAATTTGTACAAGAGCAGATGGGGTTAGGGTTTGAGGATGCTGATGATGATTTAATGAGAGAGTGTTTTATAAAGGGATTCAATTACGCTATGGAGGTACAGGGGTTTGATACTAGGGTGGGCGAAGATCCTAAATCGGGTAATGAGGGTATAGGGGTAGCAACGGTATCCGATAAGCCTATAAGTGATAGGTACACGATTTACATAGATCATAAGAGGTATTATCAGGTTAATGATAGTCATGACAAGAGTTACTACAGTATTGTAGAGAATGATTTTTCTATATCTTTAAGGGATAGGGTAAGTAATCTAATCCGGGTTCTTAATTTGATGGAGGATAGATTTAATGATATTAGTATACCTAATGAATATTTTAGATTGGTATATGTATCGTATACGGGTAGTTATCATACGTTGGATTATAATATTATGTCCTTTATTGTAAAAGAGATGTGTGATGGATTAGTTATGAGAATAGATATTAAGGGTAAGGATGATGAAGTAATTAGATATCAGTTATGAGTACAGGAAGGGTTACCTATTTGGATCTATCAACTATGAACTTATCTCTGCATAATAGAAATCCTTTATATAGTAGATGTTTATATAGGGGGTTTGATTATGCCTGTACTTTATGGTTTGAAACCTGGAGTAAGCTGCAAGAACTAAAGTTAGAAAATAAGTTGCCTATTATGATTGATTTATTTGGTGATAATCTTAAAGTGATTAGAGGTTATATATTGGATTACATGTATCTATGGAGGAAGGGAGTAGAGGGATGAGTAACGTTAAACCTGGAGTAGGAATAAAGATATCTAGGAATCATTATCTAGATTGCGTTAATAGATTTGGTGGGTAGATGTTTCACAGGAGAGATGATATAGGAGGGTTGTGGATTAAACCTATTACTACATGTGTTGTAGAGTATTTGAAAAGTAAAGGATACTGATATGAAAAGAACTATTACTAGGCTGAGATTTTATGTAGAGATGAATGAGTGTGGATGGACTTCAGACTATAAGATATTAGCTAGAGGTAAAGATTTTCCTGTATGGGAGGGTAATGATCATACTAAGGCAAAACAGTTGGAGTATATATTCAATGCTATAGATAAGTATCGGGTGAGGGGTATAGAAGGTATTACGATATATCCCCTGTTTTCTGTGGTGTATGTTGATAACGAAGATAGTTATACATTGCCGAGTAGATTAACAGATACTAGGATGTTAGAATTTATGTCTGATCGATCAGTAAAGAAAGTACTTATCTATATAGATGGTAATAAAGTAGATGAGTTTATAATTTAATCACAATTAATAGATAATATCATGGATAATTTAACTGATGTAATGTACACGGCTTATTGTCAAGCTGTAGGAGGTAAAGCCTTTAATGGGGATGACTTGCCTACCTGGGATGTGTTTGCAAATGATCCCAAGAAACAAAAGCAAGTGAATGCCTGGAGGGTTGCCGCTAAGGCTGCTAGAAAGTACTTAGCGGATAAGTCCTCATGAGCATAAGAACGGCTACCCAGGAGGACGTAACAGCCTTCTATGCTAAAGCTATGATGGATGATAAGGTAGCTCCTTATCTGTTTATAGATACACACATAGCAGTACCTACACTAACTACTTATTCTAATGGGTGGTATGAGATATATTTAGTGAATGATCAAATATCTTGCTTAGGGCATGTAAGTATAGATAGGGCGGCTATGAACGATGTTACTATATCTATATTTGCTTTAGATAGTAATAGATTTAATGCGGGAAGAATGATTAAGGAGATAGAGAGGTATTTGAAACAGATAAATCCTAGATCTATAAATGGTAAATGTGCAGAGTCTAATGAGGATTCTTATAATATGCTTAATAAAATGTTAGGTAGACCTTGGGGTATAGAGGAGAGAAGTACCTATAATAGTATTACTAAGACGTGGGAGGGTTGCTGGTATTTTATAAAAGTTATATATTGAGGTATAAGGTAACCTTTTTAATCTGGTTACGTATAATAAGTATAAGGTAGCTGCATTTGGCTATTCGTTCTTTGAGGGGGATAACTTAGATTCCGACTAAGCCCCCTTACTTTTTTAATTGTATAGGTATTATTAATTAATTTATATAATTATGGAAGATATAAAATATACAGGTTATCAAGAGTCAATGCATCCTTTACTAACTAAAGTAAAGGCATTTGTTTCATCAGAGGGTGAGAACGCAATATTAACTGATAATAAGAAGTCGGCTCAAGTATTGTACCGACACTTAGCTGTATATCATGGAATGATTGCAAAGGGGATAGAGTATCCTGAGATAGTGAATGCTCCCAAGGAGGAACATACATACGGATAATTATAATTTAATTTACAAAACAATGAAAAATCCAATAGAAATAAGAATGATAAGTGCAACAGACTGGGGTTTATTTGTGTATGATATTCTTAAATACACGGGTACATATGATGAGTGTCAAGCCAGAGCAGATCAGGAATAGCTAAAGAGATAATTTACTTTGGGGTAGTGATAGGGCATACTTTAATATGCCCTATTTTATTTATATTTAGGTGTGTAAAATTTTTACAGGTAGTATAATGTATATAGAAGAGGATTTATCTATGTATGATAGGGTCTTAACTTTTGAGGATGTATTAAAAGAAGTTCGGGAAGAAAGGGATAACATGAGTGAGGAGGAAGAGTTTTGCCGGCTAAGAGATAATGATCCTACTTTTATAGAGTGGTGTTGGTCGGTAATGCATTGCAATAAGTGGAATAAAGCCCTAATAAATGTACATACCTATAAGTGCGAAAAAGTTACTGAGGATAAATAGTATGAGGATATTATTAGGGTTTATGAATACGGTTATAGTGCTGGAGTTAATGTGTATTATGTTTATATGTGGAATGATATACGGTGATAGTCCTACAAGAGTAACCGATATCCCTACAGATATAGAAATTGTTGAGCAGTCGGATAGTCTTACCCAGGTACATAGGGGTATAGCCATTAAATATCATGTACAATATTTATTATCTAAGTCGGATAAGGAAAAGGAATTGATTGAGGAGATAATTAGGTTATCGCTGGTTGATTTTGATGCGGATAGTATTATTAAAGATCCTTTATTATTGTTGTGGCTTAAGAAAATTAAAGGTATTGGTTATGAGTAAGGTAGTCCCCTTTATAGATATTTGGAGAGATACCCGTACCAGGTATGCAGAGGAGATATCTAATGTTTACCAGGATGAAACGGGAGAGCATTTTAAGACTTTCTCTGAGATAGGAAGTAGGTATGATACGCTGTATCAGAATATTAGCGATCTATATATTTTATCTATGTCTCCTAATATGTTTGATCCTGATCATAAGGATTGTTTATTTAAGGGGTGGTCTTGTTATAGTAGAAATAATGACCTTGTATCGTTTTATAATGGGGAGAGTAATATTTTTATACGAATAGGATATGGGAGTATTAACATTGAAATTGATATTGACGGAGATTTTACTTTATCTTCTAGTACTGTTAATTATTTCATAATTGATTGTATGAATGATAACGTAGGATTAGTTTGGAATGAATACGCTATGAAATGTTTAGGAATTGAGGGGGAGATTATAAACGTAAAACACTAACTACTTATAGCTCTGATTGGGGGAGGTTGGCGGCAAGCTTTCCTCCCCTTTCTTGTTTATATTTAGGGTGTAAAAATTTTACATATTATGGCTGAGGATAAAAAGGTAATGATTATTAAGAATAGCCTGGAGAGATGGATTAAGCAGAGGGAGAAGATAGAGCAGGCTTATAAGGATGAGGGGTGTAAGGATGTAGATGAGCAGGAGGATAGGTTAGCCAACTCGTATAAGTTATACTCACATGTATTTACTTTACAAATGGTTAAGTCAGTGGATGAGCATGCTCATCAGTATGTAGGAGTTACTAATGAGGATCACAGACATTTTTCAGGAAAAGGAGATGATACGGATCAGGTAGGTAGGCAGAATCATAATAGTATATATAGGGGTAGTGATCAGACATTACCTAGATGGGGTACAGGCAATAGAGGATGTCTTATATGGGTATTGATATTTTTGTTGGCGTTGTTTATTTTTGGTTAGGTATGTAAAATTTTTACAGGTTGTATATTGATATATAAAACATTACCTTTAATAATGGAATTACAAATACAACAGCTAACGTTAAAGAGTGGGTTACGCATAGCTAACTTTAGTAGCTTTCATCCTTTTCATTTTGATACTGGAGAGATACTACCCGGACATTCTAAGGAGTGGTGTGATGCTATGAGTTTAGAGGTTGAAGAGAAGGAGAATAAGTATTGGCTAAGGGATCATGGGAATGGAGATCCTATATACGTTACTGATATAGAACTATGCTTTAATTTAGGTAGAGATGTATCAGAGGCTATAAGGAGATGGTATGTTTTATGGGAGAAGGGACGGGTAGATATAGTACTTATGCCCCTACCTGTAGCAAGGGCTTGGGAGAAGTTTAGTAATGATCTCAATACCTACAAGTATCCCGGACCTTTCCGTATAGTACGGGTAAAGGAAAGAGCATGTGAACCTAAGATAATTTATTCTGATCGGTTTTGTATTTGATTAGTAAAGCTATGTGCTATAATTTACAAAACTTTTATAATGCGTGGTATAAGAAACAACTAATGAAGGAATTAAAACTAAGTAGGATAGTATCAGGGGGGCAAACGGGAGCCGATGTAGCCGGGTTAGAGGCTGCTATACAATTAGGTCTACAGACAGGAGGGAGAGTACCTAAGGACTTTAGAACGGAGAAGGGACCTATGCCTGTACTAGGAGAAAGATATGGGCTTATAGAGACAGAAAGCAGAGACTATAGAGATCGTACGGGTAGTAATATTATAGCCTCTGATGGTACGGTAATTTTTGGAGATATAGATAGTGCGGGTAGTAAATTCACTTTTGGATATTGTACCTCCTACAGTAAGCCGGTTATATGCAATCCTACTAAGGAGCAGTTTCTAAAGTTCCTGAGGGATAAGGAAATAGTAGTATTGAATGTAGCAGGTAATAGGGAGTCTAAGAATCCTGGTATATACGAACGTACGTTTAAGTTTCTGATGGATGCCTTAAAGGTGTAAAAATTTTACAGATATGAATGATATAGATAAGTACTTAGGTAGAAGGTTTAATATCGGGAGTAAGGTATTTTTTATGAAGAAAATAACTTCTATGCCTAATAAAGAAATGGGTGGAAAATATGGTAGTGTTGTAGTAATGGAGGGAGTAGATGAGTCGGTTATAGGTAAACCTTCTATGTTATATTATACCTTTAAGGAATTTGATAGGGCAGTTAGTAATGAGGATGTAGGGCTTATATTTTAGTATGGTTAGCAGAGAAGAGTTAATACGTAAGGGTGCAATAGATCCTTACAGTAGATATCAGAAGCAGTTGAGTGTTTCTGATATTTTTCCTTATAGGACTGATGGTAGGTGTGCTTGTGGGTGTGGTACCATACTTATAGGTAGACGTACTAGGTGGACAGATAACGTATGCAGGCGAAATGCTTATATCTACAGATGTATTATATGGGGGGATATCCGGGTTATTAGGGATCAGTTATTGTATAGGGATAAAGGAGTATGTGCTAAGTGTCATATAACTGTAGAAGATCCTAAGGGGTGGCAGGCAGATCATATAATACCCGTTTATAAGGGAGGGGGAGGATGTACCTTGAAGGGATATCAGACGTTATGTATAGAGTGTCACAAGGAAAAGACAGTAGAGGATATGGCTAGATAGTGTAAAAATTTTACACCTATTAGGAATTCTCATAACCTTACCTTATCTCTGGATATACTTAAACGAAAAGATTATGAAGTATAAATACTCTACTCAGCAGGTAATTAAAGATATGGCTATTGTAGTTGAAACTCGTACTAGTCAGTTTTTAAACGTAGATAATTATAAAGAAAATACTCTACAAGATCTATATAATAAGGAGCATAATTCTTTAGTGCGCATACGTAGATCTTTGTATAGTTGGTTAGGGGAAAGTAAGTTTAACATAATAAAATCAGAAAGATTTCCCTACTCCTATAGTGAAGTATTAAGTAATTGATACTACGGTAATGATTACCCAGGAAGATAAACATCATATAAATGATAACCGGGAGAGGATAGATAAGATTCCTAATCCGGTTATCCCTATGAGAACCTACACAATCGATTGGGGACCTAGGAAGAGGGGACAGGGCAAACGATCGGGAGGTATGATAGTAGGGGCTATGGGAGGAGGTATTGTAGGTAAGAAGGAATATACTGTACCTGATCTATCAGAGTTTACAGATGAGCAGCAGGAGGATCTATCATTACTTGAACATTTCTATCAGGTAGTGAAGTATTATAAAGGCATATCTTTCGGGTTATCCCACATACAGAGTATGTATTATGCTTTAATTGATTAGAGGTATTACTGCTAAATCTGTAAAATTTTTACACCTGTATTAGGATATATCAAAACCTTACCTTATCTTTGGGTATACCAAACGAAAAAGATTATGAAAACTTATATAGGCACCAAAACTCTCTCAGAAATAGCTAAAGAATTCAAAGCGTTAGTTATGGGTGAAGTAGGATTTAAAGTGAATGTACGTAAGAGCGTAGGTACGATGAGTCAATATCTAACCGTATCTCCTAAGAGAGGGCAGATGTATTTTACTGAGGTAGAGGTTTTAGCCTTATATCAATTGTTTGCTGATAAAGGTTACTATAATGTATCCGGTTCTTATAAGCATTGGAATGAGGTAGTAATGCCTGAGCGTATCAAGTATCATCCTGCTACGGGTACTTATGCTTTGCATGTAAATTTGAAGGAGATTGTAAATAATTAAGGTTATGAAATACGAAAGAACACAACAAGAGATTGAGAATAAGATACGGGGTTATCTTTGGTAGGCATGGATGATAGTATATACTAT
>Ga0114923_10000062_pt1 | contig 89323 bp, 146 predicted proteins | sample SumtaG_FD_89578 | JGI IMG/M metagenome (GOLD analysis project Ga0114923, IMG submission 89578) | Deep subsurface microbial communities from Indian Ocean to uncover new lineages of life (NeLLi) - Sumatra_00157 metaG | ecosystem: Environmental > Aquatic > Marine > Oceanic > Sediment | place... | reverse complement strand
CTGCCCCTGATGGTTCTTGGTCTGATATGCGTGGAAAATTCTACAATCCTGAGAAGCCGATTTATGTAACTTATGAAGACGCTGTTGAAGCTGCTAAAGAAATGTATGCTGAAATGATTCCTGAGATTTTACGCAGACAAGCTTATAGATTGAATGGCTTGAATGCCAGAATTGAGGAAGACAAGTGGGCGAGTAAACATATTGAAGAAGTTACTGCCTACATGACTAAGATGGAAGCAGGAGAATTTCCGCTTGAGATAGTTGATTATGCTGAATGGTTAGAGAACCTAAACAAACCCAAATTTTAAAAACAGCTTGACAAATATTTTAAAGTAGTCTAAGCTTGGTACATGCTCTCGTTAAATTCCCTATCAATTGGGTGGGAGCATTTTACTTTTAGATGAACAAGCAGTAAGCTACAAATAACTAGGGGATAGTTAATGATTAAGAAAGCAGTGAGTGGATTGATTCCGCTTATTTCTGTTAGGTCTACTGACCTACTTCATATTGAATTTGTTCTGCGGGGATTATTCCCTTCTTTCAATGTGATGTCATTGGCTTCCAAGCATACCGCGAATGAACATCAACCCCCCCTATATTATTCCATTGGTAATTCAAAAGAAAATACTCTTAACGATCTTTATAATGATGCTGAGCAAAATGAATACTCAGTAATATTTATCAATCATGACCCAGACCCCCGACTGATGGAATGCGGGGAGTTAGTCCCAGATGAAAAAACAATTCACCAGATGCTTGAAGGTGAAATCCCAAAGAAAATTCTCAAAGAATCCGTTGCCTATCTCAAGGGTCTAACGGTTCAACATATCAAACAAACACTTTCCCTGTGCTCTATTTATTACGATCAGATTTCAGTGGAGAGTATCCGCAAAACCAAAGAAAGATTATTCATTCATCAAACTGGATTGACGCGAATTGATTCTAGTACCCCCTTTTATTTTGGTGGAAATAACTTGTGTGCGTGGGTAGCTGAAAATAAACCTTACATGTTTGCGGATGTCGATCACAGATTAGTTCCTAAAGGTGTTCTGATGTACGGGGATGCGGGAACAGGCAAAACTGAATTTGCTAAATATGTTGCGCGGGAATGGGGATTATCTTTATTTCTGTTGGATGTTAATTCCATGTTATCGAAATGGCAGGGAGAAGCAGAGCATCATTTGAATGCTGCACTCACAACGCTAGACAAAGAAAGCCCGTGCATTGTTTTGTTTGATGAAGTGGAAAAGCTGTTCATGGACAATAGTGAAAATGACACAAGCCAAAGATTGTTATCTAAACTTTTGTGGTGGTTACAATATAAGACTAGTAAAGTATATGTTGTGATGACCTGTAATAATTTGGAAGCACTCCCCACGGAACTTTATAGATCAGGTAGGATAGATCAATTAATAAAGTTGCAGGGATTGCACAAAGATCAGTTGAAAGATTTTGTTACTCAACTGCTGCAAACTTTCGGAGTGACAGAAGGTTTCAATGAAGGAATGAAAATGGTGGGTGCTAAAATGGCACAAAGCAAAACCACTAGTGAAAAATATTTCCCACAGGCTTTAGTATGTCAGTGGGTCATCGAGTATTTACAATCATCGAAACACGGACTATAGGAGATAGTTATTATGATACAGGAAAAACTGGTTAAGAAAACCACAACCCTTAAAAATCTGGACAGGATTAAGGGAAGTGAAGGGTATGAAGATTATTTTGTTATCTTTGAAGACAGGGTTCGCTATTGTTTGAAACTGGATTTTGCCACTGATTTTGCGGGACAACCCGTGGGATTCTTTGTAAGGATTCGTATGATTCCTTCTGCAAAGATTGACCTGTACAACATGGAAAGTTGGTTCAATTCAAATTTCAAAGCCGGGGAAGTGAATGAGAAGTTGGCTACGAAATTTATCAAAGGTCAAAATTTGACGGTAGGTAATGAGCGAGTTTCCTACGTGTTGGTTTCTGCTAAAGCGTTGGGTGATTATGGAGACCCACAAACTTTGAAAGGGCATACGGAATTAATGAAAGCCCTAACCAAAGACTTTACTGATCTGGGTAACAGGGTACTTCGAAGTATTGGTATCTTCTGTGATACGAATGATACTGTGAAGAAGGTGATCAAGGATAGCATGGATGATTTCATGACCATGTATGCCCCTGTTGCGCCGAAGGAAAAGAAACCCACGAAAGCAAAAGTAGTACCGATTAAAAAGAAGTAGATTCACTCGTGAGTTTTGAGCTAACCCAGAAGGTTATTCGTAACCGACTGAACATTAGCCCTTGTGAAAAAATGGTGTTGGCTATTCTTGCTGACAAAATTGACCACAAGGGTTTCTGCTATCCATCGTTTAATACTTTGGCAAAACTTAGCGGGTATTCCAGAAGCACAATTATTAGAACCATAAAGAGTTTAATTTTACAGCAGTTAATTACTGTCAAAAAAACTCCAAGGGTCAGAAACAAATATTCAATCTGTGAAAAAAATCTTGATTTAGATATTGAATCTGCCAAGAAAAAAGGGTTAGGTAGTGTCATGATGACACTAGCACTAGTGCCACAGGGACACCAACCTAGTATCATGGTGACACCAGACAAGTGCCACAGTGACACCCTAGTAAATAAGGTAGTAGATAAGGCAGTAAGTAAAAGTAGTAAAGTGATTTCAAAAAACAAAATCACAATACCCGAATCCATTAAGGGGGTAGGTGAAGAAATGAAAATAGAAGATTTGGATTTGGTGAAATTCGAAAAGACCAATAAGAAGATAATGAACCCAATAGATATTTGGAGAAATGCTTGTGTCGATTTCCAGAATGAACATCTCTTAGCCATAGTAGATTTAAAGTTTACTCAGGTACAGGCAGGTTCAATGAACAAGGTTGCAAAAAAAATGGAAGGTGGTTTCAAAGAGGCATTAGAAAATGCGGTTTGGAATTGGGAACCATTTGTTAAATATGTAAATCTACAAACAGGCTTATCTAAAAAACCTGCATCACCTAATATGAATTTCTTTATTTACCATTCTAATTTAGCTCTGCAATTCTTCCAGAAGAAAAGTGATACTAAGATCAAAACCAAGAAAATCAAAGTAACGAAGAAGACAGTAACGGATGCACATACCAAGGCATTGTTAAAAGCCGTGGGGAAAGACAGTGGGAATTAAATTAAAGACAGACATTGAAGGTGATGACCTATCGGAAGATGAAAAGCATCACATGAAAACCTATGCGGAATATTACCAGACAGGCATTCTCAATTATCAAAAGCACTGGCGTATGGTTCAGAATATTGAGATGTACGCAGAGCAAGCAGGGATTCCAGAATATTTTATTTACAATACTTCAGAAGGAATTTTGCTATCAAAGGATGTTGCCTATCTGGAAGATTTCGGTAGGCAGTTCATCAAAGGAATTAGCGGGGCAGTAATCGAAAGCAACCATAATTTCATAGACAGAATGTACAGCATGATAGGGGTATTGACCCGTAACTTTATTGATTCTCGATTCATTACGCTTCAAGACCTGATCAAAGAAATCAAAGCGGGAAATCCACCTAAGAGCAAATTGATTTGTATTCCAAATTTTGCACTAGATAAATCTGAGGGTGGGAATGTGGCAACGTGGGAAATGAGCAACGTACTTAGTTGGGTTCTCAATAGCCACAGTCAGGGAAGGCAGATAGTAATCTACGTTGAAACACTGGATTATATTAATCAACAATATGGGGGGGTTCTTCGGACTCACATTGATAATCATTTTCTAGAATTAGAATAAGGGGATAAAAATGAACATGACACGATACCTGATAGTGGGCTATAAAAAATGGGGCAAGGGTAATGCAAAACTTTCCGCGAAATCTCCATCATTAAAGGCACATGAGATTTCAATAAAATTGAATTTAGATATACCTGATGATCTGTTTTTAAAACCTGCACTGGAAGCAGATATAATTATTCCGAAAGAATCGGTGGTAGCAGGAAAAATTGATACGGAGATTATTGACGATATTAAGAAGACGGTTGAAGACGGTCTTGGTATCCACATGCATGTAAGTTTAATCCAGTAGGGGATAAATCGTGTCATCAAGTATCGGGCTTAAGCTTGTTTCCGCGCTATTGAATGAGGGTGATGTAAAGTCATTTTCAAAACTAGATGTCAATCCGGTAACTCTGAAAGACCATGAACTAGAAGTTTATACGTTCATAAAAGAATTTCTTTACGAACACAAGGCACTGCCAAAATCTGAAACCGTGCTGCTTGATATGGGATTAGATAGCCTACCGATTGCAAAAGAAGTTTCTTCTTATTATGCCAAGCAGATTCGGGAACGCTTTATATCGGACACCATTAAAAAAGGGTATGCCGATGTGCAACCATTTCTGCACAAAGAAAATATGGATGTTCAGGCAGGGATTGATTGTTTGACTGAAACCCTGATGACAATTCATAGGGCAACATCCAAAATAGATTTGGTGGATTTCAAGGATGCACGAAAGTTCATAGAACTTGCCTACAAGAAAAAGAAAATGCTTGGCATGGAAGGAACGGTTCTCATGGGCTACCCCACAGTAGATATTTTGTCTGGGGGTATGCAGGGGGGAGACCTGATTTCAATTGTTGGTAGACCCGCAATGGGCAAAACCTTTTCAAGTTTATTCATGGCACATAACGCATGGTATAACCAACATAAGGTAGTTTTGTTCATCACCCTAGAAATGATTGTGCTTGCCATAGAGCAACGATTAGCCAGTATGCATACCAAGCACAGTCTGACACAGCTTAAAAAGGCACAGCTTGCTACTAAGGCTTACAAAGACCTGCTTTCGAAGTTAGATGTGCTGACAGGAATCGATGAATCATTTTGGATAGCCGGGGGCGATATTGCTTCCACAGTTGAAGACATTTGGAAATTAGTGATGCAGGTTAATCCTGATCTTGTTGTGGTCGATGGTGCGTACTTGCTTTCACATCCCAATACAAGGATGGGGAAATATGAAAAGGTTGCTGAGAATGCACGGGCATTAAAGCAAATGCTTGCAATGGAATTTAATATTCCAGTGGTAGCCAGTTGGCAATTCAATAGAACTGCTGAAAAGAAAATGTCCAAAGATCAGAAGGTGGGGTTGGAGGATATAGGGTACACAGATGAAATCGGGCAACTTAGTTCTGTTGTGTTGGGTTTGATGCAGGAAGAAAGCATTGAAACTATTATGACTCGTGAAGTTGAAATCCTGAAGGGCAGGGATGGGGAGCTAGGAAAATTTAATACCAAGTGGGACTTTTACAATATGGATTTCGGGGAGCTACCCAAGAAAGGTAAGGGTAGTGAACCACAGCAGGAAATTGTTGTGGACTAGTAAAACCCTTAAAATCAGTTTTGCCTATAGGGGGGGCCAATAGGGGTCAATTTTTTCAATAAAAAGGCTTGACAAATATAACCCGTATGCTATTATTAGGGGGTAAGTTAAGAAACATTCGATTAACCCTGTCAACACAGGAGAATACAAGAAACAAACATGGTGTGAATTTAAGAAGGTGGTTGGTAATGAGGGTACTGCCCGAATTAGGTAAGCCAACCAGAACCGCAAAGTCTACTGTCAAGGGTGCTGCGGCTCTTTCCAAGAAGATTGACAGTTAGTTACACGGACTTCGGAAACGGAGTAAATAACAGATTCACAAAGTAACTAATCATTAATGGGCGCAACAGATTGTTGAGGATGCAATAGCCAACATCAAGCAAGATGAAGAAATGCTAGAGGATAGACCACTGTTCCTTTTTCACGGTGAGAAACTTGACCCAAATTCATAGCCCCTTAATTGGGGCTTTTTGGCAAACAAAGCAAGGGGATATGAAATGGCAATTAAGCTAAAGACAACAAGCAAATCGAAGACAGCAAAACTTAAAACTTCGGTTACATCAACTACCGGAATTTCGGCGGCAACCAAATTACTTCCTGAAGCATTCAAGCTTAAAAAGGAAATTGCGGTTCTGGCTGCTAAGACCAAAAATCTTACCGACAAACTTAATCCTATTGAAAAAGATATTCGTGATCTTGTTGACCCTGAAATTGATGGGGAAGCATCATTGAATCTGATCAACGGGGATTTGGTACTTGGTGTTTCTGCTCGTGTTCAGTCACGGGTAATCAAAGACACTGATGAAGTGGTTGTTGCTCTGGAAGATTTTGAAGATGGTCTTGCCCTGAAACTGGCAAAATTTGCGTTGGGTGATCTGGATAAATATTTTAGTCCTGCGGAAATGAAAGCCTTGACTGAAATTAAAGAAGGGAATCGCAGACTCAAATACGGGTAATGAACAAAGAACAGGTAGTTGCTTTGCTCTCTGCGTTGGGGGGCGAAGTCACCACCACAACTTCAAAGTGGGCAACTTGTAGATGTGTGTTTGCAAGATTCCTACATGATGGGAAGGTGGATAATCACCCTTCAAGTGGAATGACTATCACGGGCGGGGAGTCAAAATATAATTGTTTCAGTTGCGGGGAACGTGGAACCCCGTATGAGATTTACAAGAAATTAAAATTTATGTATGCGGGGGATGTACCACATAAGGTTGATTTAAAAAAAGCAATGCAGATTATAGATGCGGAAGAATATACTGAAGAACTAGAATTTCCCGACTATGAAACTGAGATAAATAAAAAGCCTGTTGAGTTGGTTCCCTTCGATGAACATTGGTTTCAATGTTTTCCTTCTGCCTACATTCATCCCTATGTTCAGGTACGGGAAATTTCTGCTGAGTTGGCAGAGCAGATTGACATAAGATTAGATTTTGAAAGTTGCAGGATTTTATTTCCAATCAGAAATTGGGAAGGGGTTTTGATGGGGGTACACGGGAGAACTTTTTTGGAGGATGTAGAGCCAAGATATTATAGTTACCCAAGTAACGGGGTTAGAAATCCTTCTGTCTGGATGGGGGAAGATCACGTTGATTTAGAAGAGCCTGTGGTTTTGGTTGAAGGTCAATTTGACTACGCCAAGATCAGAGTTCATTACAGCAATGTTTTATCTGGACAAACGACACAGGTTCAGATGGATAAGATTAAACGACTTGCGGGGGCAGAAGAAATTATAACGATTTTTGATAACGGAAAAGGGGGAGATAAAGGTAGGGAAAGAATCTCAAAATACTTTACCAAAATTCCTGTCACGCATTTGAAACCACCAGAACCTTACGGGGATTTGGGACAGATGCCAGATGACAAAGTTTTAGAATTATTGGAGTCTATTTCTTGACAAATAAATTCTTCAATGAGACAATTGCGTTGTCCAAATGGACAATTAAACCTAAATAAAATGGAGGGGCTAAATGGCTCTTAAATTAAACAAACTCAATAAGGGTACTGCTAAACCTGTGAAGCTGAAAGTTGCTGCTGAAGAGAGTGAGGTTGTAAAGACCAAAACTACATCTTCTTTTTTGAAGAAAGGTCATGCAGCAAAAGAAGCATTGGTTGCTGAACAACAGGCAGCACAGGTGCGGGAAGAGCAACGGGAAAATCAGGTATTTCGTTTTTACATGAAGCCAGAACAGGAACGGGTAATTTCGTTTCTTGATGGTGGGCTAGATGTTGATGGTGATCTTGATAGCATATGTTATTACGAACATACCATTAATAACCCTGCTCAGAAATATCCAAAGTATGTGTGTATCAACAATCCCGCAGAAGGTTCTGAATGTCCTGTTTGCGCGTCTGGAAATACTCCCTATTTTGCTACCGTCTTTACGGTGCTCACTCATGAAAAATGGATGAGTAAAAAAGAGAAAAAAGAGTATGAAGGTTCTGTTCAATTGTTCGTTGCTAAAACTGGTGTGGCTGACAAGCTACGCAAGAAAGCAAAGAAATATGAGAACGGTTTGATTGGTGCAACTTTCGAAGTAACTCGCACAAGCAAAGATGCTTTCAATGTGGGGGATGATTTTGATTATGTTCAAAGTAATACCCTTGAAGAGTTGGGTGAAGCATTTCCTGATTGCGAAGTTAAACCACTGGATTATGATGAAGTTATCAAAGTTCATTCAGCAGAAGAATTATTGGCATTGGGATTTGGAACTGCCACTACTGCTGTAGGTGGTGAACCGGGGGTTGATGAGGATAAGGTAGTTTAATGTCCTTACTTCTTAAACTAGCAAAAGAGGCACGGGCGCAAGCCCCTGCTTCTTTAATACCGGAACCGATTTATACGGGGTCTGCTGCGGTATTTGATTACACACCAGAGTTAGCAGAGCAATATACTTTGGTGGATAGATTTAAAAAACCGTATATAAATTATAGGGTTATTGGTAAGAATACGGATAGCCCCAGAATATTGCTACCCAGAACAAAATATAAATTGGGGGCAGAAGATCGAAGAATAGAAGGGTATCAGATTCAAACAGGATTTGATGGGGTTCCAAGGAATGATGAACAGGTGCGTGTATGTAAGGAATTGCATTGTCATTATTTAAAGGGAGAGACAGGAATTATTGTTAATGCATCAACAGGGTTTGGAAAAACTTTTGTGGGTTGCTCTGCAATAAATGATCTGGAAGTCACTACCCTGATTTTGATTACCAAGTCAGATTTGGAAGGGCAGTGGAGAAAATCTTTGAAGAAGTTTCTGGGGATGGGGGCAGAAGATATTGGATTGATCAAGGGAGACATTTGTAATGTCACAGATAAACCCGTTGTGATTGCCTACGTGCAATCCATGATGAAGCAGAAACGGTATCCAAGTTGGGTATATAAATATTTCGGGCTAGTGATTATTGATGAAGTTCATCTAATGGCTGCTGACAAATTTGTAAATTGTATGTGGCAACTCCCGGCAAAATATCGGTTGGGGTTGTCTGCTGAACTAGAAAGATCGGACAGGAAACAACATGTATTTAAAGATCATATAGGGCGAATAATTATTAAGGCAAATGTTTTGCCTATGCCGTTCAATGTGGTGGTAGTGAAAATTAATGTGGTGGTTCCAAAATGGGTGAGATACAAAGTAGGGAGAACTGTGAATCTAAATAATTTTTTGGGGCAGCATGAAAACAGACAGGCAATTATAACTCAGAAGATTTTGTATGCTTACGGGCGGGGAAGGAATCTTGTTTGCTTTGCAGAGACCTTAAAGCATTTGGATTATGCGTATGATTGTCTGGTGAATGCAGGAATGAAAATGTCTGATATAGGATTTTATGTTGGGACTAAAAATGATTCTATTGAGGAAAAAGAAAAGTTAATAAAACAGGCACATAAACGGGTGGTGTTGGCTACCTATAAAATGACTGAGTACGGCACAGATTTTCCGCATTGGGATACTGCTGTATTCATGACCCCAAGGGCTAATGTTAAACAACCCGTGGGGAGAGTTGTTCGGGAATTGGAGGGGAAGAAAATTCCCGTGGTCTATGATTTTGTAGACTCAATTAAGTTGTTGGAGAATTATTTTAAAAGCAGATGCAAATACTATAATTCGAATGCATTAAATATTGTTGGAGGTTAATGAGATGAGTGCAGGAAACGGAAGAAAGACATCTAAGAAAAAAAGGGTGTTTAAGGATTGGTATAAGGAAAATGCCAAAGACCTGAATAAGCAAAAGAAAAAAAGGTATGCAGATGATACCCAATATCGGGAAGCGGGTAAGGCTCGTGTGCGGGATAAATACATGGAAGAAAATAATATCTTTCCTGATGGTAGTAGGTTGGTCAAATCCAAGAAGGTTAAATATGTGGCTATCAAATTAAGTGAAGCTGCTGCTAGGCTTGGAGTTAATCTGAATACTTTGCGTGGCTATTACCACCGCAAATATTTTCCTACTTTTGTGTTTGATGACACTAAACTGAAACTGGTTACTATTGATCAGTTGCCAGTGCTTGCACGGTTTTTAGAAACTGCTTCTGAAGATGGTGCTGCTGCAACTGCTAAGAGTATGAAAAAGTATCTGGTTAAAAATTGGAGGAACAGAGATGCCAGTAAAGAAGTTATCAATCAAAAAAGGTAAGAAAGGGAAGTTGGTAATCCATAAGGAAACCCCAGAAGTTGAAGGGGAAGATGAGTCTGAAATTGAAGACCCACCATTTGAGCCTGATGATGATGAAATTGAAATTGAACCGGGGGAAGCTGTGAAAGTTGCTACAAAAACAAAAATAAAATTTGGTAAATCAAAGGTGGGTAAACCCATCACAGGTACGGTAGCAGTTAAGGAACAGGATGAACCTGAAGAAGTTAATCAGGTTGATGTGGAAGGTGCTGAATCTGTTCAACCCGCAGGTAAGCCAATGGCAAATGTTGGGTACGGGATAGACAGAACTGTAAATCTGGGAGATTTTGAAAGCCTGAAAATTCATGTGACCTTACATGTTCCTAGTGAGGTTGATGAAGAAGAGATAGAAGGCAACTATGAATTCTGTAAAGGATAGGTTGAGAAAAAAATGGAGGAAGTGATTTCTGAGTACACAGACTCAGATGACTAAAATTTCTGAAATTCAGGTAGACCTGAAAAAATCTCACGGGGAACAATTCGTAACTTCTGCTGATCAGGTAGGGGATATTGAAAGATTGCCTACGGGAATATATCCATTCGACTATGCCACTGGTGGGGGATTTCCCCGTGGCAGAACTTCTATTATTTGGGGCGCGGAATCTAGCGGGAAAACTAATCTTGCCCTGAAAGCTATTGCAATGAATCAAAGACTTGAACCAAGTAAGGTGAATGTGTTCATTGATCTAGAACATTCGTTTGACCCTAAATGGGCAACATCGATTGGGGTCAATTGTGATAAAAAGAAGTTAGCACTTATCCAACCCAACTATGCAGAACAGGCTATCAATATAATTCAGGGGGTTGTCTCTGCTGATGATGTGGGATGTGTGGTGCTAGATTCTATCGGTGCAATGATAACAATCAATGAGGATGAATCTGATGCCGCTAAGATGCAAGTTGGGGGTGCAGCACTGGTCATAACGAAGATGGTTAAGAAGTTGATTGTGGGAATGTCAAAGGCTACCAGTTACGGAAGATATCCCACAGTTTTGATTATCAATCAGATGAGAAATAAAATCGGGGTCATGTTTGGAAGCCCTGATGATATGCCGGGGGGAAAAGCCCTGAAACATCATTCAGCTTTGACCGTGAAAGTTCGGGGCAATGACATAATTGACCCTAGTATCAATAAAGATCGTGCTTCATTTAAAAAGGTTACGGGGTCAGTTTTCAAAACCAAAGTTAGAACCTTGCACAAGGATTTTGTATTTGATTTCCCTGTCACTAATCAGGGAGGTTTGAAGATTGGCTTCATCGATGATTGGAATACTATTTCAACTCACTTGAAAGATTTGGGTTGGTTAGGTAAAGAGGGCAAGACAATATTTTGTTTCGATCAGCAATATCCAACTTATAAAGCAGTGCGGGAAGAACTTTACGGAAATCCAAAACTTTTGGATGCGGTCAGAGAAAAAATAATGGAAGCACGTATGGAACAATTGTACGGGGATGATGATGACTAAATGGAAACGGAAGCCCACCACAAATAAAAATCCGTTAATGACTGATGTTCCCTTGCACGGTCAGAAATCAGAAACAAGGGTTATTAAAGATATGGGGGCAATGCAAACAATTGCATCTGGTTCTATTGACGGTATGAAATCTGATGGGGTGAAAGACAACCTGCGGATTGAATGTAAATCTACAATACATAAATCGATTTCTTTAAAACATGTATGGCTTTTGAAAATCAGAGAAGAAGCACTTGCTACAGGCAAAGTACCTGTGCTGACAATTTCATTTGTTGATGGTTCGGGAGAGGCTAAACCGGGGGGAGACTTTGCAGTGATACCCCTATATATGTTTATGGATTTTGCCGAATGGCTGAATGAGAATGAAAGCGAAATTTAAAAAATCCAGTGAGTTAAAATCTGAGCAGGGATTGAAATATATTTTGCACAAAGAACTTGCTGTAACTGACCCCCCCAGAAGTATTAAAAATCTTCATGCCTCAGAATTGACCAGAGAGGATATTGAATTTTGCCCTAGAGAACGTGCTTACCTTTTGCGGGATGGAGACAACCGGAAAGATGGAAGACTTGGTACTTCTTTGAATGTCACTTATCAGGTTGGACGTTGGTATGAAAATCAAGTTCGTAATGTGTGGCTTAGAAAATATGCGTTGGGTGATTGGTACTGTAGTAACTGTGGTCACACACACCAGTATCAAACTGTTCCTGAAGCCTGTGACAACTGTTCACATCCCGGCAAGCACATGACCTACATTGAACCCCGTGCTTACTCACCAGAATATGATTGCAGTTGCGGTATTGATTTCATGCTCTGGAAAGATGAATTCCTGACACCAGTAGAAATCAAAACAATTGATAAAGATCAGTTCAAGGTATTAGAAGCCCCATTATCTGAGCACAGAAGAAGAACCCAATTTTATCTTGATCTACTTTCTCACAGCACTTGGATGGATTTTGATGTAAAGATTAATTTGGACTATGGCTATCTTCTTTATTGCTGTAAGGGGTTTGGGTTTGCTGACAACACGGAAGGAAGGCAGGGAATTTCTGATGCTAAATTTAGCCCGTTCAAAGAGTTCAAAGTTAAGAAAATAAGCGGGGAAGGATTGGATGCAGTGTATCAAAAAGCATTGGATGTTAAAGCATATAAGAAGACAGGAAAAATACCGAAGCGGGAAGTATGCCCTACCATAACTTGTAAACGTGCGAAGAGATGCACTTATAGAGAAACTTGTTTTTCGGAGAAATCATGATTGTACTTGGCATAGACCCATCAACCAAAATGGGATTGATAGTTTTAGATAATAAGAAAGGTGTTATCACTACAATTCATGAACAGGTGTATTCATCTAAGAATAAAGGGATGCAAAGATTGGGGGATATTGGGGGATGCATAATCGATATGTTGAAGCAATTCAATCCTGATTTGATTGGGCTAGAAGGGTATTCATTTGGTTCTAAATTTAACCATGAAATCACGTATTCTGTAGGCACAGTAATTCGTTACTTCCTTTGGCAATCGGAGTATGATTACACAGTAATTCCCCCTTCAACTTTAAAGAAATTTGTAACGGGCAAGGGCAACAGTAAGAAAGATTTGATGCTGTTGGGGGTGTATAAAAATTGGGGATATGATACCACTGATGATAACTTATCTGATGCCTATGGGCTTGCACTATGCACCCTGTTTACTAATTTGGGTATTGCTGATGAGAAAGGAACTTGGAAAAAGGGGGATGCAAAACACTTATCTATTGTTCATTCCCCTGCAAAAAAAGTTTGATATTAAGTGCAAATTCTACTTGACAAATATTTAATAGTGGTGTAAGCTTAGAGAGTCAAACAATTGTACATGAATATTTAGGAGATTTATAACATGGCAAAATCAAAGACTGCGCCGAAAATGGCGAATCTGACAGCAGATAAGGCAACGACTAAAGCCCCTGCTGCAAAGCCTGTCAAGGCTAAGGTGGAGACCAAAGATTTAATCGTTGCGTCTTCTACCGAAGTTGAAAATCTCACCAAAGCTAGAGCACTGAAACTTGCCCCTGAACTTATCGAAGCGGAAGGTATCAATGACTTTAAACTTGGTGGAGTTCTTCAACGCATTCAGGAAGAAAAGTGGTGGGAAGGTGATGACTACGAATCTTTCAAAGACTACATCGAAACAGGGTTAGGTCTTCCATATCGGAAGTGCATGTATCTTGTAAACATCTATGAAAAATTGGTTGCTGCGGGAATCAAGTGGGCAGATGTCAAATCAATCGGTTGGTCAATACTTCGTTTTATAATTGAATACCTTACTGAAGACAATGTTGCGGAATGGGTTAAACGTGCCGACACAATGAATTCTCTGGAAATTCAAGAGTATGTCAAGGGACTGAAAGAAGGCAAAACCAAGAAGGATGAAAACGGTGAAGAAGTTACCACCAAAGTTTCATCTATGGTTTTCAAAGTTCACCCTGATCAGAAAGATACGATCAAGGAAGCACTTGCCAAGAAAAAGGAAGAGTCTGGGACTGAGTATGATGCCGTTGCTCTTGAGCAAATCACATTGGGCTACATCGAAGGTAACATTGGTAAACCCAAAGTTACTGTTGCTGCTGTGAAAGCTTTCCTGAAGGGCATGACTGCTCAAAAAGCTGCTGCTCTGGTTATCTCTGTTCATCCTTCATTGGGTGATGATGATGATGAAGGTGATGCTGAAGCCACAGGTTAAGGCTTAGACCAAGCGTAAAAATCAAAGGGTATACTTCGGTATGCCCTTTTTTGCAATTGGGGGGATGGAATGAAATTGAATGTAACAAAATATTTTACACCTTCGGAAGTTATTCATAAGGCAAATGAAGCGGGTATGTTTGCGGGGCTACTGAATAAACCTACCAAGAAATTCTTGGAGTGGTTGCCCCAGAATCATCATGTGTTTCAGGCTTTCTATAAAACTGCCTACGAATTAAAGCGCAGGGGAAGACGCGAATATTATAGTGCCTACTGTATTCGTGAAAAGTTGCGGTGGGATTCATTGGTTAGTGAGGTAGGAACAGAGTACAAACTATCGAATGATTTTACCCCCCATCTAGCACGGTTGATTATGGCTCTAGATTCAAAGTTGAAGGGGATGTTCAAACTGAAATCATCTGTGGGTAGTCCTGATGAATTTTAATAGATACGCTAAAAAGATTTATGAGTGGAATGTTTCTGTGGGTTGGTGGGATGACCCCAACCGTTGTCTGTATCAAACTCTTCAACTGGTATCAACTGAGATAGCAGAAGCCACTGAAGGGGAGCGAAAGGATTTGATGGATGACCACATACCACACAGGAAAATGGGGGAAGTAGAATTAGCTGATGCCCTGATTCGTGTTCTGGATTTTGGATACCATATGAAGGTACTTTATAAAACGGGTTTCCCTTCTAATGTATGGTGCTTTGAAGACAATACAATTGGTCAACAGCATTTGGGAATCAATGCAGATGTTATTGAACTTGCCTACGTTTATAGTCGTTATCCACATTCAGATATGACCCGCAGTTATTCAATGCTAATAGAATCGATTGTTAAGGTATCTGACAATCAAGGCTATGACCTTGAGGGCGCAACCAAAGACAAGATGCTGTACAACGAAACCCGAATTGATCACACCAGAGAATATCGGGGAAGTCATTTTGACGGTAAGAAATTTTAGGAGAAACGAGATGAGAAAAGGTCACAGTAGAAAAATCAAATTTGAAGGTGGGGAATTTACCCGTGCGGAACTAAAGAAAAAGACTATACCTTTTTTAGTTAATTTGTTGGTCACAGAAAAAAATGCTGCTGACAAATATCATGAAGAATGGGAGATGGGACAGGAAGTTAATCGGGTTGCTCAAAAGGAAGCGCGGGAAGCGGAAGAACAAAGGGATGAACTGCAAAATGTTTTGGATAAACTGGAAACGGTTATTCAGTTCAGGCTTGATACTGTCTATGACAATGAGCATAGACCCACGTATGACACAATGGGAAATCAAAGACCACAGGTGGAAAGTGAAACCCCAGAAGAACAAAAGGTGCTGCTTCGATTACATCGTATGATAACTGCAATTTCAAGGGACAAGGAAGATCATCATAGTCTTTCACGCACTCTGGGTAGGGGCTACTGATGGATAAGGAATGTGGAACTTGTAGATGGTGGAACCTGACAGCAGGAAGGGAGCAGCATGGTCAGTGTCATTATAACCCACCAATTGTTGTTGTGATTCGGGCAGGGTTTGATGCTTCCCTGCAACCCACAACTGTATTTCCTGAGACAGCAGCAAATGAGTTTTGTGCATTCTGGCATGGAGATGAAAAAAAGGGGGTTGAAGTCAAACCTGAAGAACCGGGGGGGCTTGCTACATGAAGAGGGGTGACAGTGTACAGATTCTTGATCATGGGCTACTGAGGCTCATAGATTACATGGGTGGTGATCTGGCTATCAGTCGGAACGCTAGGGTCTCTTATGACGCTGAAGCCCGTGAGGAAGACAAGGGGCTAATCAAGTACCTGCTAATGAACGGACACAACACACCATTTGAATCAACGTGTATTACTTTTGAAGTGAAAGCCCCCATCTTTGTTTTCAGGCAGTGGCATAGACACAGGACACAATCCTATAATGAATTGTCGGCAAGGTATCGAGAACTGCCAGAAGAATTTTATATTCCTGAAGAAGAGAAAATAACCAAGCAGTCAAAAGATAATAAGCAGATGCGAACTGATGAACAACATCCTGAATCCAAAGAAATTCAGATTCAAATTGTCTCAGCTAACAGAGCATCTTTTCAGGTTTACAAGCATTTGATTAGAACTGAATGCCCCCGTGAAATAGCACGGTCTGTTTTGCCTGTTGGCACATACAGTCATATGTTTTGTACGGCTAATTTATTTAACTGGTATCGGTTCTGTAAGGAACGCAGTCATGAACATGCCCAATATGAAATACGGGTTTACTCAGATGCTATCTTGATAATGTTGGGGGAACTTGCGCCTATAGCTACCAGAGTTTTCAGGGAGAAGTATTCGTTATGAAATTGAGAAGGATAAGTATAGGGGTCAGTGATATTTTAATTTTTGAATTAGGCACTGATGCACAAAGGGCGATCTGGAATCATGTGTGTGATGGGACTTCCTGTATTGATAGTGAATTTGATCTTAGTATCAAACCATTGTTAGCGGCTCATGGAGTTTATGATATTCATATAAAGGATATGCCTGTTAAAAAGAAGTAGACAAATAATTTCAGAGTGTGCTATAATCGGGTATATTCAAATGACATATGAGGTCAAGAATGAGTTTACAAAATGAAATTGATGAAATGAATTTGTGGGCAAGGTTGAAGGGCAATCCTGAAATGGATATTAATTCTTTGAGTGTTAAAGAAGCCCAAAGTATTTATATTCATATTGATACGGGATTGTCACCAGAGAATCTACACTGTGATGGTGAAATTTCTCGTTCTGCTGCTCAGGCAAAATATCGTGCATATCATAATGCAATCAAAGAACTGAACAAGCGTGGATTTCAAGCGCAGGATTGCTACGAGTTCTGATATTTTTAATATTTAACTAAGCCCCTTCGGTGGGGCTTTTCTGTATCTACGGGGATAGATAATGAAAATACAAACTGAAGAACAGGTGAAGAATTTGGTGGATAAAACCATCAAAAATCACAAACTTATGATTGCCGCAATGAAGCGGCTGATGTCACCACCACCTTTCCAAAAAGAAATTGATAAGCAGCGGGACTATACCGAGTCTTCAATGCATCGTTGCCGTAGGTGTGGTGATTCTGTTGTGCCTCTTTTGCCTACCGCAGAATTATCTTTGATTTGTATTCCCTGCCAAACTGAACTACGGAAACGTGAAGCCCCAATGTGGTTCGTTGAAATTCTGGATAAGACCAGACCCAAAGCTAAGGAGAAGAAAAATGGCTGAATTTCTAAATCAAACAATACCAGTTGACCCCCCAGAATGCGCGGATGGATTTGCTGCTATGGGTAAACCAATCCCAGATTTCAGAAGGGATGAAGCCTACCGTACATGCAGAGAAGAATTTGAAATGAATTCTAGTAAGGCAATGGGAACGGTTGCGGGTATGGCTGAAATGCTAGAACGTGATAAGCCCTATGAAGCCCTTGGATGTGGGATGAAATACGGTGTTGACCTTACAGGGTCATATCGCTTAATGGCTGTGTTGTTGGTTCATCAGGAGAATAGTGATGCCGTTCCCGTGTGACAAATGCCAGAAGGAATTTTCATTCATGGCGTTATTCCGTGTTGCTTATTATCGGCGCAATTGGTTAGGCGAGAAAGTAAAACTGGTTCGGTATCACTGTGCAAAATGTATGGGGTGGGAATGATGAATGACCCCGCACTAGGATTATTTGTACTGGTCTGTACTCTAGGGATTTTATATCGATTGCATAAACTTCATATAGATGTCAAAAAGCTGCTGAACAAGGAAAATATAGATGAGTGATTACACAGTTGAACAGGCAGGATATGGAAGCCTAAAAAATATTGATGGAAATCTGTGTGGGCTGATGAGAATGATTTATACCGTGGGGGTGATGTATGGAATCGATGAACAGGGAAATTATCGGGGTAGATTTTGTTTTGATACCTACCAAAATGCAGAATTATTTTTACAAGATTGGGACGGTCATTCTATTCCTGTTGTCGGGGAAGATGGATGCAAGGCAGTGAAATGATTAAATTCTGGCGTGAGTTTTGGGATTGGTTTCTATGCTTGATTGGCGATCACGATTGGACTTGTGCTGTTGATGAGGGGCAGGATAAACCAACTCAAAAACAGATAGATGATGGGATTGATGGATTTTATGATTACGCAAAAACCTATTGCAAGCGTTGCGGTACTGTGTCTAAGTTGTGCCAATGAGTGATAAGCTAATTATTAAATTTGATGAATATTCTTGGTACAGGAATTGTCTGGATGAACTGAAAGAATTGGTTGGGGAATCTGGGATTGAAGGTGATGAAGTATTGGGGGCTGATCATAAATGGACAATCACAATTGATGCCGCGCATAAGATTGGAAAACTTTTGCCTACCATTGAAAGCTATGAGGGGAAATTACAATGAGTGATGAACTGGATAGAAGCAGCACAGATGCAATGCATTGGGCAAAAGCTTTTATTGCTACTATGCATAAAGAAATGTGGAATCCTAATGATATTGATGAAGGATTAATGGTCGGTTGGTTTTCAAATTATTGGGCTGCTGTGCATGACCCACTACACAAGCAGATAAAAGAATTGGAAGACCGAATTAAAAATGTGACATTCAATTATCAGGGGATAGAGAAAGTGCAAAGGGAACGGATTGACAAACTGAAATCACGGATTGATGACTCTTGTAAAATCGTAGAAGGTTTGTTTGGTGGTGGGGCAGCAGATGAATTTCGCAAGGCAATGAAATGACAGATAAATTATATGAATCAACTGATGGGTTTAAATGCACTCTTAATCAGATGGTTAAAATTGAACCTGAATGGGCTGCAAACAGAATACGAGAAGGGGAGAAAGCAGCAGCACAGGTAATAGAATTGGAAGGGCGTTTGTATGAACTGGAAAAGCCTGAGAAGGTTAAGACCATTAATGAATTTGTGTATGTCAGAAAGGATGTAATATTTAATATTCTTAATGGGATAGAGAGTGATAACCAATAACTTCACCTATGAATTACCCCCCAGACCTGAATATTGGGTTTGTCACTGTGGGCATAGAGTTACGGATTCAACGTATATGGCAGCAAGTTTCGATTACCCTTGCCCCGGTTGTAATCCGAATATTGGAAAAGAGTATTGGCCTTGGAGAATGCTAAGCAATTACAAAGCCGTATATGCGGAAAAGAAAAATGCAGAAACTAATTGAAAGTGATTTTGTTCAGTTACTTTGCCTTTGTATTATAATTGCAATCCTGTTTTCTGGGTGCAGTGAAATTAATCCGTTTGAATATGATAACGGTGCTGAGTTTTGTGACACAGATTTTCGGGGTGGGGTTGCATACATAGAGTATGGTATTGTGTACTGTAATAATGGGGAGTATTTTGATGGAACCTAAATCATTTCAACAGTGGATTTCAATAATGTCTAAGATTGCATGGGCGCATGTTCTGTCAAATTTATACTGGTTAAGAAATCCATTTAATTATGTGGTGATGACTAAATCAACTGTCTGTCTTCGGGGGGAAGAAGGCGCAATGGATGAAGAGATAAATTTTGTGGGAGTGGTTCAGGATATTCCTGATGTCACTGATCACAGTGTCATTCATAAATGGAGATTGGTGAAAACATACTATGGGGAGTGGAAAGAATGATAACAATAGTGATGCCTGAATGGTTTATTTTGCTACTAGCATGTTTGGTGGTTCTCTACATTCTTGATATTTTTATGAGGCTGTGTATATCAGTTTATAAAATCCTGATCATGAAACAGGAAAGGGAGAATAAAAATGACACGGGATGAAGATGTTTCCCTGTGGGATGTTGACCTGATATGTAATAGCTGCGGGTGGGATGGAATAGCTAAGAATACAGAAATCAATATCAGGGAATCAGACAAACAGGTACTAATGGTTTGCCCCAGATGTAAGGCAGTCGATAATTTTACGGTGCAAGATGAATAACAATAAACCTAAAATGTCCCTGACATATCGATACCTGAATATGAATACTATGAAGTTCGTGGATTCAAATGCAGATTTCGTTGACGCATTTAAGGGTACGAATCATTTGGTTAGGGTAATGTCTGTTGAGGAATACGGGCAGGTTTTAGTTGCTGCGGGAAGTCATGAATTTTCTGAACAGCAAGCACTATACCAATGTAGAAAATTGACGGGGGTTCTGTGAATGTCCGTGAGTTGACCTTAGCCTATCATCGAACACAACAGCAACGATATGATTTCATGATTCCAAATACTCATTTCAATCTAGGATATGAAATGGATATTATGTGTGTAAGGAAAGGGAGTTTTATGGTTGAGGAAATTGAAATCAAAACGAGTCGATCTGATTTCTTAGCTGACTTCAGAAAAACGGTGGGCAGACATCGAATGAAACATCAGGAACTTGAGCGCGGTAATTTGATTGCCAACTATTTTTGCTTTCTGGTTCCTGCCCTTTTGCTACCCAAGATTCAAGATGATATTCCAGAGTACGCAGGTATTTATGTGGGGTATAAGTTGAACAAGCCATATAGTGAAAAGGACAATGCGGGATATATCAGGCATGTGAGAAAACCAAAACGGCTGCACAAGAATAGACCTACAGAGAAATTGCTTTACAAGAAAACTAGGGGCATGACCTACAGGTTTTGGACGTTGCTTCATGAACACCACAAAGCCCGTTCCTAAATTTGGATGGAACTGTGGGGTGTGCGGTAAGTTTGTTGCTTCAAGTTCTGTAGATGGTTTTCCAGTCTCCCGCTATTGGAGAATGATGACTGCCCCACAGATGGTATATTGTTCTGCCAAGTGTGGGCTGAAAGATTACGAGATGAGAAAATGCACCAGTGCCAACATACACGAAGAAGATGCGTAGACACTAGACCATGCAACGGGTATACGCGCCGAAGATGGATTTGCTATACCTGCAAAGTGAGGTTCAGCACTATTGAAGTTGAAGTTGATCTACGGGCAGGACAAAACGCACTTGATGCACTGAAGGAAAAATTGGGCAAGCAGATACAACGTAAAGAATTAGACAAGGCAATTGAATTATTGGGGAGAATCCGAGATGGTAAAGTTTAAAGTTACAACGGGTCATGATGGTAAGTGGTATGTTTTTCAGAAAATGCCGATCATGGGAACCACAGATTTCAGGTGGGTTGCAACATCTAAGGCTTGCCGTAGTCGCACAGAAGCCTTTGGTGAGCTACCTGCGGGGGAACTTGCAGAAGATACCATTACACTGACTAACTGAGTTCGGCTAACAGGGGCTTACAGGGAGTCTCAGCGATATTGAATATGTGACTTTGTTACACTAAATAAATGATATTAGTATCAAATATTCCTTGACAAATAACTATAGGATGCTATACTTATAGTATACAAACAAACAAAAGGAATAACACGATGAACGAATTAATGACAAGCAACGAAGAAGCCACAGTAACAATGACCCACGAAGTATCAGGTAAAGAAGTCACTGTAGTAAACACTCCTTCAGTAGTAAGCAAATACGAAGGACTTGGTTACAAAGCTTAAACCACTTTTAGTAAGACCAGATGAAGAAGCCCCCTACTAGGGGCTTTTTTTTGATCAAAATAAAGTGAAAATAAATGCGATATTTCCTTGACAAATAACTACAGAGTGCTATACTTATAGCATACAAACAAACAAACACGGTAAATGAAATGAGCATAGCAAAAACAATTCAAGAGCAAATCGGACACAAAGCCTTTTACATGATGGGCGCAAAGAATTTGCTTGATCACGGTGATGCCCTGAGTTTTAGGATTCGCGGTAGCAAGGCAGTTAATTATATCAAGATCACCCTGAACGCAATGGACACTTATGACCTTGAATTTGGAAAGGTCTGGGGAATGAACTACAAGGTTAAAGCTACTTTTGAAGGTGCTTACGTTGATATGCTTCATGACCTGATCGAATCTAAAACGGGTCTTTACCTGAAATTATTTTAAAGTTAATCGTGTGTTGTTTTTGCCCCTCTTAACCGGGGGGCTTTTTTAACGACACAACCAACCAATCAACCAACAACACGGAAACACGAAAATGATATTTGATAAATGGAAAGCAATAACTTCTCAAGCGATAGTCAATCAGTTTATGAATGCAACGCTGAAGAAGGAAACCAAAAACGGTCTTTCAAAGGAAATGCTCCAAGCAGCCTTTGACAGTTTTTCTTACAATCTCGATTACCAGTATAAAGCTTATGCTATTTATGATGCTGAAGTTCCTGAAGACTTCACCAAGCTTTGTCAAATTTGTAGGGGTATATAATCATGGCAGGACTTTGGAACCAATACGATAGCAAAGAATTAGCTGCTGTCATTAGCGATCACTACAGCAAAGGTGATATTCTTAATATTCAAACCAGTGAGTATGCCTACAATACGACTGCCCCAGATTTCAGATTTGATGAAGCTGCTTCTGCCCCTGCGGTAAGAGCACTTATTAAAAAGGGAATTCTTGCGGGGGAATGCAAATGGCGATACTACGAAGTTGAGGTAATTTAACATGGCGATTTCATACGGAACTTATCCCAATTGTTTAGCCGCACCTTGTACTACTGTTTTTATAAACAGCAACTTGGAAGGCTATATTGAATCTAGTGATGAAGGGTATTATTACCAGACCAAAGATTACAAGCATCAAGGCGAAATCTTTGCTACTGAAGCTGAAGTTAAAACTGAACTAGAGGCAGCATTCAAATGAAAACCAAGAGACAAATGGCAGGGGAACTTGTTGGGGAGTTTGGCAAGTATATGCCTGATGCACCTACCACACCTTACTTCATTCGGCTGAACGGAAAATTCATGTGCTCTGCTGATACTGCTGAACTGGCTGAACAGGTTGAAGCGTATTTCAGTAAGCGGGATTTGGTGGGTCTCATGGATACTATACCCAGAGAAGATGATACGGAGATTTTAGAATGACCACATATAAATATCGTGGATTTACTATCAAGCCAAAGTTGGATTTTGGGCGTTATGGTTTTCTTATCAACGGCAAATGGGTTACTACTGGTTGGGTTGTCACTGATGGATTCTGCAATGTGTTAGCCGGGGCTACTTGGTCACGAACCATAGCAGGAGCTAAGAATTTAATTCTTGCTCATATTGAATCCAAGGGCAATGCTGATTTGTTTTGGAAGATCGTAAAAGCACGGTCTTTGAAATAAAGTTTGATACTAAGATCAAATTGATTTTACCCGTTTAATAGTTCTTGACTGAACTATTTAAGAGTTTTAGACTTCGCACCAATTACTGTTACGATTGGTGTTTTTTTATGTCTGTCTTAATTGAACATAAACCACAAAAACAAGAGCCAAAACTGAGCGCAAAAAAGTTCAAAAATAAGCTCAAAATCGGAAAACTGAAATCTGATATTCCTGAACCGGAATTATCAAAACTTTCTGCGGTTGACCCCACCAATGTCAAAGTCACAAAACACTTAAATCTTGCCAAGAATTCTTCCGGGCTTGATACAGAACGGTTGGGTAATATCGGCAAGTTCGTGAACATGACAGATGAAGAATTATTTGATGTCGCGCCTAAAGGGGGGGAAGGCAGATACAATGGATTGAATGATGACCAAAAGGACAGTCGAATTGTGTTAGTTCACAGGTTCCATATGCGGGGTTGGACTAATGAACGGATAGCAGAAAAGCTTGAAGTCAGTACGCGCATGATCTGCAAAATCAAAGAGCAAATTAAGGACTTACACAAACGCTCATTTACAAACATAGACCTAAACGAGTTTTTGGGGGAGACAGTAGCCTTCTTCATGGAAGTCAGAAACATGTCTATGGGAATGGCTACAGATAAAGCCTACAGTGCCAAAGAGCAAATTGCTGCCCTGAAAGTTGCCTCAGATACCGAGATGAATAAGATTAGATTCTTGGACTATTGCGGGGTCTTCGCACACATTCGGGGCAATGCATCTGTGATGGATGATGTAATCAATATCGTACCTGAAACCGATAAAGATAAGGCACATGCTGCAATGGATGAATTCGCGTTAGAACTGTTTGCGAGTAAGTAATGCTTAAGCCAAGTAAGCTTACCAATATGCATCGAAGCTTGGCGGGTAAAAGTGACCCATTCAGTAAGGACATCAGGCAATCAATCGAATGGTATCTTGAAGGAGAGAATATTGTTCGGCTACCTTCACTTCTGCTGTTGGGGCGTTATCCGGTTAGTGTAGAAGAGTTCATTTTTGCCAAGGAGTATTTAGGGACGGGGGCCGAAGTTTGGCCTTCAGTAATGGAGAGTATTATAGAGATAAATAATCCCGATGGTGACAGATTGGGGCAAAGGTTTTATGAGTGTTGCCTAACAGGAGGAATAGGTACTGCTAAGACTACCAGAGCATTGTAAACAACAGCTTATCAGCTTTATTTATTATCCTGCTTTCGCTCACCCCATCTGCTGCTGAATCAAGACCGCGCTTCTGAAATTTTCTTTGTCTTCCAGTCAATTAATGCTCGTGTGGCTCGTGATGTGGATTATGCACGTTTTCGAAACATGATTGAAGGCAGTGAATATTTCAACACGGTCTTTCCTTACCGTAAGGATTTAGATAGCAGGTTAGTCTTCCCTAAAAACATAAGTGTGTTTCCTACGAGTGGCGAGACCAGTGCAACCATAGGACAAAATGTTTATAGTGGCTTCATCGATGAGATTAATTTCATGGAGGTAGTTGACTCTTCCCGCAAATTGGTAGATGGGGGGCAGTTCAACCAAGCAATAGAGCTATACAACTCGATAGCATCACGCCGGGAAAGCAGGTTCATGCGGCAAGGGGTAGTGCCGGGGATACTATGCTTAGGCTCATCGAAGAATTATCCCGGTCAGTTCACAGACAGGAAGGCAGCAGAAGCAAAACGTGATGATGGTATCTATTACCGGGATGAAGTGATATGGGATATCAAGCCCCCTGAGCTATTCACAGGCAAATGGTTTCACATCTTCATAGGTAGTGATACTCGTAAGCCGTATATCATAGCCCCGCATGATGTTAAGCAGACTAAGAAGGATTACCCTGCTCAGGTTAAGCGTATACCTGCTGAATACCGTAAGCGATTTGTAAACGATATATACAATGCCCTGCGGGAGATAGCCGGGGTAAGCACGGTAGCTAAAGCCCCATACTTCCCCAACGTGGAGATACTATCCAAGAACTTTGATACTAAGATCAAAAGTATATTCACCAGACCTGATTGTGATTTCGTTGTTACTCAGGTGGGGTTAGTCAAGGATGCTATTAAGCAGCCTCACAGACCACGCTTTGTACACATCGATCTAGGTCTTACTGCTGATGCGGCGGGTGTGTGCTTAGGTTACGTGGACAAGTTCATACACGTTGAAGGGGAAGAAGACTCACACGGGGGTATGATGCCCCACATAATGATTGATGGGTTCCTGCGTGTGACACCACCTATCAATGATGAGATTAACTTTGCCAAGATACGCACGATCTTATATAAGCTGACTGAGTTGGGTGTACTGATACGTTGGGTTACATTCGATTCATATCAGTCAGTGGATAGCCTACAGATATTGCGGGGTAAGGGATACATGACGGGCTTACAGTCAATGGATAGAACCCCGTTACCGTATGACATCCTTAAGAACGCGCTGAATCAAGAGCGTATCACTGCACCTGAAGATGCCCATGTACGCAATGAGATAGTACACCTAGAACGTACATCCAAGGGTAAGGTCGATCACAACGCATTCAATACTAAAGACTTAGCTGATGCATTCGCGGGGGTAGTGTATGGACTTACTATGCAACGGTGGACATGGGCAAGCTTCGGGGTACAACCAAGCCCCATGATTACCAACTACTTCGCGGTGGATGAACCAGAGAAGCAAGTATGGGACTAGGGGCGTACCCTCTGACCCACCCGGTAAGGATAACATAATAGTTATTATTTGTCAACACTTAATTGCACTTAGTATCAAATAATATAAGGGCAGGGATAGCCCCTGACCCGCCCCGGTATGATAACATATCTTGACAAATAAATATAGTAACTAAGTCACACACATAGCCTTGACAAATAATAAAGGATATGATATACTTCCGTGGGTGGGCCGGGGGCTGACTTCACACATACAATCTGCGGTGTCAAGGGCGCGGGGTGTGCTGCTGTGTATATTGTACGAGATATTAGGCGTATAAGAGACCCCCCCTGTAGACCCCCCCACAGGAACCCATAATTTTTATTATTAAAATATAAAAAATATTATTTAAGTGAATCGAAAATTATTTTCAAATCTTTTTTCTTTCTTTTGTCCCTAAACGGTCTCGGATACCATATACTTTTTTTCAGTTAGTCGGTGATATTAATATCAATCGGGTAAAGCACCTGTGGATAGTTTTTCTGGATATTTTTAAGGTTTTTTGAGGCTTATATATATTTCAATTTTCTGATATATATTTCAGGTCTCGTTTTCGGCTTAGTCTGGTTTGATCTTAGTATCACATGAGATAATAGCCAGATTTCCTACGCGCACAAAAAAACGGATGTTATAATCCGGTCTATGACAGACCCATATTTAAGTGTGTTAATCAGGGCGAAGCAGCAAGCTAAGGTGGATGTGAAAGAAATCCGCAGATTGAGGCGTGAACTAGGGGAGTGTAAAGCGTTGGTGGGACGGTATAGAGCTTATTTCCGTGAAAAATTTTCGCGCAAAAAGAACATTATGTGAAAACGATTTCAACACCACATTTTATTCCTGCTAATCGCGCTTCCTGTCTGCCTTTTCTGCCTACATCGTGGCGAACCGATACCTTGATACACGGGCCGGGAAGATTGTTGATTGCAGCGGCAATAGTTTTGGGAGTGTCGAACAGGTGGACATCCATAAAATATTGTTCGGTGGGTATCGGTCTACCCGTGAAGAAATCTTGAATACGGTAGGTCTTCATATCGTGAATCCCAGACTTGCAAGTTGTTCCTGTTGGGTACGAGCATCACAGCCTGTACCTATGGACAGGTGTTCATTCATTACCGGGATATTCAATTTCGCTAATCCGCAATAATGCTTATCACCTTCTGATTCCAGAAATTTACAGGGTATGCTTGCCGTGCCACCAAATTCAATTCCGGTAGGGCAAACTTCGGTAAGGCAACACCACCCGCAATTATTGCAGGGTTCCCATTCAGCAGGTTTCAACGCTCTCGCTACTTCGATAAGGTCAAATAATTTGCTCATCGGATTGACACGTAATCTTCGCTGTTCCTAAGTAGGACAGGTTCGTGCTTTAAACTTTTATCGTGAATCAAAGCAACGTGCGTGTAATTGTATTCCCCATTCCCGTAGAATGTTGGTGTCACCTTTATTTCAATGATGTTCTCAACTTCGCGGGTTTCCCCGAATTCAGATATCTCCACGTTCATGTATTACCTCCTAGTGTAAAAAAAGAACTTGCCTCATTTCACCTAGCACGTATTGTTCGATGTGCATCATCGGATTGAAGCAAGCTCTAAATCGAGGGGTCTAGAAAAGTGGTTATACGATAACCTGCAATCCCGTTTGCGGTCATTCAATTTCGGTAGAATGCACCTGTCAACCCAGAACAGTCACGTACATCAGTTCAGTCTTAAGCCATTCCTGATGCCCTAGCTCCGCTTTAAGTCTTTGAAGAACGGTCTTCGGGTTCGAACCTACCACTATTGGTCTAGCATTGCCGGGAACTATTCCCAAGAACGTATCCGTTCAGGTATCATGCTCCAAGGGCAATATTCAACCCCCCAAAGTAGTCAAGGACAAAAACCGTTCATCAAAGACATAAATTTTTTTGAAAGTTCTCAGCAGAAGGATTCCAACCTTCGTGTCAAACGTCTTCGACTGTTGCCGATTAACTGAGAGTCTTAAGGTCTCACCCGTGATCGAAACGGGATGTACTAGCAGTACCTAAGAACTTTCAAAAAAAATAGAAGGAGCCGTACCAAAATACTCTCTCAATGCCCTTCCCCGGTAAACCCGGTCTGGTGAAGCTTCGTGACACTGGCAGGGAATCGAACCCTGCTAACCCTTCTCGTACATTAAAACAAATTTGGTGGGAATATTAATCTGGGTTACTCCCGTTACCCTTGTCCGTTCCTATTGGCTTATGAGCGATTCGTTCTTCCGTGGTAAATTAAGTAGTGTGAGACCACTAAACTTCCTGTTCAATGTACCCACCTGCCTATCAGGGGGTGAGTCCGGTCAGTCGATGATTCTTGCGAATGAGGATTCTGACCTTCCCCGTTTCAATCTCACATTACTTAACTTACACCTTAATAATAGCACACACGTATTATTTGTCAAGCGATTTATGAAATTAATTTCAATTATTTTTAGGGCTGATAGACAGGCTGATTGGGTGTTTGCAGAGAAATCCCGAAAAAATAAAACTGACAAATATATTTAGATGTGGTATAATGATGATTCAGCAAACAAATACGAGACACGAATATGAAAGACTCAGTTATAAGACTTCATGAAGATGAAGGTTATCGAACTGGCTTAGTGGTCAGTGTCGGTCATAAATTTATTGGGGTCATCTATCCTGACTCTTCAGGAATGCGAATCAGAAAGGTCAGACTTGATTCCCGATACACGGTCATCGACTACCCCACTAATAAAGCGAAGAAGGCACTTCGCAAGTGCGGGAAGAATTTTGGAATTACCAAGAGTGCGAAAGTTGCACTCAGAGCATAGGACACGATATGAATAAATTAATGAACGTCCCTGCGAGAGAAAAAGGCAAGTGGTATTGTGGGCCTTATGTAATGGCAGCAACCACAGGGGAAACCTTCGATGTAATTCGCACGGCAATCAATCGCGCAAAACTTAGACCCGATACACGGGGGGTCTGTTCGGTGCAACCGTGGGAACTGCGAAAAGCTTTCTTGTTATTAGGGTGGCGATCTTTCACCACCTATCATCATGCGGAAAATCCGAAGATGCGGTTGAAGGAATTCATGCATGGGCTTGACGTTGATGACCCAGAAATTTATGTGGTGTATGTCACTGGTCACTATGTTGCCGTGCAGGGTGGGCTGTTCATAGACACCTTCAGCAAGCACAAAGTATCAACTGCTTTTTCCCCACAAGCCGGGAAGACCGTAAAAGAAGTTTACAGAATGCGAAAAATAAACTGACAAATAATTCTATAGTGTGTTATACTTAACCAATGGATACTTTTAAAATTAATGTAAATGGTATTCCTGCTCTGGCAGAACTGACTAGTTATATTCACGTTGCCCCGCAGGGAATGCAAGCTGATAGTGATGTTGACTGTTACGGTTATACTGAAATGGAATACAATTTGAAAGACCGCAATGGATACCCTAAGAAGGGGGAAGCTAAGTGGCTTCACAAGATAGCCGACAGCAAAGATTTGTGGGCTGACATCGATGAACAAATTGAAAAATCTATTGAGGATAATATCGATAGATTCTGATTGACAAATATCTCTATATAGTATAGGGTTATATTGACTAGGAGGTTTTATGAACGCGAATACCGTTAAAAAACTAGGCAGACGCAAAGCAGGTACTTGGGGCAGAACTGCCAAGCCTGTACAAAAGCGTATTGCCAACAAAGCTTGCCGCAAATCCGCAAAGCGTGAACTGTCATGAGTGCGTGTGAAATTAAATTCAATCCGAAGCGAAACAATCAAGGTGATTACGATCTTGAACTTTGGATTAATGGGCAGTTCGATTCGACTTGGAGCGCACCTTTAAATTTTATCGATCACGCAGATTTGGAAAAGTTTGCGAAGATGGTTAATCGGGGTGTTGCAGCAGGTAAAAAAGATGCCCGAAAAGAAATGCGGGGGGCTTTGGGTTTACCTTCATGAAGTGGGCAGAGAAATTCGGATGGGGGATAGGTAGCCGCTTAATTGCGGCAATCCTTAAATCAGTGAAAAAAAAACAACGACACGAAGAAATTTTTGAAGAAGCAGCAGAGATACATGCAAAGCAATTTGCTGATCGTATTGATGCTGATGTTCTTATACGGCTAATTAATCCCCGTGATAATAATCGGGATGTCTGGAAGCAGAACCGAATAGATTTTTTAATGACCAAAGTACAGGAGTATAACCGTGGGAAAATTACTGAAGACCCAAGAAGTCATCACCACTTCTAACTATATGACTGATGAAGTGTGGGCAGTTCTTGATAAGGCAGATACATTAGTAGAAGTTGGTATTGGGGTTGCCCGTACCAAAGCCCGATATGTGGGTGCGTATGAAACCCTTCCTGATGACCTAGAGAATATAGATGACCAGTTTGAAAATCTGATTAACGAATCAGGACATATACTTGTCAAACTGGAATCTACTTACACAGTGGAAAGAAAGCAAAGGCTAGAGAAATGACAACCGAATTTTCTAAACTTGACAAAGCCAAACTTGATTTGATTCGCTTGCAAAGCAGGTTGGAAGAATTGAATGATATGACGCTGCGCGATTCCGAAACTATTGTTTGTCTTGAAAACTCCATTGTGAAGAAGAAAGAATGGATTAAGGAACTTGGGGGATAACATGGCAGAAAGATTCTATTGCCCCGAATGTGGGGATTTTAGTTCAGACCGGGAGTACCCGAAAACAGATGATGGGTTCCCAGATACCCCTGTGTGTAAATCTTGTGGTACGGATTGCACTAGGCTCACGGAAGACCCACGAATGGAAGCCCTTAATGTTTTGGCTAAGGAACTTGGAGTTGTTCGGATTGAGTATCAACAAAGAATTGCCGCAGTCAAGAATCTTACCAATCAGATTAAAACGGATTGGGGGCTAAAGAAATTATCATGAACCCAGACTACTATCTAATTCCTGTTGCTTTTGTTATTTGCGGGATTGGTGCGTTTGCACTTGCGGCATTGTTCTGGTGGTTGGAAAAAAGAGATGACTAAATTACCGCATGTAAGAAAGCCTTGTAAAGATTGCCCGTTCAGAACTGATTGCATGAAGGGTTGGCTTAATCGTATGCCTGAAATTCTGGCAGAAGATTCTTTTGTGTGTCACAAAAATACAAAATTACAGTGCGCGGGACACATGCTAATAAAGGGAAGCGCAAATGCTTTTGTGAGATTGGCAGGGAGAATGAGAATTGATTTACCCCTGTCAGGCAGAGAACTTGTTTTTGAAACTGAGCAGGATTGTATTTCACATCATCAGGATAAATTATGAGTGATTTGTTTGTGAGTTATCATTACACAGGCAGAATGGGTTTCGAAGATTCCACGCTTGTTCAGGGGTATGGAAATTTGGTAATCAAAGACCGGATAACCCCGCAGTCTGATATTGGGATTGAGACTTTGACAAATGAAACTGCTGAACATGCTAAAAAAGAATACGGGTTAGCAACCTGTTTCACTGAAATTTTATGGTGGAGTAAATTAGGATGAGCAAACTAACAACCCGTGCTTTCGATATGGCAGGACAAGAAAACTGTGATTCAGAAGAGTACGATATGATTCAGGAATTGGCTGAGCGTTTGAAAAAGTTGGAACTTGAAATACAAGGGTTTGCGGGTGGTACTGTTTATCGCAAATCTCATGAAGATGTATCGAAGGAACTTGGTGCGTTACGAAGATATGCCAAAAACTTAATGGGGGTCAGTGATGACTGAAGTAAGAATGGGTGTCGGAGAGGCACGAAACAAATTATCTGAAATGCAATTAGAGTTGGAGAGAATCCCTGCTAATTGTCATAATAGGGTAGACCGGGAATACCGTGTTTACCTTCAAATGAATATCAGCACTTTTGAAACTGCGATTCAGGCATTTGATGAAGTGAGTTCGGAGATTTAATGATGAACTACAATATTGAAACTGCCCATTCATTTAATCAACGAATAGACAAAGATGGGTGTCTGGATTTAATTCAAAAACTGGATTTTCATTATCTGTCTATGACTTTCGATGTCACGTTTTTCACGGGTTGGTCAATGAAGTTTGATGCCAATTCATTTTGTACGGGTTTAGATATTATGGTTTCTGAATTGACGTTGAAACAAATGCGGGAAGCCTACACACGAATAGAAGAATTTTCTTTAGAGCACTGGAAGGAATGGAATGCTCAATTTCCGTTGAGGCATTGAATGGACATACTAAATCTGATTGTACACAAACGGGCAGATGCAATTGCCACTATGGAAGAGCCTGTTATTTCTTTCACGTTGGAAGAGATTAACAGGGTGTTGCAAAAAATAGACGATCTTGAGGGGGTTAAAAAAACTCTGATGAATGATCTTGCTGTGATCAATATTCAATTGGGGCAGAGCAGATGATAACAAAAAGGAAAGCAGGGAAATTAGTTGTGGATATGGAAGTTCAGGTAAAACGACTTGATGCTAAATTGATTACCATTCAAAAGAAAGTGAATGGGTTAAATGATCAGATTGCAAACATCGTTAAATGTGTTGTGGGCAGAGATTTTCCAGATCGGAAACAGTGGATTATGTATCCTGCGGATGGATGGGAATGTGAGAAGTACCAACATCAGAATCCTTTTCCCTTGTGTGTTTATGATGAAGGGGAAGACCCTGAAATGGATAATTGCCTGTACTGTGGTGAACCATACGAGAGAAAATAATTTGAACTTAGTATCACTTACCGGGGATAGAATATGAGCGCAAGGAAAGATTTATCAACAAGGCTGTTTGAATTTTGTAATGAGGTTGGACTGAATGAAGTTTATGGTTGTATTGAAAACTTCGATGGGAAACTCAGAACCCTTACCTTCTGCAAAGCAAAAATATTGGATGGGACAATCAGTGTCTATGGATTGAACTTTATTCAAGTCACATACAAAACTGCAATTCGTGATCTTCCACATGAGGATTCCAGAATCTTTAATAATGAAGGTCATGTTAAAGAATTTCTGAAGGCAGCATTTGTGGACTTCGATTATGAACTTGCGGAAAGCATCCCACACAGAAATTCATAATGACAAAACACGGTAGTTACTGGCGCGGTAGAAAATTAAATTCTAAAACAATGGTGTGGGAGTTTCAAGATGGTAGTGGGGTTCCTATTGCCGATGAAATAAAGCAAGCAATGGAAGATAGCCACAAGAATAATCCCTATCAAACATTTGAAGCGGTAAGGAGATTATTTCACCCTTCTCAATTTGAAGACAGAAAAAAATGAGTAAATTTCGGGGCAACATAATTAAAGCAGTGGATAAATGGTTGCCCACTGACATTCCTGATTCTTGGAATTGGAGACCTACCCCCGAAATGCTGCATCCAGATTGGGAAAATATTTTTAATCCGTTTGGGGTCATTCATGAGGGCAGCAAGATTCTAACCCAAATACAGGAACCACTACCCTACACTTTTTTAGTTCCCCTTTTCTCAGATGAATATTGTGACTGGCTGATTGAGAAAGGTAACGAAGCTGACAAGTGGTGCTTCGATAATAAAGATGGATATGCTGCATTCGAAACTCACTTGAAGAAAATGAATCCGTGGATTAATAGTTATCACGAAGATTTTATTTGTCTCTGGATTTTGAATTCTTTGTACAAGGGGTTGTTCGGGTATGTAGCAGAAAAAGCTATCAAGTGTTTCCTGATTAAGTACACAACTCAAGTTGGATATCGAAGTATGGATATGCATCATGATAAAACTTCCTTGCTATCTGTTTCGGTTAATTTGAATGATGGTTTTAAGGGCGGGGAAATGTCTTTCGTGAGACATCCAGAAACGAAAATTGAAATACCGAAGGGTCATGCTCTTCTTTTTTCTGGGAACCCTATTCAGTGTCATAGGGCAAATCCTGTTACTGAGGGGGAAAGGTACGTTCTAGTTTATTGGATAAAATAATGGAGGAAATAAAAATGAGTGAAGCACTAAATTTGAATAACGGATACAAAATGGTGAACCTGAAAATCTTGGTTCCTGACAGCACACATTGCTGCAAGCTTACGGGGCAGAATTCCCCCCACTGTCAGTTCTTTGATAACTATGGTGGACACGCAACTTGTTCTATGGGGTTTACTCTGGATAAGGAATTGCGGGATGTAGACGGTTATTTAAAACCCCGTGCTTGTTTAGATTTATTGAAGGATTGAATCACGTAGAAGAGCGTGTTTTTGGGGGGCTGAAATGCCCCTCTTTTTTTGCCGAAATGTGAACTAAGTCACACCGATAATCCTGACAAATAATAGTAGAGTGCTATAATTAAGGTATAGAAACAAACAACACGAGACAGAAAATGGAAACAGTAATCATCTTTTTAAGCCTTCAAATCCCGGTAGGACTTTTTGCAGTTGCGGGTTTCAAGCATTGGAGAACTGTTACAACTCATCGTTTAGCTCAGCGCATTTGCAAGAAGCATCCTGAAGCACATCAAGCAGGAATCGCTGTTCGCAAATTTGGAATCACTCTTTATGAAGTTCCTGTTTGTGCCGCTACTCTTAGACTTTACGGAGTTAAATAATCATGGTCATAGTAAACATCAACCACAGAACATATCCCATCAGTCTGAAAAATAAATCTGATGATTCCCTGCGTTATATTATGAAGGATGCTTATGAAGCAATGAGAGCAAATCCTGAAGGTTCTAAAGCAGGTTACTATGCCGATGAAGTTAATTATTGTGGGATGGAATTAGCAATCAGGAAGGCAGCATAATGAAAGCTACTAAGAAAAATGTTGCTGCTGCAATCCTGAAGAAGTTCGGTCACAAGGTTGAACTGATAAAAGGTCACGGATATTTTCATTTCACTTCTGCTGAAGAAGATTACAGACTTGCCCCCATCACTTATGCCCATGATAGTTCAGTTTATACAAATGGACTTTGGACTTTTGATGTTGAAAGGTGGGTTGTTGAATATGCAGATTTAATTGAAGGGGTTGAAGTTCCTGAGAATGCAACTGACCCTATCACAACCAAAATTATTATTCTTTCTAACAAGGTGTACTAGATGACAACCAGTAAATTCTTTTCAACTTGGACTGCTACCAGTGCTTACATCTCAGAGATGGAAAGCCTTGGGTACAATGTCAGATTCGAAGTTGATATGCGCCCGAATCCGAGACCTTACAGGGTTGTAGTCAGGACAGCATAATGGAAATTAAATTTTACATTGTCCTGACTATTTTTATCTTGTATGCGATTCACGTATACATGGTCAAGAGAGTTGATTACGCCAATCACCCTTTTATTATTATGATGGTTTTGGGGGTGTATTGGTTCAGCACAGCAGGACTATTTTTCTTTGGATTTATTTATATTTAGTATTGACAAATAATTTACTGAATGGTACTATTAACGTATGGAAACTAACATGAAATTTATTCACGACATCGATTATGTTATCGAGTTTATAGCAATGGCTCATGAGGGTCAGACCCGAAAGTATACGGGTGAACCTTATGTTGAACATCCTATGGAAGTTGCACGGATTGTTCGGGATGTTGTTTATGATCTGGATATGATTGCGGCTGCTATGATGCATGACATCCTTGAAGACACTGACTTTACCTTGACTGATGTTGAAAGGGTTGGTGGGATGGTTGCTGCTACTTATGTTGAGTGGTTGACCAACAAGGAATATTCTTTTGCCACAAACAGAAAACACAGGAAGGCTTTGATTGCTGCACATCTGGCTAAAGCCCCGAATGAAGTTAAGACAATCAAGCTTGCCGATATTCTGCACAACACTCCAACTATAATTAAATATGACCCGAATTTTGCAAAGGTCTATGTTGCCGAAAACAAATTGCTGTTGAAATCTTTGGAAGGTGGACATCCTGAATTATATGCTAGGGCTGAAGCACTTCTTTATGGTTATGCTGCGTAAGAATAATGGGGAGGGGTAGAGCATCCTGTTCTTGATTTATTTCAGGAACGGGATTTTTTTTATCTGGGGGATAGTAAAATGAGCGCGACAGTGGGACAAGTAGCAGCTTTGGCTAATGTGCCAAAGTTTTTGGAAGAGAGGGGATTAGACAGTACCTACGGTAGATGTCATGAAGCCCTAACTTGGTTAGCAATCCAAATCAAAGAGACAGGTATTCCAACTTACAACATTCACTTGTGTCAGGGTGTGTTTGCGGGGAAAGACCATAGTTGGATTCAGGTAGAGAACATCGATGAAGAGTCACATACTATTGTTGATATGACGGTTGATCAGTTCGGGGAATTTGACGTTCCTTACGTGGGGCCAATATCGCCGGGATATGTTATCCATAATGCGGTAATGCTCTCCGATGAAACCAACATACGAGAATTTATAGAGGGGTTAGGATAATGACTAAAATAGAAATGGTAAATAGTGTTCTTGAAATATTAGATACACGTTGCGAAGTTCCATCTGAGGAATTAAGAAAACATGGACAGGCTATGGTTGAAATAGCTGATGCTTTAGAAGGTCAGTCTAATTCTGATGCACGGGCAATTATGAAAAGTGTGGAATCTCTTATGGACATAACGACATCCAGAAGGTACACGGGAAAACCCCCAACGGAGAAAGACGGTGGGTGATATTGCTGATCAAATAGTTGAAGGGGAAATCTGCCAATTGTGTTGTTGCTCTGATGGAAGGGAGCCGCAAGGTTATCCCTACACATGCGCGGAATGCGGGGGTGAGAAAGTTGAAGATGATGACCCAAGCATTTTTGACATCCCAGAGAAACAACAAACCAACAACCCACAGCATCATGCCACTAAGGGCAAATCACCAAAAGTAAAATGCCCCCACTGTGGTAAACTTGTTGCTGAAGTTGGACTACAACAACACGAAGTTGCAAAACACACGGGGAGATAAAATGTTTGAATACAAATGCAAAATAGACAGGGTAGTGGATGGTGACACGGTTGATCTATGGGTAGACCTTGGATTTAAGATTACCATTCATGAAAGATTTAGGTTGCATGGAATCAATGCACCAGAATCCAGAACCAAAGACCTTACTGAAAAAATGGCAGGTATTGCTTCCACTAAATTTTTAGTTGAACTGTTGCATAACATGACAGGTGATTTGGTTGTAACGACTTTGAAGGATAAGAAGGGCAAGTATGGAAGGTGGATAGGTACGCTTTGGATGGACAGGGGTGAGCATACGGAAATGAATATCAATGAAGAAATGGTTTCGGTAGGTCATGCAGTCTTCAAGGATTATTGATGAACAAAGTGCAAAGTAGATTGTTGGATGAAATCATGGAGTCAGAAAATGAGCCTGACTTAAATGAATGGGAGCGTAAATTTGTGGATGATCTGTTTAACAAGGGTGATGACCATGCGCTAACTACCCACCAAAATCATAAATTGATTGAGATTCATGCAGGGATTTGTTGGCGATAGGTAAACCACAACATACGGGATAGTGTTTAAAAGCTACGGCATATATAGTAGGGGATACGGGGATGGAACAAACTAAGGTTGAGTCTCACATTGAGGCAAGTGCAGATATGGCAAGTGGATTCGTGGTGTCTTGGTGTGTCATGCTTTGGCTCATTCCGGTGCTGTTCCCTTCCTACGTGTCGAAGTCAAGTGCGGGGGTTGCATTCGGGGTAGTCATGGTTTTCACTGTGACTTCTTATATTCGTAGATATTACACGCGCCGATTTTTTGCGCGTGGATTTCATTTGGTAGTTCATAAAATTGTATCGAGGTTTTTTAAATGATAATAATCGGAATCACAGGTAAGGCAAGATGTGGAAAAGACACAATGGTTGAGGAATATTTCAAAAGACCAGACCACCCGTTAGCCCAAAGATTTGCTTTTGCTGATGCAGTGAAACATTCTTGTGCTGCGGTTTTTGGTGAGCCTGTTGGGAAGTTTTATGAACACAAGGAAGAGATTTCTGAACGGTGGGGAATCTCGTACCGGGAAATGTTGCAAAAGCTTGGAACCGAGTTTGCACGGGATTTAATTTCAAAGGATTTCTGGGTTAATCGATTGAATGAAAAAATACAGAGTTCCCCCACTTCTATTAGATTGGGATTTGTTACCGATGTCAGATTTAATAATGAAGCGAATTGGATTCATTCGTGTGGTGGGGCAGTGATCGAATTACTCAGGGAAGGTGTGTTATCTTTGGAGGGAACCGAAGCAGAGCATTCTTCTGAAGATGGAATTTCACCAGACCTGATTGACTACCGAATTATGAATAATACAGATGTTGAAACACTTGGTTGGAAACTTGAAAAACTTTTAGGTACGATGGAGTTATTGGAAGTGGTTTGATACTAAGATCAAAAAATAAACTGACAAATAATTTTTAGATGTGTTATAATAGGAGGTATGAACAATCTAAATACAAAAAGGTGTATGGCTTATGACTAGTCTGACCTTCGGGCAATTAGTTGAACAGCAACAAAAGCTGCAAGACCCATCTGATGATGTGGTCAAGGCAGCAGAGTATGTGATTGATTTTGGAAAGCATAAGGGCATGAATCTGTCTATGCTGATGGAACAACAACACAGTTATTGTATGTGGCTGCTTAACCAAGAAGAATCTAAGAATGTAAAATTTAATGAGACCGTTACTAATCTCAAAATCCTTATAGAGCAAGATGAGAAAGATGCTAACCCATTAATGACAATGACAGTTGACGGGGTTGAATTAGTTGAGGGGGAAAAGGCTATTCTTCATATTGACCCTGCTAACCCAGAAGAAAACGGTGTTTATCAAATTGACCCCCCGAAGAAAACCCTTGAAGGATTAATGATGGGTAAGATTAGTGATCTTCTTGATCAAGTAGCTAATCATGATTTGACTTTTGATTTCTCTGAAACGGATATCGATATTTGGTTTAAGTTAGTGAAGGAAAAAGAGGAAAATAATGATTGTTTTATTGTTATTGAAACTGTAGGTGCAAAGCATCCACATGCTCAGCGTATTAAAAAAGTAATTACACTTACTAATTTGAATAAAGCTAAATGGGTGCTTCCAAATGCCTAAACTACTTTCAAAATTACACACGGGAACGGTAGAGCATACAATTATTTCTCTGCTGACTCTTTGCCCTGAGTGTGAAACCCCTTCAGACGTTCATAACAACGGTGATTCATTTCATGTTGAATGTCCTGTGTGCGGGGTAAGGGGGTACAGGTACGAAACCGAAAAACTAGCAGTGAGGGATTTTAGAAACCACTATGGTACTCCTAAAACTAAAAAAATTGCGAGTTAGAAAGCTATCTAAAATAATTGATGAATCTTTGGTGACTGATTTATTGATCAAGTATTGGAAAGATAATGATAGGGCAATGAACTATTTGACTAAGAGATTTCCTGAAGGGGATGCAACAGGTGATTTCCTAAAGGGGATTATAAAACTACGATGATTCAAATTGACAACAAGCCACTAGCACGGGTGTACTCCAATAATATTGTGGCTACAGAAGTTGGTCTTCATTGGGATATGCGGTTAATGAATTTAGCCCTTCACGTTTCGCAGTGGAGTAAAGACCCACGGACAGGAGTTGGGGCAATCATTGCAAACGGGAAACGGGATATTGATATTGGGTACAACGGATTCCCAGAAGGAATTGCTGATCTGAAAGAAAGGTTGGATGATTACGATTTGAAACACAAGCTGATTATTCATGCTGAGAAAAATGCAATGGATAATTCAACTAAGAATTTGGTGGGCAGAACTTTGTATGTGACCTACCCCCCGTGTGTACCTTGCACGGTTAGCATCATCAGCAGGAAATTAGGAAGGGTGGTGACTCTACTATCATCCCCTGAGAAAATGGAAAAGCATCATGTGGATATTGAACTTTCCAAAGAACTTTTTATAGAGGCGAAAATTAGATTCGATATATTTAACTAGGAGGTTAAAAATGTTTAAATCGAAAATTGCGGGGCTAAGGGACAAACTTAAATTTTCATACAGGGTGATGTCTGATAGTTATGTTCTTATAAATTACCCCGAAGAATTTAAAAGGCTGCACGATGTTGAACTTGGGAATTTTGATGGTCTTAAAGAAGAGGTAGCAAAGTCTCTAATTAGAACGGATAAATTTTGTTATTGGACAGCAGATTGCGGAATGAGTATAGATGACCAATATCCTGTTATTATAGATTTTGAAAATGACTTGCAATATCTGGCAAAAACTTTGAGTGAAGATGACCTTGTTGGTCTAATTAAAGTTGCTGCTGAAGATATGAGGAACGGCAAATGTCATTTTCCTTTTGAAGATATGGTTATCAATGTTGGGGCATGTGAAACCCCAGATAGTAAAGTCCTTGAAGATGTGTGTGTTCGCATTCGGAACGTAACTAAAAGTTATCGTATTGAGTTGGATGAATCTGTTGATACCATGATTGAGATTTCGATGATGCACACAATCTCAGATAAAGACTATGACTTTACAAACAGAAAACAAGATATTTATATGGCAAGTTGTAAGCCACAGATAGTTGAATTATTTGAAGATGAAGTAATATTGGAACAAAATTTATTGTGGGGAGACAAGATATTAGATTTTATTTATGGGCCTTTTGTTCATTCTTCTAAAACATCGAAAGCATCAGCATTCAAGGAAGATGAAATTCTAATTGAAAATCTTAATGATGTTGCTAGAACTTCGATGATGACTATTGTGGTTCTGTTTTTGTTTTTCTATCGACATCAACGGGTTTATTATAAGGAAGTAGAAATTCCCAGAGGCATAGCCAGAAAAAGAACCAAGAAAAAGCAAACCCCTTATACAAATTATTTTGTGAGCAGTATCGGTGATTTTACGAAGACCGTTTATACAGAAAGTAGACCTTCAGAAAATCCTGTTAGCGGGGTTGCCATGCATGTTCGAAGGGGGCATTATCAGCTTTGGCCTAATCACAGAAGGCTTCCCCACCATCTTCAAAAACGGACTTGGGTTCCTAGTTATGTTGCGGGAGACCCCAGATATGGAATCATCATCAGGGACTACCTGAGTGAAATGACAGAAGGTGGGGAAGTGACTAAAGAAAAATTGCAGAAGGAAATCAAGGAACGGGAAGTGAAACATGAGCGATCATCTTTGGGTGATGATAAACCGGAATGAAGCCCTGATTCAAATCAGGAAGTGGGGTGCTAAGCCTTTGGTTTTTAGTTGCCCCCATTACAAGTATTTCAGCACTCACTTGCATCCGTTGATTAAGCACGATAGTAAAAAGAATCAGTTTTTTGGGTCTGAAGATTATCGTAAATTAATTAAAGAAATAGCTTGACAAATATTAACTCATGGTATAAGCTTAGGGTATATCACTTGAAAACTTAGGAGGTTGTAAGTGAATTTAATTAACCTTTTCACATCAGGACAAATTGATAACAAGTCTACTGTTAATAGTAACGGTGGCAAAGGTCATAACCTGATTGAAATGAAAATGGATGGTCTTAATGTTCCTACTGGCATGGTTATACCTACTGCCATTTGTAATCAATACCGCAAATCAAATCCTACAGGTAAGACTCTCATACTTGATCAAGTAATTGATGCTGTTATGGAAGCACTGGATACCCACATTTATCCTGAATCGGTTCATAAGCTTGTATCGATTCGATCTGGTGCGCCTATCTCAATGCCGGGAATGATGGATACTGTTTTGAATGTTGGGGCAGGTTACGAAGACAAGGGTTTAGAGAAAAACTTGAAAGCAGATTGCCGTAGACGTTTTGTTGAAATGTATGCGGGTGTTGTTATGGGTCATGAAGGAAAAATTGAAGACCCTGTTAAGTGGATGAAGACCATCAAAAAACACATTCCTGAATTGCGGGATGTTATCCGTAATTCAATTGAAGCAGTTTGGAAGTCTTTTGATAATGAGCGTTGCACACACTATCGAAAGATGAACAAGATTCCTAACGATATGGGAACTGCTGTAATAATTCAATCTATGGTTTTTGGAAACTTCAATGACAACTCTGGTTCAGGAGTTATGTTTACTCGTAATCCTGATTCTGGGGCGAAGAAAGTTTTTGGAGACTTCCTTACCAATTGTCAGGGTGAAGATGTTGTTGCGGGTCATATTACTGCCCCCCCGATTTCTGAAATGAAAAAGTGGAACATCGATCTTTATAATGAACTGGTTGAGATTGGTAAAATTCTTGAAAAGAAAAATAAGGATATGCAGGATATTGAATTCACTGTTGAAGATGGTGAACTGTTTATTCTTCAAACTCGTAATGGTGCGCGGTCTTCATATGCAGAAATCAAGATTGCTCTTGATCTTCTTGAAGAAGGTATCATTGATGAATTGGGTGATGGAATTAATGAAGGAACTTTTATGAAACTTCGGGTTCCCGTTCTCCCTGCTGATTTTAAAAAGAAAGCTAATGCAAAGGGTATTGGTTCTGGTGGATACTTCGCCACAGGTAAAGCTGCTTTTTCTGTGAAGGAAGTTCTGGACAGCAACGAAGATACAATTCTGGTTGCCGAAGAAACTACCCCTGAAGATATTAAGGCAATGGAAAAAGCTAAAGGTATTTTGACCTTCAGAGGTTCAGCTACTTGTCACGCTGCTGTTGTTGCTCGTGGAATGAACAAGCCTTGTGTTGTGGGTTGTCCTGATGTTGAACCTATGTTTGCAGATGCTTCTAATCTTTTGGGAACTATGTATGTTCTGATCGATGGTCAAAAAGGTGAAGTCTTTTTATCAGATAAACCTTTTGATCTTGATTTTTCAACCAACATTCCTGTTGAACTTTTGGGTAGTCTTTTTGAAGTTGCCATTACAGAAAATGATTGGATTAAGGTTGAGAATTATAATGAAGCCCTGAGCCTTGAAGATTACATTTATAAAATTGGGGTTCCGGTTGAAGGTTTGTCTGCTACTGAACTTGCTGATTTGGCTGATCGTTTTGATAAGGTTGTTCTTCTTAATCCTGAGCGTAGGGATAAAGTCAGTAATTTTCTTGGAGACCCCAACCCTGAAGCAATGGAAGTTGCCCGTGAATTGGATGAAGCTATTTGTAATAATCCTGCAATGACTAACGTATTTTTTGATTCAGGAACTTGGGTAACTGAGCAAGTTGCTAAGCCTTATAAAACTATGGCTGATGTTATGAACCCTGATTTTATCGGGTACATCGAAAAAGATTTTATTGAAAATGTTATGGGTGATGCTGAAACTTTCCATCAAATTAGTGAGCAGTTGGGATTATCTGCACGGGTTGTTGCAATGGAAAGTGCATTAGGTCTTCTCGAAAAACGAATACATATAGGTTAGACTCATGACACTTTTTTTGCTGATGACCTTTCTTATGGCTCTAGCTTGCCCCAAATGTGGGGCGTGGTCTTGGATTAAATTTGAAGAAGATTCGGTTGTACAACATTGCGTTTGTGGACTGAACAAGTTTCTGTACCTTAAAATAGATGGGGTAACTCTCACTAGGGTTCCGATTAAATTAACTACTGTTGTGCTTCCTGTCAGGGGAAGTCAGCTTTCACAAATTTTAGGATGCTTGGTTGCTCTGGGAGATTTAACTTCTCAGCAAATTGCAAGACAGTTGAGTATCACGGTTGACAAGGCAACAACCAATCTTTCTATTTTAAGGAAGAGAGGATTGATAACTGCTTTGGAAGATCGAAAAGGAAGGTTGGGTGGTTCCTTGTGGACTGCTCATAAAATAGTAATAACAAAATGGCACGGGGGCAAATAAAATGGCTTTAGTTCTTGGGATGAATTTAGAAAAGGATAATGAAATTTGGGTGGGTGATTTACTGATAACGATAGACAAGATTTTAAATCCGAAGCAAACCCAGATTACAGTTCATGGGAGATATATGACGCAACAATTGGTCATCAATGATTTGAAATATGTTGCTGTCACTACTGATGTTAAAATGATGTTGGGAACTGATACGAATCGGGATGGGTTCTGTAGGGTGTTGGTTGATGCCCCCAGAAGTATTACAATTGACCGTGGGCAGAAAAAACGCAACGGGTAAATGATGTTACACAAATTTAGTAAAGGGGCTAAGGAAGATTTATTAGCCCTGCACAATGAACACACTTATGCAGATGTACTTTCGTACATCAAGAATGGAAGTCCCTGTGACCATAAATTAGGGAACATAAGATATAACAATATCGTTGTTAATCGAAATAACAGGGAAATTGTTGGGGTCACACTTTTTCATTTGAATAGGTATGCACGGTATTTTACGTTTCATTGTAACGTGTGTTTTGATTCACAGACAATTGAAGTGGGAGACCCGTGTAGTTTTTGTGATGGGGCAGGATGTAAAGATTGTAAAGAAGGTTTAGATTTTAAATTAATCGCTTGTCCGAATTGTACGGGTAAGCAAATTGTAGGGGATAGAAATGAATGGAATGATAGAAACAAAATTGTTAGGGCGCAAAGTCACGGTAATGGGCGGCCCATACCGAGACAGACCGCACGAAATAAGAGGCGTAAAACTCGCACAAGAAATTGAATCTACTGCGGATGTCGTTTTAGATATTCCTGATTTCGGTGTACCTACCAATCATCAAGTAGACGGTGCTCTTTTCCAAGCTTTAAAAATCCTGACTGAAGATGGTGTGATCTATCTTGGGTGCATGGGTGGTATTGGTCGAACCGGAATGTTCATGGCTATCTTGATCAAGACAATTGGTATCATGAATCTGGAAGCTGATAGAAAAACTTTGTGGGGCAGGATTAAAGTATTCTTCAACCAATATCCAAGTACCCTAGAGAATGGTTCTATGGTTTATGAGCCTGTTGAATTTGTTCGTGATGAATATCTTTCTACTGCGGTTGAAACTTCAGAGCAATATAAATTTGTAAGTCATTATGACCCAACTGAAATGTTGGCTATTCGTGATCGAATCGATAATTGTATGGATATTGTCAGGTAAATTAATTTGATATTAAGATCAAATATCTATTGACAAATAATACTAGTATGCTATTATTAGTATATGAATAAAAAAGACGCAAAAGCACTATTAAAGAATAGCCCCAAAACCACTGTTAAGGTTTTCCGTGATAAGGAAAATACTTTAACTGTTGCCTTTGGTGCGGGTGTTGTTGCTGAAGCCATAGAAGAAGGTAAACAGGCTTTGAAGAAAGGTAAAAAAGTTGAGTGGAATGATGGTAGCCAACAATGGGAAACCACTGCTGCTGTTTTCGATTCAACTAAAGAAGGTTCTGCTCAATTCACTTGGGACAAGTCAGGCAATAAAGTTAAGCACGAAGTTTTTCTTGTTACCAAATTTCCGAATGGTGATCTTACTAAAGAATTTGTTCGGACTTCATGGAGAGATTTTTAATGATACTTAAAGACTTAAAAAATTCAATGCTCTTTAAAGCTTGTGAATACAGCAAGCAAAAAGTGGGCATGGATAAATTTATTTCTGTTAATACTACGGCAATGATTCAACCTGAAGAAGATGTTATCAGGTTCTATCTTGGTGCTCATGTTCTGGGTGCTGTTGAATCTAAGTACGGGGTTGAAACTGAACTTCCTGAAGCAGTTGCCGAATTAGTTAAAGCACATCATTCACATATGGAAGATGTTTTCTTTCGTATCTTCACTTATATCCTTTTAATTTCTGTCGGGGAATCCCGGCATGGAAAAGTGCATTCTCAATCTGCTACAATTTTAAAGCAGTATGGTGCTGATGTTAAGAATTTTGGTTCAGTTACAAACGGCAAGAAAAATCGTTCTGGTTCACGGGATGAATTCCTTTCTTGTGATAGAGACCTTCTGGATTTTTCCCGCTATTGTGATTGGATGTTTGTTCATTGTTTCGCAGGGATGGGTTCTTATGGTGGAAAGAAATGGAAAAACATTAGCCAGAAAATTACTCATGTTCTGGAAGGTGAAATTTCACCCTTCACTATGGTTGATGTTGCGTGGGCTTTGGTTCACAACACAGGTTCAATCTTTAATAAGAACACAATTTATAAACATGAACTTGATGGTGCGGGGCTTACCCAATTACTTGATATGCAACGTGGGGGAGCTATTCCTTCATTGATCAAGCACTTCGAAAAATATAAAAGCGAGTGTCCTTCCTTTAGAGTTGCTTCGAATGTTGCTGCTAACTTTGTAGGGGAAGTAAATTCTGCTGCTTCGATTCTGGGTGAAGAGTTTTATTCTTATGTTTCCCCGGCTGCGATTCATGAAGCGGGGGCATTATCTAAGCATGTATTTAAGAAAGCGAAAGATGCTGTTGATGCAACTAAAGATTCAGATTCAGATGAAGAATTTTTCCCATCTGGTAATCTTGATTTAATGATTATGAAAATTCCAACCCTAACAAGGAAGGGGGTTAAACATGACTAAGGTAGCTGATATTTGGAGTGGCAAAAGTAAAAAGTCTAAGTCCAAATCTAAAATTAAATCTTATGCCCCTTGTTGGCATACACATCCTGTTTATAAAATAGGCAAGTGGGAAATCGTTGGTGGAAGTTGTACCAGTAATTACCCTGATGTTGATATTTTTATTGCTCTGGATGGTGGGGGCAAAAAAGGTGAACGGTCTTATCCGTGGAATGATGGAGTAGATATTTATTTCAAGATTCCTGATATGGGTGTACCTAAAGATTTAGGTGAATTCAAAAAACTGATTTCATGGACTGCCAAAGAAATGAAAAAAGGCAAGTCTGTTTTTGTGGGTTGTATCGGTGGGCATGGTAGAACAGGTTTGTTCCTTGCTGCCCTGACTAAGCACATGATTGGGGATAAAGATGCAACCACCACAGTCAGAGAAAATTATTGTAAGAAGGCTGTTGAATCAAGTGAACAGATTAATTGGTTGAACAAGCATTTTGGAATCAAGAAAGTTGAAGGCAGCAAAGAAAAGAAGTCTTCAAAACTTTCTACTGCTTGGGGCAATCAAAGTTCTACTAGCCTTCCTTTTGGAACTGATCTAATTGAAAATTGGATTGAAGGGCAGGTAACGAAGAACAAAACACAGACTTATTTAGCTGCTAACGGCACTTCATTAATCGTAAATAATGATTGACAAATACTTTAGACTCCTGTAAGATGGGGTCTTGAACTAGGAGGTTATATGTTACAAATTCAGAAACCAGAGTTAGAACCCAAAGCGACTGTTGTTCCTATGCCGCTTCGCAAAGCACTTTGCGGGTATGGTTCTACAAAGATTAGCAAGCAGACCCTTCATAAACTGTTGGGTGAAACTGTTACGCATATTTTGAAAACCAAGAAATTAGATTATACACTGCATTGCTCTAGAACATTTTCTACTTTTGCAATGGGTGGTGGAACAATATGTGAAGCCCATTTACCTGAAGAATTACATTGGAGTGCTAAGGCTAATTTAATTAAGTCTGGGATTCTCATGCAGTTAGGAATTGGGGAACCTGACAGTTCCGCTATGTCGGATGATGGTTTATTTAGTTTGAATGTGGATGCGGAATCTACTGAAAATCTTGGGGTCACAATGGCACACAAACAAATTGAAGATGATATTTCAGGTACGGTTTCCGTGCCGTGGTTGAAGGATGCTGCAAAGTTTTATGATGCAGTACGGTCAACCAATGAAAGTTCACGTTATGTTTTTATTGCGGTAGAAACTAACGGCAAGGGAAAACTTGCAATGAGATTGAGGGGAACTAAATGTTCTGTTCGTGTTGAACCGTTTAACGCTTCGTTATCTGAAGATATGGATATGATCGGATTGAATAACAATGGTGATTATGCTTCGGGTCATTTTGAAATGCACGGAACACTTCCACTGAAAAGATATTTTGCAATGATGAAAGCAAGTCTTACAGGTTGGGAAGTTGCCAAATTTGATGAAGAAAAAATTCGGAAGCTAAGTGTGTAATGGGTAAGCCAACCAAAAATTCAAGCAAGAAAAATATGGTTCCTGTTTCTGGGATGTGGTTGCTTGGAAGTAAAACTTATTTAAAGGTAACTAGCCACACAGCAAAATCAGTTACGCTAGAAGTTGGTGGGGTATCTTTGGGCAAACATTTTGGGGAGATTCTAAATGAACGTAAGCCAAGCTAATTTATATGAAGTCTTGGATGCCTTCAAAATTAATGCGAAGGTAGGCAAAGGTGGTGTCTTCAAAATTCTGACCCCCATCATAATCAACAATGATTATGTTAAGGCTGAAGTCAGAATAATGGGGCTTCATATTTATGAATCCGATTTGAACATGTACGTGATAATGCATATCGGTGATCTAGGAATTATTGCCCATGCCGGGAATGGTTGTCTGAAAAAGATTTGTTTGATTGATTTCAGTGACCCAATTGCTAGGGAATATTTTGACAGCAAAGATTTTGATGCGTTGCTTACCCATCTTGTCGAAGGCAAATGGAAATCTGATTTTGTAATAGAGACAATCGCTTGTTAAAAATTTGGTCTAAGTCTGAGCATCCAGAATTAATAAAAGAATTGGATGTATTAAAAGCGGGGGATTATTCTTTTCCTTCCGGTTCCGCAGTTCCTAATTTAGCCCCCAATGATGTGCTACTCAGTATGGGTGGGGAAAATCTAAAAGCAATTCAACAGGCAGGACATTTACCCAAAGGCAGAACCATAACTTCCATGCGTGAAAAACTTCATGACATCGGGGAAGGGTTCTGCTTTGTCACATTCGATATTGATATTAAAGAATTCGATTACACCAACTACGTGAAACTTCAAACTGATATTTCCCTGACTAAAAGATTTATGGATACCGGGAGTTTGGAACCTGTGTATGGAAGCTATGTTTGGATGGAAGATTTTGAACATCTACCACCTTACATAAATAAACAATATAACAAAACAGGGAAACGTGTTCGGGTTGCAATGGATTTAGAAACTGTGGGACTTGACCCCTTTGATTCTGAGAAATTTATTGTCAGTATTTCTTTTACATCTTTGGAAGGTGTTTCTGACCTGATCAGATTTCAGGGGGTTGATGACCAACCTGATAAAGATTCTCAATTGTGGGATGAAATAAATTGGTTGCTGAATGATGACAGGATTTCTTTGATTGGGGCTAACCTGAAATATGACCTTCTTTGGATTCGGTTAAAGTGGGGAATCCGTTGCACTAACTTTAGAATGGATACAACTTTGGTGGGTTCCCTGCTAGATGAAAATAGAAGCAATTCGTTAAACACTCACACCAAAATTTATGTTCCTGCGTTGGGGGGGTATGATGACCCGTTTAATTTGGACTACGATAAATCAAGAATGGATTTAGTGCCTGATGAACCACTGTTGAAATATGCGGGGGGAGATACAGACGCTACTTTGCAGGTTGCAAATAAGATGGTGAAGAAATTAACGGAGTCAAAATCCCAGACTCAATTTTATATAAATCTTCTTCATCCTGCGGCTCGTGCTTTTGAAGATATGGAGTTCAATGGAATTCATGTTGATGTAGATAAGTTCGCAGAATTGCAGGTTGAACTGTTTGCAGAAATGTCACGGCTGACTGAAGCAGTAAAAGATTTGATACCACGAAGAATCCTGAATAAATATGGGGATGAATTCTCCCTGACTAAATCTGCAATCATAAAAGATTTTATGTTTGCCCATCCTAACGGGTTGAAACTTACCCCCAAAATGGTGACAGAAAAAACCAAGCAACCAAGTACATCATTTGACCATCTCAAAATGTTTGAAAATGTTCCTGAAGCAGTTGAGTTTGTGAAGTTATATAAGGAATGGAATTCAGCTAAAAAAACTGAATCAACTTATGTTACTGGATTTTTGAAACATCTTCGGGAAGATGGGTTGCTTCATCCAACAGCAATTTTGTACCGGGGGGATTATGGGGGAAGTGCTGATGACTCTGGGACAGTAACCGGAAGACTTTCATTTAAAGACCCTGCTTGGCAAACCTTATCCAAGCATACGATATGGGCAAAAAAATTAAGACTTGCTTACCCTGCCCCTGAAGGATATTGCATTGTCAATTGGGATTACTCACAGGGAGAACTTCGGGTAATTGCTTGCGTAGCAGATGAACCGACAATGATTCAAGCCTACCGTGATGGAATTGATATGCATTTGAAAACAGGTGCAGAATTGAATGGGTACACTTTAGCGGAAGCCCTGAGAATGAAAGCGGAAGGTGATGAAAAAATAATAGCAATCAGGCAAGGGGGCAAGGCAGGAAACTTCGGTTTGATTTACGGAATCTTTCCAGAAGGATTTGCTGAGTACGCACGTAATACTTTTGGGGTAATAATTTCTGTGACAGAAGCAAAGGCTCAGCGAGATAAGTTTTTTGAAATATATCCTGAACTGGTAACTTACCATGATCAATATAAAGCCTATGCTCATGAGTGGGGTTTTGTTCAATCCCCGTTAGGCAGGGTTAGGCATTTACCGTTAATCAATTCAAACAACTTTATGAAAATGCTTCAGGCTGAAAGACAGGCAATCAATAGCCCGATTCAATCTACCCTCTCAGACCTTTCCTGCTTAGCTCTGGCAGAGTTTAAAAAGAAACATGGCAATCCTTTAGGGTGTAGGTTCTTTGGAATGACACATGATAATTTGACTGCCTACGTTGATTTAGATGAACGTGATTTATGGATTCCTGAAATGAAAAACATCATGGAGAATTTACCGCTAAAAGAATATTTTGGGTGGTCTCCCCAATTACCTTTTTTAGTTGATTGTGAAACTGGCTTTAATCTGGGGGAACTGCATGAAGTCAGGGTGTGAACTACATCACATAAATAAGTGATACTAAGATCAAATATTCCTTGACAAATATTAAGGGAATGCTATACTTAAGGTATACAAACAAACAAAGAGACTAACACGATGAACAAATTTTACGCAGGACAAGAACTTTCAGACCGCAGCATTTGTAACTATGACTGTATTTTTACTGCAACTGTTATCAAGCGTACTGCAAAGCGCGTTACCCTTGACACTGATCTTTATGGCCCGAAGACTGTTGGCATTCAGATTGATTCAGAAGGAAATGAATTTTGTTTTCCTTACGGTCGTTACTCAATGGCTACCACTTTTAACGCATAATCAACTTAGCCCCTACGGGGGCTTTTTTGATCTTAGTATCAAATTCATTAAAGTTTAGGAGAGAAACAATGACACCACGTAAACAGAAAAACATTGATGCGATAGCTAACCATATCTATTTTGATATGGGGCATTCACCAGAATCATTCACTTCAAAAAGCGTTAGAGTCGCTATTGAAAGATTGGGAATTACTGGTTATGAAAAGTATGAATTTCTTAATGCCCATGTTGATGATGCAATTGATTGTATTGCCTACGATCATATAGCTGATGCAATGTGGAAACTTGATGCGAAGGAAGAAGCATAATGGAAATGACCACCAAGCAATCTTTAGCAGTGGAATTGGAAACGCTGCTTCACACTCACCCCTTCAGTGAAAAAGCTGCTGATGCTGCTTATTCTTTGGTGAGCCAATACATCAAGAAAGGTCAACATGATAATTCCCTGACTGAACCGCAATGGAATTTTGTTGCTAGTCTGGTGAAGCAAGCCACTGCCCCCAAACCCGATTTGCCCAAAGAACGTGTTGGGGATTTTTCGGGAGTGATTGAATTGTTCACTAAAGCCAAGGGAAATCTGAAGTACCCGAAGATTAGCCTGACTACTGAATCAGGTGGAACTGTGATGTTATCACTGGCAGGAAAACAGGCAGCAAAGCCGGGAACCATAAATGTCACGGATGGACAACCTTACGGTCATAACATCTGGTATGGCAGGGTTGACGATGTTGGGAATTGGGAAAAATCTTATAGCGCAACTGATGAAGTTGGGAATTTGCTGAAAGAACTTTCACTTAACCCTGCGGGATTTGCCGCCAACTATGGACACAAACATGGTTCATGTTGCTTCTGTAATAAGACTCTGACCCATGAGAATTCGGTAACTGCGGGGTTTGGCCCGGTCTGTGCTGATAATTGGGGGCTTACTTCGGAGTGGAAAGACGCTGTTAAATAGGTTGCTCTCAGTCTGAAACTATAGAATAATCGGTTAGGAGGATATACACTTTCCCCCTTCCGATTATTTTTTTGGGTTTAGCGCATGGCTGAAACAACCAAGTTGAAAACTGGTGCTACTCGTACCCGTAAGAAAGCGAAACCTGCTACCCCCCCTTCCAATGTGCGTAAACTGGAAACAAATGTTACCGCTATTGTAAAAGCGGAAGCACAGATAACTTCTAATGCTCTGGAAATCGAAGATACATTTACGAATAATTATACGGCTAATGTTCTTCAACCAGAGATTTCCCCAGATATTTACTATTCCCTTGTCGAACAAAACAATTCCCTGAATCAGTGTATCTCCGCTATGGAGGTCAATATTGATGGAACGGGTTTTGATATTGTTCGTACTGATCATGAAGACTTAACTGATGCAGATGAAGCTGCCCTTAAGCCTGTCAGGGAATTTTTGATGGAGGTTTCCCCCACTGTTTCTTTTGTAACTCTGCGTAGACAGATGCGGAGACAGGAAGAAATTTCTGGATATGCTTGTATCGAAGTCATCAGAAACCCCAAAGATGAAATTGTTTTCATGCGGGTTCTGGAATCGAAAACGATTCGATTAATGAAATTAGGGCAAGCCGTTCCTACCGTGAAAACTTTAATTCGCGGTGGGGTGGAAATGAAAATTCAAACTATGGCACGGGAAAGACGGTTTGTGCAATTGGTTGCCCGTAGGAAAATCTATTTCAAAGAGTTTGGTTCTAGCCGTGATCTTACCAAAGCCACAGGTGTTTTTGTTGAGGAAGCAGGAAAAAGATTACCGTTTGAAGAAAGGGCTAGTGAAATCATTTACTTGACTGTTCATCGATCTGCTGTATCCCCTTATGGTGTTCCCCGTTGGTTGAATCAATTGCCTTCCGTTATTGGTTCGCGTTCTGCTGAAGAATTGAATCTTGAGTATTTTGCAGCAGGTGGTATTCCCCCTTTGATGGTCTTTATCTCTGGTGGTGCAATGGCTCAGGCTGCTAGAAAACAATTGGAAGGTTTGCTTGCGGGTAAAGCACGAAACAAATTAAAAGGTATCGTTGCCGATATTCAGAGCACATCAGGAACTATTGATAAAGGTGGTGGTGTGCGTGTCGATATAGAATCCTTTGGTTCTGACCGTCAACAGGATTCAATGTTTGAAAATTATGATGTTCGGTGTGAGCAACGTGTTCGTGCTTCCTTCAGATTGCCCCCGTTGTTTGTCGGTAAGGCTGATGATTATTCTTATGCTTCTGTGTTCGCTTCCTATACGTTGGCTGAAGCTCAGGTATTCCAACCGGAAAGAATGGAGTTCGATGAAGCGTTTAATAACACGGTTATGAAGGAAATGACCAAAGGGGTTTACCGGATTAAATCTAAACCCCTGACTGTTGCTGATGCTGAAACAAATCTGAACACACTTCGAACAGCAATGAATGCCGGGGCTATCACTAAGAAAGATTTGGTAGAAAATCTAAATCTGGTGGGAAGCGTGAACCTGAAAGAACTGGATGCTGAAACGGGTGATGAAATTGCTGAAAGATTCAGTGGTTCTAGTTCTGCTGATCAGGTACGGAATCCACACATTGAAGATTTTGTAGATGAAGAGCAAATTGCTATCAGTGAAGAAGAGCCTGTTGCAAAAGTTGACTTATCATATCTGGGGAAAATTGCTGATATTCAGGTTAAGAGTTTGACCCAGAGTATCCCCGCCAAAGATTTAAAGGAATTGAGAGCAAGTATTAAAAGCCTGAATGCGTTTGAACAGGATATGGTCAATATGCTTACCAGTAATAAACTCTATGCTTCCGTTGAACATGATAATGTTGGGATGTCTGAATTGGTTGGGGCAGTTGCAGGAATTAAAGCTCAGCATCAATGCCCCCCCGGTCAGGTGTACCGTGATGGGAAGTGTGTAGCCAAGGATGAGCAAAAGGCTGAAGCAGGTGATTCCGTTGGCCCCGGTGGTGTAAATAATCACATCCATATTCTTGAAGAGGGTGGGGTTACATCTGAAGCAGAAGGTCATACCCATACGTGGAATAATGAGGAAGCAACAACAGGTTCTACTAACAGTCATACACATCAACTAGGTTAAAAAATGGTAGTCAAAGTAGAAGCCTATCTTGACTTGGAAGCATCCCTTGAGGCTATAGTTCAACCCCGTTGGAACAGTATTCTAAAACGGGTTATCCCCCAGATTGAGAAGGCTATTCAAGCCCATGATTTGCAAAAGGTTACTGAGATAGTTGATACCATCAACACTTCTCTTTTATACCAAGGCAAACTAACTGAAATAAATACACTTCTTAAAACAGGTTTAGTGTTTGGGGGTGCTTTAGTTAATGGGAATACCCTAGACCTTGAAGTAGTCTTGAATCCAAATGCTTTAGGGTTGGTTCCCATTGCTACCAATCAATATCAAATCCAGTTAGATCAGGCAATGATTACTGTTAGAAAACGGTTTTTACAATTGGCTGTTAAACTGGAAGCAAGACTTGTCTTTGAAGAACAACAAGAAGAAGAATTTAACAAAGGGAGTTCCACCAATGTTCAAAAAATCAATCCAATTAATTTAAGAAGTGCTTTGACTACTGGTGCAGGAAATATTGGGAGCAGTATGATAAGCACTGCTTCTTCTCTTCAGATGTCAAGAATGGCTCAATATGGGTTTACTGCTGAAGCATCTTCACGGGGCGTAACTCATTATATTGTTAATGAACAATTAGATAGCAGGATTTGTCCTGTGTGTAGTCGGATGCACGGCAAGAGATTTGAGGTTGCCCCCGCACTGGCAAAATTGGATACACAGATAAGAATAACTGACCCCACTGATTTAAAAATCCTTGCGCCCTTTCCCCTACAAAGCAAAGCTGCTGTCAAAGATTTGACTGAAATGACTAATGAACAATTACGTGCTAAGGGTTGGGACACTCCCCCTTACCATCCCAGATGCCGGGGATTGCTGAAAGCAGTTCGCGCACCTAGAGCAGTTCAACCTGTAAATCCGTTGCGCCCCGGTCAAAGAATTCCAGACAAACCTTTTACTTCTGCTTCAGATTATTATGTTGCGGGAGATACCGCAGTAACGGAAGCAGGAATAATTGATGCTCTGGTTTTGGAAGATGCTGCCACTATCAGGGGTTTTGAAGAATTGTTAGATGGTGTAGTTCCTACCATAGATAGATTCAGGGATGTAAATGGTGTCTGGTCTGCGGGAAGGCAACTGGTTCACAGGGATATTATAAGAAAGGTTATTCTTGGTCATGATGAAGCAACAGGTGTTCTAACCCGTTCTAATATTCTGAGAGATGGATTCCATCAAGCCAAGGCTACTGCGGGACAAGCCCCAACATATACTGTTATAGGGGGGCGCGGGGGTTCTGGTAAGTCTTGGTTCTCTGGTGTTGATGGGCCTATTGATCGAAGGAACGTATTGCTAATGGATAGTGATGCAATCAAGAAGTTGCTGCCAGAATACAAAGGGTGGAATGCGGGAGAACTTCACCTAGAATCTTCCTATCTATTTGATGAAATCACAAAGATTGCCAGAAGAATGAATTTCAATGTGGTTCATGATATGACTTTGAAAAATGCACGGCAAGCTATTGAACGGATGAATCTTTTTACTGATGCAGGGTATCAACTTGAAGGATATTACATGTATCTGCCTAGACATGAAGCCGCAAACAGAGCAGTAGCAAGGGCATTGGGTGAAGAAAGAAGATATGTACCACTGGATGTAATCCTTTCCAACACTCAAAATGAAATAGTCTTTGATCAATTACGTTCAAGTTTTAGCAAATGGGGTATGTGGGATAACCTTGTTCCCTTTGGAACTGACCCTAAATTTGTTGGAGGTAGTTTCTAATGGCTAAAATCAGAAATGCAGATGGTGATGCTTTCCTTACCTATGCTAATGGGGATTTCATAGATTCCGATCATGTAGAAAATGATGTTGTTTCGGTATCAGAGACTAGACGGGATAATGTCCCACTAATAACTGATGATGAATCGATTGAAGAGTTATTCCCTGAAGTTGATCTAGAGACAGGAAACTTTATATTCGAAGAAGAATAATCGTTTGACCTTAGTATCAAAAAATCCTTGCGATTCGCGTTAGGTAGTTCTAAATTACACACATAGATTATTGGCTTTGAGAAAAAATGCCGTTACCCACACCTAATACGGGTGAATCAAGGGATAATTTTATTGCGCGTTGCATGAGTAATCCAACAGCAGTTAAAGATTTTCCTGATACAGACCAAAGGGCTGCGGTTTGTTTTTCTCAGTTTGAAAAAGATGAGACTGTTACCAAAAATCATTTGATGAATATCAAAAAAATAGATGAGGAACTACAGATTGTTTACGCTGAAGTCTATGTTCCTAATACCCCAGATTCAGATAATGATTTTATGACTATTGAAACTGTGCGTGAGATGGGGCATGGGTTTCTGGCAAATGGCAGGGTAACAAAGGTTGATGTAAATCATAGCAGGGATGAAATTGCTGCTGCTGTGGTCGAAAGTTTTATAGTTCGCAAGGGAGACCCAGACTTTATTGAAAATGCTTGGGTTGCAGGAATCAAAATTATGGATGATGCCGTTTGGGAACTTATAAAGAGTGGGGAGATTAATGGCTTCTCATTAGATGGTGTAGGGCAAGGTAAAGATACTGAACTGGAAATTGAAATTCCAGAGTTTGTTAAAGGTGAAACAGATAAAGAGCAGAATCATAAACATGTTTTCAAGGTTCACTTCGATGATGAAGGGAATTTTCTTGGGGGCAAAACGATTGATGACAATGCTGATCATGTACACCTTATCAAGCGAGGTACTATTACCGAAGAGACCAATGACCATGCACACCGATTTAGCTTCGTTGAGGTATACACGCAATGACCCGTAAAAAGGTAGTAATCCAAGCCCGTGAACTTTCGGAAATGGATGTGAATATAATCTCTTTAGTTAAGCGTGGTGCGAATCGCATTCCTTTTCGTATCGTAAAATCTGATGGAGAACCCACCATGAATATTTCAAATCTTTTTGTTTGGAAAGATGAAACCAAACTAGACCCTGCGGTTGTTGCAGTTGTATTAGCAAAATCGGCTGATCAGGAAGTTTATACCAAAGCCCTTGCTGATGGGGGTTTTGAAGTTGACCACGTAACAGAAGGGGAAAACGAAAGTGTAACCCTGATGTTTACCAAGTCTGATGAAATGAAAGATGCCGTTGCATTGAAAATCTCAGATGAGGTCGCACTGATTGTTGTCGGAGTAGAGAAAGGTCTTCTGGCTTTTCCAGACAGCAATTCATTCATCGAAAATATTACGAAGGCAGGATTTGCGCCTTCCTATCATATCGCCAATGAAATTCTCAATGAAACTGTTGGGAATATTATCTTCTCTGAAGGTGATGCTGCTGAAACCAAAGAAGCCGTGCAAAAGGCAATTTCGGATTTCGGCGGGTACATCGATGCAATCCTTTCTACAATCCCTGTTCAGGCTTTCAAAGCTGAAGAAATTGTAGTGGAAGTTGAAAAGGGTTTGCTGAATGCACCGAAAAAAGCCCCCCCGAAAAAAGCTTCCAAGAAAAAGCCTGCAAAGGAAACTACGAAGCAGGATGATGAAGATGGGGAGGAAGAAGAAGATGATGCTGTAGCTGAAGATTCTTCTGGTGCGGATGATTCCGGTGCGGATGAAAACGGTGATGATGAAAATGGGTCTGATGAAAACGGTGATGATGAAGATGCCGGGGCAGATGGTGATGATTCAGAAGAAGCCGTATCGAAAGACCCGGATGGAACCCAAGCTGAAGGTTCGGAAGATGCTATTGCAGCAATGACCAAATCTTTAACTGGTATCGTGGATGGTCTTGCGGAACTTAAAACTTCCCAGACTGAAGCGATGAAAGAACTTTCTGATCGATTGACTGATCTGGAAGCCAAGGTAAAAAAGACTGATGAAGCCCTAGCGGGTACTGTCAACTCTGAGGAAGCCGAAGATAACTCTGAAGCTGAACCGAAGAAAGCTAAAGCAGTGAAGTGGGATAATGTGTTGGACTTCGGTGACGTTGAGCTATCTTAGTCTTTAAATTGTAACTTTTGTAAATTGGAGTATTAAATATGTCTTCTAATAGTAAGATTATCCAAAAAGCGGATATGACGCTTGCAGACTTGGCTTCTGGTGGTCTGTTAAATCCAGAACAAGCTGCCGCATTTATTCGCAAGCTCAGAACTACACCTACCATCCTTAACCAGATGCGTACTGTTGTGATGAGTTCTCCCCAACGTAACATCGACAAGATTGGATTTGGTGATAGAATCCTGATGCCTGCGATTTCTGGCACGGCACTGGATGAAGATACATCCCCAACCAATCGGCGCAGTAAAGCAACCACTGAGCAAGTGCAACTGACTACCAAGGAAGTTATTGCTGAAGTCCGGTTGCCTTACGATGTTATCGAAGACAACATTGAACAGGGTGGTGCAAGCATTAACGCAGACCCAAGCATGACAGGTTCCGGTGTTGTTCAGGGTGACTTTAAAGATACCATCATGGAGATGATGGCAGAACGTGTTGCCATTGACCTAGAAGAATTAGCGATTCTGGGTGACACAGGTTCCGGTGATGCGTATCTTGCCCTGTTGGATGGTTTCCTTGTTGCTGCCACTTCGAATGTGGTCGATAACGGGGCTGCTGTCGTTTCTCGTACTCTGTTCAAGAATGGTATCAAAACCCTTCCTGATCAGTACAAAGGCACATTGGCGCAGTTGAAAAACTTCGTGAGTATGGACAACTATACTGAGTATCAGGACACTCGTGCTAACCGGGAAACCAACGGTGGTGATACCGTCAATGATCAGGTAACTCCGATTCTTTGGGCTTTGGGAACAAAGGTCGAAGGTGCTGCTGTTATGCCTGCCGCGAATGGACTCTTCACCAATCCGAATAACATGATCTGGGGTATTCAGCGTCAACTGTCTGTCGAAGTTGATAAGATTATCACTGAGCGCGTTTTCGTTATTGTCATGACCCTGCGAATCGACTTCAAGTACGAAGAAGAAGAAGCAGTGGTTAAGTACATTAACATCGGCTAATCCGAGTTGAAATGGGGGGGAGTAATTCCCCCTGATTCAATCCCTTCAACTTAAGAGGATATGAAGATGGAAATGGGTAAATGTTTAGGTCTTCGGCACGTTGTCACTGCCGGGAATGTTTCTGATGCGGTCATTGCTTTTAATACGGATTCATCTGCTGCTACTGGTGCGCTTGTCACAGTGCGAAGAGTAGGTGTTCTTGTCGCATGGGACGGTCTTATTACTGTCGGTACTGATGTTGTTAGTATTGACAATACTGGTGGTGTTGATTGGGCCGCAGACGATACGATTGATATTGTAATTTTCTAATCTCTTGTTAGTATGGTAAGACCCTGAAATACGGGTCTTACTTTTAATGAGACTGAGAGGTTAATTACCATGTTAGTTCGTTTAACTGTTGCAAAAAGATTCCTAAAAGATAACTTCCTATATCGGAAGGCGCGTATCTACGATGTACCCGAAGATATGGGTATGACTCTTTGTAGTTTGATGGACAAAGATATGCCCATGTTCGGTATTGTTGACCCTGCCAATGTTGGGAGTGTTCCGGTAGTCAGTCTTCAAATTGAAGATTACGTTCCTGATGCCCCTGTTGTTCCAAAACAAGTATCGGTGGCAGGAGAGGCGCAACCACTAAAACAGGTTAGTACCAAACCGAAGAAATCCGCAGCAAAGAAAAGTACGGCAAAGAAAAAATCCCCCAAGCTGAAAAAGCCGACTGCCAAAACTGAGAAATCAAGCAACGTAGTACAGGTTTAATTTATGACACTTCCCCTTGCATCAGTAGATGACTTAATTCTTCGTATTAATGCCATTGATGCACAGGGATTAAGACCCCTGCTATACGAATCGTTAAAGTCTGCGACTATCCAACTTAAAGATATTTTTCGATTGGGTGAACTTGATGCGGGGGTTGCTGTTATTGAGGACTTTCTGATTGACCGGGATACCGCAGTACGTGGTGAACGGTATTTAAAGTTTCGTGTTACTAATGCCTTCATTGATGAAACCACTAATTCTGTGGATGTTCTGTTTGGAATCACGGAAGACGATTTAGTTAATGCCACTTCGATTGACCCCAAATTTCTGAAGATCAATACCGACAAAGGAACCGTTAAATTTGATGTCACTGGTTTCAATAGTGATCTGATAACCATTAGTCGAAGAATTCCAGATTTCTTTTTTGAATATTTATTTCGTATCACCTACGATCATGGGTTTGCCAACATTAGCACGGAAGACGGTAGGATTTATGATGGTGTTCCTGAGTGGCTTAAGGAAGCGGGATTAATTAAGGCGCGGGAAATATATCAACTAACCAATCCTTCCAAAGATGTTCCTGCGGATGCTTTCTCTGGGAATCTGGCTTATCTGGTTGATAATAATATTCGTGTTGCCCCCCTGCATTTAGACCCAATAGACCAGTTCTAAAATGGCTGCAAGTATTCTCGCAGAAGGGTTTGAAGACATCCAGAAGGCACTTAATGCTATGGAGTTGGCAACCAACACGGAAGATATTTTAGATGCTGCGGGAGCCTTCATCCTCAATCAAATCAAAACCAGATTCTTAAGACAGGAAGCCACTGATGGAACCACATGGGAAGTATCCCAAGCTGCCAAGAATAGACAAGCAGGTGGTCTTGGTGGGGGAACCTTATTTGATTCAGGTGATTTATTCAACAGCATTGAATTGACACGGGGAGGGCCGGGAGTAAGAATCATTTCTACCGATCTTCCTTATGCAGACATACATCAATTTGGTCTTGAAGTTGATGGGGTTCAATTTCCAAAGCGGGAATTTCTGGGAATAAGTCCTGAAGATGAAGAAGGAGTTAAAAGAATAATTGAGGCTCGTGTTAAACTTGCACTACGATGACCACTACAGCAACAGATGTTATTACGGCACTGAAGGAGGATATTGAAACTCAGGTAAATACTGTGTCTGAGCTAAATAAAAAATCCCTGTATCTCTATGACCCATCCCAATTAAGTGCAGCACATACACGGTTGTCTTTGCCTTGTCTGATTTTTCATTATGCGGGAATGCGTATAGCAGGTAAGAAGCATGATGTTGTTTTTGATCTGTATTTGGTGGCAAAAGCTGAATCATTAAACCAAGTTCAAGGTCTCAATGTTGTTCCCACAGCAACGGAAATTCTCCAAAGATTAAGAAAAGCAATGGCATGTAATACCAGTGCTACTACAAGAAGTTGGAATCTGGAATCTGAATCCCCTAGTTTTGGGGTGGATGATAAGTTGATTTATAGGCAAAGATGGGTTACAGCATATCAAATAATACTTTAATTTGATGTTAGGTAGTTGTAGTCTCACGATAACTATTTGAGGTTTTTTTATGGCTCGTAAGAAAAAGCTGAAAGTTAAGGACTCCGACAATGATGCGAGTGTTGATGCTGAATCTGTTATTGATGAAGCAGAAGACACTGGTACTGTTGTAGTTGCGGCACACACTCATAGGGGTGTCTCGTATAAATCTGGTGATGTCATTGTCTTTGATAACCCTGCTTCGGCAAGGAAATTAAGAGCACGGGGCATTATTTCTTAAATATAGAGGTTTGATAAATGACTAATTCATGCGTAACTAATCAATATTTCTCCGGTCAAGGCTCTGTACTGGTTGCAACGAAAGACCCTGTTACGGGAGAACCAGAAGGTTTTCGTCCTGTTGGTAACGTGTCTGCCCTTACAATCGGTGTAGAGACAACCGTATTCCAACACAAAGAATCATGTACTGGTGTGCGGGGTATCGATAAAGAAATCGTGCAGGAAACTATTGTGACCATTGCAATGACAATGGAATCTATCGACAATGACAATCTTGCCCTTGCCCTTTACGGCACAACTGCTGCTGTTGTGGGTGCTTCCATTTCTGATGAACTGCTTACTGCTCAGCATGACAAGTGGGCGTCACTTGATCACATCAAAGTGTCTTCAGTTATTGTCGGTGATGATGCAACCCCGACTATCACTTACGTTCTGGACACTGACTATGAACTGAATGCGGAAACGGGTTCAATCAAAGTCCTGAGCACTGGCGCAATCACTGATCTTCAAGTTATCTTTGTCGATTACGATCATGCAGGTTATGACCAAATTGAAGCAATCATTTCTTCTGTTGCCCCTGAGCGTTGGATTCGCTTTGAAGGTCTGAATACTGCTGATGCTGAAAACCCTGTTGTAATCGATATTTACAAAGGCTCAATTCAACCACTGGCAGAACTGGCATTGATCAATGAAGAACTTGCCGAAATGGTGGTAGAAGCATCTGCCCTTACTGACCCAACCCGGTCAAGTGGAAGCCAGTATTTCACTATAAGGCAGATTACAACTAACTAAGTTTGACCTTAGTATCAAATAATTCTGGGGGGTTGAAATTCCCCCCTTGTTTTAAATCACAATGAGATGAGACCATGCTTAAAGATATTGTTGTGCAGACCGAAAAAATCGATCTGCCAAATGATCAATCGTTTGAAGTGCAGGGTTTAACCCTGACACATCTTGGTAAGCTGATAGGAGAATACAAAGAACCACTTGAAGCCCTGATGGAAAGCAGATTAGAACTAGGTTCTATTGCCGATCAGTATCCTGAATTCATGGCTAAAGTTGTTGCCCTTTCTGCAAATGAACCTGATGAGTGGGAAAAAATAGCTTCCCTTCCTTTTACTACCCAACTGACTGCTTTTGAAAAATGTTGGGATTTGACAATACCGGATTATGATGCGCTAAAAAAGCTGATAGAAAGGATACAAGGACTTATCCCGAAATTAGCGGAAAAGATGGAATCAAAGTAAAGACCAAAAAGCAGAAAGACGCTGAAGACGCAAGGATAGTAACAGATTGGAAATTATATTACGCACAGGTAGGGGAATACCTACTTTCTCACGGTCACATTAATGCATTAAGTTATACCCTATGCCAAGCAATTACCTTCTTCTATTTAGCCAATAAAAGAAAGCGTGGGGAATATGCTGATCAGATGGGAGTAATGCGTATGGCATATCATGCTGATAACAAACAGTACAAACGTGCTTTAAAAGACTTAGGTTAAATCAATGGCTACCAGACTTCAAATAATTATTGACGCTCAGAACTTAGCTACTAAGCAGCTTAAGCAAGTTCAAAAGGATGTTAAGAAACTCAATGATGAAGTACAAAAATTCCGAGGGGGTAAGCCCGGTTCTGGTGGGAATGCCCTTGCCGCAGGTTTTAAAAAGGCTTCATCCGCAGGAAGTGCTTTAACGAGAGTGTTAGTCACTCTAGGAGGTATAGCCTTATTTGCGAATGCAATTAAAGAGATTGCCAGATTCGATCAGGCTATGCAGAATGTTCGTGCCGTTACGAAAGGGGTTACGGATGTTGAATTTAAGAACTTAAATGAAGAAGCCCGAAGGTTGGGTGCAACAACTGTATTTAGTGCGACTGAAGCAGCGCAAGGTTTAGAGTTCTTAGCCCGTGCGGGTTTTGATGCCAACGAACAAATAGCTGCCCTTGAAGGTACGTTGAATCTTGCTGCTGCGGGTGGTCTTGGTTTAGCTGAAGCTGCTGACATTGCTTCAAATGTACTGTCTGGTTTTAACATAGACACTTCTGAAGCGGGAAGGGTTGCGGATGTATTAGCTGCCACTGCTGCGAATTCAAATACTTCTGTTCAACAGTTGGGTGAAGCACTTGCTTTTGTTGCCCCTGTTGCTGCTGCCTTTGGACAGTCAATCGAAGAATCTTCTGCTGCTCTTGGTGTTCTGGGTAATGCAGGTATTCAAGCATCTACTGCGGGTACTGGTTTAAGAAGGGTGCTTGCTGTTCTGGGAACACGCACCGACAAAACTTCCAAGCTGCTTGATGATTTAGGATTGACATTTGATCAAGTTAATCCTGCTACTAATAGTCTTTCTGACATCATTGAACGTCTTTCAAATACTACTTTGGGTGCAGGTGATGCACTAGATGTATTTGGTCAAAGGGGCGCACCCGCAATTCTGGCTATCGTATCTCAGAATGAAGACCTGATTGAATTGAATGAAACCGTAGCTAAAGCACAAGCTGCCTTTGAAGGTGCGGGTGAAGCAGCAGGACAAGCAGCAATACGATCTAATTCTTTGACAGGTGAAATAAAAGGACTTACATCTGCATTTACAGAATTGCTATTACAAACGGGTACTAGGGATGATGGGCTGCTTGGGTCTCTACGAAGGTTGACCGTAATTGCAACGGGGGTGATTAGAACCTTTGCGGGAATCCAAGACCCCCTTGATAAAGATGCAGTTCTATTCAGGCAAATAGCTGATGCTGTTGAATCTCTGAGATTCGTTTTATTTGCTTTGATAGGACTTAAGGTACTTGGATTTTTAGCTAGTTTAGCTACTGGTTTGGGTACTGCGGTAACTGCTGCCAGAGCAGCAGCGGTTGGCCTTACTGGATTGAACCGTGCATTTGTTATTTTAAGGACAACTGTTCTTGGGGCGTTAGGCCCGTTAGGATGGATTATTGGTTTCGGTTTAGCGTTGCTTGCATTTGCTAAGACTGATGCAAAAGAAACTGTTGATGTTTTACGTGAGATTGAACAAGCAGTTTTGGATGTTGAATCAACGGTAGAAGGGTTTAGGTCTGCTGATATTAATGTACGGACTATTCAAGCCCAACAAAGTTTAGATGCACTTAAGGCAAAAGCTGAAGCTGCTCAAGAAGCAATTGATAGTGCATCTGAACAAACGGGATTTATTGCAAGTGAAACCGGGGAATTTATTAGTGGGATTGATGTAGGTGAACAAGAAGATATTTTAGAAGCAGCTAATGCTGAAATAGCTATCCAAGAAGCCAAGCTTGAAAGACTTACGGAATTAAAACTTGCTCAATTGGAAAGGGAAAAAAAGGCTGCTGAAAAAGATGCAGATGATCTTGCTGCGTTGGTAGCTAAACAAACAGCAGCAGAACTTGATGCTATTAATGCCAAGAAAAATCTTGAGGAAGCTTCCGCATTAGCAGCACTGGAATTAGCTAAGAGTACAGCAGATGAAATTCAAAAAATAGAAAAGGCTATATTGGATAAAGGACTTGAAGATAGAGATATATCAGTTCAACAATATTATGAAGGATTATTAAAATTAGCCCTTGCGAATCTTGATGCTGAAGTTGCGATTACTGAGCAAAAAATTGCTGCCCAAATTGCACTTAACAAACAAGCTGATGAAGAATTAGCTAGATCAGCAACGATTGCAGAACTAGAAGCAAATTCTGATAAAGAATTAACTGCTATTAAAGCTGCGTTTGCATCACAACAAGTCACACAAGATTTGAATCAGGAAAAGGAGTTACTTAGTTTAACTAACCACCTAAAAGAATTGGGATTAAGGGAAACACAAATTAGGGCAGAAAATTCTGCTAAAGCAACTAAAGCCATAAATACGGCTGCTGATAAAGCGAAAACAGCGCAAGACAAAAAAGATAAAGCGGAATTAAAAGCACAGAAAGATTTGTTTGCTAAGAGATTGGAAGCAATTCGGTTTGCACGGGAACAAGAAATTGTTGCAGCAGAAAGAAGAGTAGAATCAGGGGAAGATACTGAATTTGAATTAGGGGCAAATATTTTTGCTGCTAATCAGAAAGCCATTCAAGACTTAACACTATTGCGGGATGCTCAAATTGCATTTAATGAAACTGCCAAAGATGAAGCAGTAGCTATAAGCATTCGTAATATTGGAGTTGAAATTGAAGAACTAGGACGGGTGGCGAATGTTAATTTTGAAAAAATAAGAGCATCAGCAGTAGATGATTTAACTGGTGCTTTCACATCTATTATCGATGGGACTAAAAGTGCTAAGGATGCTTTCTCTGATTTTGCTAGAAGTTTCATTGCCCAGATTGCCCAGATGATTCTTCGTGCTCTGGCACTCCGCGCTGTTAATGCTGCGCTTGGTGCTGCGGGTGGTGCGGGTGGAGCCTTTGGGACTTTCCTTGCGGGGTTAGGTTCTAAGGGTGGTCTGTTTCAATTGAACCAACAGGGACAACTTGGGTTTGCAGGTGGGGGTAGAGTTCAAGGAAGGGGAACTTCAACTTCAGATTCTATTCATGCAATGGTAAGTGATGGGGAGTATGTCCACAATGCTGCGGCTGTGCAGAAATACGGTTTGAATTTCATGGAAGCAATTAACAGATTGAAGTTGGATGTGAACACAAAAGGACTTCCAAATTTTGCAATCAGTAGACCCCGCAAAATGAGATTTCAAGAAGGTGGTGTTGTGGATTCTGGTTCCCAAAGCCCTGAAAAAACGGAAGGATTATCTTCACTACGAATAATCAATGTTCCCGATATGGAAGCTGCTAAAGAATTTTCATCTAGCTCTGAAAATGAAACAGTGGTTTTGAATATCATGCGTAGGAATGCAGGACAAGTTAAACAATATTTGAGGTAGGAAAAGAAATGCCAAACGTACAAGGCTTATTTGCCAATGACCATAAAGATTTGATGAACAAGGTTCGCCAATTTGTAACAGGCTATGGAACTTTTCCTACGCCGGGATATGCGGGAACTGGTGATGGAACCATAAGTGATGTTGCTTCCCCCCCACCTTCTTTATCTGAGACTTGGACTATCACTTGCAATCTAGGTGGTGGTGTTGGAGTAGGCACTTTCACTGTGGTTGGTTCTTCATCTGGTGCTCAAGCTGATGCAACGGTTGGGGAATTTTATGATGGTGCGGGTGGACTGATTGAATTTCTGATTAATGATGGGCCGATTGATTTCATCATAACTGATGTTTTCACGGTGGTTATTACTGAAGGCGCAATGATTACATCAGGGGAAGAGTGGGGGCAAGATCGATGGTCTCCTGATAAAAATGATGTGTTCACAGGAACCAACTTTTCTAATCCAGTAGAAATGATGAACGGTAGTCAGCTTTCAGTGGTTGTAAGAAGGGCTGCTACTGCTGCCGTATACCAAGTTAAATATGATGATGCAGTGGAGTTCGATTCGTATCAAGTTTTTTCGTCAACAGGTGGAGACCCATCATTTATAGAACCCCTTGATAGACCCGCAGACTGGACAGTTGAATGGTCGGATGATGGAATTAACTGGACGGTTGCTGATACGGTGGTAGGAGCGAATCCGGTTTCTGGTGTTCCGCATACTGGTGCGCTTGCTAGTCCCGGTAGGCACTTCTATTGGAGATGGGATTTTACCGCTAATAATGGTGGGGTGGATATCACTGTTGGGGAAATAGATACCCGTGTTACAGGTGATCTTGTTTACACTGCCCCTAGTGGACACGTTCTTTTAACGGGACAAGGACTTGCTGCGGCTGATACTATTTTTGTAGGTATGCGGATTAAGGAAAATGTTTCTTCCCCATATTTCAATTGGAAAATTCAGGGGGCAGTGGCATTTGATGATGCAGCAGAATTTGATAATCAGCCAAGCAACAGCGCAAACACTTATTATGTTATAGACGATGGACTTCTTGAATATTGGATTATTGCTACAGGCAGATATTTTATTGTTGTTACAAAACTGGCAACGGTTTATACATCAATGATGATGGGTCTGTTTTTGCCTTATGGTGTGCCTGCTGAGTACGGTTATCCGTTGTGTGTCATGGGGAACATAGGAGTTACGAATTTGCATTTCACTAACACTGATAATCGATTCAGGGGATTCTTTGCTGTTGGTCAAGAAGCCATGAAGGTTCGTGACCCAAGCGGGGCATGGCTGACTTTTGAAAACCACAATGGAACATCTCCCGGTACACCTACTAATCTTAGAAATGTTTGGCCTTATGGTGGTGCAAGCAATAGTAAAGTTAATGATTTTCAACCCAAAGTAACAGCAGGTATTGATGGGTCATATCCGTTGACCCCATGTATTCTTGCTGAGTATGAAACCCCCGCAGGCGAGTTAGGTAAAAATTCAAATGCGTATGGTGAACTGGATGGGGTGTTTCATATATCAGGTGAAAATAATACGCCTGAAAATACGATAACGATTGGCCCTGATGACTATATCTGCTTCCCCGATATTTTCCGATTAACATTCGATGCTTTCGTAGCTTTGAGGTTAGACACATGACATATCAAACTGGAACAGCATTAAATGTTGATGACCTACTTGCAAAGATAAGTGTTTTTGCAGTAACCGCAGGTTGGACTCAAGAAAAAGTAGTGGCAGGAAGTGGTGATGGTGCAAGTTCAGAATTATACTTATCCAAAGGCAGTAGTTTCTTTAGTTTTGCGGGGCAGTTGACGGGTGGGAATAATGTTTATCATGGAATCAACCAAGCACTAGATCATCCGTTTCTTCATGTTTGGGGGGCAACTGGTTTCAATGGCGCGAATGATGTTGATGATCAACCGGGAACATCAGGAACAGCGGAAACAAATTGGCTGCTTCCAAATATGACTGCCTATCATTTCTTTACTGACCCTGCCTTGACTTATATTCATGTGGTAGTAGAAACGACTGCCAACGAGTTCAGGCATATTCATTTTGGGTTGCTTGACAAGATTGGTGCGTATACGGGCGGGGAATATGTTACGGCTTGTTGTCACGATCAAGCCGCGCAGTTCATCGATGAACCGATGAATTTTCAGCATGGTTGGCCTTGGGTACAGATTGGTAATACGGGGTTCCCCTTTCAATATTTGCATGTTGATATCGATGGGTTTTCTTGGAAGGTAGCACGGGCTTTTAATAGTGCTGAACAATGGTATCCACCTATGCAGGGTTCAGCGCAAGGTTATCCATTGGAAGATTTCTTGGAAGTCAAATCTGGTACTAGTAAGGCTGCACAACCGAATACATTTAACTCTACTGTGGTTTTATTTCAGTTGCCTTGTCATATATTCAGGAGTTCTACGTTACGCACTCCGGTTGGTAAGCCCTTCGATTTGAGGATGTGCAATATGGAGAATGTTTCTCCTAGTACATCGATTTTCTTTGGCGGGGATGAATGGGTTATATTTCCAGTAATTGAAAAGAAAGACCCTGCCACTAGAGACAATCTCCCTAGTTCTGGTTTTCTGGCATATGCGTATAAGAAGATTCCGTAATGCCTGATTTTATCGAACCATCACCGATCTTCAAAAACCCCTTTGAAGGTACGCAGCCTATGCTGCTTCAGGGGCAGGATATTCCCCCTACAACATTTGTTCCATTTTTCGATATGTTTATATTTGGGGATTTAGTAGATTTAAGACCAGTAGATATAAACTCTGAGGATATTACGGGTATCAGTTGCCCGATGTTTGTAAAGGATTTTTATGAACGGGTTCATGTTACTCCAAAGTTTATTGCATTAGGTAATCTGGTTGGTGCAGAGATACAAACATTTGATGTATGGAATGCCTTTTTTACTAGCAACTTAAATTCATCATTGACCCCCGTAGGTGATACAACAGGAGTTATTCTAACTGAACCTGCTGTACCCCCAACCACGTATGCTGCCTTAGAAACCAGAGAGTACATACTTAATATATCTACATCTGGCCCCCCTGAAATCGATATTGTATACACATGGGTTTTCGCCACAGAAGAAGTAACCTTTACACTAACGGGTAACAGGGTAATTATTTTTGCGTTCTCCCCAGATTGGAGTGATAACGTAGTTGAAAGGTATGAATGGTTGACCCAAATAATTGAATCGGATGATGGGACTGAAAGAAGAAATAGGTTGAGAACCAATCCAAGAAGAAGTTTGGAATACAGGGTTTTGATTGACTCAGATGATAAGCGTTGGCTTGAAACTTATCTTTGGGATTGGAAAGCAAGATTATTTTCTGTACCGATCTGGACTGATTGCGTTTTCACCACTGCACTTACACCAATTGGGGATTCAGTAATAGATGTGGCATTTACAGATAACACATCATTCAAGGTTGGTGGTGTAGCAATATTTTTTATTGATCAACGAACAGTTGAGGCTGTAGAAATATTAAGCATTCAACCTACTAGTTTGACGCTGATAAGGCCCACATTAAACGAGTGGCCTTCTGGCACTAGAATTTATCCTTCGTTGATAGGTAGAATGACTGAAGATCAAACCTTAACACAACCAACTGCTGACATAGATTTTGCTAGTGTCAAATTTCAATTTGTGGATAACGAAGCTATTACTGCTGTGGATTCACCAACTGCTTATGAGACCGAATTTATTTTAGAGAAAGTACCCAACAGAGCAGAAAATTTAGATTTATCATATCAGTCTAAATATGGTCTTGTAGATTTTGGGATAGCCCCTGCTTTTGTAGATGACCGTCAAGGATTCCCAGATGTAGTAACTTTGTTTAATTTTGCTGATGAAGGAAGAGCAGATATTTGGTTCTGGAAAGAATGGTTACACGCAAGGGCAGGTAAACATACTAAATTCTGGATAGTCTCTCAGTCTAAGGATTTTGTCCCATTGGAACAAATTGACAATACAGATAATGTAATACTTGTTCAGGATTATGAGTACAGGAATTTTTATGATCTAGCCCCCGGCAAGCGGGACATTGCAATATTTACTACAACAGGGTTGGTGTTTTATCGCAGAATAACATCAGCAACAGCAGGTGCGCCGGGAGAAGAAATACTTGGTATTGATTCCTCTTTGGGTGTAACAATTCCGTTAAATGAGATTAAGTTGATTTCATTTTTACATCCATCTAGGCTAGATGTTGATGGGGTAGAATTTGCTTGGACTCATACTGAAATGGCAGAAGTTTCATTTGCTACTAGGGTGATACCTTTAGGATGATATCGTTATGACTTTTGAAGCACAAGAAGAAGGGTTTGGTTATCCAATTGAGTTGTATGAATTTAAGTTGGGTGTTGCCACAGAATATTTTCTGACTTCGCATGATGCTGAAATAACATTTCAGTCAAACGTATATCTGCCACATCAGATGCAAAGGCAAGCTGTTGAACAGAACACGGAAATTGAAAGACAAGAACTGAAGATAGATATTCAAAGGGATGCTCTGGTACTAGAAAGCTTTGTTGCATTTCCACCAACTGAAATAATGACCCTAACAATTTATAGAAAACACTTGAATGATTTGGCTGATCAATTTGTGGTGGTCTGGAAGGGCAGGGTACTAACTATTGAATGGTCTGGTTCTAAAGCGGCAATTGCTTGTGAGCCTGTCTTCACCAGTTTGAAAAGACCCGGTTTGCGTAGGAAATATTCAAGCCAATGTCCACATATTCATTATGGTTCTGAGTGCAAAGTAAATAATTTAGCGTTTCAGGTGATTGGTACTATCTCTTCTTTTTCAACGAATATAATTACTGCCCCACAATGGGCAGTAACCGCACCAGAATTTTATGATGGTGGGTATGTTGTGTTTGATAATGTAAATTTCAGAACCGTTTTGGCTGATGACGGTGCAGGTACTTTAACTCTTGTAACTCCATTTGCTGATTTAGAAGTTGGAAGTCTTGTTGAAGCTTTCCCCGGCTGTAATCATGACTTAGCAGATTGTAAAGATAGGTATGACAACATAGTAAATTATGGTGGGTTTCCGTATAGCCCTGATCGTAATCCGTTTGGTGGAACAATTTTATATTAGGAGAAATGTGATGGATTTTTTAATATCGGTAGTGGCTCTTATTCTTGCGTTGATTGCAATTGTGCTTCATGTTAGACCCAATTTGATATGGAATTTGATGCCGGGGGCAAAAGTGGCTGTGAGTATTTACAGGCATAAGGAATCAGGTAATTTGATTTATTGTCGAACTGGTTCTCTTCAAGGTGACATGCATGAGTATGTTGGTGAAGGTAAGATTGATGCTGATAAAGCAGTTGAATGTTAGTGATACTAAGATCAAAAACAGGTAAATAGATATGTGGGTACAACTTGTATTATTAGTTCTTTCAGCGGTGATAACAGCAATGTTGACACCGAAACCACCTACGCCTAAAGCAGCATCATTAGGAGATTTCCAAGTGCCTTCAGCAGAGCAAGATAGAGCTATACCCGTGGTGTTTGGCACGGTTGAAATTACGGGGCCGAATGTAGTTTGGTACGGTGATCTTTTTGCTATAGCGATTAAAGGAGGGGGTAAAAAGTAGTGCAAGTTTATGTGAACATTACTCACTGTCGTACATTGGGTTATTGCGTTTTCGCGGTAAGGCGATTCTGTACACGATACCATCTGGATTTTAAAAAATTGTGTGATGGCACAATGCCTGTTGAAGAAATAGAAGCGACTGGTCAAGCTATTGCTTTGCATGTGGCTGCTGTAGCAAGGGAGGCTGCTAATGGGGGGAGGTAAAGGAGGGGGTACAGTTGGTTACAAATATTTCATTGGTATGCATATGATTGTTTGTTATGGCCCTGTGGATGAAGTCACTGAACTTCGTGTGGGTGATCGTTTAGCCTACGATGGTGGTGGGGCTGACCCTGCAATAACAGCTTCAGGACAAATATTTATCAACAAGCCTGAATTGTTTGGTGGAGAAGAAAGGGAAGGTGGTGTAGGTGGGATTTCTTTAGGTGGAAGAGAAGGATTTGAATCTGGTTTTAAAGGTATTATTGATTCTACTAATTCATCAGGATTCGTTAGTGTTGCTTTTGGTGAAGCTTCGCAACTACCAAATGCTTATCTTGAAGAGAAGATTGTAGGGGATATACCTGCTTACAGGAGCGTGTTAGGTTTTATTTTTGAACAGTTTTATGTCGGTAACAATCCATATATAAAAGATTGGTCATTTCGGGTAAAGAGGTTCCCCGGTCAATTGAATCCTGCCACTAAGCAAATTGGTGAAGATGCGAATCCTGCCAATATGTTATTTGAACTTCTGACTAATATTGATTGGGGTATGGGGTATAACCAAGCTGACCTTGATCAACCTAGTTTTGTTGCTGCTGCTATTACTTTGGATGATGAAGGGTTTGGTTTGTCAATGATTTGGACTTCTTCAGATTCGATTGAATCATTTGTAGATAGTATCTTGGAACATATTAATGGGTCTTTGTATATTGATTTGGCTACAGGATTATTTGTAATTAAATTGATTCGTGATGATTATGTTGTTGCATCTTTGCCTCTTTTTGATGAAAGCAATGTAGTGGATATGCAGAACTTTTCACGAAGAACATGGGGAGAGACAACCAATGAAGTAACGGTTGTGTATCACGATAATGTTATCAATAAAGATGTGCCGTTTACTGTTCAGGATATGGCAAATATTCAGATTCAGGGAACAACAATTAATATTACTAGGCAATACCCCGGCATTTCAACTGCTGAAAATGCCGCCTTTGTAGCGTTGCGAGATTTGAGAACTTTGTCTAGCCCATTGGCTAAAATTAAAATCAGGGTAAATAGGGATGCATGGGATACTGCCCCCGGTGATGTCTTTAAATTATCTTGGCTTGCTTTTGGTATTGTTGAAGTAGTGTTCAGGGTGGGTGCTATAAATTATGGCAACTTGAAAGACGGTCATATAGTTATTGATGCTATTGAAGATGTCTTTGGATTGCCTAGTGCTAGTTACGCAAAGCCACAGGTTAGCGGATGGGTTGAACCTAGCAGCATACCGACTGATGCAGTATTTCAATTTATAGAAGATGCTACCTACTACGATATTGTTCAGGAAATTGGTGAAGATGATGCGGCTAATGTTTTGCCTGATCAGGGATTTATTAAGGCTACCGCAGTCAGACCAACTTCAGACCATTATAATTTTCAACTGTGGATTACACCTGATCAAAACTTAACCTTATATACTAAGGAAGGTATAGGTGATTTTGCGCCAAGTGCAACCCTTGTAGCGGCTATGGTAACAGGTGCAGTAACGACTTTTACTTATGAAGGTGATGGGGGCTTTCTGAAGTTCCTGCCATTATTTGAATTTGTTCGGATTGATGATGAGTTCATGGATGTGATTGAACATGACATAGTTGCTAAAACTATGATCGTAAATCGGGGTGTGGTTGATACTGTTCCTGCGGCTCATTCGATTGGTGCTAGATTGTTTGGTAATCAGAATCTTAGAGCAAGGTCTGGTGTCCAATATGCTACTGGTGAGAGTTTGGATATCAAATTATTGACTCAAAGTGGGCAAGGTACATTAGCTCAGTCTGATGCAACAACAAATGTGTTTGTGACAAGTAATCGTAAAGACAAACCTTACCCCCCTGCTAATGTTCAGTTGGATGGACTCCCTGCTTATACCCCTATCGGAATGACTTTGGGTGATCTAGATATTACGTGGGAACATAGAGACCGCACACAACAAACCGCAGCAAGGCACTTCCCGCAAGCATTCGGTGATATTGGCCCTGAAGTTGGAACCACGTATACGCTGAGACTGTATAATGAACTTGGTGTTTTATCTAGAACTGAAGTTTTAATTGCGGGAACATCTTTTGCGTGGGTTGATGAAACAGCGGATAGTGGTTTGACTGATAGAGTGAATAACAATTTACGACTTGAATTAGAGGCTAACAATAGTGTCTCTGGTTTAGATGGTAATCAATTCCATGATTATGCTTTTAAACGCGCCGACTATGGTTATAGTTACGGTGAATTTTACGGAGGTTTTGTGTAATGCCTGCTCAAACTGGCCCGAATGAGGGTATAAAATTTGGGTTCGATCTTGGAGAGTTCTGGAAAACTGACAACGATCTGACATTGAAATTAATTGACGGTACGATGAATCTTGGTGTCATCGATAAAGACCTTGCTGCTCAACCGGGAGGGCCGACTGAAGGTGACAGATATATTATTCCGGTTGGTGCTACTGGTGCAGCATGGGCAGGACAAGATAACAATATTGGAATCTTCATTGACCCTGATGGTGGTGGTGCAGTTTGGGAATTTCATGTTCCAAAATTGGGGTGGGATGCATTCGTACAGGATGAAGGATTTAAGTATTTCTGGGATGGTGCTGCTTGGGTTCCTCAGACCGCACAGGCTGCTCTCTCAGAACCGATCAGTGAAACGGTACTCACAGGTGCAGTCATCATGGACTTATCGCTGTCACGGAACTTCAGGACTAGCGGAGCAACTGCAAACATTACCCTGTCGTTTATCAATATTCCTGCTAATGCGATTGATATTTCATGGACATTTGAACAGGATGTGGTGGGAGGTCATACGGTTACATTTCCCGGTGGAACACAATGGCCCGGTGGTACACCAATTGTTCCTTCATTGGGTTCACTTTCGAAAGACGAATTTTTTATCAGGATTGTGGACGGTGGAACAATTCAATTCAATGTAGTCGGTCAAGCTTATGCCTAGACGAATCATTGCAGGGGCAGCAGGGTTCAATCTGCTGTTTGGCCCCCCCGGTACTCCCGCGCCCCCGTTTGGTGGGAGGGGTAGCCCTTCGGCACGGGCAGCTACGATTTCGGCTTTAACATTGGGTGAGGTTGCCGAAATGTTGTTTGAGGGCGCAGCAGGCCCAAACGGGGTAGCCCTTGATGAGATACGTGGAAACACGGTAGCACAAGATGATGGTGCAGGTGTTATTGTTTTGGGGGGTGATCAGTTTAGTCACCATTCAGTCGATTCGATTCAGTTCAATAACAGTGACCAGAATTATGTTCGGGTATTTACTACGATTCCAACTCATTATGTTTTTGAATTGTGGTTCAGGGATACTCTAACTGATGGTGATGTTTCGGTTCTTGTGGGTCAAGATAATAATCCTAGTAATCATATTGGGCGTGGTAATACTGTTGGGTTTAATTGGCCTTCGAATAGAAATGATTTCAATGCAATATTACAATGGGAGTCTGAAATTGATCTGTCTGGGGATGGGCTTATCCATCAACTACTAGAATTTCGGGACACTGCGGGGGGTAATGATTTCGTTGTTTGTATTGATGGAATGCCTGTTGCTATTGGGTCAACAGGTGGGACAACCGTTTTATCCCCACTGCCTTCATTCAATGACAAAGATGATGCTACCAATTCAGATAGATATGGTGGGGAAGCGGGTTCGTTTACTACTTTCAATAATGGGTCAAATCTGTCTTTGAGAGATGCAAGGGAACTGTATGAAACGTCCTGCCTTGATGGAAGGGATATGCTTACCTCTCCACGTTGGTTTGTTTTAGATAGTTCGAATGTAGTTATCCCAGACCCAATATTAGCCAAGCAGGTTGATCTGGGAGATGTGACTGATGCTACCGGAATTCGAAGTGGGGCTATACGCAGAAGCAAACTCACAGGAGGGGGTGATAGAGTATATTTTGAGTTGGAGATTCTTGAACAGGGTGATGATGCTACTGCAACCTTGCTTGGTCTTCGGAGATTTGCAGAGGGTGGCCCTGTCGGTGGTGATTCTGATAATACTGATGAAGCAATATATCTGAAGGCAGGTTTGCTTTTTGATGGGGCTAATGTGGTATTGCCTACGGGAACGGGTGATGGTGATCAAGATGCCACTGTTTTAGATGACCCGATCACAGGACAGATATATCGATTCGCTATGGAGTGGGTTGCAGCAAGCCCAACACAATTCTTTATTGGTGATGACCTTAGATGGAAAGGTAGAACAGGTATCACTAATCCTGCTGTGGGATTAGAAAGTGGAGCCATACTAGATGGTGCTTTATCGGCTTCGACTTTTCTTGATGCTGATCATGCTGCCCGTCATGCAAGGTTGAATAATGCCTTTCCGAATCATTGGCAACCAAGTGTCAGTGTCGGAGGTGGATGGTGGAAGATAGACTTTGGCTCACTAAGAGATATTGCTGCAATCAGCACTCAAGGGGCAACATCTGGGTCTGCTAGGATAAACCAATATAGGCTTGAGTATAACGATGATGATAGCGATATTTGGATTCCGTATAACGGCGTTGAATTCCCCGGTGGTGAAGTCTTGAACGGTAATGTAGGTGATGCTACAACGGTAGTCACCAATCAACTGATTCCGTTCACCTGTCAGTTTCTTAGAGTTAGACCTTCAGCATGGATAACTGTTCAAGCATTACGGGCCGAATTCTTCTTTGATGAACAGGCGAATCCTTCGCAAGATCGTGCGGGGCTTGGCTTCCTTGTTACCAATTTTAATTGGGGAGCGTGGCTTAGAACAAATGGCACTAGCGGAAACGGTAAGGTCAGGCTTCGGACTAAATTCTATGAAATGATTCATCCAATACCTACGAATTATGATTCATGGGAGCCACAGACTTATACTGTTGAAGTTCTCCCGCAAGGTGTGAACAGAAGACAATCCGTATTTGATTTCTACCCTGCGTTAGAAGTGGGTCGATACGTGTTTGAAGGTGGGGGGAGTACCTACCTTGATGATACGAATGATAAGAAATTAAATAAAGCAATAGTCAGAAATTTAACTGATGGTGCGGGTACTGACCCTACCTTTAGTGGACTTCAGTTATCGCATGTTTCAATTGATTCAATCCGTTGGCCCAGAACTATAAATGCTGATGCCGTTCAGCCTAGTCAAGATGATGATGTTCATGCATTTGAATTGTGGTTCAGACAACCAGATTTTTCCCAAACTCAGTGCTGTCTTATCCGCGCAAGTAATAATAATAGGCATGGTATCGGAAGGGGGAATGGAGGAAGTAATTTCCCTGCTATGGTTAATAATTTTAATGCTCTAACTGATTGGGAATCTGAGATTGATTTCTATGGAGATAATAAAACTCATCAACTGGTAATAGCTCATAGTAGTGATACTGATTACGTGGTCTATGTCGATGGTATGCCTGTAGCAAGTGGAACAAATACGGGGTGGTTAGATAATGCCCGTGCTTACATGTTTAATGGTGAGCAATCCAATGGTGTTGATGAACTTAGTAGATCAGGTGGTGATTACGGTTCACTGACTGAGTACAAGGGTGGGGTAAGGTTTACTCAAAATATGGTTAGGAAGCTATTTGAAGCCAGTGCATTAAACGGTCATCAAATGTTGACTAATCCTCAGTGGTTTATTCTGGATTCTGATCATACGACTCTCGTAGGTGGAGACCCAACCATTGCCAAGATGGATGATGTTGTTTTTGGTCAAGCAGGTATAAATTCTGCTGCGATTCCAAGAAACGGTAAAGTGTATTTCGAACTGCTGTTTGTATTGCAGGGAGATAATCAGTTTGGTTGTTTGCCGGGAATCCGATTGTTGACAGCAGATGCCGATGTGTTTGGAATACTTCCGCTTCGTACTGATGGATATCATCTTGAACAATCTCAGATTTTTGATGGTCACGGTATTAGATTTCCTGATCAATTCGTTACTAATAATGGGAATATATTTCCCCCCAGAACAGGCGAGTATTATCAATTTGCTATAGATTGGGATACAGGTGATTGGTGGGTTGGTCATGAGAATTTGTGGATTGGTGGTGGGATTGTGTCCAATGCAGCGAATCCAAGTACGGGCGCATTTCCGTTGGGTGTGAATTCTCCTACCGGGGTTGCCCCACTGGATTTAGAAAAGGACTACTGTGTGAACATACGGAAGTTAGCCAGTTTTGGAAATAGTGAAACTCAACTTGTCACTGCTTCAGCAGATTTTTTTAATGCAATTCCTACAGGGTTTACTGCGTGGGATGATGCCCTTTAAGGTGATAATATGGATCAAGCAACAATAGATTTTTGTGAGAACGGTGATTTGTGTCAGTGCTGCGGGAAGTATATGCCTGAACCAGAAAGGGAAACGGGTCACGGTTTGGGTTCCCCTGTATCATGCCAACAGTGCATTGATGACAGTTTACCGATTGTGGACAGAACCCCAGATTAGAAAACGAGACTGAGATGAGACTTTTAAATTTCATGAGGAATGATAATGAAAATTTTAATCTTAGCACTTATGCTAATGTTTTCTTTGGGTGCGTATGCCAATGATGACCATCACCACCACCAAGGCGAAGATGGTAAGGATGGAAAGGATGGGATTGATGGGGTTGATGGTCTTGATGGGACTAATGGTATCGCTGGCGTTAATGGTATCAATGGTCTTGATGGTGCTAATGGAATCCACAAGTCAAATCTTAATACAGGTGTAGCTTCCGTAATCGCTGTTTCCCAAATTGATTTCAGTTCATCTACGAATCAATGGCAAATTGGTGTAGGATTTGGAACATATGACGGTGAACAAGCTGTAGCATTTGGTGCAGGTAAACTTGTAACAAAATACGATATGCTTTTCAAAGTTAGTGGGACTGCTGCCAATAGTGAACTTGGTTTGGGTGTTGGTCTGATGTGGAAGCTTAAGTGATGGACAAAGAAGATCACATTGAAATTCCAGACCCTACACCTTTTGAAAGAATAATTTCATGGGTCAAAATTGCTTTTGCCACAAAGAAATTTGCTATGGTTTTGTGGGCAATGTTCTTTGGTGTTTCTGGTACGGCTATTGTGGGACAGGTAACAGACACGCAACCATTCAAGGAAGCTGCTATTGAGTTGGGATTGATTGAACCCCCACAGATAGCACAGGGAGCCACAGAAGATGCTGTGTTTGATGAACTGCTTAATATTCAGGCAGATATTAAGGTGGGAATGCAGACGATTACTGACAATCAGAAGTTAATACGTGAGCATACCCATGAAGCCCTGTATGCCCCCGTAAGCCACGATCTGCCAGAGCATACCCATCCGCTTCAAGATTTAGCCCATGAACACACAGGGTATGCCCTGACTAGCCACACACACGTATCTGAAGTAGGGGAACACACGCACTTGCCCCCTGTGTTTAAAATGTCGGATGAAGTGAAAGATGAAATTGCTAAAGAAGTAAGATTGTCCTTTATTCAGGAGATGTCGGGGCATGTTGATATTCTTCATTGATTTGATCTTAGTATCAATCTGCTATAGCGCAAAGCGTTAGGAGGTTTTACACTTGTCCCTGCTCTTTTGGTGGTATGAGATGAGAACTTTAGTTTTAGAAATCAAGGATATAGCTTTGGCTGCTTACATGAAAATGAGTGGATGCGAATTTGTAGCCTATGATGGTTCAAAATTTAAGTTTAAAAATCCAAGTGAAAAATCTATTGATGATTGGTCTCTTCAATATACTAATTCTTGCTGCTGCTCTCATGACAACCAACTTCTACAGTTAAGAAACATGGTGCGTAGGTACAACAACTCTTAAGGGTATTGATTATGACAGCAGCAACATTTGATTTCAAAATTGAACAGGGAGCTAAGCTTAGCAAACGATTCCAATATAATGATGAAGATGGTGTTGCTGTTCCCCTGACTGGTTTTTCTGGTCGGATGCAAATCAGAGAAACCACAGCAGACAATACTATTCTTCTTGAACTTACTACAGCCAATAGCAGAATTATTTTTGAAGCGGGTGCTGTGATTGGTCAGATTGATTGGTTAGTTGGGGCTACCGATACAGAATCGGGAACCCTTGATTGGTTGTCCGGTGTTTACGATTTTGAGATTGTGGAGGATGCAGACCCAGATAATGTGATCAGATTATTGGAGGGGAAAGTAACGGTTGATCTGGAAGTAACACGGTAATGTCTAGCCTTTGTATTATTCAAGAAGACCTGACTGAAATTATTCAGGTTGAAGAAGTCACCACAATTGTCAAGAGTGATGATGTACATCAAGTAGTTGTTGCAATAGGGCCGACTGTTATTGTCAGGGAAGAACCAACCGTTCAGGTGGTTGATGATAGAACCCCGATACCAATTATTGCAGAATGCAAAGTTGGCCCTGCGGGACAGAATGGTTTAGATGGATTTGGAATTGTTCAGGTAGATACTGGCCCTGTTGCAAATGGAGCTACACAGGTGGCAGATTCGGTTGCCATAGCTACATACCGTTCTGCAAAATGGTTGGTGACAATCAAGGATTCAACAGCAGGGGAGTACAGATTTTATGAAGTAATAGCAGTGCATAACGGGACAACCCCTTTATATTCTGTCTACGGAAAAGTTGGTGACACGATTTCTGTCTTTACGGATGTAACAATAGTTTCAGGATTTTTAAGATTAGAAATAACGAACAACAGTACCAATTCAATAGACATCAGTGTGATGCGAATTGTTACAACGGTGTGACGAGATGAGACCTTTAAATACTTTGGAGCATTACGATGTCTAAACAATTTTTCGATATTGAAAAAGGGCTACAGATTGATGCTGGCCCTGTCATCCTTGTTGGTTCTGGTGCTCCCGGTGCTACAACTGACACGGATGACGCAAGTGTAGGTTCCCATTACCGTGATACGGCAACGGGTAATGTTTTCACTAAAGATACAGCAGGTACGGGATTTGACAAATGGGAGCAACTTGCTACCCAAGAATTTGTTACTTCTTCGGGTCTGGGTGTTGACTGGAAAGATTCTGTACGGTTAGCAACTGCTGCTGCCCTTCCTGCCTATACCCAAGCAGGTGCGGGAGTAGGTGCAACCCTGAGTGCTGATGCGGTTGGTATTCTAACCGTTGATGGAATTGCAACCGTTCTTGGTGATCGTATTTTAGTCAAGGATGAAGCGGGTGCGCCCGGTGATGCTGATCATGGTTTGTATGAAGTAACCGTGGAAGGTACTGCGGGTGTCGAATTCGAATTGACTCGTACCACTGATGCGGATGAAGACGCTGAAGTTACTGCTTCGTTGGCAGTCGGTGTTGAAGAAGGTACGGTTAATGAAGATACCTATTGGGCGATTACTACCAATGACCCGATTGTAGTTGACACAACTCAGATTGCATTTGCCCAAATTGCTTCTGCTGCTACTGAAGCTGAACTTGGTTTCATTCGTACCTTCATTGGTAAGTCTGCTGCGGGTTCTGAAACCCCAACCTACTCTTCCAATAATTTCGTCACGGATGCAACCAGTTTAGAAACTGCGATTGGTGCTCTTGATGCTCAGTTAGGTACTACTCAAAATGATCTTGATCAGGCTGAACTGGATATTCTGTTAGGTCGAACTGCATCCAGCTTAACCAATGTCACAACCGTTCAGGTTCTTGATTCGGTTCTAGTGGATGATGTATCAACCTGTAAATGGACAGTTCATTGTGAAGGTAATCTTCTGGCTGATGCTGATGAGAAACGTGTAGTTGAAATTCTGGGAACCCATGATGGACATATCAATGGTGCGGGTGCGGATGCAACTGATACGGATTTCACAGTTTATGCCAAGTTGAAGATGGGAGTCATCACAGGTTTGGTGTTCACAGTGGATATTTCCGGTGCAGGTGTCGCTCAGGTAATGCGGCTAACCATTACTTCCACAACTGCGGTTGATGTCCGTGCGGTACGTGAAGTTATATTGACAGCGTAATAGCTCATGGCACTTGACAAAGCATTTGAAATTGATGAGATTCTCTTAGGGGAACTTGTCGGTATTATCCCCGGCTCCGTAGACCCTTCTGCGGGTTCGGGGGTTGCTGCCCCTGTTGGGACTTTATTTATTCGATCTAACGGGGAGTTGTACCAAAAGTTCGGTGCTTTGGATGCTGAGTGGAATGTAAAGACAAGTGCCACACTTTCTACTGAGGATATTCAATCGGGTGTTGATGAGATTCTTGATGGTGAAGCATTTACGATTGCCGCCCGTAGACAGTCAATTGTACATGGATTAATAAGTATTGCGGGTACTGGCTGTTTAATTATTGAAGGGACTTTGATACTTCTTGGAGATGCTATCTGATGGGTAAGATAAGACTAGATGAACAGGCAACTCCCGCAACCCCACCTACAGGGTTTGCTGAAATCTTTGTTGATTCCGTTGATAAACATCTGAAGCAGATTGATGATGCGGGTGCAGTAATCGATTTGACTCTTGGGGGTGGAAGTGGGGGTGGTTTTCATGGATTTGGTTTGTGGCGATATCGAACTGAGATAACCAGTACACCAACAGCAGGACGATTAAATTTTGATGACACTACGGTAGATGATGCCACAGAACTTTATGTCAATGTTTTGAATGATGGTGGCACGGATTTGAGTGCCTTCCTATCTCTTCTCGTTGTAGGGGATTTGATTTATATTCAAGCTCAGGATGATGCTACTCAATTCATAGCGGCTGAGATTGGTGGTACTCCTAGTCTTGCAAGTGGTGTGTTTACCTTCCCGCTTAGCTCTGTTGAATCTCAGGGTGCAGCAATGACTAATAATGAAGTTGTTGCTTTCTTGGCAAGTCATTCGGGTGGGGGGGCTAGTCATGACCCTGTTACTTTGGCAGGTACGCCCAATTACATCACTCTCGCAGGACAAGTAATTACCCGCGCATTGATTAATCTGGTTACTCATGTAACTGGAATATTGCCTATTGCAAATGTGGTACAAACGCTTCAACTGCTTCCACTGCTATCAGTAATCTTGGTGGGCAAGCTGTATCTGAGAAAGGCAGTGCTAACGGTTATGCGGGATTGGATGGTGGGGGTAAGGTTCCCGTTGCTCAAATTCCTGCTACTGCTTTACCTGAAGTTCATGTTGTTGCTGATGCTGCTGCAAGGATTGCCCTGACTGTACAGGAAGGTGATGAAGCAATTCAGACTGATGACGGTAGCCACTGGATTTGGGACGGTGCAGCATGGTTTGAACGTCCGACAGGTACAAATTTTCCTTTGGAAGTGCAAGATGAAGCTGTATCTCTGACTCTTGCTGCCAAAAAAATCAATTTCGCAGGGACGGGAGTAACCGCAACGGAACCTGTTGCCGATGAAATTCTGGTAACGATTCCCGGTGGGGGTGGTGGTTCCCCCGCAGAATACGCTAACTATTATGCTAATGCTCAAACGCTAATTACAGGGGTTGCGGTAACAGTAGGACTAAATATAAATCGCCAAGAAACCGCAGCGTTTACTCGATCTGGTGATGAAGTTACGATTAATACGGATGGTGATTATGCGGTTCAGTATGATGTGACCTTAGATGAAGATTCTGCGCCCCCCGCTACAATTGAAGCGTGGTTAGAATTAAATTCTGTCGAGATAGCAGGAACACGGGGTAGAATTTATCATGATGACCCAAATGAAGAAGGGTCAACTCATGCGCTAATCATTGCTAGTTTGGTTAATACCGATGTCATTCGGATTCGTGCTCAGCGGGTAAATGAAACGGAGGATTGTAATACTCATGCCAACGGTGTGAGACTGTCATTCTTTTCTATCGGTGGCAATGGTGCTACTGGCGCACAAGGTATTCAGGGTGTACCCGGTTCAGGTACTACACTCAATGTTCAGGATGAAGGTACGCCGATTCCTAATACCCCACACGATGCGCTTAATTTCGTAGGTGCAGCAGTTGTCGCCAGTGATGCAGGGGGTGGTGTTGCTGATATTACGATTCAAGGTGGTGTTCCGACATCTAAAGCATCTGCTACTGCTACCACCACAACTACCAGTTCATCCGATGTGGTAGTTGCAGGTTTGGTATTGACTCCCGGCCCCGGTGATTATGTTGTGATGTTTAATTCATCATGGGAAAACTCTGATGCAGAAGATATGTTTGTTTCTGTTTATGTGAATGGAATTCAAGTGGCAGACAGTGAAAGAAAGAATGAGATGGAAAGTTCGACTCCTGACACTGAATTAACGTGTGCGACTCAGGCTTATGTAACAGGAGTTTTGGCGGCACAAGATATTGATATTCGGTGGCGTACTACTGGTGGAACCTTAACTATGTTACAACGCTCAATGATTTTACTGAAGGTGGCATAATGACATTTTGGGAAAAACTTAATGCACTAGTTCCTCTCCCTGATTGCGATACTGCGGAAGGTGCGATTACTGAATGGCGAGATGGTAGAGCACAGCCTACGCAAGTGGCAATTGATGCTGTTACTCAACCCGCAATAGACACGCAGAACACAGAAGATTTCAGGACTAAAGCAAAAAACGCAGCAGACCAAACGCGAGACCATGCGGGGATGTCGGCTAGAGCAATCATCGAGACATTGAATAAGCGTGATAATTATTTAGTGAACCGAATCATGGAATTACAAACTGCAATGGATGATATGAAAGCCAGTACAGGGGGGATAGCCAATTTAAGGGCTGTGATACCTGCTACTTTCATGCCGACTGACACCAGACCCCGTGCCGATGCCGTTCAAGCTTACAAGGATGAAATTGATTCTGGTGATGCAGATTCTTAATGGATATTACTTTTCAAAGTTTATTTAATGGTGCGATTGCCTTAATTAGTTTTGGGTTAGGATTTATTGTGAATAGATTATTTAGCAGTCTTGACGCTTTGCGCGAACAGGATGCAGTGTTGACCAAAGAAATTACGGGCATTCGAATTGCCTTGCCTACAAACTATGTAACCAAAGAACAGCTAGATACTATGGCAGGTGCATTGTTTAAAAAGCTTGATGTTATTTCTAACAAGCTAGATTTGAAAGCGGATAAACCTTAACGAGATGAGATGAGAAATGAAAGACACTAATTTGATTGTAAAAAAATGCCCAAATTTTAGATGGTATGAAGTTTGGAAATCATCGACTGCTGATAGAATTGGAATTGATAATGTAACTGATGACCCCGTTATTATTAAAAATGTTCAAGCTCTGGTGACTAATTTACTTCAACCCCTGCGTGATGAAGTTGGCCCGATGATGCCCCAATCTTGGTTCAGATGTGAAGCACTGGAAAAAGTTTTAACTCAAAAATCTTTTGCTGCTTGGTGTGCAAAAAAGGGGTATCAAATTAAAGCTGAAACGTGGGATGAATACTTTAAAAGAAAATCACATCCCAAAGGTTCGGCTATCGATATTGAAGTTTCCAGTATGTCAAATAATGAATTGTTCAATCTGATTAAAAAAGAGTTTGAATTTGATCAGCTAATCAGGGAGTTTCCCAAAAAGGGTGTTCCTGATTCTGGGTGGGTTCATGCTTCGTGGGCTTCCAAATCTGGTAATCGTGGACAAGCTTTTACAATACCGTAGGAGGTATTTATTATGTCAAGAAAATCTGTAGAAATCCCTGATGGTCTTGGTGGGAATTTAGAAAACATAGTGTTCCCTGATGGGCCGTGTGCAATATGTTTTGATATTGCTGCGGGTGCAGCTAACTTGGAAGTTATGTGTGATGACCCTGAACTAACCCGGCAAGGACAAGGGGATGGTGCGAAATGGGCTGTGGTTGCTGCTGCTGTAATAACAACCCCGCAGTTTTTTTCTCCCGGTGCGAAAGTCACTGGTGTTCGGTTATTGCCTATCGGTGGGGCAGGTTCACTTCAAGTTTCTTGGTCAACACAACCGTAGGAAAAGTAAGATGGAAATGTTAAAAATCATTTGGAACTTTCTGTTGGAATCGGGTGATCAAATGATACCGAAAAAACGCTATGCACTTGCGTTGGGTTTACTGGTTGGATTCGTTGCGGCGTGGTGGGTGTTTGGATAAGTGGTTAAAAGTTGCGGAAGTAATGGATGCGTTCAGGCTCATCCCAAGATTACTTTTGCTTGCAACTTATTCTTTTACCCTGTGGTACACAATTGACTTCACTGAATTTTATTTCAAGCTGATTGAGATGCCCGAAATTTCAGATTGGAAATTAGCTGCTTATACTGCCTTTGGTGGTTTGACAATTCCTGCTATTGCGGGACTCGCAAAAGGAATGACAACTTCTTATTTGGAATCGGGTAGGGTCTGGAAAAAAGAGGCTGAGTGATGGGATTGAAACTTGGATTAATTGGAATGGCTGCTTTGGGAGTTTTGTGCGGGTGGCTGTATATTCAGGTTCAGGCAAAACAATTAATCATTGCTGCTAAGGATTCTCAGATTCAAGTTTTGACTACAGAACTGGAAGTAGTAGAAGGGAATCTTGCCACTGCTGAAATCTCAAATAAATTTCAGGCTGATCAGGTTGCAAAATTCCAGCAACAGATAATTAAGATCGGGGCTGAACGGGAAGAATCCAAAAGGCAGGTAGATTATGTAAGAGACCTTTTCATGGGTGACAGGTTCAGGCAGTTGCTTGAAAAGAATCCTACTCTGATTGAAGTTCGAATGATTAAAGCTACCGCAAAAGTTTTAAAGGAGTTAGAAGATGCGACTAAGTAGGGTCTATTTAGGGTCTATTTGCATTTTGATCTTAGTATCACTTTCTGGGTGCGGAGTATTCACCAAGGAAAAGATTGTGGTAAAAAATGTTCCTGTCTATGTTCCTGTGGTTTGCCCTGATGCCCAAAAAGTTACATCCATTAGTCCGAGACCAATCAAGCCGAAAGCGATTCAAGATATGGCAGGAATTTGGTGGGTGGCACTGACCCCAAATGATTATGAAAATTTGGCAATCAACACAAAGGAAACTATCAGGTATATAATTGATCAACGTGGGGTTGTTGCTTATTATCGGGAATGCATAATTACTTTTAATAATCAAATAGATAAGTTGAAAAATGATGCTGACAAAATGCGGGAAGCAATTGATGAAGACAGTGGGTAAAACATTACCGCAGCAACCAAAGAAGTTTTTTCGGAAACCAGTAAAGAGGAATAAATAATGGTCAAGTTAAAAGATGACCAAGGACACTTCACATTTCTATCAAAGGTGATTGGTATGATTGCTGCAACTGTAACTGCAATTGTTGTTTTGGGTGGGACAGCATTTCAGATTGATGAACGTCATGCCCACACGATTGAAGTAGATGCCGAATTCGATACGATGTCGATGGATGTCGCAGGACAATTCAAGGCTATTGATGATTCTCGCCAGATGGATAATCTGAACAATGCTTTGATTCAAACTCAAATTAGATTGGATATTCTGGAAGACAGATTATTTCGGGAACAGCAGAAGACTAATCCTAGTCAAGAGTATATCCAAAAGTTGAAGTCTGATATTCGAAAACTGAATACACAGTACGATCAAATCAACGAACAACTGCTTGCTAAGTAGTTGCAAATAAAACCAGACCTACTATACTTAAAGTTGGGTGATTTGCTGATTGCCTATATTCGTGTTTGATGATTGTTTTGTGTGGTGTATTGGGAACCCCCTTCAGAAATGTTGGGGGTTTTTCATTTGACAATGATAAAATCAATGACATAATGATCATGCCGCCTATGCCTCTCAGAACTATCCCCCTGAGAATGGGTGCAAGCCCTGTCTTGAACTGCCCTTCTTGATGGGGCTTTTTTATGCCTTGTGGAATTAATGGAATTTAAAATTCCACTACCTATCCAACCATGCCCACGGGTCTACTTCATAAAGTTCTTCACCCGAAAGTTTTTCAGATTTTGCAAGGGTAGCTTTGGTCTCATCATCTTCAATCATCTGATCAATAAAACCCATTGCATCTTTTTTGGATTCAGCATCCCAAGGGTAATGATTCTCCCCTTCAACTTTGATCATCCAACCAGTAGCATCAACAGCAAGTTCATATCCCCTGTAGGAATATTCACCTGTTGTAATTCTCTTTGCCCGATGTTTCATATGTAGTCACCAACTTTTGAGCTAGGTGAGTTCCAAAGAGTAATGTAATGGGTGGGCTTGTCAGAATGTTCTTTCCGCTTAGCCTTCCAAAGTTTACGGCAAGCTTTTGCGGAACCCTTGAAAATACATTTGCCGTTTTCGGTAACAGCGTATTGAGTTGATTTAGGAATCATATTATTTAGACCCCTTAACGATGTAGCCGCGATAGAAGTAAGAATTGATGGTGTCAGTGTTGTTGACTATCACCAGTTCCTTACCAGAGAAAGCGTGAACTACTGTTACTGTTTTTTCGTTGCTGTTGTCTGTGTTTAATTCGTTCATGTTGTTTGTCTCTTTGTTTGTTTTCATACTATAAGTATAGCACACTAGTTATATTTGTCAATGTATATTAGGCAATTAAATCATTAAAATTCCTTGACAAATAAAAGGAACATGCTATAATATAGGTATGAAATCAAACAACGAGATACACGAAATGAATACCATCATAAACAAGAAAGGCAATGTAGGTTACACAGCAGAATATTGGAACTGTTCGGAAGGGCATTTTGACCCGAAGCGTAGAGATGGTGAGTACACTACCATTCAACTTATTATCCGTTTCACTGAAGTTAAATCATGTGGCAAAAAGCAAATGACTTTATCTGCCCCTGATGGTTCTTGGTCTGATATGCGTGGAAAATTCTACAATCCTGAGAAGCCGATTTATGTAACTTATGAAGACGCTGTTGAAGCTGCTAAAGAAATGTATGCTGAAATGATTCCTG
>Ga0114923_10000060_pt1 | contig 90194 bp, 80 predicted proteins | sample SumtaG_FD_89578 | JGI IMG/M metagenome (GOLD analysis project Ga0114923, IMG submission 89578) | Deep subsurface microbial communities from Indian Ocean to uncover new lineages of life (NeLLi) - Sumatra_00157 metaG | ecosystem: Environmental > Aquatic > Marine > Oceanic > Sediment | place: near... | reverse complement strand
TACGGCGGTGGCGGCGGCGGATATGGCGGAAGAGATCGCGGCGGCGGTGGCGGCGACAGACGTCGTAGATACTAGTTCATAGAATTAAACTTCACAAGTTACTGTGTCGGGTATCCTTCTTGGACTGCCCGTCACAATTTTTCTTTTTCACATTCAATTTTTATAGTCAATATACAAGATAATCAAACTAGGGAATATTCGAGTGGTTGTTAGAATTGGATGAGATAGATAAGGCTCTCTGGAAGGAACTCTACAGTAATTGTAGGGTGTCATACCAGTACCTGGCAAACAAAATAGATGTTTCAGCCACTGCAATTCGAAAGCGAATCGAGCGTCTGATTGAACAGGGTGTGATTGTTGAATGGTCAATATCCCTTATGCCCGCAATGATTGATAGTGAATATTCCTTTGTTGAGGTAGATACCAAAGAAGATCATGATTCAGAGTATCTGTTCAAGCAGTTCTTTGACAAACCAGAGATTTTCGTCATTCTTCCTCTGACTGATGGGAACTATGCTCTTCATGCTGTCTACAGCGGTTCTGAAGGATTGTTTGAACTAAGTTCATTCCTTCGACAATTAGATGGAGTCGAAGAAGCCAGAATTCATCCAACTATCTCAGACTCTGGGACCAAGATAGAACTCGGTAGTCTTCAGAAGCGTGTGTTGAGGTCTCTCGTGAAAGATCCTCGTATGTCTATTGCACAAATCGCAAGCGAATCTGGACTGACAGCTAGGCGTGTCCGAAAAATTGTTGACCAACTGATGGAGAGTAACGCTTTCATTTTTGATTTTACATGGAATCCCAACGCAGGTGAAAGTATGGCATTCCTTGCCAAGATTGAATATGACGCCCGAAAGACATCTTTCGAAGAAATTGAGAAACGTATACGCAAAAGCTACAATCTCGAGTTCTTCTATTCGCATATATCCGCTGTTGAACCAGTAATGTTTTGTGTCTTCATGGTCGAACATCTTTTTGACATGGAGAAGATAGTCAAAGAGTTGAGGAAGATTCCGGGTGTAAATTCTCTTAGTCCTTTGATCTATTATACTGCAACTGTTGTCGATCCACCGACCGTGACACATCTTGAGGAGCTTTTATTTGAGAGTTGATTCTTTGAGTTTATACAATAGGAGAGTGACTTGAATGGGCTGTACATTTCTAACACCTGAGCATCATAAGAAACGAATTGAACGAATTGAAGAACAGTTGAATCAGGATGATATCGAAACCTTTCTTGTCTTAAATTCAAAGAATATATTCTATCTCACAGGGCTGTCATTCATCCCAACGGAACGACCAATCATACTCATTCTTCACCGAGGTGAAGTGAACTTCTTTGTACCATCATTGGAAGTTGATCACATTGAGGATCAGGTTCCATTTGTCTCACAGATCTTCTCTTATTTTGAATATCCTGACAAGAAGCATCCAATGTATCACTTGGCTGATAATCTCATGAATGATCTTAAGATTCAACCAAACAAGGTTGCTTCGGAGGGTGGAGGATGCTCTGGATATTGGGGGTACAAGGGTCCTAGCTTCGAGGATGTCACTGGCCTGAAGTTCACGTTGCTATCAGACATGATCATGGATATGCGTGTAATCAAGGAACCAGAAGAAATAGAGATGATGAGAGAGTCATCCAAATGGGCTGATAGAGCTCACAAGTATCTCCAAGAGTATACGGAAGTTGGCGCAAACGAAATTGATGTGACAATTCGAGCAAGCACACAAGGGTCTCAAGACATGGTCCAAGAATTAGGTGATGCTTATCGACCCACTGGATTCTCGATGTTCCCTGCTATTGCTCTCTATCGAGGTCAAATAGGTCCAAACTCATACTTCCCGCATGCTCTCTCAAGAGGACTTGTTTTCAACAAAGGAGATACGCTGGTAACGGGTGCGTCTTCAGATGTCTATGGCATTCATTCAGAATTGGAGCGAACTATGTTCATGGGTGAACCATCTGCCAGGCAAACAGAATTGTACAATGCAATGATGGCCGCACAGGATGCTGCTCTAGAAGCTGCGGGTCCCGGTGTCAAATGTGCGGATGTTGACAAAGCTGCAAGAGATGCATTCAAAGCTAAGGATGTCTTTCATCTCGTTCGACATCATACTGGCCATGCCCTGGGAATGGAAGGTCATGAGCGACCGTTCCTCGATATTGGGTCTGAAGATGTGCTTCAGCCTGGAATGATCTTTTCCTGTGAACCCGGAATCTATGAACAGGGATTGGGTGGATTTCGTCACAGTGACACCTTTGTAGTAACTGATGATGGAATAGAGGTGACTACCAAATATCCTCGTGAACTTTCGGAACTCATAATCGAATGAAGTCTAACTACTAGATTTCTTCTTCCGTGATTTCTTCGGTTTCCCCATCGATCTCATCGTGAGGATTGAATTCATAGCATCAGACATCTTAGGTGTTGGGTTGACGGTGGGTTTTGTAACAATCTCAGTTTTCAAGCTCATTCCTATTCGGTTCATTACGACTTCGATCTTACGAAGTCCATCTAGGTCAGTCCTCAAACCAAAGTCCAAAGCAGTTAGCACTTGAACTCCGTAGGCTGACTTCCAGAGATCATCAAGATGCACCGAGTTCTTTGGATCTGTAGTAATTCCTACCTCATTCATGTACACATCAAAGACTGCTAACTTCTTACCGACAATTGGAACAACCATATTCTCTATCTCTTTCTTTCGAAGTTCAACGATTCTCGGGATGAGTACTGCTGCCGGAGTTTCAAGCATCTTCCCAATGTCTAGAAGCACAGTTGTTCCGCCTGAATCAAATTGCTCCAATAGAGTTTCTACAAGTGTATGTCTTAGAAAACTCTGGATATCAATCAGGTCTGATCCTTCTGGGATATTTTCCAAAGCTGTCAAAATATCATAGTCACATCCATAGAGCTCTTCCAGATCCATTCCTTCAAGGATGTCCCAACCAACTTCTAACCAGATTTCATCACTGACACTATTTCGTACTTCTTTGGTAAAAGTAAGGAATTCAGTGAATCCATACCGTTCGATGACACCAGCTGATTTGATCTTTGAAATTCGGTCGAATATTTCTTTGATACTAGCTTCGGTCAAATCTGTGCATCCACTCGCGAATTCAGGAGGTTTGTCTGTGCAATCCCCCGTTTATTGTTATCCCTTAGTGAATTATTATTGTAGGAATCGACAGTAAAATAAGTAGGATACTCTCTGTTCTCTTAACTTGAGGTCACTCCATGGAAGACGGACATGATTCAGAAAAATTGGAAAAAACCAAGAAAGCTGCTCGGGCAAAACCTGGGTTCCTTGGTCTCAGTTCCAATCTCTGGAGATTAGCAGCTGTTCTTGCTATTGCCCAATTTTCTACTGCACTATGGAGATGGGAGTTCAGCGTCTTCCTTGAGGGCTTCTTAGATCCCTGGCAGATGGGTGTGATATTCTCAACTGCAACTTTTACTGGTCTCATTGCTAGTGTCTTTTCTGGGTATATTGCAGATTTCATTGGTCGACGGTGGACAATCGCTCTCGGTTTCATTCCAGTATCAATTGGTCTGCTAACACTATCCTATTTTCCCATTTGGCCATTTATCCCAATTCAATACGGACTTGTTTGGTTCGGAATGAGTACATCCAGATTGATGGCTCGAGCAATTCCTGCAGATGAGATTGCTTCAGATGAAGGATCCAATCCTGCAAGACGCCTTATGATGGTCATGATGCCATTATGGTTTGTCGATGGGCTTGGTCCTTTAACAGGTTCCTTACTCTTTGGTTTGGGTTACCAATCAGGTGACCTTCATCTAATCGGTGCAGTAATGGCCATAGTTACATTCTTGGTGGCTATTGGACTCGTAAGAGAATCTTTGGGAACCGAAATCATTGAGAAAGCTCGTGCTGGTCCAAAGATAGCGGTACGCAATTTAGGAAGGTCATACTGGTTATTTGCTCTCGCAATGATTGGTTTTACATTTTCATGGATGATGTCAATTCCACTTGTCGGAAATATTAGCGTTGGCCCTTGGGGTGTAGATAAGATAACTTACGGATTGACTTGGAGTCTATTTTCAGTTACTGCTGCAATCATTATGTATCCCGCAAGCATGGTAACTGACAGAAATCTGAAGGCCGCGATGGTTGCTGGCACGGTTGGAAATGGGCTGGTATTCTTATGGTTTAGTTTGGGAAGCGGCGCAGTGATGATGTATCTGTTGAACTTCATATGGGCTATTCCATTCGTGTTTTACATCGGAGCTGAAAGAAGTATAATTGTGCTAATTGTATCTGAGGAAACCAAAGGACGAGCATTAGGGACCTATGATCTGATGGTGGGGATTGTTGGGATGACTGCACAATTAGTTGGAGCTTTGATTTGGGAATTATCTGGTAGTCTTCGGTTCGTTTACGGTATTGCTGGAACTATTGCTCTAGCAAGTTCCATTTTACTCATGATTATTCTGTGGTACATTAAGATACCAAAGAATCGAGCTGATTCCACGTCATTGTGATTTGTGTATTTGCGGTCAGATATTCTGGTCAATGTTTTCCATTTTTTGGATTGGTGACTAGCTACAATTCTTTATCAATAACCATGTACTTGAAAGTAAGCGAGGCGTTGACAATGTCAGATGCAACTCAAGATACTCAGTGGATTCAGAAGTTTATGGACGTAGTTCATGATGGGATGATTGTCCTTCAGGACGAAGACATCGTTATGGCTAACGAGGTTTTTTCTGATATGTTGGGCTACCCCAATGATGATGTGATTGATATTGCATTTGAGGATGTTGTTGAACCTCAATCTCGAAAGAGAGAAAGTGAACTCTTTGAGAAACTTCATTCTGGTGAGATTCTATCACAGTTTCCAACCCGATTTATTTCGAAGAATGGACAGATAGTTCATGTAGAATTAAAACCGACTGCCGTCACATTTGACGGTGCTCCAGCAGTTCTTGCGTGTGTACGAAATGTATCTGCACAGGTTGCTCTTGAAACCACAGTTACTGAGCTTGAAAACCGATTCGCTGCGCTTTATGATATGTCTCCTGTAGCGTACTTCATGCTAAACAAAGAAGGTGCCATTGAACAGGTGAATGCCGCAGCTGAAGAGCTTCTTGGTTGTGGTGCTGAAGAACTAATTGGAAAACCAATCTCTCAATATCTTCCGGAACCAAAACCAGGGTATGACCCGGCAGTAGAAATTGTACGAGAGGTTCTGCGTGGAAAAAGTGTTAAGGGTCTAGAGATGGAGATGTTCTGTGGGGATGAAAAGACAATCTGGATCAGTGCCTCATCTAGAGCATTGGACTCTGGTACTGATAAACCCGTAAGTATTGGATTCACTGCTGTCGACATCACTCTTCGCCGTACAATGGAACAAAAACTCAGAGCTGAGAGTGAGCGTGCTAACTTGTACATGGAAGTTATGACAAGTGATTTGAATATGACAAATCAAAACGTTCTATTCGCTCTCGAAGACCTCAGCATATCTGTAGAACTTCCTGAACGTTTGCGAGTCCTTCTAAGCGAAACATCTTGGAGCCTTCGAAATGCAGCTAGAATGATTGCAAACATGGGTGTTTTAATTTCACTTGACCATGAACCTCCTGTGAAGACAAAGACCAAGTTACTACCTCATTTCAACAAAGCAATACGTGAAGCTACTAGAGATTTTGAATGGAAGACCATCGATGTGAAATCTAACATTGCAGACATATCCTACGAAGTGAATGGACATGCCTTCATGTGGTATATTTTCTTCAATATCATTCACTTTAGTGGACGTTCTGATATCAGTGATAAAGTCAAACTAGAGATTAATGCAGAGATGACTGAATCTGATGATATGCTTCGTATAGAATTCTTAGACTTTGGTCCAGGCATCCCTGATGCTCAAAAGTCACAGATATTCAGAAGAGAAGGAAGTACTGATGATCAACTCGAAGGTAAGGGTCTCGGTCTGACTCTTGTTGACCGCTATATCTCAGATTTAGGAGGAAGAATTTGGGTTGAAGATCGGGTATCCAAGGATTCATCCAAGGGTAGCAAATTCGTAATCTTGCTCCCACTATGGAAGGAAATTCTTCAGCTACCCCCAATCATGTACTACAAATCGAACCATTGCATTTTCTGTGGTCCGGTATTAGCAACTCTCACAGGTGTTCTAAATGAACTTGGAATTAGTACATCCACAATTCAGGTCATCAATGTTGATGACCCCGAATCGATGATGGCAGAGGAAAATCTACCAGCACTACCTACAGTCCAAATGGGAATGGATCAGCTCTCAGGATTCCTTTCAGAGGATGATCTTCGTGAAGCTGTTTCTAAAATGATATTCATGTCTGGTGGGTAGAACTACTTAGGTGGCATTGGGGCAAGGATTTCGTCCTTGTCTTCAATTCCCATCTCGGCTACACCCTGATTTCGATAGATCGTCATTTCATCTCGTAACGCAATCATGTACCCATCATGCTCAGTTCTGATGACACCTTCACCAAGAGGTCTACCATGAATATCTGTGATTGCCGCAATTGACTGACCTTTCTTCACTTTCTCACCGGGTCCTACTAATAGTCTAACAATTCCTGAATCATTAGCTCGCGGATGTTCAATTCGTCTTAGTCGATATTCTGGAACTGGTACAGAAAATTCTGTAATCTCTTCCTTTGGAGAGTCCAACATTCCTGCCCATCTGAGAACGTTTCTTGTTGCTTTTACAGAGCCTGCGATAATCTCTGGATACAGAACACTATTGCTTCCCAGTTCAACTGTGAATGCTGGGATTCTTAGTGAGTTCAAAACTGCACCCGAGAGTGACCTGTGATATTTTAGATTGATGTATTTCTTAGGTGGAAAATCTGCAGTAATCATAGCTCCTGCGCCATAAGCTTCTATCATCCCTAATTGCTTCTCTGCAAGTATCTTTGCTTCTTCAATTCCATCTTCATTTTCATAAAAGATGCGATCCATAATGGAATACGGTACAGACCTAAGAGAATGATTATGAAGGTCCAAATAGTAATCTGCATACTGCTCGAATATCGAGTAGAGAATCTTAGCGACCTGTTCGTAGGGTTTTAGAAATTTCTTATCTTCATCGTCCTCTTCGGGTTTGGCGAATGGGCCTTCTGGAAATTGACGATTAGGATCTTCATCCTGGTATTCTGGATATCTCTGGTATAACCGAAGTGCAGTAGGATTCAAAGTTGGAATAGCTACTACTGTACCTTTCAACTCTTTAACCAAATCTTCGTTAACTACATCATGTACTACTGCCACACCAGTAAGTTCGTTTCCGTGAATGTTTGCAGAAATAAAGAAAGTTGGACCATCTTCTTTTCCCTGCGCAATCATTACAGGTATTTTGTCAGATGTGCCGGTTGGTAAATTCATGACATCGATGAATCCATAGGTTAGTTTTCCTGGTTACTCTTTGCTGTCCCAATTGTTATTGATTTCAATAATGACACCTTAGAGCATAACCCTACAGATGATGCTTTTAATGCTTCGAGATGCGTACCTGCATGATTTTCTGAGGGTTTAAATATGAAATCTGGTATCTTGATTGTGAGGTGCATGTTAGATGACAGAATGGATAGAATTCAGTCATGATTGGGCATACTATATCACGTCTGATACTTTTGATATGAATCAGGTTCGAGGAAAAGTTCCTGTTGGATCAATTGTTCTCGTAAAAGAACAAGAAGTCTTAGACACTGGAGTTACAATAACTAACACTGATTATAAGATTGCAAAAGATGATGCCGTTGTTAATCTCGTTGATAAAAGAGCAGCAAGTAAAATCCTTGCAAAACTCTTTGTTGAATACATGAAGAAACACAATGAGTATCCTCACAACTCATCTTTTGATAAAGCATTCAAGAATGGGAACGTGGATGTATTATTCAAAGCTTCAGATTATGACAAATTCAAGATACGACTCACTCATGCAATTGTTGGCGGGGACCCTGAAGAATTTCTAATGAATCTCAATAGATCTAGTAGAAAGAAATTCGTCCCTGGAGATGATTGGAAAATCGAACCAGCAAAATCAGGTCGTTCAACTTGTAAGAGTTGTGGAGGGAAAATCGAGAAGGATCACCTTCGGATAGGTGAACCTGATTATTTCCAAGATCACTTGAATTACAAGTTGCATCATTTTGTTTGTAAGGCTGATGAAATCTGGGGAATTCCAAAAGACAAACTGTTTGGTTATGAAAACTTAACTGATGACCAGAAGGAAGAAGCTTCGAAGGTACTTTGGGAGTAATGTGTGAAGCTTACCACTCTGTTGCAGTGAGGTCTCTTCGACGGAGTCTTTCAGCTCGTCTTTCCTTTGCAGTTTCATAACGCTCTTTCTCTTCATCCGTTGAGAGAATAAGTTTGGGAACCTCCGTTGGTAATCCCTGCTCATCCATTGCAACATATGTCAGAAAGGCTCTACAGTTCTTGGCAGTTTCTGCTGTGAAGGGATTTTCTGATGTCACTCTCACTTCAATTTCCATTGATGTCCTGCCAACAAAATTAACCCACGCTTCAAGAGTAACAATATCTCGTTGTCGGATGGGATTTAGAAAATTCAACGAGTCAATAGAAACAGTAACTATGGGGCTCCTACTGTGTTTCTTTGCGACAATACCCCCCAGCATATCTATCCAATCAAGTAATCTTCCTCCATAGAGTGTATTATTATTGTTAACGTCGTTTGGGAAGACAGTTTGAGTCATGATTGTCCTGGATGCAGAAACTTCTTTCTCGACCATAGTGTCCGACCTCTTGTATTTTGAACTAGATAGCTGGATTAATCTGTTGTGCCACGTCCATTTGAACGCAGGTGATTGATGTGAGTTACGTAATCAAGCCAATAGGTTATGTCAAGAAAACTGGAGACCAAGCCTATCTTGAAATCAGTCAAGAATACTGGGAAGCAACTACTCATCTTGTTCTTTTTTCACATGCAATCGTTCTGTGGTGGATAGATGGTATGGACACGCCTGATAATCGTAAAACTATCTTAGCGAACCCCCCAAAGAATATGGGTCCTCTTCCCTCTGGAGTTTTCTCCTGTCGTTCACCAGCTAGACCGAATCCAGTTGGTCATACGATTGTAAAGATAGTGAGTGTAGATGAAAAGAATAGATTCATTCACATTGATCATATGGATGCGAATGATGGCACACCCCTAATCGATATCAAACCGTATCTGCCTTCTTCTGATAGAGTTGACAATGCTCAGGTTGCACCTTGGTTTGAGAATCTTGACCGTCGCTACTCTAAGTGAACCTCACTTTCCATCCAACTCAATCCAGAGTTCCAGAAGTTCTTTCATGAATTCTGAATTTTGTTGGATAATCACTATAGGGTCTGCAACAATAATAGTAAATCTATAGGTCATTGCAGCACTTGGTTTTGCCCAGATTATATACGTTGGCTGTGTGAGGTAGATAGTGGCCCATTTTACACAAACTTTATCGAAATGTTTCATCATCAAACTATGATTGAAGCTCATGTGAAGTGTGAGGTCGAATGTATATCTATAGTAGTCCTCATCAGTTGCGAGATCTGTGAGTTTATCTATTCCCCTATCGATTGAACGAATGTATCGTCGACTTCTTCGATCTTCTACAGCTTCAGTTCTTTCTTCTTCCTTATCTTCAATGAGTCCAGGAAGATCTTCTATCCGATAATTAGTGACTTGACTCCCAACAACCTTGTTATTTGGTACTAGTTGATGGGTTTCATCAGGGAGCAGGACCTTTGTATAATTCAAGGTAATCTCCAAGACCATACCTTCAACAGTTCCAATTTTGACATAATCTCCAACTCTGAATGGTCTAGCTACTACAACATATAATCCACTCACAATGTTTCCTAATGCCTGAGAGAACGCAAGCCCCAGGGCAGTCCCAAAGATAGCACCCAGGGAAATTATAGTGGCTAGATCTGCTTCAAATGCACTAATCAAAATTGTTACAACAACAATGAAGAATATCAGTCGGAGAATCAAGACAATTCCTGATGCAGCTTCAACTCCCATCCCAATTGATTTCAATGACCTTCTCGCTAGTCGAGTCGCTATAATGTAAATCAGCGTCAGGATAATTAGATAAACTAGAATAAGCGCATAGGGGAAGATAATCTCCCAGTAGAATTGGAAATACTGAATTGGATTTACAAAAAAGTCAGGTGGAGTTGTTTGCAACAGTTATTCCTCTAGTCGTTGCAAACGTCACCACTATTTGAATGGTGCGACAGAGGTTCTGATGGACAGTACAAGAATTCTCGATTGGGCATTCTTATTACCCCTTGAATACCATTATTTGTTGGGGAAAATGTCTAAACTAGGTCGCGGTCTTCCGGAATGGGCAAACTACTTACTGAAAGTTCTATTCGTTATGATATTTCCCCTGTCCTTTTATGTGTCAGATATTTCACAGATTCTGTTTCTACCGTCCAGTGGATTCATATTTCCATCCATTCAATCCTATCCGGCATATCTAGTAGACTTCTCCTTCGCAATTGAAGTCCTAAGCAGTATCCTTCGGAATTTCATTATTGGAATCATCATTGCATTTCCAGGAATATACTTCAACTACAAACTAACGCGAACTCCTTTGCACAAATCATCTTGGAAACGTGGTATCGGGCTCTCTGCTGCCATCTATTTTATCACATTAGCTATGGTGATGTTTCTGAACCAATTCATGTTTTCACCAATCCTTGGTTGGAATGACAGTTATTGGGATCTTTACAACAAGATAATCTACTATCCCTCTCTTGTTTTGGGTGTATTCATAATCCTTCCATTTGTTCTGCGGCAAGCTGTAACAATCAGTGTTCCCGCTGCCCTACATCATTACTCAATGAGAGAAATTGAGTCGTCTCCAAAATTCAATCTTAGTAGAGAAAAAATGTTGAGTGCAATATTCTGGCTCTTCATTTGCTTTGCTCCCTATACATTTCAATATGACCGATATAGTTGGTATGGAGGATACATGTATACCAGCTTTCTGATGGATTATCGGTTATACCAGAATTGGTATGAATTCACTAACACACTTTCTGTAACATTACTTGGGCAAATGACGCCGTTCCCCAACTTACCAGTTTTCGCATTATTGTTTGCATTAAATTTTATGTTTGTAAGAGATGTCTACAGATATCTCCGTAGAACTATCTCAAAGCAAAGACTGATTGGAATGGCAATTCTCAGCTGTCTATTTCCACTAATTCTCTCCATGGGTTTGGGCGGTTTCTTCATCTTCGGGTATATGCCATCTATTCCAATCCCGATTCCAATTATCCAATTTGTAGGATTATTGATGGTTCGATATCATCGACCAGAGATCGATCAGAGTGAACGTGTCTGGAAAGCTGATAGAGATACAATGTGGTGGGAAACCGAGAGAGTTCGACGAGAGGTACAAATTCAAACCCAATCAACTCCTGAGAAACCCATTAGACATCGTGAGGAAACCATCACTGTACCGGTTGGATATCTGGTCTTGTCCCGAGTACGTAGTCTTAGATCAAGGATTCCTTCAATAAAGGGAAAATGATACTATTCTGAATCAAAGACAAGTGTCTTCACAACAACAGGAACTACAACATCTTCTATTATCGGAGCGCCAATATCCACAAAGTCCCCTTCCTTCAAGGAGATCTCATCGATAGATAGTATCTCACTCTCAATTCCTGTTTCCCGTTTCATGATGTTGCCAACAGAATTCCCGATATCGGTATCAAAGCACATCATGATTGGTTCTTTCTTAGCAACCGTTATTGGTAGAGCTGCAACTACGCCTTTGGAAAATTCCATCAGATTTTCATATGAAGGTCTCACTGCATCAACGAAAGAGAGAATCATCTTATCTTCTCCTTCTTGAAGATCAAATCTCTTCAATGCATCCGTAATTGCTTTCTTGATACTCTCAGCAGAAGATTTCCTTCTGGGTGTATGTGGCACTACAACAGGAAGGTTCCTTATTGGATAGTCTAGATCTGTCGAGAGAAATGTCGTTGAACCACTGACTTGAAGACTGAAGTGACCTGCTCCTATCACAGTTGCACGAATTCGCTGGTCTGGTTCTCCTATTGGCAGATTGGCTGCCAGGGCTCGAACACTGATTGATTGAGCAAGGATGAGTCCAAGGTCATTGAAATTGCTCCCCTCTATCTCATAGATGAATTCAGCTACTCCCCCAGAGAATGTAATTTCATCAAGGTCTTCATCGAATTCGAGAGGCGCAGTCATCATCAGTAACTGAGTCGTCTTCAATGTGTTCTTACCTTGAATACTCTCGATGAGCGCTTCTGCAAGAGCATCTGCAACTCGTTGCTTACTTTCATCAGAGAATACCTGTTCTAATTCAAGATCGATATCGACTAGTGATGCAAGTTCTTTTCCTGTATCTTCCAATCGGACAATAACGCTGTTCTCATCTGTCGCGATGAGCCTGCCTCCAACGTTTATAGCGGCGGTAGCAACAACTCTTCCTTCCTTGCATATTGCGATATTGGAACTACCTCCACCGACGTCAACATTCATGATTGTCTTTCCAGACTCCTCGGACCTAGTAACTGCTCCTGATCCATGTGCGGCTAATACACTTTCAAAATTGGGACCTGCAGTGGCTGCAACAAACTTTCCAGTTTCTCCAGCGAGTTCGTTGACAATCCACTCAGCATTTTCTTTCTTTGCGGTTTCGCCCGTGATAATTACCGCACCAGTGTCAATGTCTGAAACAGCAATTCCCGCCTCTCTATAATCTTCAAGTAAGAGTTCTCTGAGAGCTTGGAAATCAACATTGTACTGGTCCTTGAAAGGTGTCAGATGAATCGGTCCAGAGTGGAGAATTTCTCGGTCGACAATCTCGAATTTTTCAGTTGGAACCTTTGTGTTCTTCTCAAGAACAATCTTGCTGAAAACTACGTGAGATGTGGATGTGCCGATGTCGATGCCTACGCTGGTGAGTTCTCGTCGCTGAGTTTTTAGAATTGATATCCACTCCGATGCGAGTCTGATAGCGTGCGAAACATTGTAGCGCCTTTTAGGTTTACGATTTAGGCGAGAATCAATTTATACTGACCACAGGTTTCATAATACCGGAAGACATAGTTAGTATGAACTACAATGGACGTTGTTAAAGCAATCAGAGAACGAAGAAGTATTCGAAAATACAAATCGACTGAAGTTGAAGCTGAAAAAGTTAACATTATTCTTCAGGCCGGTCGATGGGCTCCTTCTGCATCTAACAAGCAACCTTGGCATTTCATAGTCGTACGGGACGAATCAATGAGAAAGAAATTCGCTGAGGTTCATAACTATGGACGATTTATGGCTGAATCTCCAGTGGTCATCGTTGTTCTTGGAGATTCTTCAAAGCACCCCCGATATCACCTTGCTGATCCGCATAACGCAGTACAGAATATGTTACTTGCTGCGTATCATGAAGGATTGAGTACATGTTGGATGGGAGTTCGTGATACAGATATCGAACCCAAGTTCAGGGAACTCCTTGATATTCCCGAAAATTTACGAGTGATTTGTTCTATCTCTGTGGGCTATGGTGATCAAGAGCGTGATAGTACTAGATTTCCCCTCGATGACATCGTATCGTGGGAGAAATTTGGAAACAAGGGCGAGTAAGATATCATGACCGGATTTATAGACCTAAGTTATCTTCTCAAGAATATGGAACCAGTTCAAGTTGCAGGTTCGTATATCTTTGCTAAAATATCTGAAGAAACCTTAGAAGCCCTCGGTTCATCTCCTCGGTTAGTCTATCGAGAAGCTGAAGCTATCACTGTGATTGTGACGAGAGAAATCGCTGAAGCATACTCCTTTTCCATTGAGATTGTCTGGGGTTTAATCTCTCTTACAGTTCATTCAGATCTGCAAGCGGTAGGTCTTCTTGCCAAAGTTACGAGTGTATTGGCAGAAGCAGGAATCAGCGCAAATGCAGTGTCTGCTTTCTATCATGACCATCTCTTTGTTCCAGAAGATAGAGTACAGGATGCTTTGACGTTACTTAGAAATCTGTCCAATTCTATAGTTGTATAATGACTTCTTTGGCTTTCTTACCACTCATGTATTCGATATCGATACGTCCTATGTGAACCCGTTGCACTGATTTCTCAGTGATTTGCTCTTGAATAACAGCTTGAGGATCTGGCTCAAGCGAATTGATCATGATTCCGAGTGCACGTTCTTTATCCTTCACATCTTCGATGAAAGTCACATTGCCCTTGAATTGAGTAGTTGCATAGAGATGGTCACAGGCTCCTTCTGTATACCCATGGTCCTCGATTGCTTGTCCCCAGATGGTGTTATGCTTTGAAAGAATATCGACCTTCTTTCCCTCACGAGCGCAGTGGAAATAGATACAATTCTTTTCTCTGTCATACCCATGACTTAGTGTTACGAGGTATGGGACATTGTCCTGGCACATTGCAATCGTGATGTACTTGCTTTTTTCAAGAATGGCAATCATTTCTTCCTTACTTTCGATTGCTTTTTCCTTCCTTCTAATTCCTTTCACTATAACCACCACAAACCTTACTAACGAATAGCAAACGTCGGGTTAAGGGTTTCGAATCTTCACGGTAATCCTTTTCTGGACTCCATTTCATTCCAGACACATGATAGAACTCTCTGATGTTCGAGATGCCTATGACCGGATAAAGGGCCATGTTGAAAAGACACCGGTCATGACATCAACAACAATTGATGGAATGACAAATTGTCAGGTCTACTTTAAGTGTGAGAATTTTCAGAGAGTTGGAGCCTTCAAGTTTCGAGGAGCTTTCAACACTGTATCTCAACTGACAGAAGATGAAAAGCAGAAAGGTGTTATTGCCCATAGTTCAGGAAATCACGCCCAAGCACTAGCGTTGGCAGCAAGGATGCTGGGAGTCAAAGCAACGATAGTCATGCCGAATAACTCTCCTAAGGTTAAAGTTGCTGCGACAAAGGGATATGGTGCTAAGATAGTATTTTGTGAGAACACAACTGAGAGTCGTGCCACAGTAGCAGACGAGCTTGTAGAGAAACATGGATTCACCTTAGTTCATCCATACAATGATCATAGGATAATCGCAGGAGCTGGGACTGCCGCCCTTGAACTCATCGAGGAAGTTGGGAAACTCAACTATGTCTTTGCTCCAGTTGGAGGTGGTGGATTCCTGAGTGGTACTGCGATTTCGACAAAGGGACTTTGTCCAGAATCCAAAGTTATTGCCATAGAACCTGAAAATGCAGATGATGCGTATCGGTCATTCAAGGCAAACAAGATTTTCCCAAGTGAATATCCAAACACCATTGCTGATGGATTGCGAACTCAATTGGGTGACTTGACGTTTGAAGTTATCAAGAAGCATGTTGATGATATCATCCTTGTTTCCGAGCAGGAAATAGTTGATGCAATGAGATTATTCTGGGAGCGATTGAAAATAGTTGTAGAGCCATCAGGAGCAGTTTCACTTGCGGGACTTCTTAAAATGAGGAAGGAGATTGCTGATTCAAAAGTAGGTGTTATGATTAGTGGAGGTAACATCGACCTAACTGAATTTTTCGAGATATATTCACGACAGATTAGTTAAAGTTCGGAGCTCACGTCTTTGGAAGCCAGACAATGAACTGCACACCTTCATTTGGTTTGTCAGGAAGACGGTCTCTCACACTGATTTGACCACCGTATTTGTCACAGATTTGCTTACACTGATGTAAACCGATTCCACCATATCTTCTTGCGATATCAAAGATCTCTAGCTTTAATGATTCTGAGATTCCAGATCCGTTATCTGCAACTGTAATTTCGTATCCATCGCCTCTCTTTCTTAGCTTGACCCAGACTTGTTTCTCTGCACGAGGATTGTGTTCGACTGCATTTTCAATTAGATTTTCAAAGAGTTGTTCCAAGAAATTGTCAGCATCAATGATAGCATCTGCATCTTTCAATGTGATTGCAATGTCAACATCACTATGGAGTTCGATTTGTTTCATAACTACTCCTTCAAGTACTGGAGCTAGTTTTGTCGGTTGTAGTGGTACTGACATCAAGGGTTCAGTAACCTTTGCCTTTGATATCATTCGTTGACATCGTTCCACAGCAGACACAACTTGCCCTAAGATTCTTCTATCATCTGGGTCTTGAAGTCTAGCTTCCATCACCATTGTACTTCCAAGAATAATCTGAAGCTGATTCCGGAAATCATGCGACATCAGATCTAGATATAGCATAGCCCGTTCTTTCTGAGTTTTGATTAGGCTCTCCGCGTGAATGCGTTCGGTGACGTTCATAGCAACTAGCTGAATGGCAGATCTTCCTTCGAATTCAACCCGTCTACCAAACATTTCTAGCCACTGCATATCACCATCCTTTTGAAAAAGTCGAATTACCATAGGTTCTCTTTTTGGCTCATCTCCGCCCATAAGATCTTCAAGTCGTTTCATAACTGCATCAAGGTCCTCAGGATGGATCATTGATTGGATTTCAACAGGCGAGAACGCCTGAACTTCTTCTACGCTTTGTTCGAGAAATCCTGCAAACGCTGGATTCGTGAACAAAATTGATAATGGTAATGCTTGGACTATCATAATTCCTTGAAATGATGTGTCTACAAGAGTTCTATACTTTGATTCTTCGCTGATGAGTGTTGCTTCAGCAAGTTTTCTCTCTTCGATATTTCTAGCCACTCCCAGAACACCGATTGGTTTGTCATTTTCATCACGCATGAACGTCCTGGTGACTTCTACCCAAACAAGTGAACCATCTTTCCTCTTTAGGTGTAGTTCGAGAGGAGGTGCATCTCCTCTTGTATGAGATGTCTCCGGTTGTTTCTCCATTTCAAGAGCATTACGAATTGCTTCAATTGCAACCCAAACTGACTCTGGAGCCATTAATTCGATAAGTGATGATCCGATTAGTTCATCATTGGTATATCCATATCCAAGAAGAAGCTCTATCGATGGGCTCAGATATGTTAGATTGAGTTCCAAATCCGCAGTGAAAATAACGTCACTGATATTTTCTGCAAGAAGCTGATATTGCTTTTCAGTATCTTCTAATGCTTCTTCAACACGTCGATGCTCAGTTTTCTCTAATATTTGGCTGAGATATCCAGTGATTTCTCCACTATTTTCCATGTCTTCTCCTAATGGTGTGATGAATGCATCAAGAATCATTTTTCCGGAGCGATTTGTTTTATAGAGTTCTAGTTCTTTCACTTTTTCAAAATCAAACTCAGTTTCATAATGAACCGGTTTTCCACGGATAAGCGTAGCGATGATTTTACTTGGGATATTAGGATCATCAAATAGGCTGAAACCTATCAGATCCTGAATATCTGAGATACCTCCAATTCTAAGTGCGGCTCTATTTGCTGTAATCAGAATTCCATCTTTATCGAAGATTTCGATTCCGATCTGTGACTCTTCAAAAATCGATTTCATTAGTTCTGCACTTTCTTCTAATGCCTGTCGCGATTGTTTGATTTCTGTAATGTTAGTTATAACAGCAAAAGAGCCTTGAACTGCTCCATCCTGTCCAATTAAAGGAGCTCCAGAAATAATCGTCGGAACTTGCTCACCGGATTTTGTAGTCCATAATAATTCGTATTGTGTTGATTGTCCTTCCGTTCTTATACGGATATTTGCCCTGAGTATTTTTCTGTTTGCAGTATCAAGAAAATCAACAATCGGTTTTTTGACCATGCCTTTTTGCGTATACCCGAGCATGGCTGCTAACCTTTTATTTACATATGTGAACACTCCATCATTATCGATGATACCAAATCCGTCATTCATGGAATCAACTAAAGCTCTATACCTCAATGCTTGTTCTTCGTGACTCAGGTCTGAATGTGAATCATCCTGTAAATTATCCGTCATTAGAAATGTCACTCGTACGATAATGTCTGGTGGAGTATTTTCGCTAAGACTTGATTACATATAGGCTTCTCTAGGATGTAAACAAAATATTGAACTAATTGGAAGATTAGATTCGGTGAACTCTCCCTACCATCATTGTTCGTTTCTTTGGATGTGAGCATCCAGAAATTGAGAAGTAAGAAGTCATCAATATAATCATAGGTCGACCAGTTGTTTCGATGGATTATGCACATAGACATGGATGCATTTTTTGCTTCTGTGGAGCAGTACAGGAATCACCCTGAACTAGTGGGTCAACCTGTTTGTGTTGGACATGATCCAAAGAAAGGAACTGGTCGCGGGGTAGTTAGAGCAGCTTCATATGAAGCACGAGCAAAAGGTGTTCATTCTGGAATGCCTGTTTCCCAAGCATATCGATTATGCCCAGAAGCTGTCTTTGTGAGTGGATCTTTTGAAAACTATCGTATTGCCTCTGATGAATTCATGGAAATACTGAGAGAATTTGCTGATGGTGGTCGGGTACGAAGAGCAAGTATTGATGAAGCCTACATTGATGTCAGTGAAGGCGCACAGCTTTACGATAGCCTTCGCGAGTTGGCTCTAGAGATACAAGAAGAGATACGTGTACGAACCTCCTTACCATGTTCTGTTGGCATCGCGCCAAACATGTCTGTTGCAAAAATAGCCACTGGGATGAACAAGCCACGAGGTGTAACCCTTGTAGGACCTGATCCAGTAGATGTGGAAAAATTCCTGGAACCACTTTTTGTTGATGCATTGAATGGAGTGGGAAGAAAAACAACTGAGCGACTGGAAAAATTCGGCATTGAAACCTTAGGGCAGATTCAGCGGATGACCATTCCCGAGCTCTGGCCTGCAATGGGTCGTGGTTCAGTTTGGCTCCATCGTAGAGCAAGAGGTTTTGATGAAAGACCGATAATCGATAACGGACCTCGTATTAGAAAGTCGATTAGTAAGGATAGAACATTCATGGAAGATGTTCAACCAGAGAAGGTCGATTATCTTCATGACGCTTTGAAAAAAATGTGTAAGCGAATCGGTGATAAATTGCTAAACAAAGCACTCCGATTTAAGACTGTCACAGTAAAGATGCGGTATAGTGACTATTCAACCATTCAGCGAAGTAGAAGCATACCTGTAGAATCTGATGAAACATCATTATTAGAAAAAGTAGCAATTGAAATTTTCGAGCAGAAAAGAGATCACAATAAATCAATACGATTAGTTGGTGTAAAGGTCTCTCAATTATCTGAGGTCTCTGAACAGTTGTGTTTGACTGAATTTTTGTGATGCTTCAATCGTCATTGGTTAATTCGCCACTGTCCACGTCGGACACTGCAGTCTTCATTCGATTATTCAATTTCATGGTGAGTCGCCCAATTCCTTCAATGTATGATTTGTCGAATTCTTCAGTCAGGAGTGTAGCATAACCCATTATGTTCTGTAGAATTCCAATCACATCATGAGAGAGTTTGTGTATGAATTCACTTGCAATTTCCTGAGGGATCGCTTCTGATTGAGTCTTCACTATTCTCTCACACCTTACTAGATTCTCCTCCAAGAGTATCTACCTGTAATAGAGTACTAGAATGATTTAGGTTTTCTCGTTCGAGGGACCTCACTCTAAGTTTAGATGTCAACCTCTATTAGCGGAGTAGCAGTTCATGCTAAATCGGTGTTGTGAGAAATCGTGTCATCCCCAAAACGTGTTAGAAGTGGTAAATTCGTAGAACGCCCAAACAGATTCTTAGCACGTGTTGAAATTGATGGAGAAATCATTGAAGCTTTTGTTCCCAATCCTGGTCGAATGTACGAACTAATGATTCCTGGAAAGCAAGTCTTCATTCGAGATAATCCGGCTCCGCATAGAAAGACCTCCTTTGATATGATTGGCGTTCACCATGACGGTGTTCTCATCTCCCTTGATTCGAACCTTCCAAATCGTTTCATGAAGGATCTTTTGAAAACTCATCAACTCCCTTATTTTACTGAATACTCTAATGTAATTCCTGAACCACGAGCATATGGAGGGCGATTCGACTTTCTACTGGAGGGTGAGAATAATCGAACATTCATCGAGGTTAAGTCTTGCACACTCGTGGTGAATAGAAGAGTACTCTTCCCTGATGCACCAACTACGAGAGGAGCCAGACACATGAAGCATTTGGCACATGCTCTCACTTCCGGTGACGTAGATGATGCGGCTGTGGTCTTTGTCATTCAACGACCTGACGCGGATATCTTTTCACCTCATGATGGCAATGATCCAAATTTCGGGAATGCTCTTCGTGAGGCTCATGAACAGGGGGTTCGGATTATCCCACTTCTCACAAACGTTGTTGATTGGAATTTAGAATTGGTCAAGAAAATACCCTTCGATTTGGGTCCGTTGGATGACGAATATTTCATATAGTACATCGCTACTTTGACCAATTACCCTATATGTTCTGAAATATAAATTCAGAATCACTGCTGTAGTGAAATTTGGAGAGATTCAACACGTGATTGAGAGAGCTAATGTAGAGCAGATGAAAAGCAACGAACTTCTTCGATTAGCTAGAGTATTAAAATTACAAATCTTAGATCGAAAGATTGCACGGGACTCACTAGTTGAAAGGATCATGAAGGAAATCAACCTCCGCAATAAACGTGATGTCCCGGAAGATGTACTGAATTCCCCTGCGATTGAAATTGAAAGTCTAATCAAACGATTCGGAAAGAAAGTTGCTGTTTGGGGGCTCAATCTGAAAGTGAATCCAGGTGAAATTGTAGGATTGGTTGGTCCGAACGGAGCTGGCAAAACAACAACGCTCCGAATTCTTACTGGGATCATTAGACCAAATTCTGGTTCGGTAGCAGTTGATGGGCACGATATGTTATCTGACCCTATTCTTGCAAAGAGTTCAATTGGCTACATTCCTGAGAAACCTACTTGTTACCCTAGTCTCACTGTCCGTGAATATGTCACATTCATGGCACGTATCTATGAGGTGTCTAGCGATACAGCTCTTATTCGTATGCGACAGTTCGTAGACATGTTCCAGCTGGATGAATTCCTTGATTCCTATGTTGGCACACTCTCCAAAGGGAATTTGCAGCGGGCACTACTTGTCGGTATTTTTGTTCGAGACCCCCCATACGTACTTGCTTTGGATGAACCGATCTACGGACTTGATCCTCGAGGAGCATGGAATCTGAAAGCCTATTTGAAACAGCTTCGGGATGAAGGTTCAGCAATTCTGATATCAACCCATATCTTGGAAGTAGCTTCTGATTTGTGTGATCGATTTGTTATCATGAACGAGGGTTCAGTTGTAGGCAGAGGAACATTGGATGAATTACTTGCATCTCAAAAACAAGCTAGTAATCTTGAAGAAGTATTTCTTAGCCTCACCGGCGGAATTCCCGAATAGGTGAAGACAATGAACCCCACAACATACCGTCTCATTCGCAACGAGATACGGATGTTGTTCAACCAGTTCAAACAAGCAATTACAATTCCCTCAATGCTTCTCTTCTATGGTGTAACTTTGGCTGGGGTCTTCTTCGTTAGTCTTGTGATTTCTGCTCTTGTTTCATTTGCACCTATGATGTCGCAAATCGGAGTAATGCTTGAAGATACTATTGACCGTGGGATGTTGTTCGGAGCTTTTGCTGTTCTTAGTGCATCGTCTGTTGTCACAGGATATTTTGGCCTTGGTCCAGCTTCAGTCATAACATCAGAAGATGAAAATCTATTACTCCCCGCACCGGTAAAACCGCATCAGATTTTTCTGAGTCGATACACAAGACGGTTTGTCCGAAAGATGTCATTTGTGTTCATTGGCCTCTTGGCTATCCTCCCTTTGCTATCATCCGCTAATATTGTGTTCTTCTCAATTGTCTTTATTCTATTGTGTGTGGTTGTATTCTTCGAAACCAATTATCTTCTTGGGGCATTTAGTTCGTATATTCGAATTTACCTTGAAGGAAAATACAAGAGTCCCCTCAGGTACCTTGTTGTTGTTCTACTTGGATTAGTAATGATAATCCCTGCTTTTCCATCATTTACATCAACATTCACGGCAGCCTTTGTATTTCCATCCAACGCACTAAGTTTAGTGATTACTGAAATGACTGGGATTTTTTCATTGAATGTCCCATTCATCCTTGGTGTCGGTCTTCAGATTATGATGTTTACAATCAGTCTACTTCTTACAGCCAGCATCTGTGGATACGAGTACTATGAAGTCTTCTCTGCTTCAAAAGGGAGTGAAGAAATCGAGGGACGATTCAGTAAGGTAATCCGGGGAGATATAGATTTCTCCAATTCAAGGTTTAATGATCCCACAATCTGGATAATGCTCAAAGATTTCTGGAGTCGATTGCGTTCCCCCTATCAAATTTGGAAGTACGTTTATGCAGTCGTCGGAACCATTTTCGTTCTTTACCTCAATCTATTTAGTCCAACTTGGTTTAGACCGCTAACTGTTCCACCGAATCTTGCATTTGCTGTAGTCCCCGCATTTGCGCTCATGTTGATTCTTTTGATTCAGATGTCCAGTGTCACTTCCATGCTGAGTTTTGTTGATGAAAAAGATAATGTCTATTTATTGAAAGCAAGTCCATTCAGATCGACAGATATCGTATTCGCAAAATTCTTACTAAGTTTTGTAGAGGTTGGCATAGCCGCCATTCCTGCGTGCGGTTTTCTCATTTACATTATGCGGATAGAAGGCTACCTTGCACTGATTACTTTAGCTGCACCTCTGGTGATATTATTCACCGCAACAGGAGTAGCAATTGGAGCATATGTACCTGTGATGACAAATGATCCGAAAACGCTCCCTGTACCTCTCGCATTTTCATATCCAATAATCAATCTCTCTCTCGGAGCTTCGATGATCTTGATTGTTGCAATGTTTGCAGACAGTGTATTGGTTCTTGTTGTATTGCCTGCTTATTGCCTTGGACTCACACTACTATTTCTAGCAGCTGCAGTTCGTGCTCTTAACGCTTACAAATAGCCTTTACATCTTACGAGCTAGCCTTAGTGCATTTGCAATCACCGCAAAAGTAAGCCCCATATCTCCGATTCCTATTGCCATCCATAATGTCAAGAATCCAAGTCCTGCTAGGACACCAGTAACTGCTTTCACTATCAATGAGGCAGCCACATTCTGACGAACAACACTCATTGTTTTCCTTGCTTTCAGTATGAGTTCAGGAACCTTTGTCAAATCTTGTTGCATTAAAGCAATGTCTGAAGACTCAAGTGCGGCATCAGTTGCAGCCGCACCCATTGAAATGCCAACGTCAGCTTCAGCAAGAGCTGGCGTATCATTCACACCATCTCCTACAAAGAGAGTAACCCCCGATTCTTTCAATTCTTGTACAACTTCTAATTTCTCATGAGGAAGTAATTCTGCTCTATATTCATCGATTCCAATTTCTTCAGCAATCTCTCTGGCAACATTTTCACTATCCCCAGTAAGCATCACTGTTCTAATTCCCATCTTCTTGAGATTAGAAATTGCTAGCGCAGTTTTCTCTCTTAGAGTATCTGATAGAATGATGGTTCCAAAGTGCTCATTGCTTTGAGCAACATAAACCATCGTTCCTGCTCCACAGCTGTGCCCTGATGTTGATTCAAGTGGAACCTCATGTTCTGCTAATAACCTACGATTTCCAACGAGATACTCTATTTCATCAATCTGACCAGTTACACCTCTACCAGGAACTGCTGTGAATTCAGATGGTGTGTATATTTGAAGTTCCTCTTCATCAGAAGCAGCAACTAATGCTCTTCCAATTGGATGCTCTGACATAGTTTCTAACGAAGCCGCAACAGATAGGATCTCACTGCGAGTGTGATTATTGTGAAGACAGACTTCTTTGACAGAAAGAACTCCTTGTGTCAAAGTTCCTGTTTTATCAAAAGCAACAATCTCTGTTTTGCTTGCTTTCTCAATATGAACTGCTCCTTTCACAAGTACGCCAGTCCGAGCTGAGCCTGCAATAGCAGACACCATTGTAACGGGAATTGATACTGCAAACGCACATGGACAACTTACAACAAGAAGTGTCAGAGCTCGGTATGAAGCTTCAATTATCGTCATGTTAAGTAATAGTGAAACAAATCCAACGAGAATTGACGCAGTGAATACAATTGGAGTATATACTCTTGAGAACCGTGTTATTGCTCGTTCAGTTGGTGCGCGTTTACTTCTCGACTCTTCAACCAGTTTGATAATTTTCGAAAGGACTGTTTCATTCGATTCTGATGTTACTTCAACTTCTATGTATCCTTCGTAGTTGAGTGTTCCCGCAAAGACTTGGTCTCCAGCTGATTTTGGCACAGGTAGTGATTCCCCTGTGATTGGTGCCTGATCAACTGTGGTTGCCCCAGTAATGATAATTCCGTCGAGACCGATTTTAGTTCCCGGCCTGATGATGAGAATATCGCCAGCTTTGACATCTGTCGGTGCAATGCAAGCTTCAGCCCCATCAATCTTTACTATAACTGTAGGGGGTTCCAACTCAACAAGTGTCTGAATTTCTTTTCTGATCCTATCTTCAGCTCTCTCTTCAAGTAGGATGGAGATGTAGAAGAGAAACATTACTGCTGCACCCTCTGCAGGTGCTCCGATTATCATTGCCCCAATTGAGGCTGCAGCCATGAGGAAGTGTTGATCCAGTCTGCGCTTGGCAATACCTCTTACTCCCATGGGGATAACATATCTTCCAGCAGACAAAGCTGATGAGAGGAATACAATATAGACTGGAATCAATCCTGCATGTAATAATTCTAAAACTATGCCCAATACCAGCATAACTCCAGAGAATATCCCTATTGCAAGCTTGAGTCGTACTGTGGATTCATCTTGAATAACGGATGGTACACCACATGAGGTGCAAACAATTTCACTTTCCTCTGACATGCTCTTGCGCCCTCGCCATTATATCGATTATACAATCGTCTTCTATTCGATGATAGACTTGTTTTCCTTCTTGGCGATGCGTAACAAAACCAAGATGTTCTAACAATTTGAGATGGTGACTTACTCTGCTAATTGACATATCCAATTTTTGAGCAATATCTGACACACAGAGATTGGCTTCTCTTGTTAGCAATGCGATGATCTTTACTCTAGATGTATCTCCAAGAGCCTTGAACATCGTTACAATATCCGATAATTCATTCTTCTTGAACTTCACCTTGCTTCTGGGTTGAGAAGTTTGTGCAGCCATGGTGTCCATCTCATAACGTTCAAACGTTCGTACGACTGTTTGAATGTTTTCTGGGATTCATAAAAGGATTGTGCTTACGGAGATTGCTTGGACACAGAGAGTATCTGTTCATTTCACACAGACAAGTATTATCTAGGTAAGACAGGACATTCTATTATCCCCCGGGAACGCAGAGTGCACAAGAGAAAAAACTCTAGGACACTCTAGGCGGCGAGAGCCTTGCAAGACCAGCGAAAGACAACACATGAACCAGATGAACATAATCGATTTCAAGACATGATTATGATGGCAAATGATGGTATCATGGTCATTCAGGAGAACATGCTTGCTCTGGTCAATCCCGCACTCCTTCTTATGTTAGGTTATGATAATGCAGATGATTTACTAGGCGCACCAGTAGATGCTATTCTGGATACAACCACTGCTCATTTCTACGAGGAAGGACAGGAAGGTCTTCACTGGGGTGATTTGCAAAATCCTAGTTTCCGTGCATGCCTTTTAATGAAGAATGCATCTATCATTAATGTAGAAATTAGTACATCATATTTTGTTTTTGGGGGATTGCCTGCAACCTTAGGTATAGTGAGAGACATCACATCACAAATTGAACTTGAGGAAGCAATAGATCTCTCAGAGAGTAGATACAGAACACTGTTTGACTCTTCACCGATAGCATACTTCACAGTTAGTATGAGTGGGAATATTTTACAAATCAATAAAGCTGCAGAACGGCTTCTCGGTTACAGTGAGGACAATATTCTCCGACGTAATCTTGCTACATTCATATTTGGTGATAGCAAAAGCGAGATTGTTAGACAAGTTGTATCTGAAGTTGCTCAAGGTAAGAGTCTTGAAGATTTTGAAATGCAATTCCAGAAGGATGATGGCCGTCCAATCTGGGTAAGTGTGCGAGCTAATCTGCTGGAATATCCTGACAAATCCTCGACAATTGCACTCATAGCTACGGATATTGACAGAAGAAAGAACGCTGAGATGCGTGAGAACAGTGAAAGGGATCGTGCTAACCTTTACCTTGAAGTAATGACACATGATCTAAACAACATCAATCAGAGTTTACTTTTCTCAATAGGTCTCGTAGAAAATATTGATACGGTACCTGAAAGAGTAAAATCAATGATGCAGGAATCAAGTTGGCATATCAGACGCTCTGGAAGAATGACAGCAAATATGCGCGCTCTGCTTCGACTGCAAGAATCTCCTCCTCTTGTCGAAGAGGTTGACTTGCACGATTATATCCAGATTGCAAAGTTTGCTGTGGAACAAGATTTTCCATGGAAGAAACTATCACTTACAACGAACGTCAAGAAGGGCGAGTATCTAGTAGCGGGGCATGAATATCTCCATCAGGTCTGCTTCAATATCCTTCACAATGCAATGTCCTATGATGAAAGTGAAGATGTGGCGATTGAGATTAATGCAGAACATGTAGATAATCTCAAGATGGTTCGGTTAGAAATTCTTGATAAAGGTCCAGGCGTACCTAACGCAACTAAAGAATTCATTTTTCGAAGGACTGGGAGTCCAGATGAACAAATTGTAGGTCGGGGACTTGGTCTTACACTAGTTGACCAGATTGTACGAAGTCTTGGTGGTAGAATCAAGGTTGAAGATAGGAGTGCAGGTGACCATACTCAAGGAGCAAAATTCGTTATCATGCTTCCTCAATGGGTTGAAACCACAGAGCTACATTGCGGAAGGAATACCTGTATAACTTTCTATAAATCCAATCAATGTGTTTTCTGTGATCCTGCAATGGACGCACTACTAGCAGTTCTGAACGAACTTGGTGTCCCTGTTTCGATTGTCGAATCAATCAATGTGGATGACCCTTCAGTGGAAATTGATAGATCGCAATTACCTATGCTACCATACATCAAGATTTGCGACACAGAGCTGACTGGCTTTATATCGGATGAATCAATTCGCATTGCAGTTTTGAATTTGGCAATGAAGGCTTGTTATCCTGATTTCCTCAAGAACTACTAGTTGTAAAAAAAGAGAAGAATGAGGGGGAATTCCCCTCAATATTGTTTTCCTTAGAAGGTCATTGAAGCATCGTGCTTGAGGACATCGTCCACCATAGTGGCGGCGCCTGCAATCTCGATTCTCTGATCTCTAAGATCTTCTTTCTTAATTCCCCGGAATTCAGCGGAGTTAGAGCAGACATGAAGTGTGCCACCAGCTTCGAGGAAGGAATCAATAAGATCTGGCAGGGGTGGGAACCCTGGAGCTGACACCTTCTCAGCCATTCCCTTCTTCAGGAGTAGGACTGCGTCCATCATGGTGAAGATTGTGACATCAACATCGATTGCCTGTGCGGTTGTCCCGGTTACGAATGGACCAAAGCAACGTTCGGCTGCTTCCGGTCCCCATTGAGCTACGATATATAGACTAGCCATTTTATTTTAATCTCCTATATTATTGCTAAATCGACATAGAAAATGACGAGCCCAAGAAGTGCAAACAGGGTGACTAGAAGATTAGTCATGTGTGAACTGTGGAATGGACCGCCTTGCATGGTATTGAGCAGAATAGGCAGAATCTGACCGAACTGCATCAGTGTTCCAACTAGGACTAGAATGAAGTCTACTAGTATAAGGATATGAAGTAAGTCAAACATAGCTGGTACTGCTGGGGGCAAGAATAATCCAACTACTAAAACACCAATGCCAATCATCATTGCAAACATTAGCGCCATGACCTGCTTCATCAAGTACATGCCCATTCTTCTAGCAAGCATGAAGCCTGAAAACATCGTAGCGATGTTCAGAGCCAGAAGTACGAACAATATGAATTGAAAAAGTGCCATAATTATACACCTATTAAGAAAAATTCGATAATGACAATTAATAACTATGTCGGAATAGGAACACGAAAAACACGTTTGGTTAGAGTGTATAACCAAAGTAGATATCGATTGCTCGATTTCGAACATTTGCGAAACCACAAACCATAATAATGTGCATCAGACGGAAAAGTTGATTCAACCATGACAGAACATCAAGTTGCAAAGGAATTCGATGCTAGTGGGCTTCGATGCCCCATGCCGATATTGAAAACAAAGAAAGAAGTCCAATCAATCGAAATTGGTCAGATTCTCCGTGTCATTGCCACAGATATTGGAACCAAGAAGGACTTTCCATCCTGGGCATCTCGTACTGGAAACGAGATTATCGAACTTGTTGAAGAAGGCGACAAGCTCATTTGGTACATCAAACGTGTCAAATAATTTTGAAAAATAGATATCAGGGATGAAGTTCCTCTTTCTCTGTATTCCAGAGTGAGGAACTATCAATCCCTTCTTACTTCTTTATTGAGATTTCTTCTTCTTCTCGTCCTCGGTTGCCATGTCACCCAAGGCATCCTTCATGAGTCCTTTGAAGTCGAATCCCATCATCTTAGACATAAGCATCATAGGCATTAGGACATTGCCAAAGACTTGGAATGCACCGGCTCCGCCAGCACCCTCTTCGCCTTCTGCGCCTCCACCACCGCCCCCTCCGAAGAGAGTGACGTCTCCGATGTCTATCTCCTTGTAGATTTCAGGGAGTATCTGTAAGAAGTCTCGTGCGAACGCTTGAGGTGAGTAATCCTTCGCAGCAGCCAGAGTCTTCTTGATACCTTCAGCTTGCGCAGAGGTAACTTTCAGAATTCGTCCTGCTTCCGCTTCGGCAGTTAGGCTGATTTTCTCAGCTGATGCCTGTGCTTCTTGGAGGATACGTTGAGCCTGTACCTCAACCTCTTCCTTGATCTTTCGTTGCTTTTCAGCCTCAGCATTGAGTTTAGCAACTTCTAGATCCTTTGCAGCTTCAACCTCGGCTTGTTGCTTTTCGTATTTCTTCTGCATCAAGTCTTTTTGAAGGGCAATCTCTAGAACGCTTTGCTCACGTGCCTGCTCAGCCTCTTGGATCATCCGGAGCTGATCTTGCTCCTTCACACCAACGAGCTTATCACGATCAATTTCCTGTTGTCGCAAAACTTTGCTTCTCTCGATATCTCTCGTACCAGTAGCTTGGTCAGCTTCGATTAGAGCAATCTGAGCAAGACGATGCATCTCAGCCTCTCTGGGCTTTGACATGTCTCGTAGGAATGAATCATTTACAACAACGACATCCACCAGCTCGACAGTGACTACTTTGAGTCCCCACTCACTAACGATATCGATGAGTTCCTTTTTGATAGCTTCAATGATCAGCTGCCTTTCTTCCAGAATCTCTTCAACAGAGAGTTGAGCACATGCTGTTCGTATAACTGACTCAATAATCGCGGTCAGTCTGGTTGGAATCTCCTTCCAAGTAACGTTGTTAATAGTAGCAATAGCATTGTCTGCTTGCCACTGGAGTACTGCACTCAATCGAATTTTCTGTTTTTCTTTGGATAGTACTGACTCTGCTGAGATATTCAACTGCTGTACAGTCCTGTCTACGGCAAGAATTCTATCAAGGAATGGTATCCTGATAACCATACCACCTTCGCCCTGCTTCTTTGCCTTACCTTTTCGAAGGTGGACATAGAAGATGTTAGGATCGAAAATACGTACGTACTTCTTGATGTAGAAGGCCAGCAGAAGAATTACTAGAATGATCACGAACGCTGCAGAGAGCGCTAAGTTTTGCGAGAACCAGTTTAACAAATCCGCTTGCATTTCTTTTTCTACTCACACTTTACTGTGTTTGAGCATCTTATTCAGTTCCTTCTTCTTACTCCTAGAAACTAGCGCAGTGTTTTTGCACTCCACACCCATAGGCTTCATCAGGTGTAATTCCCTCACGGAGAACCTGATGAGTGACCTTCCAACGCTTCATCTCTCAGAGCGATTCGTGTTCTGTTTCAGACGCACTTGTGTATAACTTGCATTGAGGAGATATAAACTTGCGCAGAGATTGAAGATTACTCTTCTTGCTTCTCTGGCGTTTTACTTTGTTTCTGGACCCATTTCACTGCTTCTTTGCGAGGGTCAACATAAACGAATTTTTCATCTGCAGATACAACAAAGAGATCTGTGCCCTTCTCAAAGACAACTCCTTTCTGGAATGGTCTTGCGTGAAATCTTCTGAGTCCCATCTCGGTTTCTGCTCGGATCTCTCCAAAGTCGTCACGTACAGTTGACACAGCCTCAACTTCCATTCCCACAAGATGTTGAGGTTTGATGTTGAATCCAGACTCAACGAAGATCCTTCCCAGCACTGTGCGTACTGTCCAGACCAAGAAGAATGCTCCTCCAAATTGAATCATTAGCTTTCCAATGAAAGGAATGGGTATACCCTCGTAATAGATTACTGATCCCAGAAAACCAAAGAGAACAAGGCTCGTACCTATTGTAACACCTAGTGGTGCGCCTCGGTCAAGTTCGAAGAATCCTGAATGGTCTTTCTCAAAATCGTGGTCAGCCTCGACTTCATGTTCTGTGTCGTGGTCAGTATCATGATGGTCAATATCTTTCTCCACATCATGCTCAGTATCGTGGTCAAAATCTTTTTCGACATCATGTTCAACATCGTGATCAAGATCATGGTCTACTTCAACATGATGATCTAGATCATGCTCGATATCGTGTTCTACGTCGTGTTCCACTTCATGATCTACATCATGTTCTACATCGTGATCAAAATCTTTCTCGATGTCATGCTCAACATCATGGTCAAAGTCTTTTTCGACATCGTGTTCTACGTCGTGGTCAACATCATGTTCGGCTTCATGTGCATGCTCAGAGATTGCAGAAAACAATCTACCCAAGAAGAACATTCCAAAAGTGTAGAAGAGACCTGCAAGTAAAATTCCAAATGATATTTCTCGCAATATAGCTGCAATTAATACGATGTCTTGCACTTTTTACCAACCTACTGTTCTCGTAGACGTGAGTCCCACTGCCGACTACTTGTGTAGCTATACTCACGAAGCCAAATAAACCTGAGTTACAATGTTTGGACTTGCAATTCCAAAGCTACTTGCTTAATTTGCTATGCTTGTATTATTGTTCATTGAATGAACCCTCTCACTTTTTTCTGATATCACCTTCTCTTTCTGTTTTAATATCTCTTCGATTTTCATCCCTGATGCTACCATTTGATAGGCTAGATAGATTGCAATGAGCAAATACATGAGATAGAAGAAATTAATGAGGTGAACGTTACCAGTAACAAGGAATTGGATGTATTCATTTGCAGCTAATAGTGCGAGTGCTGTAAATAATATCGTTGATGAGTCTTCGATTCTCAGAGTTGCAATAAATTTACGCTCAGACCAGAATTCAAGAATATTTCCCAGTATACGAACTGGCAATCCAACGAATGCAAGAAGTATTGCTGTAACCCCGAACCCTACAAGAACACCTCCAAGTATACTACTTACATCGGATGCATTCGAGTAGTATATCATTAGATGATTAATGAGACCTATTGAATATGGACCAGTTGTGTAAGCTCCTAATCCTGCAAGAAGGGTGCAACTAATAGCAAGATCAATTATAGATTCTACTCGTGTCCGAGTTCCTATGAAGGTCGATGAACCCAAGAACTTACTCATTAGTATCCGGCTTAGGCAATATGCACATACTAAGACTACTGCTAGAACTACTGCAGTGAGTGTAAAACCAATTAGAACTCCTTGATTAAAATAACCCACATCTCTTGGTACAAGAAAGAACTGTACTATGAACGGCAATGCAAGGAACAACAATATCCTTCCAATGATGCTGATTGCCATTCGTGGTCCTTTTGATGCAAAACCTATCTTGGCCTCATGTTTGACTGAATCCTCTTCTTCTGTAGATTCTTCTGTAAATTCACTATCTATATGTGATGGTTGTTCTTCCGTTTTCCACCAAAGATTTTGGGCACCCACTAATAACTGGAATAATAGTACTGGGGCAAAAAGGATAACGAATGTCACGATGAAAGGTTCCATCCAATTGAGGAAGGAATAGAAATACCACGGACTGTACGGATCTAACAACAAATTGGTAGATGATTCCAGAAGGACCAACAGTAAAAGATTGACACCAAATTCCAGTCTTGATTTTTCATATGGTTCTTTGTCCTCATCCAATTTCCTGATAGCTAGTTTGATTCGTGTAATGAATAGTATCGCTGCAGGAATTCCGATTATGTAACCGAATGGGTGATTCCATTGAAAGATTGTGAGTGCAAAGATAAGCGCTCCAATAATTGATGCTACAATATCAAGACGGATTAGGTTGATTCCGGCCTCTGGTATTGAGTTCTCAGGTAATGTAACTAGGGTTTGAAAAATCGACCAATCTGGATACGATCGTTTCCAGAGGATAGTCTTCTTCCCTTTCAAATGGAACGTTTGAAGTAGAAGGAATGTTATCACACAGAGTACTGGTGTGATGATGAAAATCAACTGGATACCCAGAGCCCAATATGGGCTAAACATTAAGGGAATGATGGATACAAGTGATGCCCAGAATATTGTGAGAAGAAGTGATTTGATGAAGAACATTGAATAACTTGTAGTAGGATCGACACCTTGCACTTTTGGAACCTGCTCTTCAGCTTCGACGAATTTTGATTCTTCAACTACTTCTTGCCTTATCTCTGGTGGAATATCTTCTTCTGGAATTGTTTCTGGAAGCATGGAAAAACGATATTCATCAGCAACTTCTCCAGGTGCTCCAAATTGAGCGACAACTTTCTTTGCTGATTCCACTGTTATCTGACCATCATCTCCGAGGTCTCTTGCTGTTTCTAGCATATATGTTTCAAGTTCTGTAATCACGTCATCAGCAATAGTCTCTGGTAATTTTTCCCGCACGAGTGTAAGATACTCGTTTATGATTCCTGCTGGGTCATCGCTCATTTGATTCCCGCCTCCGTAATTAGTTGAGTCAACTGCTCGTTTAAGTTTCGCCATGACTTAACCATCCTTCTCAAAATCCTACGCCCATCTCGAGTTACATAATACAGACGTTTCCTCTTTCCTGATCCTGTAGACCAACGACCTTCCAGAATCCCTCTTTTCTCTAGTCGGCGGAGGAGGGGATATGTAGTGCTAGGCTCAACCTGAAGACTCTCGTATGGCTCTTGATTTAATTTCTTCATGATGTCATACCCGTAAGACTCGCCATTCAGAATAATCGCCATAATGGCCATCGAAAGAGCACCCCTCCTAATCTCGAGAGACCAATATTCATACTCTCTCTCTGGACCTGTTTTGTCTTCGATATCTACCATGAATCCCCTTCTCCGCGTCGGGTGGTGTGGGCTAGTATGTAGTGCGATATATATCGTACCACGATAGTATGTGAGGCGATATATCTTTTATACCTTTGGTTTATCCAATACTCGCCCCAGACATCTTAATATGGGGTGATTGTAACCAGAGCCCTAGGTGCTTGTATTGAGTAACATAGACCATATTGCTTCGCTGCTTGAACAAGTAGATATCAAGTATGAACGTGACGAAAATGTCTTGATGATGAAATGGAAAACAGATCACTTTGATGAATTGAAAATCAAGATTGCCGCTAACAAGGATGAATCGTGGACCTATATTGTTGCGCCATTTACGAATTTCTACGAGGTCGAAGAGACCAAGAGGATGAAATTGGCTTATGAAATGCTGAAAGAATCTTGGAAAGCGAATGGTGTTAAATTTGCAATTGATGACGATGATGATATCATTGTAATTGCAGAAACCAACGATACAGATCTGACTTCTGATGAGGTTAAGACCCTCGTTAGCCACGTAGTTCATGCTTGCGATACACTCTGGGGTATATATCCCGAGTAGTACAGACTTTTTTGATGATAGTACCCGGTGATTTGTCATCGGGTGTACTGTCATGTATTCGACACTTTGATAAGTTCGATACCAAGTGTAGTTCTTGGTGCTGACGATGAGCTCGGATACTCTTGAAACTCCCTTTCCTAAAGAGAAGAGGGAACGCTTAGTGATAATTTTCCATCCTAAGCGGGTTTCATTGATTTTCCTCTATGTGATTAGTGTTGTAACAATCATTACCGGAGTAGGATTCATGAGTGCCACCGCATATGGTGCAATCCCTCTAAGTGAACTTGCTTGGAACTTAGGAAGTAGTGCGATTATTTTTGGTATATTTCTCTTCACAGTTACTGAAATGAAGAGGTACTTCACTTTTTACATCATAACTACATGGAACGTTAGAGTCCGAAAAGGTATTTTCCGACGAAACACAACCCGGCTTTTTTATGATGAGATTTCTGAATGTCGTACCGCAATCTTTGCAGAAGAACAGCGTGTGGGGATGGGTGATGTTGAAATCTGTTCATCAAAAGTGAAAAATGGTCCAACCATTGTTTTTGAAGAAATTGAAAATCCTGATGGTGTGCGGGAGATAATCTCTAAATTTATGGAAACAATCCCGTATCCCCTTCCGTGGTATCATATTGAGCGCTAGTGGTTTATAGTGAACAAATCTTTAAACACCAATGACAATATCTTCAGGATTCACAAGCAGAATCTAGGAGATGTGTGAGTGGTGAGCAGGTTCACCATACGGTATATTGACAAAGATGGCGAACGATATCAGGTTGAGAAAGACAATCATCATACTGAGGTTGACCTGTCAGACCTCGCAATTATGGCAGTAAGTCTTGAGCCAATTGGTCAGTGTACAAAGCTTGAAAAAATCGTTTTTGATACCAATCTAATATCTGAACTTGATTTAACTCCATTAGCCTCTTGTTCTAAGTTGAAAATCTTTAGTATCACTTCTAACGAATTAGAAAACATCGATTTAGAACCCTTGGGGAATTGCAGAGACCTCCAAGCACTAGAACTATCGGATAATCACTTGAGCAATATTGATCTATCCCCGTTGAGTAATTGCAAGAATCTACGATGGCTCTACATAGCAGATAATAATCTCGAAGAAATTGATTTCACGCCATTTAGAGAACTCTCTAATCTCCAATACATAGTACTCTCAGGCAATCAATTGGGGGAAATTGATTTAGAACCACTTGAACAATCACGCGATTTGCGTTATTTACACGTGAACGAAAACGCACTCTTAGAAATTGACATTTCCGTTCTGTTCCACTGTGATAATTTGGAATCCCTTGTTATTGACTCTCCAGTATCTCTTCGTGCTAATCACAAGCTCAAGCATCTTCATTATTTTCCAGAACCTGTAAAGGAACTGCTTGACAATCTACAATGGATTCATGAGTCTTCATGAAATGGAACGTTTGCATGTTCGAGTCTTATGGTTTTGTACATAGTTCGTGATATCTAGGTGACACTAGCTCTCATTTGGTATTGTTGATGAGAAATCATAGTGAGAGGAATGACAAGTCCAGATGATACTGTAGCTGCTAGAACTACTCTTAGGATTGCCGGAGTTTTTCAAGAAATACGAGATAGCTGGGTTCGAAGACTCGACTCCTATTACAACCAAATAGAATCTCTCACTGAAGGAGATTGGGTTGATGCTCAAGATCTCACTGGGATAATACGAGAAGCACGGCTTGCTTCTCGTGAAGCTATGGATGGACTTGGTAACGACCTCAGTTCTGAACTTATTCATTCTTCAAACGGAATCATTACTCGATATGAAGCTGAACGTGCGTCACTGCAAGAAGAAATTAACGACTTACGAAAATCACTTTCTCGTGCTCTCTCTGGTGATGCTAACACAATTCGCAGAGAAAATGAATCCCTACGGTTTGCTCTAATTTCAGTTCCTGAATTTGGCCTTCTTCAAACAATTCAGAAGAATCGAAGATCAACTTACGACCAACTAGTGGAATGTACAGGTCTCTCGAAGGCAAAGTTAAGAAAGATGACCAAAGAACTCATGGCCCGCGGTTATGTAAACATTGATAAAAAGTCAAAACCTCATCAGGTGGTGAACCTTTCAACTCCTTGGTCAACTCCAGAACCAGAAGTTCAATGTACATTGGAAACATCTCCTGCTCCTGTTCAGTACGAACATAGAATAGAACGGTCATAACGGTTGTGCGGTTGTGCACTATTGTTGCACAAACGTTATAAGGTTGTGCAGGCAAATTACACTACCGTAAGATAGGTTGAGGCTAATACATGGAACCCGAAAAGATGGCAATCTCCGGAATCATAATTGTAGTTGTAGTAATAGGTCTCACATTGGGTATTTCGGTCTTGGCTTTTCAAGAACCTGCCAATGGGTCGACCCTTACTGAAATTACACTAGACACAGACTTACTAGAACTTGGGCTTCAAGTTCCCTCTACCTGGGAATTTGAAATGTCTGATGGAACAACACTAGCAATAAGTGATTTGAGTGGACAGGCCATTCTGGTTGACCTAATGGCTACTTGGTGTAGCACTTGCACAATACAGAATGGATACCTTGAATCAGCTTATACGTCATTATCTGGATCATTGTTTATTATGTCACTTACTATTGATCGTAGTGAAACAGTACCTATGATGGCGGATTACAAAAGTGACCGAGATCTTTCTTGGGATCACGGTCTAGATACCAATGCTGTGTTCACAAATTACTTCTTGGTAACTCAGGTTCCCACACTAGTTCTTATCGATGGTGATGGTTACTTCAGATACGTGCATGAAGGTACTTGGACTGAAGCTGTTATTACAGACAAGGTTGCATCACTGTAGTAGAGGTTGGAATTCATGCAGGGACTCCTTGAACTAGGTGTGACGCTGATTGGCGCATTGACTTCAGGATTGTACATTGCAATATCTCCATGCTTGTTTCCATTACTCCCACTATTTCTAATGAATAGCCTACAAGCATCGGATAGTCGGAAGCGAAGTCTATTCGTAACATCAGCTTTGGTGGCTGGGATTTTAGTTTCTGTGGCATTCTATGCTCTGATAGCTTTCACAATCAGTTCCATTGGTATGTTTCTTGCAACAAGTTTCAGAGACCTTCAATTGGTACTTGGATCAGTCATTCTCTTCTTTGGTGTTGTAATGATTTCAGATAAGCTCAGAAATGCACTTCGACTTTCTCGATTGAGCATGCATGGAAAACCAAGCAAACCTTCTAACTTGAGTCAGGTATTCCTCACCGGACTTGGCTATACTCTTCTCGCTGCTCCCTGTGCTGGTCCAGCAATCATTGGACTAGTAGGTATCTTTGGCACACTAACGAATCCACTTCTTCTCTTGCTCGTATTTGCCATGGTATCAATTATCATTGCTATACCATACTTTGCAATAGCACTTGTCGCGGGAGAAGCAAGAACTGGTCTGGCAATGTCAATCAGCAACAAGGCAAGAACCATCGAGATTGTTACTGGTGTCATACTGATCATTCTCGGACTATTCATGATACTACAACATCCAATCTTCGGTCTCTACTTGTTATTCTAGAAAAGAAGGACAGTCAAAAGATGTAAAATCTAGTTTGCATGTGATTCAGGTATGCATGTTTCGAAAAACTTGGGCCTTGACTCATTGATGATGATTCCAAACATTGCGCGAGTCATACCCTCCCCTGACAAGACACATTTTGCGGCAATGATAAATCGGATTCAAGAGAACTACGATATCTTTCTTGGAAAAACAAGCGGAGCTACAGAAATCGTTCCCCTAACTCGAACTCCAGAATACACGGTCATGACTGACTGGTCCCCTGATTCCAAGTCTATTATTGTTGCTGAGGACAAAGCTAGAAATGAAAGAGTGACGCTGTATCAAGTGTTCATTGACAGTCCTTTTGATATGAATCCCCTCACACCAATTAATCCTGAGCATTTTATGAGAGGCGGCTTCTTTGATCCAAATGGGGAATTCATAGCCTATGCTGTCAACTATGACTATGATAGAAAGAAAGAAACCGAAACATTTCGCGTTGTTGTACAAGACATTGAAACTGGAGCTCGCATTGTTGTAGCTCGACCCGATAAGCCAGCGTATATGCGGCTCTCAGTTGATCCAAAAGGAAAGTACATTCTATACAGTCGTTCTGATGAAGATCCATCTGGAGAACAATGGTGGATTGCTTCGTCCGATGGAAATGAAGACAGAGAAATCCTGAACTTTGGTTCCACAGCAAAGGTTTCCGCACATTGGACCTATGACGGACAAATTGCCTTTGACACAGATACCATTGAAGGTAAACGTTATGATTCAGTTGGGATTGGTTTGTATAATCCCGTTTCAGAAAAAATTGAGTGGCTCGCTGTACCCGAAACAGGTGATGAGCCTTTTGATCGGATGGTTGTGCCAAAGTACAGTCAGCATGTTTCAATGATTCAGGAACGAGAGGGAAGAAGCAAGTGTTTCATCTATGATCTTACTCATGAAAAGCTAACTAACACAACACCTTCACAAGGCAATATCTTCCCTGTTAGTCCGCTTTCCCCAACTAAGTGGCTAGGGCTTTACTACAGCTCTACGAACCCAATGAACTTGATAAAATTCAATCCATTCAATCCGAATATTGACGAGTTCGAATATCTCACAGATATGCTAAGTGGAAGTGGTATTTCAAAAGAGGAGCTAACTCCTGCAACGGATTATCACTGGATATCAGTAGACAACACAATGATTCACGGTTGGCTCTATACTCCCAAACAAACCAATGGACAAACCATTGTTTACATTCATGGAGGACCAACTTATCACTCGCGTGATGCGCTTCATGTAGGAATTCAATTCTTTTGCTCTCTTGGCTACAATGTGTTAGACCCAAATTATAGAGGGTCAACTGGATACGGTGTCAATTTCCGTGAGCTAATCAAGAAGGATGGGTGGGGTGGAAATGACAAAGAGGATGTCAGAACTGGTATACAATCATTGATAGAGAAAGGAATAGCAAATCCTAGCAAAGTTGGGATTTACGGAACAAGCTATGGAGGCTACATGAGTTGGAATGCTATTGTTCATTTCCCCACTGATATTGTCGCAGCAGCAGCACCGATATGCGGAATGACTGATTTAGTTGTAGATTATGAAACAACACGACCAGACCTTCGTCCATACTCTGAGGAAATGCTCGGAGGATCACCAAAGGATGTTCCAAAAATCTATCATGAGCGGTCTCCGACCAATCATGTTCAGAATATCAAAGGTAATCTTCTCATCGTTCAGGGATTACGAGACCCCAATGTAACAATAACCAATGTTGCAGAAGTAGAGAAGAAGCTGGAGAAGCATCAAATTGCTTATGAGAAACTTGTCTTCGATGATGAAGGACATGGCATCGTTCGTGAAGAGAATCAAAAGGTTCTCTTGAAAAAATTAGCAGAATTCTTCGGGCACGCTTTGGGATGATAGCCTACTGAAAGAGATCTTCAGTTCCCTCACGAAGTATCTCTTGTGCTGTGCCTAATGTTTCATCTATGTCAACGCCTCTCACTATCGCAATTGGGACCTTCTCATCTGCCTGACCCATGACAAGTTCTGCACTTGCTGCAATTTCATCTGCGACACAGACAAGAGAAGAACGGAGTTCCTTCCCGTAGATATCGGATTTGCCCTTATTCACAACAAAAGGTGACATTCCTGCAACACCAATTGCGAGATTCACTGCACCTCGTTTCCATGGACGTCCCTGTGTATCTGTAATAATTACAGGTATGGAGAATCCAGCTTCTTTGGAAATAATCTCATGGATTTTTCTAGCAGATGCATCAGGGTCTCTTGGAAGGACGATTGCTTTTCCATTAGGTGCATTACTCTCATCTACTCCTGAGTAATCTGTAATGAATCCTTGATGTGTTTTCGTGATTAGAATAGGTTCTTCTCGAATGATTTCAGAAGATTCCAGGATAGCTATTTGGATAATTTCTTCTGAGTGATCTTTGCTCGACGCGATTTGACGTGCCTTTTCAGTTGGAGCTATCTCTGAGAGAGTGTACATGGAACCTTCTGCTACTGATACGATCGAATGTGACACAATGACTACATCGCCAGTTTGAAATTCTAAATTCATTTTCTTCATTGTAGATAAAAGGAGTTCACTGAGATTATCTCCTTCTTTCACTATAGGATATCCAACAACTGGGATAACCTGAATTTCTTTTCCTTGCATTGATCTACTCGTTGTTTGTCTTGAGTTCATCCTCTGATAATTCTTCGTACTTCACATCATCATTTCGAAATCTACCTAAACCTGCTTGAATTTTAATGCTCTCTGGAATGAGTTGATACAATACCATTCCTCCAATGATATTGATAGCTGCTTGTAGCGCATTCCATGGAACTAAAACAGCCGAAACGGTGATAGCTGACTCTGTGGTGTAAGATAGGGGATAGAAAATTGTAAGCAAGGGGATGTTGAGGAAGAACATTCCTATGGCACGAGTAGAAATACCGAAGACCAAATACAAAGCAACACTCGCTTTTCCATCAAGCGATTTCCTATTGGCAATGAGTCTTGCTGCCAGTAGTCCTATGATTGTAAATAACTCTGCAGATCCCTTGAAGATAGCTCCTGCAGGGTTACGATAGCCTATTGCAACAAACATAATCCCTATTGAAATCAGACTTGAGATTGTCCCAAGACCGACAAAAACAATAACGATTGGAATGCCTGTCCAATCCACAGTAAATGGTGTTCCTCCTGGGAAGAATTTCAAATCTGTGATACCAATGATAGGGAATACTTCTAATGCAACGACAATTGACGAAAATATTGCTAGCAGCGCTATGCTTTTCGAATCAGTTCTGATGTCCATCCTAACCACCATCTCCATAGATTATCTATCTAACTGAAGAATCAATCGAATCGGGCTGGTACATCATCAAATAAAAGTCGATTGTATACAGTTTTCCTGAAGAAAGAATGGAATCCCTGACACCGTGATGCCAGGGATAGCTAGTATTGCGGGATTATTTTCCCATCTTCTCTGGGTGCGTTTCCATAGCATGATTCTTCATCTCCAATTTGGAGTCGAAGTGGTGGCCACAGAACTTACACTCGAATTGTTGTTTTTCTTCCATAATAATCAATATTAACTATGGTTAATTAGTTATTAACTTTTGGATAAATGCTAATAATAGAATATTTAACAGAGATTGGTGTTTGAAAAAGTATGTTCGTAAGAGGGTGGGAAATTCAAGTTTCAGTGATGATTCTAATACTAATGGTAAGCAGCTTTACAATTTCATCATCGACTGATAATCTAGTCCTAAAAGATCCATTAACAATTATGGAAACGTCAGATGAACCACTCACCATTGTGTTTGATATGAGTCATGGTCAGTACAGTGTCTACAAATTTTATGAAGAAGATACCTGGCTAGCTAATAATCTGACTGCCCTAGGATACAATGTTGTTTGGGCTTGGGGTGGACTAAATGATACAATTCTTGCATCAGCTACTGGTCTTGTTCTGGGTGCTGTCTATGATTATGGGGGCACAGCTGGGTTCACCACTTCGGAATATGCGGCAGTTGACGATTGGTTCAATGGTGGAAGTAAATTCTTCTGGGTATGTGCGGACTCAGACTACGGTGGTTATTCATACATCAATAAGAATGCATCAGCTATGTTGGAAATAGCTGGGTCTCATGTTTATCCTGAGCATGTTTCTATATCTGATGCTTACTCAAACTGTGGTGCATCATACAGAGTTCTAGCAAACAATACGAGCACAGATCCCTTTGTTGCAGGCATCGTTGATGGTGTAGATAGAGTGCTCATGCATGGTCCCACATTACTCTATGGAAGCAATAGTACAAACCCTGGAGAAGGGATTGAACCGGTTGCTTTGGAATCGACTTCCTTGGAAAATGTTCATCCTTTACTTAGTTATGGTGAATCTGCAACAATTGATGATTGTGATTTGGTGCCACCTGTAGCACATCTCGATGGTCAAGTTGGACCATTTGTATGCGCTACCATGGAAACTGATCTTGGAACTACAAACTCTGGTGTAGTAGTGGTATCCGGTGCATCTCCCTATGGCGACTACCAACCAATGTCAACATCATATTATTATGAAAAAATCCTGGAAGGACAAATCTTCGTTCTCCAAACAATTGATTTTGGAATGAAATTACTTGGAAACTTTCTAATCATTTCTCCTGACGATATTGAATATGAAATGGGTGTGACAGGAAATGCCATTGATTGGCGAGCACATAGTTCAGATCCTAAGTCTTACAATATCACTTTTGATGAAGTACTTCTTAAAGAGGGACTATGGAACTCTTCAACTGAAAACATATACGTACTAGTTGATGGGTTGAGTGTAGGAGTTTACAACTACACCCTCCAGGTGCAAAATGAGGAAAATATCACCTTGTCAGATACGGTAATTGTTACTGTTCTGAACCCGCTTCCTCCATCGATTAATCATCCTATTGACATTGTATACTATGAAGGTAACAATGACAGTGCAATAGAATGGACTCCAGATGACGTGAGTTTGTTTTATTATGAGATTTTCAAGGATGGCGCATTAATAGTATCTCACGTTTGGGGATTTGATGAGTCAACAATAGTTTCGATATACGTAGGTGAGCTTCCTGTAGGTGTTTTCAATTACACAATCCGTGTTTTTGATAAAATATTTTTAGCATCAATTGATACTGTTATTGTTGAAGTTCTTGAAGTAACCACAACAACAACTACGACAACAACAACGAACACAACCACCACTACAACAACTACAACATCAACTACTTCCCCAACCACTTCCCCAACGACTACAACGACGAACACAACTACAGCATCCACTCCTGGAGATATTCTCGACACAGTCACTCTTGCTATTTCGATTGGGTCAATTATTGTCATCTTGGTAATATTCGTGTTAATTGCTAAGAATAAGACCTGATAGTGGAACTGTCGATATGAGAAGAGTTCATGATGTCAAATTGTTTTCATCTGTAAATTCGTCCATTGGAATCCCCACTTTCTGCTCTTCTGAACTCTCCAAAGGAATTCGGTTTAGGAGATTCTTGAGGTAGTCAGAATCCCCTGCATCAATAATCTGTTGTACGATATTTACCATTGAATCCGAAATGAATAGAGTTTCCTTCAATCTACCCTCATCGCTCAGAATCTGCAGATCTTCAACACCTTTCTCCAATTTCACTGAGAGCTCATGGAATGGTTTACTGACTCTCCATGGGATTCCCATCAGATAGTTTTGATAGAACTCAATGTCCAGTAGGATTCCAAGAACCTTGTAATTCATCTCATGGGCAAAGGGCAGTGTATGTCTCACCGATCTATCAGAGATTCCAACTTTCTTGCATGCTTGATGACCCATGAACATCACATTGGTTGGTAGTTTCTCCCAGACTGGTTGACCATACCTGTTATCGTTCGCGTACGCAGACTTCAGGTTGTCTTCATATTGTGGAAAATGATGATTTACCACTCGCATGAAGTATTCCTTTTGACGACCAGGTTTGAGAGTCATCCCCCCAAACAAAATGAATTCAGCATTCGCTGCCTTTGCTTCCTTGGTCAGTCCCTCGATATTCTCATAATCTGTTCCTATCCATGGAACAATCGGCGTTGCCATGACCCCTCCTGGAATCCCTGCTTTTCGCAGTTCCTTCAAAGCTGCAAATCTCTCAGGGGTCGATGAAGCTCGGGGTTCAATTATTTTTCTCTTCTCGTCATCATGAAGCGTAATCGTAAAAACTGCATTGACAAAAGCTACTTCATTGAGGTCTTTGAGAAGCTCGATGTCTCGGAGCACGAGATCTGATTTTGTTAGGATCATAGCGGGTAATCGGAAATCCACTAATGTTTCCAAAATCTGCTGGGTGATCTTGTGTTCTTTCTCCGCTGGTTGGAATCCATCAGATACGCCACCACACACCCCAATGACACTTCGTCGAGGTTTCTTCATAGCTAGACGTTTAGCATCATCATCCGGTAGGAAGGACCATAGAGTTTCAGTTTCAAGTTCCCTTTGTGAAGTAAAACCAAGTTTCTTCAATTCTTTCTTGAGAATCTCTGGGGCATTTTCCTTGATTCTTATGTGACTCATGAAATTATCAACGTGATAATATTCGTTCATCCCGTCGCAATATACACACCCGTGTTCACATCCTCGATACGCATTGAGAGACCTATTGACATGAAACCAGGTGTCTGCTGTCATCTCCTTTTTTGATAGCAGCGACTTTGCTTTCACACATTCGTATCTCAATTCTGAATTACTCCAACAGATTATCGTATCAGCGGCATTCTTGGGCTTTATGGTTCAAAGCGAAACCCCCTTTTCTATCTCACACTCGGTTGAATTGAGTATCTTGAGAAACCCTTTTGTTTGTGGACTGCTACACAGAATGAAGTGAGTAGATATGTTTCTTGAACGATCCGATGATTACCCATTAGCAGAAATGATTGATGTTGCTTCAGGCAGGACCCGCGCTGACTTGGTATTGAAGAATGCCAATGTCGTTGATGTGTTCAATGGTGATATCATTTCTGGAGACATAGCTATTCATGGTGAATACATTGCTGGGATTGGTGAATATGCTGGTAAGAAATATACCGACCTCAAAGGGAAGTATGTTGCTCCTTCATTTATCGATGGACACGTTCATGTAGAATCTAGTATGGTCATGCCAATTCAATATGCTCGTGCAGTGGTACCTCATGGAACGGGTGCTGTTGTAGCAGATCCGCACGAGATTGCCAATGTACTTGGTATGGAAGGAATTCTCTACATGAGCAAGAGTATGAGAGGTGGAGCTCTTGAGTTCTATATGATGATTCCATCCTGTGTACCCTCAACTGATCTTGAAACAAATGGCGTTGCTCTGGACTTTCTTGATATCAAACCCTTACTTACTGAGCATTATGTGTTAGGTCTTGCAGAGGTCATGAATTATCCAGGAGTCATTTACAGAGACCCCAAAGTATTGGATAAAATTGCAGTAGCCCTAAGAATGGGGAAGCGTATTGATGGCCACGCACCTGAACTTGATGGTTTAAATCTGAATGCGTATACATCCGCAAGAATCACGTCAGAACATGAATGTTGGACACTTGAGGAAGCTAAGAAAAAGTTGGCTCGTGGTATGCATATTCATATTCGTGAAGGTTCAACAGCAAAGAACCTCAAAGCTTTAGGACCTCTAATCAATGAAATGACTTCCATGTGTTGCAGTTTTGTAACTGACGATAGAAATACTCTGGACCTCATAACAAAAGGTCACATCGACAGTATGGTTCGTGAAGCAATAGCAATGGGCGTTGATCCTGTTATCGCGATCAAAGTAGCCACATTGTCAACCGCAAGACATTACGGTCTCAGGTACATTGGTGCAGTAGCTCCAGGCTATCATGCTGATCTTGTGGTTCTAGATAATTTGAAGGACATCAATGTCGAACGGGTTTACAAACAGGGGACTCTCGTAGCAAAGAAAGGTAAGATGGTTCATAAATTTGGAATTGAGGAACAACCACGATTGCGACGCTCAATCAACATTCAGTACCTTGAGCCTGAAGACTTCCAAGTTAAAGCTCGAGGTTCTCATATGAATGTCATAGGAATGATCAAGGACCAAATTATGACAGATCGACTTATAGAAGAACCAAAAGTAGTTGATGGACTGGTAGTCCCCGATATTGATAATGATATAACAAAGATTGCAATCATCGAACGTCACAATGCATCAGAACCACGTTCGGTAGGATTTGTCAAAGGAATGGGAATTAAAGAGGGTGCCATGGTATCATCAATAGCACATGATAGTCACAATCTTGTAGCAGTTTCAACAAATGATGAAGATTTGATAGCAGCAGCTGTTCAAATTGTTCGAATGCATGGTGGCATTGCAGTTGTGAAAGATGGTGAAGTCCTGGATTCTCTTCCCTTACCAATTGCAGGTCTAATGAGTGACCAACCAATTGAGCACGTCAGTGAGAAGTTGAAGGATTTGAAGGAAGCCGCTCACAAGCTGGGTACTCCACTTGATGAGCCATTCATGGCAATGTCTTTCCTATCACTACCAGTTATTCCCAAACTGAAGATTACTGACCTGGGATTGGTTGATGTGGAGCGATTCAGGCTCATCGATCTCTTCGAGGTACCTGAATGAACCACATCATCTACTCGAGACTAGATAATCTGTGTAATTACAGCAAACCTCCGTAGGTCATCCATGCAGTTGCCAATGAGTAGACAGGGTAATGCGACTCCAGCAAAGATTAGAATGGAGTAGATGTATCCCATCCCATCTTGAATCCCTGGTCCACCAATAAGAATAGCACCAACTATTCCAGCAGTTGCTAACAGTCCAAATAATCCAAAAGCCATCTGTATCAGTCCTATGAATCTAAGTCCATAGGGTCTGTCAAAGATTGTATACACCTTATTTTCTTCAGACAAAGTGCCTCTCCTCGTAACCGCGTGCGGCTGATGTTACATGCGAATACATCAAAATCCGTTTGAAGACTTGAAACCTCTATGTCTGCAAATTTACTCATACCTCCAATCCATCTAACTTATAACTAACCCCTTAGAAAGACCGATTATCCTTACACGGAGTAACCTCTGTGACCGAATCTGACGATGATAACATACTATTACCCGCCGAGGAAGGCGGGCGGATCGAGCGAATAATGCGTGCTCTTGAACTCACACATGGAGTTGAGATTGCACGTCGCTATCTCGCGATGAACGCATTTGACGGGGCATTGACGATGCTCGGACTTATTTTAGGTGGTCTATTCACTATTGACCCATTAAATTATACTCCGGGATTCAATGCAATCTTACTAGCTGCAGCAGGAACTAGTATTGCAATGGCTATTTCCGGCTTTAGCGGCTCCTATCTTGCAGAAAGTGCAGAGCGGGACCGTGAAGTGGATGATTTAGGAAAAGCCATGCTGACTGACATGAGTGAGTCGATGTATGCGAAGGCAAGTAGAACAACCTCTATCGTGGTAGCAATAGTCGATGGGGCCTCTCCAGCTGTTGCTGGTTTCCTCGTGATAACTCCATTGTTCTTTGTTCCATCTGGGCTCCTTGATTATCGCATCGCTTTCTATATGGGAATCATCATCTGCATGTTACTACTCTTTGTCCTAGGTCTCTTCTTGGGAGCTGTATCAAAGAAGAACATGTGGTCCTATGGCGCGAAGACTCTGTTTGCTGGAATCCTGACCGCACTCTTGTTGATACTTGTATCATATTTGACTGGAGCATCTGGTTGAAATGTTCGATAAAATACCCCGTGAAGATTTGGCGTTCCTCCCGACTCCTCTTCATAGATTACCACACTTGGGAGACTCGATAGGTTTAGACGAACTCTGGATTAAGCGAGATGACCTCACAGGACATTCTTTTGGTGGTAATAAAACCCGGAAGATGGAGTTTGTCTTGGGTGATGCCCGAGTAAACAAAGCTGATACTATTGTCACTGTTGGAGGTCTCCAAAGCAATCACTGCCGCCAAACAGCAGTGGTCTGTGCAAAGGCCGGATTGAGATGCATTTTGTTGCTAGCTGGAGAAGAGCCCGAAACCTATACTGGGAACCTTCTGCTAAACAGTATGCTTGGTGCTGAAATCAAGTTCTTTCCCGATGATCATCTTATGACCATGCACTCAAGACTTGATGAGATACTTGAAACCCTGAAGGACTTCGGTCTGAATCCATATGCAGTCCCAGCTGGTGCTACAATGCCTGTTGGTGTAATCTCCTATGCTGCAGCATTGGAAGAGCTTCAGAAGCAAACTGACAACATTGGATTCACTCCAGACAAGATTCTGATGTCTGTTGGAACTGGCGGAACTCTTGCAGGTCTCATCATTGGAGCACACATGCTTGACATGGAAGTTGACATCATTGGTGTAAGTGTTCTCAGTGAAGCTGATGAAGCTAAGGAGCGCGTGAAGAATCAGATTGACCGTGTGATTGATCAGTATCCTGAGGTTGGTGACTTCAAACCAGAGATCAACATTGATGATACTTTTCTCGAACCTGGATATGGTATCATGACTGATGGTGTGAGAACTGCAATCGATACCTTCGCAAGGATGGATGGTATCTTTCTTGATCCTGTCTACACGGGGAAGGCTGGACTCGCACTCATGAGGATGGCAATGAACGGCGATATCAAAACGAACGAACATACCGTATTCTGGCACACCGGAGGTTCACCGGCGCTCTTTGCATATCCAGAACTTAGCAAGATATGATGAATCCAGAGGAATAAGCAACCCTTATGTAATCACTCAAGAAATATGAGGGGTAATTATATACCCTAGAACGGTACTCCCAATCACTAACAATGGGGGGCTATTGTTATGCAAGGTGAAATGGCAGAATTCAAAAAGAACTTTGAGGCACGCTTAGCAGCTGCCAAGAAGGAAAAGGTACAGATTGTACTCAAGGAACAATATTCTGATGCTTTTGATGTTCTTGAAGATTGCGAGAACGCAAACCTAATTCCTGGTATCATTGGACCGCCAGGTACAGGAAAAACGCTGCTTCTCCGTGCGTATGCAGAGAAGACCGGTCGAGAACTCTACTGGGTTACGGGAGATGAAGGAGTAAGACCATCTCATCTTACCGGTGCGTTCAATCCGAGCATTGTATTAAACAAGGGTTTTAGTCTTGATGCTTTTGAGCCGGGTCCACTTCTCAAGTCAATGGTAAACGGTGGAGTGTTTGGTCTCAACGAAGGCAACCGATTGAGTGAGTACGTACAGAACTCTCTGCTCGATCCTTTTGAAGAAGGCTCGATAAGTGTCCAGAGATTAGGCAGAATCAAAGCGGAAGAAGGATTCTTTCCAGTTTTAACGATGAATCCAGAAGAGATGTCAGGTGCTCATCGATTGAGTGAGGCCCTTCGAGATCGTATTCGTGTTTGGATTAAACTTGGTTATCCAAGAAAGCAAACTGAATTGGAAATCATCAAGATGAACAGTCCTGAATACACGATTTCTGATGCGACCCTTGAGAGAATCTATGGTCTTGTGTCAGCAACACGTGTCAGTACTGACATCGAAATACCAGCCAGTATTCGTGCAGGTATCTCAATTGCGCGGCTCTCCGCAGAGATGACAAAGCGGAAGAAGGAGAAGAGTGTGACTCATGCAACTCTATCGGAAGCTGCGACCTACGTTCTTGTAGGAGCATTGAGGTTTCGACCCGGAATAGATACAGAACCTGCGGTTAATGCATTAGTGAGGAGGAGTCTGGGGAGCTAATCACTATGGCAACTCAGCCCAAGATTGCCCCATTGCCTAGTAACGCCCCTCAATTCGCACATGAATTTACAAAAAGAATGCGTGCAAGAAAAGACGTTACTAAGAAGCCCAGTGTGCGGCAAACGCAATCCATTCCAATGTTACTCTCTGCCAGATTCTTTCGAAATGGCAAATTGACCTTGGATGATTTTCTCGATTCTGCGGTGTATACAACTTACCCGAAAGATCAGAAAATCGCGCGTGAGATTGCAGAAGATATCTTACTTGGGCGTGAGAAAGAAATAAAGAAAGACGACCAGCAAGCTGTCCAGGCTAAGGTTACAAAGGTGAAGACCGATGCTTTAGCGAAAGTCATGGAGCAAATCAAACGAGAGCAGGAGCTTGCAAAAGTCATCAAGAAAGACAAAGTGGAGGCGGGGTATGAGTATCTGTTGGAACTCAGAAAACAGGAGGATAAATCCCTCTATAATGCCTCCAAAGATTACTTGACAGATGGAGAAATAGTTCTTCGAGGAATCACCAGCAATGATGAGCTCAAAGAAACAGCTGCTTCTGAATTAATGGATAAATTTGGAGACCTATCGTCACAAGATATGCAGAACTCTGAGGTCCTTGATTGTCTTGACCAGGTGTGCGATTCACCTAATGCTGCAGAGCAAATTGCAGCCAGTTCTCTCAGGGGTGACAAGGATGTTGAGCAGAAATTCTCTGACTTATCCGAGCGAGACACCTCTACAGCAGCACGTGCAATGCGTCATATGGAAGAGATGGCAACTCTGACTCCAGACCAACAGAAAGCAATGGACCAGAAATTACAGGATGATCTTGATGACCTCAGTGAAGCTGCTGATTATGCTAGAGAACTCGGAAGAGTTCCTGACAATATTGACAAGCACATCAAAGACGCTCCTAAGAAATTCTCACTTAGTGATGCTGCAGAGTTTGCAAAGAAAATCAAGGAATCTACTGGTAGAGACATAATGGATGACTTGCTTAAGGAGTACGATGAGCAATATGATGCAGGTGCTGACCAGAATGTGGATATGCGTCAGCTAGCAGAAAATGCACGACAGAATGAGAGCTGGAAGAGTCTTGTAGAGAAAGAGGCTCAGAGTCTACTGGACAATGCTGATTCAAGGTCTTCCCCATCTGATTTCTTGAGATCTTCGTTGGCACAGAACCAACCACATGAGAAGAATCTTCCAAGTTCAGACACTAAGAAACAATGGGATAAAGCTATGCAGAAATTGGCTGATGGTGCTGTTGAAAAATCTCCTACTAAATCACATCTCAGACAAACTGTCAAGCATGCCTCTCGATTGGGCCAAGTTCCATCAGAGAAAACAATCAGGGATGCTGGTGAACGCCTCAATATGACTGAAGAGGAAATTCTAGAATTAATCAATCCCTCTTTTGAAGTCATTAAGAAACTGATTCAAGCTGGAGTGAATGATTTTGACCGACTCCATAATCTCATGTCTTCAGCAGGTCTTTCCCCTCATCAATTACGTCAGCTTGGTGATATGGCTGCTCAACAAGGAAATCAAGGTGCTCTTGGGGCAGTAGCCCATGAGGATCTTCATGCAGCACTAGGTACTGCAGGGTCTGGAACGAGACCCCAATATGGACGCCCTAGTTACGGTGCTCAACAAGGAACTGGACCTGGAGCTGGCAAACCAGACAAGAGCCGTGCTGATCTAGCATTTGGTGGACTTCTTGGGGGTCCCGCAACAAACATCATTAAAATTTGGTACACCTACAGAGGTGAACTTCCTCCTGACTTGAAGAAACGATTAATGGAGATTTCCAAGCGTCTTCTCATCGATTTAGGGATGCGATACGCTCGTCAGACTATGGGAAGTAGCATGCTGGGAGGGATACAAGAATCAACAACTGTACGACCGTTTCGTATTGGTGATGATATTGATCTGATCAATCTTGAAGAGACCGTAGATGCTTTACTTTCCCAGGGTCGGACCAGTTTCAAAGTCATCGAAACCTCGGATTTCCTAGTGACTGAAACATATCAAGGACACAGAGCATTCTACTGGGCACTGGACAAGAGCGGTTCAATGCATGCTCCGAAGAAATTAGGGATGCTGGCAATATCTGTAATGGCTGGTCTTTATGGAATCAAGAAAGATGACTTTGGAGTGGTTCTCTTTGATCATGAAACACATGTTGTGAAAGAAATTGCACAGCGAACAATTGCGGTGGAGAAAGTTGCAGCTGATCTCTTAGAGGCTCGAGCAGGTGGTGGAACTGGCGGTCAGGAATCTATCAAATTAGCTCTTAGAAATTTCGAGGATTCGAAAGCTAAGGAGAAGATCTTCATATTTGCAACTGATATGTATCTGAGCGACCAGAAAATATGTGAGGATCTTGTTGAGCAGATGAAGCCGTTGGGTATCAAGTTGATAGTGTTATGTCCCACTGGAGAGTATAATCCTCAGGCTGCAAAATCCCTGGCTAGGAAAGGACATGGTGTTGTACTTGACATCGACTCAATAGATGAGCTACCTGCAAAACTACTACGAGTGACTAATTACTAGCTCGGAACAAAACCAGTTTTCTCCGCAAGTGATTTGTCCTTGGTTTCGCATACCCAGAATTTGTATGCGCAGACATAATCTGATTTACCTCTCAAATCAATCAATGTCTTGCTGAAAAGTCGACGCATCAGTCTCATGTATTTGAAAAATGGATCTCCCGGAGGAACTACCTCAGCTATACAATTTATTTGATAGCTCTGTGCTTGAGGTTCTTTCTCCTGAGTCCAGAACATATTCAAAGTTACTCTAGGATCTCTGAGGATATTGTGGTATGTTTTGTCTCCATACATTTCGACTGAACCTAATCTGAATCTATCAATCTTCTTATCATCAAGCATCATCTTATGGTATAGTTCGATTCTCTCGTTTATGGTTTCTTCGAATGGTCTTCCTTGAAAGGAAAGTTCTGCACCTTCAAGTTCGTGAATGGAATCTTCAAGAGCATCATCTGTTAAGGTAAGACGTGCGATTTTCTTTGCTGAGTTTATTGGAAAAATATTCGAAGCATTCAGTGAAGAAACAGTTGGTTTCATCAGAGTCGATACATAGAGTTCAGTCAGTGTTTCAGGAGTCTCTGTTGATTTATTTACTGCATCTGCCATTGCCTCGTACACTAGGTCTGGTATTGCATTGAGCGGAAATTCTACTGATAATCCTCCAAGGATAATTTCAATCCTTCTTCTATCCTTGTCAATAAACTTGATTTTAGAGATTCCTTCGTCAGACAATGGCGGCTACTCCAAAGGTGTTTTTGTATAAGTTCCATTTCTAACCGTGTATGATAACTTACTCGTTTTCTTCAACGATTGATGTATTTAACGCTATTTTGGATAGTAATGGTACTTGCACCGAAAGCTATTAAGAGCGAATTTCAAATCAGATGCAGGGACTGTTATCATGGTTGAAGCGTTCGAAATCATTCAGGCTAAGATGGTCGAATCTGAGAGCGATGTTGTACAAATAGATACAAACAAAGTTCTCGTCTTCATTGTTCATGAATCCAAAACAATCTATCTCTGGCGTGGTAAGAATGCAGGTATTTCTGAGAAATTGATGGGCACACGTGTCGCTGCAAAATTAAGTCACAAATATCCAAACTATAGAATTCGTCCTATTACCGAAGGAAGCGAACCAGCTGCTTTCGTTCATCTTATTGGTAAATCATTGAAGTAACCATAAGACACAAAGTCCTTTGTTCCTAAATGATATTGAGAGTAGCTAATTGTTAATTCATAGACTTGCCTATCTATTGCGACTGAGAAATGTACGCAGAGGGCTTGTTACACGTTCTATGATAATTGATGCACTAGATTTTGAGAAGTGGAAGTCAACGTCTATCATTGCTGGTGAGTTACCAGTTACTCAAGCAACAGTAGCATATCATCTTCGTAATATGGAGAAAGAGGATGTTGTTGTTCGACATTCAAAAGGAAAAGGATGGAGATTTGCACCGATTCATCAAACCGAACTGACTGAATTCTTTAATAGGCGGAAATCCCGACGAAAGAAGTGAGGTCCTCTCTATGTTGAAACGTGCTATTGTTCGTCCACCAGGTGCGAATTTCAAGGGATGTTTATCATCTCATCCACTCCATCACACTCTAAACTTGGAACTTGCACTAGAACAACACAAGACCTACCGTCGAACTCTTGCTGACCTTGGAATAGACCTGATTGAACTTGAGCCAGACAATGTATACCCCGATGCTTGTTTTGTAGAAGACACTGTTGTTGTCCATGGAAATCGTGCAATAATTACAAGGATGGCTAAAGAGAGTCGTAGGGGAGAGAGTCAACGGGTAGAAGAGGTCCTTTCTGAATTCAAGGAGATCAAATCTGTAACCGCCCCTGGTACGTTAGAAGGTGGTGATGTCATTCATCTCCCTGACTCTCTAATTTGTGGCATTACAAAAAGGAGCAATAACGAGGGTGCAATGCAGATGGAAAAGTGGCTAAAGGTTCCAGTACATTGTATTGAAGATTTGACAATCATGCACATCAAGAGTCATCTTACTTACCTTGGAAAGAACAGCGTCCTAGTTAATGAGAGATATGCTGGAAATCAATATTTGGAGCCCTACACAAAATTCGTTCTTCCTGATGAGGAGTCTCATTCAGCAAATACTGTGGCAATAGATGATATTATCGTAATGTCCCATCGACACAAGAAGACCGCAGAACTTCTGAAAGAATCAGGTTTCGAGGTAGTCCACCTGAATATGAGTGAATTCGAAAAATGTGATGGTGCACTAACGTGCCTTTCCATCCTTTTCTAAATTACATTGCACCCTTCTTTGATCTTATTATGAGGATTACCACGATTGCAATTACAACCGTTGAACCAATTGAGATGATTAGTGTAATCTCTTGCATACCAATTGGATCTGTAGCATTAGTAGTCGTAGTAGTAGTTGTCGTGTTTGTAATGATTGTGGGATCTGTTGGAATTACTGTGACAAATACCGTATCAGATGCAGTATCACTGAAGGCATCCATTATTACCAATGTGTAATTATATTCACCGACCGTTAGACCGTCAATGCCGTATACTATTGACGAACCATCCCAAAGTTGCTCTATCTGTATTACTCCATCCTTGAAGATTGAGTACGTAGATGGATGCGTACAATTTGTTTCCCATGTTATGGAATGTCCTGTTGTGCCAACGGTATATGACGTGTCCGCAGTATCATATACTTCTATTCCGTGGGAAACATCCACTGCATTCGGATAGTGGTCGATTCCATTTCCAGAACCTGGCACATAATAGAATCCTACTCCTCCGTAGTCTGACCATGTGTTACCAGTTGAGTATCCATTATCCCATGATGTATCTACTCCATCGTCGTATGCATTTTCAACACCATTGAATCTTAACTCATTTTCATAAATTGTTAGATTGTCACTAGCCCATTGGATCCAGAGACCGTATTCATCATTATATTGAATTCTATTCAAGACTAACAGTGAATTTGGGCAACCACCTATGATGATACCATTATTGTTCTCCTGAATAGTACAATTCGAGATGTAGACGTTTGATGTGTCGTAACATATGATGCCAGCATCACCGCAATTTTCTACGACAGTTTGGATGATTGCTGTATCAAGACACATTCCTATCTGGGCCCCCACAAACCCGATATTCTGAATTGTACTGCTAGCGACTATAGTTGAAACCGTTTCATTGATGTACATTCCAACTTCGGCTGAACCATCAATGCGGCAATAGTTGATGCTTGCACCTCGAGTCCTTTCCAAATAGATCCCAAATCGTCCACCCTGAACTCCGCAATTCCATATATCGCTTGCATTAGAGTGTCCAATTGATATTGCACTTCCTGCATTTGAGAAATTCCCGTTGAGAATGTCTACATCAACACAATTTGCTACTATAATTTGACCATAATCGTCAGCAACAATATCAAGTGAGGACAATCCTTCAAAGTATCCGATTGGTTTACCATCAATTGTATTTCCTGAAATCTGATGAATCCAATTTGATGGTGCATATCCGGAGATACTGATTCCTCCACTTGTGAACCAATTGTTGGTGATATTGCAGCTTGTTGCATCATTAAGCCAGATACCATCTGCGAGGTTGCCAAACGAGTTCGATTTCCATGTGCAATTTGAGATGAACCAATTAATGCTTGCTACCCATAGATTTGCGAACGTACAATTCTCTACATTGCCATTCTCTATGACTTGAAAGTCCAAACCGATTCCACTGTCTGTACCCGTTTTGACAAATGTGCAATTTCTGATAACGAAATGAACTGTGGTTCCATGTATACTAATACAGTCGGATAATGCTTCAATATACAATTTCTCAATAATATAGGGATTGGTGGAAGTACCATTTCCAATCCAACCTTCAGACTGAGCTGTGGTGTTAAACTGAGTATTGCTACCTATCGAGATGGGTGCATGAACCTCAATATCACTTGATAATACTGATACTAGCACAACATCTGTAATATTGTAGATGCCATCGCATGCGTAAATCATGAACTCATAGTTTCCTACTGAAAGACCATCAACATCAACTATAACGGTTTCATTCAAAGTGTCCCAAGCTACTCCTGAAAAGTACTCTCCGTTCCTTGTCGTGACCCAGTATGCTGGATTATCATCAGATATTTCCCATGTTATGCTATGCCCTGTGCTGCCTTCAACATAGATAATATCGACTGGTGAATTGACAATTGGCACCTGATTGTCAGCCAAACTTGCAATACTAATTAGTTGATTTCCAGCCATATCAGAGGTCTGGGAACTCGTTACTAGTAATGATATAATTATGAAACTAAGAACCACTGCTTTCTTCAATTTGAAGCCCTCCATCCTAGTACTATCTATTGTGAAAAATACCCATAAATACAATTTGGAAAACGCTGAGTCTACATATATTCTGAGAAGAAAGCATGAATATTGTCCCAGTAGATTTTTTGAAGTACATCCTTAGGAAGACCTAATCCATTGATGAAAGTTCCACCAGTATGAACAGTGTCAGAATCTGTGAAAGGTAGGGGTATGTTCTTTTCTTCAGTTTCAAAGAGAAGCCTTAGTGCTAGATACCTCCCCTTAAAGTAATCCCTATCTGGTGCCCACGACACACAATCTGTTCCAAAGATGATACGATCTTGATATTTGATGAAGAATTCCCTTGCTCTTTCTGGATCTTTACTTAGTTCTCTTGAATTCCATCGAGCAGAGCTAGTATCAATGTTGAAATTGGGATATGTATCAAACCATCTAGCTAGATTTTCTAATCTGTGAATCTCTGGTTGTGCAGCAAAATGAGCGAACTGAAGTTTCATTGAACCGTGTCTTTTTAGCACTCCTTCAAGCTCATTGAGGTCTCTCTCTTTCGAAGTAAAGTACTTGGGATCCGTATATCTTGCGGCATAGTATGTGTCAGGATCTGAAAGATGGAGTAAGAATGGAATATCTTCGTCTTTCATCGCTTCAAAAAATGGAGCCATATCGTCGTCATCCATTCTAAGATGCTCAGGTGATGCAGAAGTTCGTCCTCTCATAACAGGAGCTGACTGCATCTTTGCTAGGTGATAACCTTCTTCCCTGAGAGTCCCAATCTCCTTGATCAAGTAATCAACACCAGAAGTAAAGCGTATCGAACCGGAGAAATACTTGGCAAAGATGAACCGATCGGGGTACTTCTCTTCTGCGTATTTCTTAGATTCAAGACTATGGCAGATTAGCAGAGATTTCTGAACACCATACTCATTTCCAACATCAACTAAGGTGTCTAGTGCTTCAGTATCAACAACATGGATATGTCCATCAAATATTGGGTCTTCAAAGGTTAACTTAGGATACAGTCTCTACACCTGATTGCCGCGAATACTTACTCCCTGAAAACTCTGTTTATCTAGCAGCCCAAACGCGACCATAGTCGCTCTGCACATTTTCTTGATATCTGAGCAACTTTATCATCTGACACGGAGGTTAGATGTTTATCTTGAATCACTTGTTTGCCACCAACAAATACGTCTCTAACATTTCCCCCACTGAAAGTATTCAAGAGATGTCCAACTACAGATTCCTTTGTCAACGGAGTTGGAACATTGGAACCATCCAATATTACAATGTCTGCAAACTTGTTCTTCTCTAGACTCCCAACCTTCTTTTCAAGTCCGTAGCAACGAGCTCCATCAAGTGTAGCCATTTTGAATATCTCATCCGGTCCAATTGCACTTGGATTTCCACTTGCTAGCCTATGAATTGTCAAGGCACAACGCATGTTCTCAAAGGGGTCGTAAATCCAGCCATCATTTCCAAGACCGACAGTGATTTTCCTTTCGAGCATTGCTGGTACTGGAGATACTCCAACAGCATTCAACATATTGCTCATTGGATTATGTGCAACCGATGATCCACTCTTCGCAATCAAGTCCATTTCATGTCCATTGACGTGTACACAGTGAGCAAGAACGGTCTTCTTACCCAAGACACCAAGTCGATGCAAGCGTTCAACTGTACGTTCACCAGAAGCTTCCAGATTGTGGTAAAGGTCCACCAAACCCTCTGAAGTGTGAATTGTGATTGGAATATCTAGAGTCTTTGCTTCTTCTACCGCCTTGGTAACAATCTCATCACCAACGGTGAATGAAGCATGGAGACTCATCATTCCGTATATTAAGTCATCATCTTGAATCGAGTTCACAAAATTGATTCCCTCTCGGAGACCTCTCTGAGCCTCCTCTGGATTGTTTCGTTCGGTCATCTCAAATGCAACAATACCTCGCATTCCTGTTTCTCTTGTGCCCTTAGCAATTGCTTCAAGGCTTCCCTCAATTGAATTGGGTCCAGAATATGTGTCTGCGTACAACGTTGACCCGTTACGCAACATATCTGCTGAAGCTGAGAGTGCACTTGCGTATGCATCCTCCACAGTAAGGGCCTCATCAACTGGCCACCACACGCGTTGAAGCACCTGAGCAAAATCAGTTGGGGGTTCGATATTCAACGAAGCCCCGCGAAGAAGGATGCCGTAGAGATGTGTGTGTGCAGTTATCAATCCAGGAATGACAACACATCCTGAAGCATCGATAGTTGTATCAGCTGAACCTCGGGGTTTTCCAGAGCCTATCTCGATTATTTTTCCATTAGAGACCCTAATGTATCCATTTTCAAATATCGTACCTCTTTTGTCAGCTGTAACAACAAGTCCATTTTTTATCAGGATATCTTCAACCATTTTTTCAGCTCCGGTGTAATAACTAGGTGTTGAAGCCGCTCATTAGTCTTACTAGATGAAGAACTACAATTCCATATCAGCATAACTCACTGTTTTCTTACTGGATTGATAGATGATTCCCTGTTCTTCAAATTCTGCAAGTGCTTTCTTGAATTCTTTAATAGTCAATCCAGCTTTTTTGCATTCAGATTGAAGCATATCAATCGGGACGTCCTTTCCTATTTCCTCTGAAGCTTTCTGTAGGATAAGAATGAAACGACTTGCATAGGGAATTGTTGGATCATATTCCTGAGGACTCGGATCGTCAATAATTATAGGAGCTACAGGTTCGGACGTTTTCTGCGCTCCAAGGAGTACAGACAATAGAGTTGACTTATCCTCCTCGTTTAGTGGTTCCTCATCCTTTGGAGGTTCCACTTTCTCTTCTTTTGAAAAATCTGCTAAACTCACACCTTCGGGACCAGTTGAATCACTCGAATCCGGTTGGTCAACAATTGGTGCGATTTTCTTCATGATATCTATCATTGGATCTGAGGGGTCTCTTTCGATTCCTAACCACTCAACATTGATGTCTTTGTTTGTCCGAGTCGCTTTGAGTAGCTGACCTCTATACTTCTTCTCAAGTCGTTTTCTCTGTTCCTTAAGCGTAGACCCATCACATGCAGTAATTCCTAGAAGTAACAATGTTCGCTCAGCTTGAGCTCGAACTCTTGAATGACTTTCCGCCATCAAATGACTGAGAACAGTAAGCAATGGTGATAATTTGGAAGTTTCCAGATTCAGATTCTCAAGCAATCCTTGTTTTACTTGCCACTTGGAATCCGCTACTAGCTCCATTATCAATCCTGTAGACGATCTAATACCATTGACTGCTACTGCTTCTGCAATCTCTACTCTTTCTTGCCACTCACTCTTTCGTATGAATACCGCCAGATATTTGAGAGTCTTGTCATCGACAATTCCACAAATATAGGGAAGGAGGTCTCTTCGTTTCTTTGCTGCTCCATCGCATAGCAATTTAATCAGACCTTTCCTATCACTTTCTGGAAACAGGATAATTCGTGGTACAGTTCCAAGTGTTATTCTTTTGATATCATCACGAATCTGCCTTGTTACCCACGTCTTACCAGGCTTACCCAATCCGATCATTAAACCAAATACAGAGGGCTGATGCTCTTTACCAAGTGTTTCAAGAGATTTTATCCAGTTCTTTTGCTCTGATACTGATGTTGGTCCCCCATTGTGTGAAAAAGCCTCATGAATTCCTTGTAGTATCTGTTCTCTTTCAGCAGGATTCATCTCCTTCAAAGCATGAGTGAACTCGGAGAGGTATACTCCATACATATTCTTCCCTGCAGTAGTATAGGCTGCCTGTTTGATATTTCTATCAGGGGATTCAAGAAGGTCCATTGCTTTAGGTAGGAGTAGTCGGTTTAATTGAACCGTCGCAAGTCTTCCCACCGCATCATACATAGTTCCAATATTTGGAGAATCAATATCCCACGCAATCTTTTGTAATGGTTTCAGTAATTTGCGTTCCAATGAATGGTAGCTCGAGGTCTTTGCAGTCTTACTCATTTTTTCAGACCTCTCTTTTTCCTGGAACTCTTCTTCTTAGGAGCTTTGATTGCTTTCTTTTCTTCAGAAAGAAAATCAGTCAGTGGAGTTTGGGCTCCTTTGGATGCCTTTCTTTTAGATTTCTCTTCTTTTTCTTCATCATCATCGAACACTGGTTGACCATTCAGAGTAACTTGCTCAGTAGGGGGTGGAGGTTTAATTATAGAACTTCTATCGATTTCCATCTCGACTATTTGAAGATCGTATGCTTCTAGAAGTGCTTCAGCTCGGGGATCTTTTGCATCAATCTTTGTTTCCATAATCATCTGATCTCTTATAAATTTGGAACCGATGACTGATTTTTCCAGTTTAGAAAGGTCCAATTCTTTCTTGGTCACACTCGGTTTTGCTTTCTTGAATTGCTCCCATTGAGCCTCTTCAATTCTCGAAACCAAGAATCCAAATCCGTCCCGTTTTAGTGCTGAAGGTGTAAGGTATCTAGTCTTTCGTTTCTCAATCAGTTTGTCTGCAACATCCAAACAGTGATTTCGCGCATTTCTTCTTCCTAGTTTCCAAGTTTCTTCAGTTGTGAACGCCTTGATGATATCTACTGTACCAATCTCGTCTACCAACCCGAAAGACAGAATGTCTAGTGAACTGAATACTGCAGCTCTCAGAAGAATTAGTATTTCTGATAGTTTGTCCTTTGATGTTTCTTTTTTGATGAACGTCTGGACTTTATTATTGACCTTATGCCACGGGTTTTCGTTTTTGTCAGAGTAATATCCTTTGATCATATCCGCTACGGTCTTCATATCTCCTCTCCTACTTAAATCGCATATCCTCTGAATATAGGACATGTAAGCAGGAGTTTTACCGCGGCGTTGTTTACTCAGATAAGACAACCTCCAGACTCTCTTTTTATTCTGAAGGGGTCTATTTCCCTTTTGTGTTGTTGTATTGCTTGCATTTCGGTAGTTTTTGCAAAGATTCTTGATACGAATAAATCGGTGATTTAAGAATATGACCTTAGTTTTCAAAAAAAAGAGAGCAATGGATGCTGAAAAAAAGCATCCATTTAATCTGTATTATTTCCTCTTCTTGGCAATCACAATGATGATGATTACCACTAACACTGCAGCAACGATGAGGAGAAGTGTTGTTGTATCAATAGGCAATCCCCCACCGGTTGTCGTAGTTGTAGTAGTACTAGCGGCAGTCACATTGAGAATGACCATATCCGAAGCACTGTATCCAAGGATATCAAATACTGTGAGTTCATACTCCGTAATGGAAACGTTCGCACCATCTACATTGATAGTGATTGCGCCGCCACTCCAGTGACCTGATTCAATGATTGAACCATTTTCTCTCACAATGTACTCCCATGGATCTGCAGGTGCTGCTGGTGTCCAAGAAATCTCGTTTCCAGTTTCAGTTACTGCATAGGTTACATCATCTGGGTGATTGATTATTGGACGTTCATAGTACATGAATGCAATCTCATTCTCCCACAACTCAAACGCATCCATGTAAGTTGAATCATCAAGATCATCAGTCAACTCATCAAGTAGATGCCCGTTCCAAAGCACTTGTCCGTCAAGACCATAAACAATTGTAGCATTTCCCGGTTGATTTGTGTCAGTAATTCCTGCTAATGCAGTAGCATTAGAGAATACCGTCATCAAGTCTCCTTCTTCTCCAATATCATAACCAGGTGTGAAGTTCAATGCTCCATAATTATTCGGGTAATTGAAGACACCATGACTGGGTTCCCAGACATAGAATGGTACTTCGTCAGGATAATTAGCTGCATATTCAAATCCAATCCTTGAGTACAATGGATCCGAAGGATAGGAAGTCATCATGTGCCATGAAACTATCAGCTCGCCGCCTGTATCCAGATACGCTGAGATGTCATCCAAAAATGGACCAATACCTGGCCAGCAACTATCTAGTATTACAAGATTCCATTGTTGACTATAGAGTGAAAGGTTCATGTATTCAGATATGTATGTAATTTGGTACGGTAGACCTAGGTCGTTCAATGCTTGAGCGGCTGGTGCATTATATGGAGTATCAAGGTCATGGTTTCTGACGTATAGTAAGACATCTGCATTTGCAGCAGATAGCCAGTTGATGATACTCAAAGCAAATTGAAGATTGTCTTCTAGCTGTAAGTGAGTGTAATCGAAAATATTGACATCCCCGATTACTACAACTCGACCTAAACCAGGCTCTGATGCACCAACCATAACATCGGTACTCTGATTGACTACCGGATACGCATCACCAGTGATATTGAGAAAATCACCGCCGGAGATTTGGACGGTGGAAACACCTTCCAATATTTGATGTTCGTTGAAATCAGTAGTTGTGAAGGTTGCAGCATTTGCTCCATCAAGGTCCATAGCAAGACCCCATGGATCCATCAATTCATTGAATGTGGTTTGACCTTCAATGTTGACGCTTTGCCAGTCTCCAAGATAGAGTAGACTATTTCCTTCGCTAACCCATGTTCTGATGAGTGATATCTCTATTAATGAATAATTGAGAAATGGAAGGGCTACAACGATAACATCGAAGGGGGCAAGATCTGCTGATGTTAGATTGCTACCTGTTGGGTAGAGCTTGTCAACTGTGTATGAATGGTTTACTAGAAAATCTCGCCAGATATTGAATCTTGGTGCATGACTCACATTTTCATCCCATGAATCAACACCGTAGTAGGGTTTGTGGGTGAAATCAAAGGCAACACGGGCCTTCGTTTTTGGTGCTAGCCAATCAATCGCATCAGTGATGATTGATCTTTCCCAGACTGGAATAGTACTACAATTTCCGGGCAGTTGTACAATACGCCCGCCTTGTCTTTCAGTGTGATCAAGTGCAAATCCACAAGTGTTATCATTATCACCAGAGTCGATTAGTAAATGTACAAAATCCGCTGGATTTGCATTTGCAAAGTGGTCACGATCATGAATTGTAGTGTTTTCACCAATTTGTATGACATCATCCACTTCATAGTCTATAGCGGTTGAATGACGTTCTCCAATAGTAAAATTATCTACTACTTTATATCCCCAATGTTCCTCTGCATCGACATTTAACAGACCAAAGCTACCTGATTCAGCTGATACAATCATACCTTGATAGTAGAGAAAACCAACTCCAATATCGAAGCTTAAGATTCCTCCACCTGCCAACCAGTAATCAATGACTGGATCGACAATATCATCTTTTGGTAGGTTATTGGGTATAATGAAGACATCAAAACTTGCAGCCATTAATTTATGGTCAAGGATGTCTTGCGTAGATATGGCAGTAACAGCATAATCATTTACATCTAAGAATGATATTAGATTTGCATAATGTGCTGTGGACACACCTCCCGAAGCGTATGATGGCAGAGTTGTATTAGTTTCTGCATATACGGCTACTCTCAAAGTTTCTCCGAATAAAGCAGACGGAAGTGCTGTGTCTGCTTTTGTTGTACTCGTGAGAGCTTCATTTGGACCTGCTACCAAAGTCGGTGCAAGTGCAAACATCGGGAGAATCAATAGTAATAGAACTAAGACGTGCTTAATTTTCGACAAATTGAAATCCTCAACGGGAACAGCATTTGAACGGTTATATAACATCTAGAAAACTTGTTCGAATTAGACTGGTCATTTGGCTAAAGCTTTGTCAATCTCTGCTTTCTCTCTAATCAGTTCCTGCCCTTCTTGTACTAGGAGTTCCCTTCTTTTCTCAAATTCGTCTTTAGTGATCACTTTACGCTTCACTTGCAATTCAAGCATAGACTTTCTACTCTTGATTTCTTTGAGCTGACTTGTGATAGCTTGTTGCCTCGCCCTAAGCATCACGCGACTCCTACCTTTACCTTCAAGTTTCTTGACCAATGCCTCACGATTCTTCTTGACAACCATCGATTCTCTAAGTTCTCTTTTAGCAGGACTTTCAAGCACTGGAGGAGGTTGGGGTTTATGCTCAATAGGAACGTCTCTTGGTACGGATTGCGGTGTTGGACCTCTTTCTACAATTGGTCTTTCTGATTTCAAGGGATTTACGAGCTTGGAATCACGTCCATCTGACTGCGCCATTTTAACTAAGCGCTCTTTGTACTTCTTCAACCGTTCTTCAGGAGTTTCTTCATTTACCAAGTGATATTCACTCGCTCACATGTAGTAGTATGTTCGCCCTATAATTAGCTATACTTCCGAATCCGAATAAAACCATTGCTAATAGAACAATGAATTGCTTTGTAGAAACTAAATTTCAGGGAAATAGTAGTGTTTCAAAATTTTAATCAAGAATAATTTTTAGTGTAAAAATACAATAAATTAAGTGAAAGTTTTATATAAAAGCTAATGCATAATTTACAGCTAGATAGATTGAGGGGAATTTGCAAACTAGAAATTTCATCTTTACCTTAATTCATCACAACGCCAAACAAGAGAGGGATTGGGATTCGGGAAGACAGCATATGAATTAAGATGTAAAAGGAGTGATAATTGTGGTACTGAGTGATGAAATAAAGGAAAAAATTAAGATTGAAGCTATGGATAGGATTTCATTCTATGACCCGAAGACAGGTGAGAAGGTATTATCAAAGAAAAACAATCTGTTTAGATCAAATCAAATAGTGGTAAAAAATCAAGAGATAGAGTATGAGCCTGGAAAGAAGCTGAAATTGAAGAAAGATTCCGTAATGGTTCTTATAGACAAAGCTCCAGATTGTAATTGGGGTCATCCTTGTCAACAAGTGTACTACGATGCTGAAACAGGAGATGCTTTGAAAACAATAGATTCGATATACCCATCACTCAATTACCAAATTGCTCCAACACAATACGAGTCCGTTTATACACCTGTTGAATTACCTGAAACAAGTGATTCTGGAATTTCTGAAATCCCTGCGCTATCTGAAGCTGTTACGAACTCCGAAGGAGAGAGATATGCTATTCTGTTTTCAGGTTTTTCCCAGAAAAGGCATCTGAATGACTTGGAACATTTGTACCGAATTCTCATACAATTCTATGGATACAAAGAGGAGAATATCTTTGTCTTGCATTACAACGGAAACTTAGATTTCGTTGGCAATGATTTTACCGGAGGTTATTGGGATAAGTGGCCTGGTGGCACAGGATATGATGATGATTTTTCCATCTTTGCTAGTACACAAGTAAATAGATACCTTGGAACAAAAACAGATTTGACTAACGTATTGAATATTGTAAGGGAACGAATTCTGCCGAATGATACACTTTTTCTACACGTTACCGGAGGTGGCTATTACGACCCTGATTATTATTTTGAGTGTTATCCAGGGGGAGCAACTAATCTATTTACTGCTTCTGAGATGTTATCCGAATTTAGTTCGTTCCCTGAATTTGCTGTTCTAATAGTAATGATGGAACAGTCTTTTTCAGGTGGATTTGCTTCAGTTTTCACTGGTTTGTCACAGGTATCAAAAGTCCACTTTTCAGCAGCATGTGGAAGTGATGGTGTTTCTAGAGGTGGTAGTGATTTCAATTTCTTTGCAAAAGAATGGACTGCAGCTATGAGAGGAGAATATCCTAGTGGATCTGGTTTTGAAAGGATTATTGACGTGAATATTGATGGTCGAGTATGTGGGACTGAAGCCTTTGACTATGCGAAAATCATGACACAACCCCTTGAAGATGAATTTGAAAATGGATTTCCTGCTGATATCCCTGTATCGGCAGAGAAAACTCCTGGAGATGGGGAATCAGTTTTTCTGGGATACCCTGTTCACGATCTATACATTCGTGATTATGTTGGAGATGAAGGAGTCGAAGGTCCTTCAGACCAAGTATATTCTCGAAGTCCAGATATCATAGTCTTCAACAATCCACTAGGTAATCCTGAAGCTGTGCTAGCCTCACCTGAGGCCATGACTAGGAATGATTTAGGAGAGCCTGTGGAATACGGACAAGTAAACTATGTTTATCTCAGAGTTCAAAATAGAGGGGAGTTTCATTCCGTGTCAGGAAGAGCTAAGGTTTACTGGGCAGATCCATCAGCACTTCAAAGCCCATTCTATTGGAATGATATTGACACAAATGTAGAAATACCTCCAATTAATCCCCAAGCGGTTGGAATAGTTGGTCCTATCCTAATGGAGAATCCTCCACGTCCAGGTCATTATTGTTTTATCGCTCTTATTCAAAGTGGTTCTGATCCAGAACCTGATAAAGGTCAAATTTCGTCTCGCGCGGTATTTTACCATTACATTGCTGAGAATAACAATGCTGCGTGGAGAAACTTCAATTCTGTGAATATGTTTGAAGGAGCACAAGCTGAAATACGTATGAGTGTCACTGGATGGCCTTCTGAATCAATTAGAAGTGATCTGAAAATAGATATGACCGAATTCCCTCCAAAAACAGAAACCGAATTGACAATATTGAATAGACTTGCAGAAACTGCGTCAGTCAATCATATGACACTTAAAGAAGAAAATCCAAATAATAATACATATTCTGTAATCCCAGGAAAATTAGCAAGTTTGGATGAAATGGACCTTAAACGGGGAGAACGATCCAACGCAAGACTCTCTATTACTTTACCTCCGAAAATCAAGCATGGATATTACACGGTAACAATTCAGCAGGTCGTTGATCAGAAGATTATGGGCGAACTTGTACATATGCTTGCAGTTGGCGATTTTCCATTTACAGCAAACAAAATTACAAATGAAGTACATAAAACAGATTGTCCTCAAGTGGCAGAAATGAAATTGGTGAACAAAGTCGCATTCGAAGAACTTGACAGAGCTATACTACGTGGATATAATGGGTGCATCCACTGCTTGGAAGAATTTGATGCAGATGCGAGAGAAAAGCAAATTGAAATCGTGAAGAAGATACTCATTGAATATCTATACGATGATCCAACCCAAATTCCTGAAGAGGAATTAGAAAAACTAGTAAAAGTCGAAGAAGAAATAGTAGACACATTGAAGAAAGCAATATAGAATAGATAGGAACAAGAATCCGGCAATCAATATATCCCTTGACTATGTAGTTGTATTTCCTGTACTTCGACTACTTTCTAGCTGTTCTTGTTCCTGTTTTCTTTGGTTGGCTTCAATTTCCGGGACATCTTTTTCCCATGGACCTGCAGCAACCTCTGGTGCACTACTAGATACTTTGTTAAATTCACTTGCAGTTATATGGTAATTATATTTTATACACGAATCAAGCAATTTTTCTTTCTTACAAGCTTCTCGAACCCAGTCTTCCACTAGTTGACCAAATCTTGGTCCTTTGCTCGTATCTTTTTTAACACTTGCAGTAGCAAACACTATGTTCATTGCTTTTTCAAACTTTTCAACAAAAATCTCATGTTTTTTTCTGAATGAAGCAATATCGATTTCTTCCATTTCCTTAGCTGCTTTTTCTTTCTTACTACCCGCAGATTTTGGTTGAATATATTTTAAGAATGTTTCATAGTCTAGATTTTTCTTAATGATTTCAGTTTCCTTGACCACATCGCAGATTGTCAACGTTCCAGCAAGCTCGTTCATTGATTGTAGGCTCCAAAGAAATGGAGTATTGAAATCATAGCGAGTACCATCATAAATTTCACCTGCTGGATAATATTTAACTAATAGGAAAAAATGAAAAGCATTTATGGAAATATCTCTGCTTCCTGTGACATCAACATTAAAATCGATGAATTGTCCTATATCACTTGCACTTGTTGTCTTGCTAGAAAATTGTTTTGCCTTTACTTCGACATAGTATTTGGTTTTCCCTACGTGTAGCCATATATCTGGAAATCTTGTATCACCAAGTTTGTAATCTGAGCACTTCTTGACCATCTCTTATACACTCTTTCAAATCTCATTTCACTATGTTGTAGGTTCTGTTCCCTCTGAAGTGTCTGCCTCGGTCCAGTAGCTTCCTTCAAGAAGACCTTGTTGGAGTAGTTTGCGATATCTTTGATTGAATAACCTCAGTTTTTCTTTGACTTCAATCTCCTTGAGTACATCAATACCCCGGTGAGCTAGTTTGAATGGTTCTAATGCAGTTCCCATTCCTGGTTCAATATCCAATATTATATTGTTAGTATCAAGAACAAATCGTCTTGTAAGATCTAATCTGAATAAATACTCAGGATATTTCTCTACGAATAATTCTTTGAGATCCTCATCATCAATCTCTACAAAATCATCTATTAATGGATAATCTTCTCTTAGCATAACATAAAGCAATCTTAGCTCAGGAATGAAATCAACCATCTCAATCTTCACTTTCTTTGTAAGACTGTCATAGTGGATTATTGGTTCTTCTTCAAATGAGTTAATTGTGTGTAACTTGAGGAGTGGATCCATTAACACGGGGACCGATAACGCATCTTCATAGTATAAGTAAGGTGTTTTCAGTATCTGCAACATATCAAAAATATCGGCACCAGTATATTCAGGTCTCATATAGTAAATTGCATAGTTACCATAATATCCAATTGGTCCAGATGGATTGATTATTTCCGCGAGATTTACTTCTGAACCTTCAACAGGTACAAAATCTCCTTCAAGCTCGAATGTTGTTTGACCGCCAGGAGCTGTTTCAGAAGCTATTATTTCAGCTGATAATTCTTCCAAGGTCATTGTTATAGGACCAGTTTCACCAGATTTTACAAAGACCCATTCTGTTGGGACTTGAGTGTCCATACGTCTATATCTTAACATTCTCTGTTGATGATCCTCATTCGACCATATAGCTCTGCAATAATGTAGAATATTATCTTTGATGTGATCCAATAATCTATTGAGTTTCTTACTTTGTTCATTGAATTGGATAACACTCATTTCATAGTCACTAACTGCATTCTGATAACTTTCCTGAGCTTGTTTCACAATATCTATGTTTGATATCGATGCAGTACCTGAAGCGTATGCTCCCAGATGAGTAAAAGCTTGTGAAAGAGTCAAACTCATGGTTTGCTTCTTCTCACTGGAAGGTTGTTCAGGATGGATGCCTTGACTAATGTTGTTCAGCGTATCTCGAAAAGAATCATCCAATAAGACCTTGGAGATAATCCAATCATGTTTTCTAATCCATCGATAGTCAATATCAGTAAGAAGAGGTACTTGTTCAGCAACCATTACTACATTGTGAACTTCAGCCATTTGAGTAAGAATTTCATATTGACGTTGTAGATTACTATAGACGTAAGTTATAGGGATTTCTTCATTTGGGTTTTGTATCTCAGACGCAGTAGCTAATTCGAATGTACTTTCAGACTCAGTGCTAACGACAATCTTAGTTTCGGTCTTCATTTTGCTTGCTGTTTTTTGCATGGACTCTGATAATTTACTATTCGTTTCTCTAGATTTGTTCTCTGAATTACTTTGCATTCCCGTGGAAATCTTTCCTGATGCGAAACCTACATTGACTGAAGCTTCGGCTTCGACATTCCATCCAAAAGTACTACTTGCTTCACTCACAATCTCACTGGAATCTTTAGAAGTATCTGCGGTTTCAGTGGATGTTTCGACACTCTTCAGTGTTTCAGCTGTCTTAGTAACTTTGGTTTTTCGTATGATTTTAGAAGACACCTTTTCGATTTGTTTAGGTCCCAAAGGAATTGTCTTAATAATCTCACCTCGTTGATTCCCCAAAGGTCGCCACTCTTGACGATATACGAGCCTTAGTCCGATATTCCAAGTTCTTGGTTTGAAATATTCAAATGGAGAAGTATCAGAGGATTCAACAAAAGAAGGGAGATTGGAACTAGAGCCTGATGCTTCACTGTACTCCGGGTCTCTAATGTACAAGTATTCAGTGAAATCATGCCAAGCAACATTATCTATCTTTGAACCGCCAACTATTGAAATTGACTCCACAGATGGAGAAAAAATCTTTGAAACTAGACCATCAATTACAGTTCGATCAACCATTTCATCGTTTCCTCCTTACTTTCTTTCTCTTTCTGATTTTTATTGCTAATCTATGCATTCTATCATGATACCGGATTTCCCCTTGCATTTTCTGATTTGGGGCAACTAGGGATACTGGAGCACTTGGTACGTGAAATGCTAGACCAATTTCTTCTCCCCTTTTCTCAAGATCTAAACCAAATTTGTCGGGCTTTACTTTTTGTTTTTCAGTAATTTTGCTACTCTCGACGGTTATCTTTGATAGATCTTCTTTGGCTTTCAACTCCTTCAGATGCTCTCTAACTTCAGGTGATACAGTGATAGGAATTGATGCTTTAATTCTCATTGCAGAAGATGGTCTTACTTTCTTTTTCACACTCTTCTTCTTACCCTTAGAAGTACTCATTTCGGTCCCTCCGATTTCTTGCGCACGCACAATAATCAATCATAACTTAAATATCTATTTAATTAATTATAAATAAAAAGTAATTAGAATAATGGAATTAAGATTAATTGGCGATGATTGAGAAAGGATGCAAGGTGAAAGACCACTAGGGATGATGCGGAAACAAAATTTGCATCCTTTCTCTTTCCCCAAAGCCAATTGCTTGACTATACCCGTGGGGAATCGTAAGCAATGATGAAAATAGTTTGAATAAAAGGGGGATGACCACGGTAATCATTGTGTCGAATAGGCCACATGCAGCGCTTATTTTTAGGACACCTGAGATTAGGTTGTCATTGATTGACCAAACGGCTTTCTGATGAGGTTCCCAAGGCCTAGACCTGCTAGAAGGTAGAATCCGTAGAAAGTAAAACCAAAACCACCATATGTTGCTGTCCCAAGCATTCCGTCTAGGAAGGGTAATGCATACTGGATATTGAATGGGAGTACAGCTACTATCGAGTTCCCGAACATTGCACCCATAGCGTAGAAGACTATCAGAAACGGAATATAGTAGACACACATTGGCTTCATTCGGGCGCCCATCATTGCACCATTAATCTTCATGATGCGACCCTGGTCCGCCATAACCTCGTCGAGAAGAACTGGATCATTTGTTTTCCTAGCAACATTCATCTTCTCTCGCCATATCTTGACTTCTTCCATGTCCTCTTTCATTTTCTCCATATCTGTGAACCTGTTGGTTGCCCAAATAGAGATCAGTGCAAGGAATACATTGACTAAAAGTATCGTTATCGCACTACCGGGCATGGTTGATACGATGAGAATGAAATCGCTGAAGATGTCCATGGTCTGTTCACTGAACTATCGAACATTCTGGAGCATTTTAAGGCTTGTCTTTGCATTGCATGTGTATCAATTTTAGCGTGAGATTCTTTGCTATAAATTTCTCTTTCTCCAAATAGCTACGATTGAAATGACAATCATACTAAATCCTACACTGGATATTACCAAAATAGAAACCATTTCAGGAATTTCATCTGTCCTCGTTGTAGTTGTGTTACCAGTTGTCGTGGTGGTAGTCGTTACAGGAGCTATTACGACACTCACAAAGACTGTATCATTTGCAGAGATCTCATACATATTGGTCACTACAATGGTGTAGTTGTAAATTCCAATTTCCAATCCATCAATTGAAACAGCTATAACATCAGTACTTGAGTTCCACATTCCTGACTTAATTTGATCACCATCTTTGTAAATGGAGTAGTTCATATGACTTATGTCATAAGGTTTCCAGATTAACCAATTTCCTGTTTCACCAACAAAATATAATTTATCTCTAGGATGACACAATCCTGGAAATGTTGTATACCAGATGCGTGGGAAATTGTCAACACTACCCTCATCAATTTGGTACGTCCCTTCACCACAATAGTCTGTCCAGTAGTTACCAGTTGATATTCCATCATCCCAAACATTGTCAGTCCCAATGTCGCGAGCGTTAGAACCTTCGTTGTCACCCATTCTGTTCAGATATATAATGTTGAAACGACTCAGATAACTCACCAATATACCATATACTGAGTTGTTTGCTGCAATATTGCCCACCAGAGAGCAACTGGAGCTATGAGATATGTGGAATCCAATTACATTCCAAGATGCGATGTTACTCGTTAATGTACAACCTGAGCTTTGAGATATGTGGAATCCCTCATCTACAATCCAAGATGCGGTGTTGTTTGTTAAGGTACAGCTACTACTATAACTTAAGCTGAACCCTCCATAAGTGCAACAAGATGCGGTGTTGTTCGTAAGTGTGCAAGAATATGAGGATTCGAGACAGAATCCAGTTCCAACTTCGGACGCTGTGTTGTTCACAAGTGTGCAGTAATCTGAGTCTTCAAGATGGAATCCCCATCTGATTCCAGATGCGTTATTGTTCACAAGTGTGCAGTAATCTGAGTATTCGAGACAGAATCCATCCATAACTCCCAAAGCTGTGTTGTTCATCAAGACACAATCAGTACAAAAACCCAGTTGTATTCCCCTTGAGATATCACGGAAGATGCAATCTTCAATAGTAACTTCAGTGCAACCTGCTAGGATAACTTGAGCATATTGAGAGCAATCAATTGTGCAGTTTGTGAGGTTCATGAAATATCCTAGGGGTTTATCATTCACCATGTTGCCTGATATTTCGTGTAGCCACATGGAAACAGAGTTACCTCGGATGAGTATTCCCCTATCTATAGTATTGTTTGTTATGACGCAATTTTCTGAAGACCATAGGTAGATTCCAAACCTGTAACTAAATGCGGTATTATTCGATAAAATACAATCATTTGAACTATGTATTTCGAAACCACTTTGTACGTTAAAAGATGCAGTGTTATTTATCAATGTACAATTATTCGCGTACCATAGATTAATTCCTGCTCGATGGTAGGAGTCAATTGTGCAGTTTCGTACTGTCCCATACATCAAACTAGCAAGATATATTCCACTACTAGATGACGCAACCGTCGAGGAGATTACACAGTTCCTCACTTCGAAAAATACTGACGTATATTTTATCTCGATACAGTTCTCATCCGCAGTTATATGCAATCCTTCTATGATATATGGGTTAGCCTTAGAACCATCTCCAGGCCATCCCTGATTTGAGAAATCTGCGTTGCTGTGTATAATGATCGGCTCATGCGGAGTGTACGAGTCTGAAGGTACCATCGGATTTCTCATATTTTCTTGTGTTGCTGATTTCTGTTCTTGTGGAACAATAAAACCGGTGCTCATAGATACTGTGAGGATCACGACAAAAAAAATTGCACAGATTGAAATCGATCTATCCACATTGGTACCCCCAACCCAATTAGTCAATAATACCTATTACCCTTTCTGTTGTTCGCAGCAACACAAAGATGTACACTCACATTTGACAAATGAGGTTGTATTTTCCACTGTATCCAAGTTCACTTTCTCTTGCTCTCGGAAAAGCAAAATCTAATGGAATCTCTGCAATTCACGAATACTTTGTATCGAAGATTTTTGAGTAGTCGGCTTACGTTTACTCAAATCAATTCTCTAAGACTTAATTGTCAAAATACGTCACCACTATTTCCTATGGAATGTTACCTTGATAGAAGCTCTTGTTCTGTCTCATTAACTAGAGAATTAAGACACACTGAAACGCGTACACGTTATCAATTTAGAGTGGTAAACGTTCAGATACTATACAAAAATAGTATCGTTTACAGTAAGTACACGTTACAAAGATTCGCGCCATTTAGAAGCTCGTGGAAGCTAATTCGCTGCTTACTAGCTTGTATGTGCCGTGAATATCTTTTGTATTGCGATTTGTGCAGTATTTAGTGTCTAAAACCAGCGATTTGTACAATATTCATATCATATGTGCACAAAAAATAGTATAATGGACGAGCTACGTTTACCTTTTGATATCGTATGTATTTATATTGTAGTTAGCGTGTACTTTACCTGTCGAATCCGCCGGGAGGGTAAGACACCTTGATGATGTTTAGTAGAATGCTCAGAAGACAGGGATTTTATCGAGTTAAGAACCAATCAGACCCAGTGTACATGAAACATGGGGTTGGATTGGGCGGAATATATGTTCGTATTGAACACAAGAAAGCTTTGATTCAAGTACGTGATCTAGGTATCGAAGAAGAATTTACCAGGGTCAAGAAACTTGAGAATTTTATCAGTAATCTTGATGATCAAGCGTATCGTGAAAAATGTTTTATCGTCCACCGAATGCGAGGTACTGGTTCATAGATTTACTCTCTTTTCTATCTTCACTGGTAGGTGAGTAGCGACGTACTCTCCTACCGATTCTTCTTCTAAGGTATGTTGATAAGTTGTTTTTTGAAATTAGGTTTGACCTCGTTTGACTGATATAACTCAGAGCTTTCAGAAAGCTATTGCAGAAAGAAACTATGCTGCAAGCACACATCTCTTGGATCATGCCCTACGAGAGAATAGCATTCCTGACTTGATAGCTGTGCTTGAGGAAATGGAGGATGTAACTCCACTAATTACTTTGGAACTCCGTGACCATATCTTCTACTATTTGGGAATGTGGGATATCTACTTTGCAGTTCAAATCTCTTCAATTGATGTTCTGAGAATATTAGATGAGCACAATGTTGAGAATGATGCTCCAATTTTCATGATTGATTATATTCGGAATCTACTCGAAACCAGAGATAATCGATTTAGTCAATTCTGTATCAACATTGAAACAATTAGTGGCGGCCATTATGCAATTCTAGTTCCATCTATACTGGATCAACGAATGGACGAGTTGCTGAATTGTAGAATTCAATACTCTGATGGTTACAAGACCTTCTACTGCACTGCCGAATTACTAGAAACCTATTACGGTGGAAAAATAGTAGCAGCAATCCACAGCCATAGATCCTTCGATATAATCGTAAATCCTGGGCAATTTGCTATAATCCAAGAGGGATTGTCTTCCGCAGGAATAGATACATCCTCATTGCTTGATAGAGTTGAACCTGATCTTTGGGATGATTTCGTAAAGGGGAAGAGAAAACCGCGCATCAAACGAGGTGGTTCTGGAGAACTATCTGTTTTACATAGAGTGAAATCAGGTAGGTCGAATATCTATGCTCGAGTCTTTCGTCAGCAAGTAGCAGCATTGAATGCTATTACCATTGCTAAAACTCAGCTTTGCAATGACGTTCTCATGTCCGTTATTTCTGATCCCTCTCATCAAATGCGAAGAAGATCTTTGAAACAACTTGGAGAATCTGGTGATTCTACTACGCTAGATTTTCTTGTTGACTTAATGAAGAACGATGGTGATGAATCGATTCGAAAGGAAGCCGCACGTACTTGCTCAGTGCTCACTTCAAAGGGTCAATTGACTGGTATTTCTCATCCGATTCCTCGCTTACAAAGGAAATCATCTATTCTTGATATCTCGAAAATCAATAAGATTCTTAATACACTGATTGCAAAGGGGATGCCAACCGCAATGATTGATGATACATTGAGTGCAATTGCTATACAAGGTGGAGCTGTTTCTGTTGACATTCTTTCTCGTCTTCTAACAAAACCGCAGAACAGTGTCAAGATTGCTGTAATCAAAGCATCAAGGTTTCTTGATACCGAAACAGCTGCTCCGATTATTCGGGCAGCTCTTGTCAATGAGGACCCTGAAATTGTTACGATGGCTGAAAATGAACTTGATACTCGATGGCCTGACGCAATCTGGGAATAGTAAAAAATGGTCCGGATGACGAGATCGCCAGTCTTTGTCTATACTGGTTACAGGATATCGTGTTCTTATGTTAACATAGTATTCTGCGATTGTCTTTGAAATCGTTGGATATGTTGAGTGATCCAGCGATCCCGTCCCGGTTGCACCAAACAGTGCTAGGTTTCCTCCTGGGTGATGTCCCGATCACCCAGAAAGATGTGCTCCACGGATGTATGTTGTTAGTTAGTCGGTCCCATTTATTGACCGTAGAGGAGAACACTGTGCTAAGCTGATTGTGAGGAGGAGAGAGATTGAGGAAAGAATTACTCGACACAGTGTTCACCTTGCTTTTCAATGGAATCGCGAAATTCGCATAGTATTGTGGAAAGTATGAAAATTCCGCAATTACCATCAGAAATACTGCGAATAATACAAATATAAAACTAATTGGTGCGGCAACCTTTCCCAAAATATGCAGTAGATCGAGGTTAAACTAGAAAATCTTGGCTTTGAGATAGCTAGGTGCAATTGCAAATATCGATCTTATTACTGATTTTTCTCCCATCAACATCTCTGCAATAATGCGCAGCGATTTCTCTGAATCAATGAATCCTGAACTACTCCAACCTGATGACTTTCCATTACTGGGTTTCATTAGTCGTCTTTGGAGCCAGTGTCCCCATTTCAGGTCCGCACCAATTTCTCTGGTCCAACTTATTTCATATTTTGAGAGCATTCTATCTGAGAAATTATTCTTTCGAATGCATCGAGCAGCGGTTTGAGCGGCGTGGAAACCTCCCACCATCGCATAATGAATTCCTTCTCCACTAATAGGGGAACATTGTCCCGCAGCATCTCCAGCAAGCATGATTCTTTGACCATGTGATGGCAATATCACACCACCTAATGGCATCAAAGCTGAATCTTTCTTTACAATAGTACCCGTTGATAATTCACCACTGAAAGGTTCAACTTCCCTGAGAAGATAATCTAGATATTCGTGAGTCCGGCGCTCATTTGCCCGTATCCTTTCTACCAATCCGCCAGTTCCTACTACTGCGGTCTTTCCCCGAGGAAATATCCAGGTATACCCACTGGGGGAAAACTGACTTCCATACAGGAATGTATTAGCATTGTCAAGTTCCTCTTCAAATTTAATATGGTACTGAAGACCATAACCCATTTTTGAATTTGGAATTCTGGGTCTAATCGCTGTGAATCTCTGACTTACTGGATTTGCACCGCTAGCATCAATAATAAGCTTGGATGTGAAGGAACGTTCTTTTCCATCTTCTCTCACTGTTACACTACACGATTCTGTATTCGTTTCAACCTTGCTTACTTTTGATCCCAAAATAGGACTACTCGTTGATGAAGTCATGCTTAGCAATGTCTTACCTAAAGCACCTCTACTGACATTGATTCCAAGAGGTTGTTGAAATTTCACTGACGAGAGATTCCTTCCTGAAAATTGCAATCTTACTTCATCGATGGTATGCTGATCACTTATAGTTGGAATGGAGAATTGCTTAATGGTCGAAATCGGAATGAATCCAGCGCAGGGTTTATTCTCACCGGGATTCAAATCTCTGTCAAACAACATGTAGTTTACATCAAGTTTCTCAAGTTTTATCGCAGCTGATATTCCTGCAGGACCAGCACCAATGATTATGACGTCAGTATCGATACTCATTTCTAACGAACTCAGTTTCTTCCCTCTATCTTAAGGTCTTGGGTAAATTCTCTACTTGACTTTCTTCTGTATAATTACAAATACAACGACCATAATCCCTGCAGTTCCGGCGACTGTGAAGGCTATTATCAGTATTAGATTCCCATCCGTCTGTGTTGGGGTTGGTGAGGTTGGTACTGTTGATGTAGTATTTGTTGTTGTAGTCGTTGTAGTTGTAGTGGGGGTAGAAGTGGTGGTCGTAGTTGTTGTGGTTGTGGTTGTAGTAGTAGTTGTCGTCGTCGTGGTGGTAGTAGTAGTTGTGCTTCCCGGAACTGTAACAACTACAGTGTCTGTAGCATCATTATCTCCAATATCGGTAACAGTCAGTATGTAGGTGTAAATTCCCGAAGGTAATCCTGTTACTTGGAGTTCCACGTCACCACCATTCCATGGATTCGAAACCAGCTCACCACCGTTAACTGTAATCACATAGGTCCCTGTACTGAGATCTGAACATACCCAATCGATAGAGAATGGAGTATCCGGCTGCACCTCAAAATTATGTGGTCCTTCAACAACTGGTGGAATTGTATCTTCTGTATATACCCATGTTAATGCTGTAGCCTTATTGCCGCTTGCATCAATAATTAACATAGTGACATTAGTTGTTGGCATATAGGGTTTAAATGTCCAATATAGTGTGCCCGTATCCCAAACTCCAGATGCCCTCTGCAAACCATTGCTGTAAACATACCATTCTACATCTCGGTCCCACGGATCAACATCACCAATGAACCAACCTAGTTGAACAAGGTTTCCTAATTCTGCAGTAGCCTCAACTGGACCAATTAGATGTGGTGGGGTCGTGTCAACAACGGTTACCCAGACAGTATCAACACCAACATTTCCACTATCATCAGTGATTGCTAATGTGATGTTGTATATGCCTATATCATACCCGTCTAATGGATAAACAATATCGTCTTTAACAAGAATGTCAAAAACAACTGGAAGACTATTTTCATAGATAGTATAATTCGAGGGATTAAGTTCAGTCCAGTTCCAAGTGATACTTGAAGATCCACCTGCTTCAATATTAAAATCGTCGGGGCCTGTTATTAGGGGTACTATCGTTTCTTGAACACTTACAGTTGAATTTAGTTCTGTATTGCTTGTTATTGCAATCGATCTGAAAGAGGCATGTGTCAACAGTAATTGATTGCTGGATCTCGTGCTGTGCGGGGTATCTAGATTCGAAGGAATTGCCATCCAGAGAATCAAGTTGATTGCAACTAACAACAACATTAGATTTCGGGAGTTTTTCCTTGGGCTCATGCACAGTACCTCTCTAAGAGACCCCCCAATAAACAACCCATTGAGGACTTGCTATCTTTTAACTTTCACAATTAAGTGTACTCATTTTCTACCAAGAGGAGAATTCCGGTGGATGAACAAAGTCGATAGAAAAGGAGTGAAGCGTGTACCAACCCCCATAGACTCTGGCTTCTATGCGGTTTAGAATTACCTTAGTCTTGTGGTACACGCTTATGCCTATATTAGAGGATAGTACACGTTGACCCGACGGAGTACACGTTTGGAAGGAGGAGAGGGAATAATGAAAGATTGCATTGTGTTGCAAACTTGGAAAGGAGATCCGAATGGTTCGAGGTATTAGAACCAAGCACAACAATGCTCTTTCTAACGTTTACTACATAGACTGATAGTACACGCTAGTATATTGGACTGTGTAATATCTAGATATGACATTTGCAGGAAATTTGCCTTGAGATTCCCCATAGTGATCACTGGAGAAATCGCTAGAGCGCATGTATTTTGGTAGATTTAGAGGAATTTTTCTTGTTCGTCGATATTTACAATAGTTAATAATTAACCCTTTCTCTCACTCAATCATTGCCGATTTTTCGAAAGGTTATTAATACAAATCTCTAATAATTACCATAATTGTTTACATTAATACTCACTTGTTTTTTCTATTAATCATCGAAAATAAAAAATACCAATGTATTACCTACACTTTTGTTTGAATCAATTACCAATTATGTGATGAGAGACTACTTTGATTGGACTGCATTCGAGATTTATCTTCGTGCTGAACGAGGATTGTCTGATGTTAGTGCGCAAAAAGCAATTGATCTCCTAACTACATTTGCTAAGTCTGATTATGACAAACCATTGACACAAGTGAATCTCTCAGCTATACAAAAGGGACTATACACTGCATCAGAAAGATATTCTCCTAATAGCATCAATCTTGTAAAGAACACTCTTAGACATTGGATCCGATTCGTTCGTGATGTGGATGATCTGAGTGATGTGACAAGAGAAATTACTTTTCTTGATCGTTTGAAACGAATGCTTAGCAGAAGTCCCGAGTATGATTCCATTTTTGCTCAACGTATTGAACGGATGCTCAAAAGCACGACCTCCACTCCTCGGCAAATGGATGGTCGTGAAGAACGCCTTGCCATTACTGATATTGTTGAATTGATACAAGGTTCAAGATCCGCGAAATGGAAAGCTCTTCTTGCATTCTCATGGGATACTGCCTTTCGACCCGGAGAGATAGTGAGTATCAACTATGAAGATATCCAACATAGAGGTGCAGAGTGGGCTGTAAGAGTAAAACGTGAGAAGAGCGGCGATTATCAGCAGCACGACATTATGACTTGGCTCTCCCACATGTGGTTCATCCCCTACTATGAGAACCATCCTACCAAGACAGGTCCCCTATTTCCCACACGCACTGGTGAACGAATGAGCGTTCATGCACTGGGGCAGAATATTAGCGACAGAGGGCGTAGATCTGATAGAAAGCTCTATGCGTATACTATTAGAAAGAGTGCTGCTACATGGTGGGAGCGTACAGGTCTCTTACCTACATCATCGATCCGAGCTAGGTTAGGGCATACCCAGAGGTCTCGCACATTCGAGAAGCATTACTTGGCACTATTCCATGAAGACTACACAGAAGATGTCGTGCGTGCACAAGGACGGTTCGTACCTGGTAGGCAGGATTACAATCAGCGATATTGCATATCATGTGATACCATTAATCCTCCAGAGGATGATTCCTCAATTGCTTTGCTTGGAAAAACTTCTGATGTCTGTATTAGATGTGACAAACCTCTCATTGATCTAGAATAGAAACCTCAATTTCTATCCCTCAGTTGCTCACACTTTATTGGATACTCTTTCGTTTATTCTTCTATTCAATTTCTACTTCTCATTTTCAATTTTCATTTTCGCAGTATGCAGCTATGGTTAGTTCTCCTATAGGTTTTCGATTGATCTGCCTGTTCATTCTATAACTATAGGTTATTCAGAGTAACCTCTAGTTATGGTGTACCAAAATACTCGCTGTAAACGAATGGAATATGCTAGGAGAGCCATTTCTGCGATTTTGAGAATTATTTTTCCAAAAAGGGTAGGTTCGACGGTGAAAAAATAGTGAGAGTATGATAGGTGGTTGTAGGACGTCTGCTTCAAAAAATTGAGAATCAAGAATCAGAAAATATGTAATCAGAGAGATTGATATTATGCCGAAAAATCGAAAGGTGTTGAGTGATGAAGAAAATTTACTCAATGTGATCAAAACAAATCACTTCAGTATACACTGTGTCTTGCGATATTCTCAGAATAGAACAAGCGAACATCATTTATATCCCGAAAACTGAATCCTTTCGACAGATACAAAAAGGTACTCGCATTACTCTTACGCTGCATCATTGCGAGAGTTACTTCTTGCAACTGAGCGAACGGGTATGCTACTCTAAGAAATACGATAACGGGGTAACTAAATGGTAACAATCTTCATAGTCGACGACGAAGCCATCCTGCACAGATTGTACAAAGATGTATTCAGTATCAAGGGACATGAGGTTGTAGCAGATGCCTTTGATGGTGCAGAGGCTGTCGAGAAGTATGTTACTCTAGATCCAAAGCCAGACGTGATTATTCTGGACCACCGGATGCCAAATAAGGATGGCATGCAAACGATGAAGGAAATCCTCGGTTTTGAACCAAAGGCAAAGATTGTCTTCATTAGTGCTGATGCTAATGTTAGAGAACAGGCAATGAGTAATGGCGCTGCTAGTTTTGGATTGAAGCCAGTTACAATAAGACATATGCTTGATCTTGTTGAGAGTGCAGTATCGGATCAATAATACGTGCTTACATAGCCAGAGTCAGACAACTACTAGGGGTTTAATGTTCTGAATACTGATGGTCATTCGGGAGTTATTGTTGCTGGTGAAGTTCCTCTACTCAGAGTACTTCTTAAAATGGCCCTAGAAGATTCTGGTTTTGATGTGATAGCTGAAGCAGAAAATGTCGAAGGATTGTTGATTGAGTGTAAAGGTAGCAGTCCTTCAGTAGTTCTTATTGATTTTAACATGAAACAAGAGGCAATTGTAAGACTAATTGAGAATTTGCTTGATATCGATCCTGTTGTTGCTATTGTTGTTATCTCTGACCTGGTAGATACACAGACTGAAACTGTATTAGCTGCAGGTGCTCGTGCCTTTCTCCAGAAGCCGTTCAGTATGTATGATATGACTGACATTGTCAGAAAAGTGAAACCCGTTTACTAATTATAGTGACTGTGACTTACCATTCAAATTATTCCGGTAAACGTGCGTCTGGGAATGCAACAATCCCCTCATTTCCAATTTTGAACATGACTCTCTTCATTACGTGATTTGCTCCTCGCATCTTTATGATTCTCATTGTTCTAATGTAATCTCCTGCAGAGTATAAGGTATCTAGTTTCAGAACACCATCGCAAATGAAGAATGGCATCTCATCATTTTGGGCAGTTTTGCTTGCTTTTAGCTCATGTGTAAGAAGAATGGTATTCAATCCATCACCAATCTCTCTGATGAATCCATAGACAAGCTGACGAATTTCTGAGCGATTTCCTGCAAGCTCAAGAAGTGGACCAAGACCATCAATTACTACTCTTTTTGCGTCGACTTCTGCAGCTTTCTTGCGTACGAGCTCCGCAAGTCGTGGTACTGTGAATGGCTGCTCACTAAGTAAAGGGTGTTCAAAATTAATGACATACTCATAGCTAGTTTCAGTTGGAATTAGCTTCAAGTTACCACTGAGAATTGTTAGGTTTCCCTCCTTCAATGCAGGCTCAGGATCCCAACCAAAATCTGTCATATCTTCAGTAATCATATCTGATGTTTGGTCAAGGGAAACAAGGATTACTTTCTCTCCTTTCGCAATTCCATCAAAAAGAAAATGCCAAGTTAAGATACTCTTTCCAGTTCCTGGACCTCCTGCAAGTAAGGTTGATCTCCCTTCAACATATCCACCTGCAAGCAGATCATCTAGACCCTTTACTCCGCTACTTACTCGTTTCTTTGTCATGGAAACCACTCCTGAATGTTGTACATTGCTAAATTTAATCTTTCACAATTGGTCCTAATTGGTCTGAGAACACACATGAAACCTTTATTTCACACCGTCTTAATAGTAAGCGAAGGAATGCACTAGAAGCCTTTTGATTGCGATTTGAGCATAAAAGGTGAGAGGAAAGTCCCCCAAATTATCCCTGGAGAGGTTATAGAGTAAGTTGCCAGACGACCCAATCATACCCGAATTCATGATGTATAGACCTGGTCTAGAGGAATCTGAATTAGAGGAGATTGCAAATCGTTTAGCAGTACATGCTCGTAGCACAAAGGATAAATTTTTGCAGTTCACTGATATTCTACTGGAATTCATTGGTGGTGGAGAATGGCAAAACCGCAGTCCAGCATTTCTTGCAATGTGTGCAAAGGCATGCTTCCTTCGAGGAATGTATGGATATAACCAGATGCTTGCCAAAGATAGTCAAAGTCTTAATTGTAAGGGCTATGCTGCAGCGGCATATTGCCGTCAGAGTTTGGACCCAAGATGGTTGAATAATCTGCGGAATATAACAAATCAAGCATGGCAGGCTAAAGATTACATTACATTCGCTGAATTATCGGGAGAACTTGCATCAATCCTAATGGATCTCGGGTACACTGATCATGCACAGGTCGTCGCATCAGAAAGTATTGACAAGGTCACCCTGGCAACTGCACAGGATTCAAGCATTCGAACAATGGTTCAAGCGGCATTGCTAAGACCAAGAATCATTCTGGCATATATTGCTGGATCTACTGATTCCCGTGAAGAAGCTCTGATACGTTTGGATTCGGCACTTGATACCGCAAAAATTCTTGATCATCAACTTGCTTTGAATGATATCAGTTACTACCGTGGAATGGCATTTGAAGACACTTTCGAGCATGATCGTGCAATGGCACTAGCTCGAACTGCACTAAGGCAATACGAACGGATGGGCTATTTGCCTGGTGTTGCTAATGCTAGGAATCTCAGAGGTGTGATTCACATCAATCTTGGACAAATGCAAGATGCAAGAGACCAGTTTGAAGAATTACTTATTATTCAACAACAATTGAACAATCAGATAGGGTTAGCAAGAACTCTCATCAATGTTGGTGAGATTGACAGAACTCTTGGCCAAGTCGATCAGATGGAGACCTACAATCAGCGAGCATTAGAGATTAGTCAAGAAGCTGAATATATGCGCGGAATAACTGTGGCCACAGTGAATCTGGGAGATGTTGAAATTCGTAAGGGTAACGTGAAGAAAGCTCTCGAATTTTATGAGGAAGGTGTTCGGCTATCTGAAGGGGCGGGAATGAAACAAACTCTTGTCCTGTGTCATTTCATTTCAGGTGATGCTCATTTCTTAATTGATGAAATTGACAGGGCTCTACATCATTATGAACGTGCAACAACAGTTTCAATTGAAATTAGCCATCGATTATACGAATTCAACGCGATTGTAAGTACAGTTGTCACTAAATGGGCAAAAGAAGAAACACCTGATACTGAACTACTAGACAAGATCCGACAGAATTTCGGAGAAACATCAGAATGGCTCAAGGCAACTGATTCGTCACTCATGAAAGAAGTACGAAGAAAGGTCTTGGATGATCCTGATTCCGACAATAACCTCTGCATTTTCTTCGACAGTGAGAAATGCTTTGAATGCCGAGTTGAGCGAAATGGTCTTCGCAAGGAATGTTTTGGAAATCTTTTCTGGAAAGGTTATCTATGTCCTCATTTCCGTGATTTTTTAACAAAATTAGATGAGTAACAATCAATCCCACGAATTATTTAGAAGCATCATCTCTTATCAATAGAAGAGGGATTTCGGTTGTTAGACGGTAAGAAAATACGACTTGTACCCTTGGAAGAATGTCATCTAGATGATATAATGAAGGGATTCAACAACCCTGAGATGCGGAAGTTCCTTGGAGGATATATGCCTGTAACAAGAGAAGCTGAACGGGAGTGGATTCAATCTTGTCAGCGTCAAATGATGAATAGAACGGGGTTTGTTTATGTCATTGAAGACACAGTAGATCACAGGTTCATTGGCAGTGTATCTCTTAATGGAATAGACTGGTTATCAAAATCCTCTGGCATTGGAATTGCTATACACCGCCCTGAAGATTGGGATAAAGGATATGGAACTGAAGCAATGCAAATGCTGATTGATTTTGGTTGGCAGCACCTAAATTTGCGCCGCATTGAACTATCTGTTCACTCATTCAATCCACGAGCACGCCACATGTATGAGAAACTTGGTTTCAAGTTATGGGGTACTGCTCATCGAAAACTCTTCGTTGATGGAGAGTATCACGATACCCACTACATGGAGTTATTCCGAGAGAATGAATAATCCAAAAAATCTCGAATAAATGAGCCAGATAGCCTTTTATTCTCTAAGACCTGTTTGGTTAACGCGCAAACAAAAGGGGACCAAACACATGAGCGCTCAGGGTGCAATACCACCCAGTATAAGGGATGCATTGGAGTCTACATCAGGCTATGTTCTATTGGTAGCTGGAAAACCAGGTACTGGTAAGAGCTTGTTTGTACAAGAGATATTCAGAGAATTTCCTGATTCTTTCATTGTTTTGTCTAATGCTGAAGCTACCGGTGTTGCTGAAACTGAAGTTTCAAACTTACCTAAATGGGACGAGCGTCATGTTGTTGCACAATACTGGAGAGACATTCAAGAAGAATCACTTCATGAATTCTCAGTAAAGGAGCAATGTTCCAAACTATTAGGCAAAGATACTCCCTATATCGATAGTTCGATTGTAATCATTGATTCATGGACCGACTTTCTTATGCCCGTTCAAGTAGAGCGGGAATATGAAATCTTACAATCTCTAATCTATGCTTCAAGAAAAGAATGCAAGAAACTTGTTCTTGTTTCTGAAGCAGATTTGAGAGAACCAACAATTCGTCAATTAGAACACTCAACAGATGCTATTATTCGACTTGAGAAACTCTCTGAGAATAAACGAATGTATAGACAAATGAGTATTGAAAAAATGCGTTCTCGGTCAATTAGTCAAGATACATTTCTATTTACTCTCGATAACGGATATTTCAGCTACATTCCTTGGCATAAACATCAATTTCCACCAATTATGGTTGAGAGAGAACCAATAGTGGATCCATCAAAAGATAAAATTTCTACTGGAAATCGGAGCTTGGATGGAATTCTTGGTGGCGGTTTTGAGAAAGGCATGCTGAGTTTGATAGAAGTTGAAAATCTAGCCGCACCTTACCTTGAAACAATCTATATCCCCTTTTTGTCAAATCATCTACAACTAGGCAGACCTGCAGTAATTTTACTTCCTGAGGGGTGGTCCCCTGACCGATTTATGCAAGGATTAAGCCACTTTGTAGATGCAGAATGCGTTGAGAAACAAGTTGTTTTCTTTGGTAGACATGCACTCGGTCAACACGACAATGTGCGAAGTATTGATGATGATCCATGGAAAACACTGCAAGAAATACGATACGAGGCAACCCAACTAGAACGAGAATTCAAAACACAAGCAACTGAATTATTCTCACTAAACACATTGGAAAACAAATACGGTCTTACTGATGTAAAAGGAGTGATGGCAGAAATCACTGCTGCACTTGCCACGACTCAAAGAGCTACAGTAACTATTCTTAGTAAACAACAAGCTCTGAAGAGTGGGTCAATTGCTCACAGTATCCATTTGAAAGTTCAGGAATTAAGTGGTGTTCTCAGTATTTTCGGAATAATTCCACGTACAAATTTCCTGGCGGTACGTCCAATGTTATCGAAAGGTTTCCTCGATTATGATTTGATACCAATAGTATAAGGTGATTACATGAGCTCGAATAACAAGAAAATCCTGGTCGTTGACGACGAAGAACTTACGACAGAGCTGGCCAAGACATTCTTAGAAAAACATGGATTCGAAGTTATCATCGCATATGATGGGGAAGAAGGTCTCCGTCTAGCTGAAACTGACAATCCGGATCTTATTCTCTTAGATGTAATGTTACCATCAATGGATGGATTTGCAGTCTGCAAGAAATTGAAAGGGAATGAGAAATTCAAAGATACTCCTATCCTGATGTTTACTGCAAAAGGTCTCAGCAGTGATATTGAGAAAGGTGAGGCTGTTGGAGCTGATGAATACATTGTGAAGCCCTTTTCGGGTAAAGCACTGGTAGCAACGATAAGAAAACACCTTGGAATGGACGACTAAAAAGGAAAGAAGAGTGATATCTGAAATGGCTGAAGAACCACGTGGAAAGGGTTCAGACGGAAGCATCATAGATGATTTGCTGACCAAACCACCACCGGGATATGTCTTCATAGTCTTAGCTTCGCAAGATAGTCATTATGATCTCTTCATGCTTACCTTGATTCGAAGAGCATTGGAATTAAAATTATCAACACTTGAGGTCGTAACAGAAGCTCGAAATCGTGCACTCATGTCAGAGCTTGCCGAGATGCAAAATAATGGATTCCAAATCATGGAAGTAGGATATGGCCAAAAAACTCTCGGCGTACACACTTGTTCTCCACACCTACATGAAATAAACATACAACTCAGAAGCCTAAGAAAGGACATCAAACCCAATTTGATTACCTTCGAAGGACTCACCCCATTGCTTATTGATTTCTCTGCACGAGACGTTGTTCAATTCTTCAAGGAATGTGTAGAAGAGAGTATCAAGATTGGTTCAAATGAGTTCTATCTAGTCCATGATGAAACTGCAGATTCAGTCACAGTCAACCAGTTATTGTCCCTCGCGCAAGGAATAGTTACTCTATCAACTTCAAGGGGGAAACACTATCTATCTGTGAAGAAAGCAAAAGGTGTTGAACTGCCTTACAATGCCATAGAATATGTACCACAGATGTCAAGTGAGAAAAGGGCTGATTGGAAAATCGAGTGGAACTGGTAATTCACTCAGGCTTGATTTCGAATTCTTCTTCCTCTTTCTTTTCAGATTTCTCTCTCACAACAGTCTGTCCATGTGTCTGAAACAGACTTTCAAAAAGCCTGATAGTTTGCTGTACAGTTTCAGCCCAAATATCACGCACTTCTTCTTCGGTATCTAATGCTTGGTGTCTGATGGGATCAATCAATGCACGAACCTTCTGACAGCTAACCTCATCCCATTCAGCTTGTTCCATGATTTCTTCGATTTTTGCTATGATTTTTCCACGAAACGAAGAAAACCTCATACGTTCTTCATCAAGATTCACGAGCTGCTTGTTTACTTTTCCAAGTTCTCTAAGAAGCTTTTTCACAGCAGTAACATCAGGTCTAGCTTCTGGTATTATGAACCCTTTTGGAACAAGGAGTCGACCAGTTCTCTCACTTCTTGTAAAACGTACAGTAAAGACATTTGGTAGGATTGTAGTAGAAAGACCACCAAATTTGTCATTTAATTTGTAGTATACTCTATCTGGACCTAGTTCACTCTCTCCGTGGAATCGTTCCACTAAGCCTGCTTCTTGCAATGCTTCTAGATGTTTGAAAACTCCACGCTGAGTCAAACCTAGCGTTTTACTAAGCTCGTATGGATATCTAGCTCCCTGAGCAAGCAGCTGGAGTATTCTCCTTCTAGTTACATTTCCAAGCGCCTTGAAGACTTTATCAAGATCACCGGGTCCTTCTTGTGACATTTCGTTTAATCCTTCTAATTGTTCAACACTACCTATCTAGAGGTAATCCACTTTCTGCCAGATTGAATAGAGAAAAGTTAACCATTCAATATACAGACTGTCTGGTTGCCAAAGGTCTAAACCCGAATTGGATGTCCATTCTGGATAGAGGTCTTGACCATTACTTTGATTCAACATCATAATTTACGACACATCTAATATACCAGTTGGTATCTTAGCATTTAAGGATTATCCAAGAGGCGCTTTTCCGATGCAGGTTTTTGACGAGGGGTTGTTTCATCTGATGATCTTCCACCTGTTGCTTGACTTCTATATCGCTCAAGAAGTGTTTCACCTTTTTCGTAGATTGCACCTTGACCAGTAAGAAATCCGCTCGAAACTCCTTCTTTAGTTGTAATGACAGGCCTAGATGATTTCATCATTAGATAACGTAAAAACTCGAGATCTGTAACTTTTCTACCCATTTTCCTCTGATACCGCATTTTTTCTTCTTCCCAGGTAAGAACATCGTGTTCAGTTAGCCCTTTGAAGAGTTTATTCTTGAGTTGTCCTTGCTTTACCATGTTGGGAAACCTCGGAAAGTTAACCAAGGTAACCTATGAAAACGTTCATGGTTAACCTTTAGTCACTCCTATAAACCGTATATAGAGGAAATCCTATGACCACCCTGACCACCGTGACCAAAAAGAACGTGAGTATTACAGAGGAAGCTCCGAGAGAGGAAGAAGCAAGGCTGACAACCGAGCAACACACCTCTCTTTCTTTGGGAGCAACCATGTATCTTACTGCACAATAGCCTAATCTATGTTTTCATCAAATGACAGTAACAGAAGAAATTGACCTTTTTCCTATTGAGGTGATAACAATAACAATTATGCTTGATTACCCTAAGTTACTAGAAAAAAGTACATGGTTGCGTGAAACTGCGTCCTTACGCCTTGGAAGTATGTTCTGTAAGGGGCAAAATAACCTATGTAACGTACGGATTTTGAATATGGGAGGAAATTGTTGTTTGTGGGCGGATAATATCCCGTTCTGGAGTGTTCTATTGGAACAAAACGGAGAGGAGAAAATTCTATGGTAGGTAAGAGTAACGTACAGTTACATAACAGAACTAGAAGAAATGGGCGACCGGTCGCCCACTTTAGGAAGAGAGGAATTATCCGACCGGTCGGAAAGTTCTTACAGAAGGTGTTGTAGATTTCCTTGAAGTGTTACTGGCCGTCATGACGGCCACATTAGTAGAGAAGATCCTCCTATCATACTAGAAAGATACCAGTATCTGTTTTTGAAAATGTCCGTTTTACTTGATAATAATGGGCCTAATTCTCCACGAACTTGTAATTTAGTTCGCTTCTGGGAGTATCTTTCAAAAACACAGGTTCAGAGATTGCCTAGAATACGCCTCCACTTCATTTTGAGGGCTCTGAAAAAATAGTCAGTGTATGAGTGGGGTACCAATAGTGCAACCGCAAGAAGACACACTTTTTGTTCAAGCGCGATTTTTGTGAGTCCTTGAATGTCGAAAGAACCTTCGAAAGTGCATTTAATCTTCTAGGACTAATGATAAGAATATGAGTTAGTACTGTTCGATGTAGGGTCTTTGGTCAACCTGGAAGTAATGAGCTCAAGTTACTCTTGCCTATAGATATTTTCGATTTCCTCATACCTCGCGCGAAGACATTCCTTGATGATCTCCGCGAAACTTGAGTAGCCTAGATCGTGTTCTTTGTTGAGCTTGTCAAAGCGGTCTCTAAATGAAACGGGAATCTTCACTGTAGTATATTCGACCATGAGGTGACC
>Ga0114923_10000059_pt1 | contig 90981 bp, 92 predicted proteins | sample SumtaG_FD_89578 | JGI IMG/M metagenome (GOLD analysis project Ga0114923, IMG submission 89578) | Deep subsurface microbial communities from Indian Ocean to uncover new lineages of life (NeLLi) - Sumatra_00157 metaG | ecosystem: Environmental > Aquatic > Marine > Oceanic > Sediment | place: near... | reverse complement strand
TATCGTCTTGTTTTAAAAAGGCATTCATAACTTCATTGAAATATTGTTGAATTTCTTTATAAAAGTCTAGAACATTCTCGATAAAACGAAGATCTTTCAAGATTTCAGCTAGCTCAACTATTTTCTCAGAAAACATACGGTAATCCATTGCTTTAAGAGGAGTAAATTCACTAGTAGACGAATTATATATCCCTGTTCTAAGATAAGTTCTAATATGAATGACTAATATGAAATAAAATTTGCCAAGTTGCTCGAAACTATCATCTAAATCATTAAATGATTTTTGTTCTAGATCCTCAAACATATTTGCTACTAAATATAACAAACGCTGAATTAACTTTTTAGTGGGGATTTCTTTATATCCAAAATTTTGAACCATCATTTTTTGGTTAGTTTCTTCGATAACTTCGGTGTTTGGGAGTCTAGTGACATATTTCAAAATATTTCTTCTTAAAATTTTATTAATTTCTCTTTCAGATATTATAGTTATCTTTGTTTCACCTGCAAAACTCTTCTTTAATAATTCCCAGATTACATTCTCGCTTGCTTCTAAAATACTCTCATCTTCTACAATCTCGTTTTCTGGTTCCATTGTTGGCATTATTGATAAGGTCCCATCATTTCGAACTTCAATACCAATTGAGGCGCCTGCATTTAGTTTATAATTTTCAGTCCATTTTTTAGGAAGGCTGATAACTAATGAACCTCCTATTTTTTGCAATTTTCGGTAAATTCTTCCCATAATTATAATATAAATTAGTATAATTTATACTTTAATATTGTGTATATATATTTTATACTTTAAATTTATACATGAATTTATATATTAATAATTTGGATGTAAAGAGTTTTAGATTTAACAAAATTCTCATAGATTTTTTAAAATCTAAACTATTTACATAAATAAAGAGTCCGAATTAAACTTTGAAATTTTTGTCAAAATGAGTATAATTAATTTTGAGTTTCGAAACGAAGTATTAAAACATAACGCCTCTCTTAGCTACTGTTATCAATGTAGTACTTGTAGCGGTGGGTGTCCTGTTGCTTTGATAACAAATGGCAAGTATAATCCCAGGAAGATTATTGAAGAAGCAATACTGGGCCTAAAAGATAGACTAGTTGAAAAATATGACCCAAATTTATGGTTATGTTCAACATGTCAGAAGTGTGTAGAATTATGTCCACAAAAAGTCGAACTTACTGAGATCTTTACTTTAATTAAGAATTTATGTTTTGAGAGTGGTAAAGTACCTGAAGCTTTTATTGCCCAAGGTCGATCTGTGTTAGAAAATGGGGTCGCAATTCCTTATTCTAAGGCAATATTAACGCGTCGAGAAAAATTGGGACTTCCTGTTATTAAAACTGCTCAAATTGATGAGATTAAAACAATCTTAAAGGAAACTGAGTTTGAGAACCATATTCCCAAGGAGGCAGAATAAAAAATGAGTTATGATTTGTTTTTAGGGTGTGTGATTCCTGCAAGGTTACCTTTTTTGGAAACCTCATCAAGAAAAGTGTTTGAAAAATTAGGAATTAAACTAAATGATGTTGATGGTTTTAGTTGTTGTCCTGATCCTACAGGGATCGAGCTAATCGATCAAAAAACGTGGCTAGCGTTAGGAGCAAGGAATTTAAGCCTCTGCCACAACAATGGTGGCGTAGTTTCATTTTGCTCTGGTTGCGTAGAAACATTAAAAGGAGTTAATTATGCCATCAACAAAGATTATCATGCAAAAGAAGAAGTTAATACAGTTTTAAATAAGGTAGGAAAGTCTTACGATGGAAAAGTCGAAGTAAAGCATTTTGCAGAGATACTTTATGAGTATATAGATAAAGTTAAGGCTTACATAGAAAAACCCTTAGATGGCTTCAAGGTTGCGGTACATTATGGATGCCATTATTTAAGACCATCAGAAATTATAAATTGGGATGACCCATTTGAGCCGAAAACCGTAGATGAGATAGTTAGAGCACTTGGTGCAGAATCGATAGATTATGAAATGAAAATGGAATGTTGCGGAAACCCGGTTGATAAATCTGATAAAGATCTATCTCTAGTAATGATTGATCAAAAACTTAAAGCTATTCAAAAAGCAGGTGCAAATTGTGTTGTTGTCGTTTGTCCCGCATGTTATCAACAATATGAATTCAATCAGAGAGAATTGAATAAGAAAAATGAATCTAATTATGAAATTCCTATATTTTATTTGTCAGAGTTAATAGCTTTATCGTTCGGTTATAAACCCGAAGAATTAGGGTTTAAATTTCATAGGATTAGACCAAATAAATTATTTGAAAATTTAGACTTTATATTTTAATTTTTTTTCGATGCATTAAGAAGGAAATTTAGTTAAATTAAAGGATTTGATAATTTATGACAGAAGTTAAACCAAAGAAAACCTTATTAAAAGATGTTAAAATCTTTAAAAATCTTGAAGAGGAAATAATAAAACCCCATTTATGCTGCGCATGTGGCGCTTGCGTAGCATATTGTTCAAGTCAGGAGTTTGATGTTATAAATATGGTGAATTTCGCACCCCAATTCATTTCGGATGCGAATGTGGATAAGTGTAAGGAATGTGGAGTTTGTTATTATATTTGTCCTCAAACTGAACCTTTAATACAACAATTGAATGATAAATATCGTATTAAGGATGAACTTGGACATATTCGAGATGTACTTGCTGCAAAGACAACAGATGAAAAAATCAAAGAAATGGGACAGGATGGAGGTTTAGTAACAACAATACTTACATATTTATTTGATAGAAATAAAATTGATGCAGCAGTAGTATCTGAATATGATGAAAATTTATTACCTATTCCTAAAATCATATTTGATAAAAATGATCTATTAAAATCTTCTGGAACGCGATATTCACTCTCATCAAATATTTTACCGTTAAAAGATTTCTATCAAATTGCTGAAGAAATTATCGAAAAACACCCTCAAATTTATGATATTAATCAGATCCGCATGGCTTTTGTTGGGACTCCTTGTCAATGCAGAGCAATTAGAAAAATGCAACTATTAAATATACGCCCAACTCACGTCATTAAATATGTATTTGGCTTATTCTGTATGGAAAATTTTGATCATGAAAAATTATTCAAGCTTGTGAAAGAGGAAACTAACGAGGATCCAATAAATATAGCAAAGATGAATATTAAGAAGAACTTTTTCATAACAAATAGGGAAAATAAAGTTTATGAAATAGAACTCAAAAAGTTTGAAAAAGCTGTCTTTAATATCTGCTACGAATGTGATGATTTCACAACAAAATATTCCGATATTAGCTTTGGTGGATCTGGAGCTGTTCAAAAGAATTCGATGGTTGTAGTTCGCACAGAAAAAGGTGAGGAACTAATTAGGGATTTAATCATTAATGGATACATTAACAAATTTATTCCTAAAAAATCTACCATATCAGAATGGAAATCTACTAAAATAAATTTATTTAGGAGAATGACAAAAATGAAAACAAGTAAGTTTGAAGGGGTGTAATATTTGGTAGAAAATTCAAAATCAGTTTTAATTATTGGCGCGGGAATTGCTGGTATCCAAGCTGCTTTAGATTTGGGTGATATGGGAATTCAAGTGCATCTTGTCGAGAAACAACCTTGCATAGGAGGTAGGATGGCTCAACTGGATAAAACTTTCCCCACGCTTGACTGTTCAATTTGTATTCTAGCTCCAAAACTTTCAGAATGCTATAGACATCAAAACATAACACTTCACACACTTTCAGAAGTAGATAAAATAGAAGGATCAATTGGGAATTTTACCATTGATGTGCTAAAACATGCGCGGTATGTAAAAGAAGATGTTTGCACTAATTGTGGAGACTGTGGTAATATATGCCCTGTTAGAGGAATTTCTAATTTTTTTGATGCTGACTTAGCTACTCAAGCAGCAGCCCAAATAGCCTTTCCTGCTGCAGTTCCTGCCGCATATCGAATTGATTCCAAAAAATGTTTATATTTAAATTATGGAATTTGTGGTTTATGCTATCAAAACTGTGGAGCAGACGCAATTGACTTAACCCAAAAAGATTCGATACTTACTTTAGATAATATTGGTGCTGTTATTGTTGCGACTGGTTTGGATTTAGCAGAAGATATACATACTCTAAATATATATGGTTATCAAAAATACGATAACGTAATTACAGCTATGGAACTAGAAAGATTAATTTGTGCTTCGGGACCACAATCAGGTCATTTAAGTAGATTAACTGATGGAAAACACCCTCATAAGATTGCATTTCTACAATGTATTGATTCTAGGACTCATAATGGGCAAATGTATTGCTCATCAGTCTGTTGTATGTACACCACAAAGGAAGCTATGATTGCCTATGAACATAATAATGAACTAGAATCTTACGTATTTTATATTGATATGAGAGCTGGTGGCAAGGGATTTCAAAAATTTCTGAAAAGGGGTGCTGAAGAGTATAATATTAAATATATTAAAAGTAAAATTTCTCATATCGAAGTTGATGAGAATGATAATCCAATAATAACTTATGAAGATTATGAAACATCTGAAATTAAAAAACTAACAGTAGATCTAGTAGTTCTAGCTACTTGTATTATCCCTTCGAGAGGGATTAATAAACTAGCAGATGTGTTAAAAATTGATTTAGACCATTACGATTTTGTGAAAACAAATCCATTTTTACCTATGGAAACAAGTATTGATGGAATTTATACTTGTGGTTGCGCTCGAGAACCAATGGATATCCCTCGTTCTGTTGCTGAAGCAAGTGGAGCCGCAGCACGAGCAGCTGAGGTAATTAAAGGAGGATAAGATTAAAATGTCGGAAAAAGAAGAAGAATCTAGAATTGGTGTTTTTGTCTGCTCATGTGGAAGTAATATTGGAGGTCTTGTAGATGTTAAAGCTCTTGCGGAATATGCTAAAACATTACCTAATGTTGTTTTTACGGAGGATAATCTCTACACTTGCTCAGAAACAGGATTAGCACAAATTAAAAATGGAATCAAAGAACATAATTTGAATAGAATAATTGTTGCTTCATGCACCCCGAGGACACATGAACCCCTATTTCGTAATTGCGTTGAGGATGAAGGCGTAAATGAATATTTATTTAACTTTGTCAATATCCGCGATCAGTTAACTTGGGTTCACCAAAAACAGCCAGAGGAAGCCTTTGAGAAAGCCAAAGACGTAATCCGTATGGGGGTCGCTAAAGCTGCCAAATTAGAAGCTTTAGAAAATATTACTGTTGATGCAACCGCCACCGCATTGGTGATTGGTGGAGGAGTTTCAGGGATGACTGCTGCCCTTAGTTTAGCATATCAAGGATTTGAAACGCACTTAGTTGAGAGAGAGAAGGAGTTAGGAGGAAGGATAAAAACTTTATATAAACTTTTTCCAAATGACCAAGAGGCAAATATATTATTAGAGAATCTGAAAAAGAATGTGGATAATAGTAAAAATTTAACAGTATATACTTCAGCACAAGTGAAAACCATTGAAGGTTTTATAGGCAATTTTGAGGTCGAAATCGAGCAAGATGGTAAAAAATTTGACTTAAATATAGGTGTTGTTCTTGTTGCTGTTGGATCCTCTCTTTTTACACCTAATGGAATGTTTGGTTATGATGGCAAAATCCGAATTACGCAGCATGAATTAGAAGACAAACTAAAAAATAACGAAATTAAATCTAAAGATGTTGTAATGATACAATGTGTTGGTTCTCGTAATGATGAGAGGGCTTATTGTTCAAATGTGTGTTGTATGACTGCCTTGAAAAATGCTTTAATAATAAAAGAAAATAATCCCGAAACAAATATTACAATTTTATTTAGAGATTTATACACTCCTGGTACTCATTATGAAGATTATTATAGAAGAGCACGTGAAGAAAGAATTATTTTTATGGAATATAATCCTGAAAAAGAACCGCAAGTGGAAGAAAATCAAATAAAAGTATATAATGAATATTTAGGAGAGGAGATGATTATTCCTTATGATCTTCTTGTGTTATCAACACCCTTAGTTGCGAATAATGATAATAAGGCACTTGCCCAAATGTTAAAAGTGCCATTAGAGGAAAACCAATTCTTTTTAGAGGCTCATGTTAAATTACGTCCTATGGATTTTGCTACAGATGGAGTTTTTGTCTGTGGTTCTGCGAAATGGCCTGTAGATATTACTGAGTCTATTACTCAAGGGTATGCCGCAGCGTCAAGGGCAAGTACCATAATTTCTCATGATACTATAGAAGTAGAAGGTGCAACATCATTCTTACCAGATTATAATAAAAACTTATGTAGTGGTTGCGAAATATGTGTGACAGTATGCCCTTATAAAGCAATAAGAAAGAATGAAGAAGATGAAATAGAAATAACCCAAGTGCTCTGTAAAGGTTGTGGTGTTTGTGGTGCCACTTGTACAAACCATGCCATTATAATCAGACATTTTACAGATGCACAAATAATATCTGAAATTTACGCTTTTGGAGGTAAATAAGATGAGTTATGAACCAAAAATTCTTGGATTTTTATGCAATTGGTGTTGTTATGCAGGAGCAGATTTAGCTGGGGTAAGTAGGATGCAATATCCTCCAAATATCCGAGTTATTCGTGTTATGTGCTCTGGAAGAATTGATCCTAAATTTATTTTTGAAGCTCTAAGAGTTGGAGCTGATGGAGTGTTCATTGGAGGTTGCCATCTAGGAGATTGCCATTATCTTGAGGGTAATTATGAGGCTGTCAAAAAATATGAGATGGTACAGAAATTCCTAAAGCTTATCGATTTTGACAATAGAGTAAGGTTAGAATGGGTATCTGCTTCAGAGGGTGCTCGATACGCAGCAGTTATTAAAGAATTTACGGAACATATAAGATCATTAGGACCATCTCCCGCTGGTGGAGACAATCCAGATGAGGAAACACTTGATAAACTAAGAGCTATGGAAGAAGCTGCGGGAGGGGACCGAATGAGGGCACTCGTAGGAAGAGAACGAAAAATTACAGAGCAAGAAAATGTCTATGGGGAGAAAGTACCCCTTGAAAAATTTATTGAGATTTTCGATTCTGCGATTATTGAAGAATATAACCGGCAAAGAATTTTAGTTGCTTTAGAAAAAGATTCTAGATCAGTAAAGGATTTAGCAGCTGAATTAGAAATAGATCCAAGTATTGTTTTAGAACATATGATAACATTAAAAACTCGAGGTCTAGTTGACTTTGGAGAACTTATTGGAATTACACCGATGTTTATTAAAATTTAAGGAGTAAAATTATGGAAAAAGTAGGAGCTGTAATGGTTGTAGGCGCTGGAATTGGGGGTTCTCAAACAGCGTTAGATTTAGGGGATTCTGGTTATAAAGTATATTTAATTGAATCCTCGACTAGTATTGGCGGAGTAATGGCTCAGCTTGATAAGACCTTCCCAACCAATGATTGCGCGATGTGCATAGTCTCCCCAAAACTAGTAGAGACAGGAAGGCACCAAAATGTCGATTTGAGTATTAATTGTAAGATTGAAGAAGTCTCGGGAGAGGCCGGAAACTTCACAGTTAAAATAAAAAAGAATTCTTTATTTATCAATCCAGATATATGCACTGGTTGCGGTGTATGTGGTCAAAATTGTCCAGTTGAGGCAATAGATATGTTCAATGAAGGTTTAGCTAGATATTCTGCTACATCTGTAAAATATCCCCAGGCAGTTCCACTAGTTTATGCAATTAATAAAGAATATTGTATTGGTTGTGGAGTTTGTGCAGGAGTTTGCAAAGCTAAGGCAGTAGAATATGATCGAGAAGATGAAATTGTAGATTTAAATGTTGGTGCTATAGTGCTTGCTCCTGGTTTTGATGAATTTATCCCTCAAGCTGCCAATAAGTATGGTTATGGGAAGTATAAGAATGTAGTTACCAGTATTGAGTTTGAACGTATATTGAGTGCAAGTGGTCCTTATGCTGGAAGAGTTTTAAGGCCTTCTGATGGGATAATTCCAGAAAAAGTTGCTTTTCTTCAATGTGTAGGATCACGAGATTATTCGGGAGAAGGACAGCCCTATTGTTCCTCTGTTTGTTGTATGTACACTGCTAAAGAAGCGGTAATAGCACATGAGCATCAACATAAAGTAAAGCCCACTATTTTCAGTATGGATATTAGAGCTTATGGAAAGGATTTTGATAAATATATTATCAGAGCTCAGGAAGAATATGGTATTAGATATATTAGAAGTAGAATTTCTTCTGTTATAGAGGTCCCTGAAACCAAAGATTTAAAACTTTGCTATGAAAACGAAGATGGAAAGATCGTTGAGGAAGACTACAATCTGGTCGTGTTAAGTGTTGGGTTAAATCCTCCTGATGATGCCACATTCCTAGCTGAAAAATTTGGGATTGAATTAAATGAATATAAATTTGCAACTACTGATATTTTTAATCCTGTACAAACCTCTAAACCGGGAATTTTTGCATGTGGAGCATTTTCTCAACCTAAAGACATCCCCGAAACAGTTACTCAAGCAAGTGCTGCTGCTGGATGTGTGAATCAACTTTTATATGAAAAAAGAGATACTCTGGTGACAGAAAAAACATTAACCCCTGAAATATTTGTTGCAGGACAACCCCCTAGAATAGGTGTATTCGTTTGTCATTGCGGGATAAATATTGGAGGATATGTAGATGTTCCCGAGGTGACTAGATACGCAAGTACTCTCCCGAATGTAGTTATGTCAGATAGAAATTTGTATACTTGCTCTGCTGACACTCAAGGGATAATAAAAGAGAAAATTGAAGAGTATAATTTAAATCGTGTTATTGTTGCATCGTGTACACCGAGAACTCATGAACCACTATTTCAAGAAACAATACGAGAAGCTGGATTGAACAGATATCTGTTTCAAATGGCTAATATTCGCGATCAATGCTCTTGGGTTCATATGAAGCAACCTAAAGAAGCTACACAAAAAGCGAAAGACCTCGTGAGAATGGCAGTTAATAAGGCAAGAAAACTTGCTCCAATAGACAAAATAAAGCTAGGAGTTACACAGAAAGCAATGGTTATAGGAGGAGGTATCACAGGTATGGTTGCTGCCATAAATTTTGCGAGTCAAGAATTTGAGACACACTTAGTTGAAAGAGATCCAGAATTAGGAGGTTTTGCAAAGCACATATATCATACTCTTGAAGGTGGAGACGTTCAAGCTTACATAGAAAACTTAATTGACAATATAAAGTCAAATAAATTTATTCATCTTTACACTAACGCTGAAATTGAAGCGATAGATGGTTATGTTGGAAATTTCAAAAGCACAGTTACTCATGGGTCAAAGAAGGAAAGGGTAGAATTTGATCATGGTATTGTAATTGTAGCTACAGGAGCACAAGAATATAAACCTAAAGAATTCCTTTTTGGTCAAAATGAAAATGTAATACTACAATCTGAGTTTGAAAAAATCTTAAACACGAATGGAAAAGTCAGGGATAAAAAATCAATTGTGATGATTCAATGTGTTGGCTCTCGTAATGATGAGCATCCATATTGTAGTAAAATGTGTTGCGCAGAAGCTATTAAAAACGCATTATTGGTGAAACAGCAAGATCCATCTAGCGAGGTAATAATTCTATTTCGAGACATTAGAACATACGGATTTAAAGAAAAGTATTATAGGAAGGCAAGAGAAGCAGGAATTATTTTCCTTCAATATGATGAAAAAAATCCCCCACAAATTATTCCCAATGGATCACTTTTAAAAGTGAATGTTAATACGACAAAAGAGGGAAATTTATCTATAATTGCAGATTTATTAGTACTAAGTGCTGGTATAGTAGCATCTCATGAAGAAAATGAAGACCTTGCAAAAATGTTAAAAGTTCCTTTGAATAGTGATAACTTTTATTTAGAAGCACATGTTAAACTTCGCCCAGTGGATTTTGCTACGGAAGGTATTTTTGTTGCTGGATTAGCACATTGCCCTAAAACGATTGAAGATTCAATTTCACAGGCTAATGCTGCTGTTTCACGAGCATGCACTATTCTTTCTAAAGATGAAATTGAGGCAGAGGGAAAGACCGCTGTCATAAACATGTCTCGATGTGCTGGATGTGGCATGTGTGTCGAAAATTGTGCATATAACGCAATAGAAATGATTGAAGACCGCCGATTTGGGCTCGTTGCTTCAATTAATACTGTCCTATGTAAAGGATGTGGGGCTTGTAGTGGAAACTGTCGATGTAGTGCAATTGATATATTAGGTTTTTCATCTGAACAAATATATGAAATGATTACAGCAAGATTATAAAAGGTTATAATAAATGACTGAAACAGTTGTAAAAGATAAAAAAAGTGATGAGAATTGGGAACCAAAAATTATTGCTTTCCTATGTAATTGGTGTTCTTATGCGGGAGCTGATCTCGCTGGTGTGAGTAGAATTCAATATCCCCCCAACATAAGAATTGTGAGAGTCCCATGTTCTGGAAGAGTCAATCCTTATTTCATAATAAAGAGTTTAACTGATGGGTGGGACGGTGTGCTAATTTCAGGTTGCCATCCAGGTGATTGTCATTATATTAGTGGAAATTTGGTTGCTCGGAGACGATTTGCAATATTAAATGAGTTGTTAGATTTTTTTGGATTAAAAAATAGGGTACAGTTCATGTGGGCTTCTGCTGCTGAAGGTGAGCGCTTTGCTGTGTTGGTAAGGAAGGCTACAAAGGTAGTAAAGGAATTAGGACCAAATATTAAATTTCAAAAGGAGTGGTAATAATGACGATTGAAACTGAAAATAAAGAGATAGAAAATTCAATAAAAGAAAATGCTAAAAAATTACTTAGTGAGAAAGAAGTAGATGTAATCATTGGCTATTCTGAAGGTTCTATACCATTAACTTCTACTCCAATATTTATCAGAAAAGAAGAAGACGTTGATAAACTAATTTGGAATAATCTTTGTTATATTAATTTAGCTAGATATTTAGCTCCCCTAATGCCCCAACTTTGTGATTCAGAGGGAAAAGCTCTCAAGATTGGAATCGTTGCTAAAGGTTGTGTTGGCAGGGCAGTAAACCTTTTAGCCGCAGAGAAACAGGTCGATTTAGAAAACGTAAAGATGATTGGAATTAACTGTAATGGAAATGTTAATAGAAGTCTAATCGATCTTGAAATTGGAGAAAAGGAAATCCTTGATGTTTCAATATCTGGTGATGATGTCATCGTAAAGGGAAGGGATTGGGAACAAAAATTTCCTTACGACCAGTATATTAACGAGTTATGCAAAGTTTGCCAAGTAAAAATCCCCTCAACTACGGGCGAGACATGTGTTGGTGAATGTCAGGAGTTAGAATCTATCCACGATGAATTTGCTGATGTTGCTGAATATGATTTAAAATCAACCGAGGAAAAATGGGAATATATTAAAGAATCACTTGAGCCATGTACGTTATGTTATTCATGTCGTCAAGCGTGTCCCGCGTGCTATTGCAATCTTTGTTTTGTAGATCAGAATTTACCAGTGTGGTTTGGAAAGACTACTCAACTACCTGATATTATGGTATTTCATTTAATAAGAGCCTTTCATTTGGCCGGAAGATGTGTTGCGTGCGGAGCATGTTCATCTGTATGTCCAGTTGGTATAGATCTGAATAAAATCACAAGAAAATTGGAAGAAATAGTTAAGAAACGATTTGATTACACTTCAGGTTTAGATGCTGAAACAGTTCCTCCAATGATGGATTTTAGTATGGATGATGCAGAAGAATTTATGTTAGAGGAAGATTAAGGAGGTATATTAAAAAATGGAACAAAAGATATTAAAGAAAGACGAAATTGGAAAATTATATAATGAATTAGCAAGTGAGTATGACTTTTATGCCCCGATGAAAAAGAAAGGAAACATAGCTTTTGAGAAGGTCAAAAAATCTGAAGATATTGTACTTGATTACTTGAATTCTAAGATTCCACCAAAATCAATTTTATTTCCTCAAATGGAGGTATTATTTGAATACACTTTAGATGAAAAAGATGTCGAAATTACAGATCGGCAAGATCTTGATCAAAAAATCTTAATATTTGGAATCCGACCATGTGATGCTTATAGTTTTGAATTATTTGCTAATTTCTTTTCATCTCACGGAAATTTGAAAGATGAGATCTACTTAAAGAAAAAGGAAAATACAACGCTTATTGGAATTGGATGTAATACACCAAGAACTACATGTTTTTGCACCTCTGTAGAGGGTAATCCTTTTAACAAAGAAAATATGGATGTGTTTCTCATTGATCTAGGAGAAACCTATTTAGTTGAGGGTATTAGTGATAAGGGTAAAGAAATTGTAAAAAAAATGTCATGGTTATCTAAAGCGACTGATAAGGATGTGAAAAAATCGGAAGAATTGGCTAAAGCATCAGAAGAAATGATAACTGCAAAAATTGATTCTAAGACCATCGTAAAGACTTTAGAAACAAGTTTTGAACATCCCGTATGGGAAGAAATTAGTGAAGCTTGTATAGGATGTGGTTCTTGCAGCTACTTTTGTCCTACATGCACATGTTTTGATGTGATTGATGAAACAGATCAGTATAATAATCGTGGCAAAAGAATAAGAATATGGGATACCTGTCAATCATGCCTTTATACACGTGAAACAAGTGGTCACAATCCTCGTGATACAAAAATCCAACGTTGTCGCAATAGAATAATGCATAAATTTAGTTATTACCCAACTAATTATGAATTATTAGGTTGTGTTGGATGCGGGAGGTGTATATCAGCATGTCCCGCCAATAATGATATTCTGACAATTTTGCATAAAGTAGAAAAAATAAAAAAAGAGGAGGATGAGAAAGTAGTTGTCTAATCCATATATTCCTTATTTAACCAGAATTAAATCGGTAATCACAGAAAATAAAGCAAACGATATTAAAACTATTGAATTGGAATTTAAAAAGGAAGCAGATTACAAAGCATTTGATTATATTCCAGGACAATTTGCCGAAATTAGTTTAATTGGAAAGGGAGAATGCCCGATTGGGATTGCATCTTCCCCAACAGAAGAAGGAACAATTAAATTCACCATAAAAAAGATGGGAACGGTTACCTCCGGATTCCATGGCAGTGAAGTAGGAGATATAATCGGTGTAAGAGGTCCGTGTGGAAATGGTTGGCCAGTTGAAGAAATGAAAGGTAAGAACATTGTAGTTATTGGTGGAGGATTTGCCTACTCAACTTTAAGATCCCTTATTATTTATTTACTAGATGAAAGATACCGAGTAGATTATAAAGACATAACAACTATTTACGGAAACAGAGATTCTGGAGAAGTTTTATATAGCGATTTATTAGAAGAGTGGGAAAAACGAGACGATATTAATGTAGTTTTAACAATCGATCGCGCAGAAGAGGAATGGACTCGTGAAGTTGGTTTTGTTGCAGCAGTTGTTAAAAAAGTTGCGCCCCCTCCAAAGAACGCTGTTGCGATCATTTGTGGTCCTCCTATAATGATCAGGACTGCTGTGAATGAGCTTGTAGAACTTGGTTGGAAAGATGAACAGATTCTAAACAGCTTAGAAATGAGAATGAAGTGTGGTATCGGTAAGTGTGGGCGATGTAATATCGGGAATAAGTTTGTCTGCACAGACGGCCCTGTTTTTTCTCTCGCTGAGCTTAAAAAAATGCCTAATGAGTATTAAAAAATGTTTAAGAAGTTATTTTATAATTTTTAGACTTTCTATTTCTTTTTCTTATATTACCTTTTTTGACTCATATGATTCTGCCATATGGGGGAGTAAAAGGTATACTGCGGCTAAATAGAGGGGGATTAGTGATAATTCGACAAATATCGATATGATGAAGGGAAATTTAGGACTAATTAGATCCCATACAATTCCTCCTAAAATTGGGCCTATAACACTTCCTAAAAACGCAAATAAATCGCCTACTCCGAAGATTTTCCCTCTATGTTCAGTAGAAATTCTGCTCATTAAGTTAGCGAATATTAATCCTGCAGACATACCAATTGCTAAATCAAATAGAAGAAAAATCGAGAAAAGCCATATGTTAGCCGAATTTATTAAAAACCACGTCATTAAGGCTCCGAGTGAACTAGTTATTGATATACCTACTAAAGGAGGAAGTTTATCTACAAAAGCACCCAATTTTGGGGCTATAAGAGTCGCCAATAGTCCTGCCGGTAGGTATGCCCAAACCACTAAATTGACATTACTCTCAATATTTTCAATTATGTAGATATTTAAAAAAGGTCGTGCAATTGATCCATTAATACTACCCATAAAGAGAATGGAGATTAGAAAAAAGGCACCAATAATCATGGATTTAGATGTAAAAAATTTGGCATTTGTTTGATGATTTTCTGAAGAATCACTTGGGGATGAACGGAAATGAACTTTCTCATCTACTTTACGGTAAAACAGAATACCTGCAATTAGGTTTGAGACACCATATATTGGAATAGCAGCAAATAAAATAACCGGATTATCTGTATAGTAACTCGCTATCATAATAATAGAAAAACCAAATAATGACCCTATTATTTGACCTACTGCATTTATTGAATCTCTCTTTCCATAGGCTTGAGATCGATGATCTTTATTTGATTTTTCAGCTACCATAATGTTAAAAGGTATCCAAAATACTCCAGCCATAAAGCCTAAAGTCGCGTGTCCTATACCTAAAATGACTATTTGATTTGAAATAAACGCTGCATAAATAATGAAATATGCAATCGCTCTCCCAATAGATCCAATTAGAACGAGTGAGGTTCTTGATTTAATGCGATCAACTATAAAACCTATGATAAAACCACTAATCATGCGTCCTATAACATTAGTTACTACCACTAAACTTATTTGCAAAGCGGTAGCGTTCATATTCGATCTGGCTATAATGGGAAGCCAAAAACCAAGAAAAAAAAACCCAAGAGAGTTTAAGATAATAATCCTTAACATCTGATTGTAATCGTAAGTAAATCGATTCTCGTTTACTTTGAAGAATTTCATCGTGACTTGAAAAAGAGGTTCTATTGATTTCTTAAATAATGAATAAATTAAATTGTTTCACATTTGATGCAATTTACTTTTTTGTAATATAAATAAAGAGTTTCCATATGGAAAAATTTCAAAATTAAATTTTGAACATTTTACATGCTTATAGTCTAAGAAATATAAATAAAAAAAGAGATTTAAAAGTTTTTTGTGTTAGTAATACGTATTACGCCATAGTTAATAATGATTGATTCTTCACTAGATGCGAAATGATTTCTTGAGAAATCTGCTCTGGATTTGAGATGGATACATTTTCTAACCGAGTTTTTAATGTCGTGTTAAAAACATCTTTTAGTTCAGTATACCGTAGTTGTTCCGGGGTTTTTGCTGGATGCTTATCTAATACTGCAAGACGAATCATTCCTCTACAGACCATAGGTTTTCTTTCTGTCAATTTAGCGAGAAATTCACCTAAAAGATTTGTAACATTCATCTCATTCCCTCCATGATTTCTTCTTCTGTCAGTTCTTCACTTAAATCGACTGCGGCATATCCTCGATTGAGATACTTTTTTAGGAAATTCGGCATGATCCATGCTAAGGTTTCTCCAGAAATTCTTAAAATATTAGCAACTAAAATTACTAATAATGCCCAATTTACTGTACCTTCTACAGGAGTAAATAGGGTAAGGGAACCTACGAGAATTATACAGATACTATAGAATTTGACTAATCTATAACGACCCTTTACCCATGGTTCAACTGCATCACTAGAACTAAATGCCTTTAAAGACCCTGATGCTGCTATAAAAGACCAAAGACCAAATATAGCAAAATCAGCTCCTACAAAAATATTGTGTAATAAAAATGCGACGTTCTTCTCAAGGATAATAGAAAGTTCGAACATTGTAAAGGAAATAATAGTTAAAGATCCAAGAACGATAGTAAGTACTAAAAGCAATGTGAAAGGAGACTTACGATCCTGATAGAAAGTACGATCAATAAAAATTAAACCAATGACCATTGTAATTATCGTATTGACATCATATAACATTAAATTTCCAAATACTAAAAAGAACAACGTGAGTGCATTCATAAAGAAAAATATCACTAATAGTAAGAGATTAGTTTTCTTAGTTTCTCTCCATGTCTTAAATAAAAAGGCTCCAGTTATAACTCGAAAGACCAGAAATATAATAAATAAAAAAGCGGCTTGATACATGATTTTAACCTCAAGTTTTTTGTTTTTTGTATTTTTTATATGTAAATTTATAATATTTTATATAAATTAAATAGTTTTTTTTGTAAATATATTTGTTTTTATGTAAAAATATTACTTCTTGCATAAAATAAAATAGGCTTTATATTTAAATATATTCTTTTCGAAAGGGATTTATGGCTTCTTAGATCCTATTTAACAGCAGGTTTTTAAAAATTTAGTAAATAGAAACAAAAATTTTAAAGCAATCAGAAGGAGATAAAGCATTCTACTGTTTTTTAGTACCTATACTTTAAATTTCAAAGATATTTCCGGTGTTATATATGGTCTCCTCTAATTCAAGATTAATCTGGCCACCTGAAGCAGTTTCGACAGCAAAATTAATCCCTTCTAATACTTTTTTCATCATAAATTCTTGAGCTCTAAAACAGTCTTCAAGTTGAGCCATACTTTTTTCAGCATAACGGCGAGATATTGCGGGAACTAACTCAGGTATAAAATCTTGGCTTATCATGATCTCTTCAGCATCAATCATAGCTTCTATTCCAATTGTGAAAGGAGTATATACATCCATTTGGGCAAACATAATTTTACAAACAAAGAGGGAAGCTTTTATTTCTTTCATTATGAATTTGATTCTATTCTTATCATCTAGTAATTTTTTAAACGTTATCGCGTTAATAATATCTTCATTAGTAATAGTATTTGAAGTATCCATTAGTTTACTTACTCTATCTGACATCCTCTTTGATGACAACATCAATTTAAGGTTCATTTTATTCTTTTTATAATAATATGTATAGAAAGCGGAGAGAAATGCGTGGGCTCCAAGAACCTCCTGATCGTCAGGGAGATCTAAACTAAATTTATTCTCTTTAAACGTATCCATAAAGTGTTTGATTATTAAAAATTTCAATTTTAATCTATGTAAAGCAAAAAATAAGCACAATCTAGTTTTAATATACGCATCAACATTTCCCATTCTTATTCTATCATGATGATCTCGCTCATACATTACGATTGGTTTTAACTTACTTACAATAACTTCGATAAAATATTTAATAATTCTCTCAAGGGGCTCACAATCTATTACTCGAAATTTTTCTATTAGACTTTGACTTGATGGTTGAGTTTCTGGTAGCTCTTTAATTTCATCGTAGTTGTAATACTCAAGAAATAATGAAGTTAAAGCTTCCATTTCTAAAACTGTTCGACAGGGGATAAAAACCTTGTTTAGGTCATATAGGATTGTACTACTTTCCGGCATATTGAAAATCTTTTTTGATCATATAATTTAGAGTATTAAGCAATAACCCTCTCTTCAACAAATAATATTCTAGTCTTTCAACAAGATAAGCTTTATGATTGATCATTAAATCAGACAAAAAAATTGTTTTTATTGTTTATTTAAATTCTATGAACGCTGTAAAACAGGCTTATAATAATCAAAAATTTTATTTATCAATTATCATTTTTTTCGATTATAATTATTAATTTTTTCAATAAATTAAAAGAAAATTCTGATATTAAATGGAATTAGGTTTAGGATCTATAGCATTCATTTATGATTCAATAAAAAACGGTGAGTTTAGTAATTCAGATGATTTATTACTTCATTCAATTGAAAGAACATTTGATTTTGCCGAAAAAAACGATATAAGTACATGTGAGTTGATAGTAGATCCTCCAGAGTTATTAATCAGCGAAAATCACCGAAAGTTCATTGAATTATGCAAGTCTTTTCCTTCAATTATAAAGCAGTTTCATGCACCTTATGCTTATTTAAGTTTGTGTACCCATAATCCTTGGATATTAAATGCAACAATTGAATGTTATGTTAAATCTGCTGAAATATGTAAGGAAATAGGCGCTCAAGTCTTTACAATCCATCCAGGTAACGCAAAGTTTCTTCATCATTCTTATAATGGTATCAAAAATCGGTTAATTGATTCAATTAATGGCTTATTGAGAAAAATTGAAGATTTAAACTTAATTACTTGTGTTGAAAATATGCCGCAGATGGCAGGATTTTTCTTAGATCATAAAGAAATTGATAATTTTTTTAGAGAAATTAATCGAAATGATATTTTTTTTGCTTGGGATACAGGGCATACGTACTCTTGCGAAGGTCGAATAGATCTCATATGGGAAAAGCTTCATGCACGAATAAAAAATATTCATTTAGTAGAGTTTTTTGAAAATACACTAGACATTCATCCTACTTTAGGTAAGGGTAAAGTAGATTTCAATAAAATCTTCGAATTTATTAACCATTATGATTACAACGGTGCTTTAATCATGGAGTTACATAAAATAGAAGATTTGCCTGAAAGTATAGAATTTATACGACGTTTTTTCTAGTTTATTTTCGACTTTTAAAATCTAATTACATCAGTATAAGAATTGGGGGCAAAAAGAATATTGTTAAATAAAATAAAGAGCCTTTTAAATAAGTTTTTCCATGTATCATAACTTTAAATCACCAATCTCTATTGATTGGTAAATTTCTGTACTAAATTTCTTATAGTATTTGGATTTAGATTCCCAAATATAGAGGGGATCAGAAATTTTGTTAGGATTGTAACCTTCTTTCTGAAGATTCACTGTTCTTAGCTTAAACGTACCTGTGACTTCGAGATTAGTGCGGATTCTAACGAATATAGGGATTGCATAAGGGGGAAGTGATGAATTCAAAAAGTCTGAAAATCCTTTTAGATCAAAATTCCCTGAATCTTGTAATGTTATGGCAGTCATTCCTGCTTTACCATCTGAGTTTGGTACATTTACACCATAAACTACGGAAGAGAGAATATTCGGAAATGACGTTATGATGGTCTCGACTTCAAAAGTGGACACATTTTCCCCTTTCCATCTAAAAGTATTCCCTGATCTTTCAACAAAGGAGACCCATCTTTCCTCATGAAGTTTAAGGTAGTCTCCCGTGTTAAAAAAAATATCTCCTTCTTCTATTACATCGTGAATTAATTTCTTCTCAGTGGCTTTATTACTTTTGTACCTACTGAAATCACCATTTGGTATCACCTGAACAAGAGCCATTCCGATTTCTCCTGCCTTACATAAGATGCAACGCCCATCTTCAGCTCGAAGGATCTCACTAGTATCTTTGTCAACTTTTACTATACGAACTCCCGGAAGTACGTTCCTGCCTACCATACCTGGTTTATCTGAAACATTGACAAAACCTCCTATCTCAGTTGATGCAAAGTACTCGACTATGTGTGGAACGTTAAAACGAGAGCTGAAACGCTCCCATACATTCTTTTTCAAACCAAGACCAACCATTTTTCTCAATGGGGAATCACTTTCGAATTCAGATTCGGGACGGTTGAGTAAATACCTTGGAATCTCTCCAATATATAATGTACATGTGGCTTTGTAATATTTAATATCCTTCCAGTATTCAGAAGCAGAAAACCGTTTTCGGAGAGCTACCGAAGCACCTCTCCACATGGCCGCACCCCACCCAACCATTAAGCCTAATCCATGGTATAAAGGTAAGGGGATATAAATAATGTCATTTACTTCGAGTTTAAGGGTTGAAACTCCGAAAATCGCGACATTTAAGAATTTTGAATTGCTTAAAGCAACGGCTTTAGGTAAACCCGTTGTCCCGCTAGTGTAGATATTTAATGCAATTTCCTTAAGGCCTGAATTTGAAGTGGTTTTTGGGTTCTCAATTGAAACATGTTTAGACTCTTTAGTTAACTCCCTAAAATCATGTTTACTATTTGTTAAATCACCGGATACGAAAATTCTGTCACTTTTAACAGGCAATTCATTCTTTATTTCTAACAAATAGGGAAGACAATCTTCGTCTACGATTATCCATTCAGGAGCGCTAACATTGAATGCATGAGTTAAAGCTTTTTTTCTTTGGTGAGTGTTAATTAAAGCATTAATACCTTGAACTTTATTTATTCCCCCAGTTAAAAATAGGTATTCTGGGCAATTTTCCATCATTATTGAAACAGTTGCTCCCCTTTTAAGACTAAGGTTCTTAAACAAATTGGCATACTTATTGCACTCCTCATTTATTGAATCCCAGGTCCAAGAATTATTACGGAAAAAGAGCCCTATATTATCCGGTCTGTCAGATGCTTGTTTTTCTATTTGTGTACCTAAACTTTGATTCAGGGTCTTTTTTAGTTTACTTTGCTCTCTTGCAACCCGATCCATATAATCTTTTTCCTTTGGGGTGAGTTCAAATACCATAATGATGGTGAAAATTCTTTTAATCTCAATAAAATTATCATATAAATATTAGTTTTTCTATTATAATGTCGATTTTATATACAAGAAAAAAATTGACTGTGGGTTACCCCTTGACATTGGTTAGTCTAAATCCCTCATTGCTCCTTGTTCTCTGAGAGTTTTTTGTAGCTCCTTTATGTGTAGCAATAAATAAAAGTGCCTTATATTCTAATTAATAGATTTGTATTGTTGTTTGTTTTTTTCTATTTCTTCTCTTATCCTTACTTTTTCCATATATTTTTTAAAAATAGGTGCGCTTCTATAACTACGCAAATAATTCCATTCTTCTCGTTTTATCTCAATTGTTTCATCTTTCATTATAGTATGAATGTGTATTTTTTAAGACTTGAAACAAAATTGAATTGATATATATTAAATACTTATTGAGACCAATTTTTACGAATAGTTAATTCTAAATTTTGTATTCATTACTTGGCTCTTTATCATTGGATTCCATCAAACTCATCTAACGGGTCCATTAAAAATAGGATTGATATCTCAAAGAATAATTAGTATTAGGTTTTTGATACGGAACAAAAAAAAGTTATTAGTCAATTTCAAGTACTTCAGTTGTAACCATTCTTTGTATTTGGGTGATTCTTTTAAATTCCTCTTTATCACTAGGATCCATCATGATAATCCTTATCAAAATCAATCCCCATTTGCTAAAACGGGGTGCTGATACGACAATTTCATTTTCTTTGGCAGTATAACCTATTCCTCTTTTTTTAAGAACGATTTCTACATCTTGCCCATCTTTTTGTTTGACTTCAAGATCATTCAGAGTAAAATAACAATCTTGATTACGAGCGAAAAAAGTAATAGACCAGTAAACGCTTTTAGGTACTTTCGCCTGTATCCTCAGTAATTTATTATGAACATCATAGATACAAGCAGAAACCATAGCATGAGGTGTTGGGTAAGGAACAAGCCTAGATGCAGCGGAAGTTACCGGTCCATGTAAAAATTTATTTGGGAAGCGATAACTAGGGAATCCCTTCATACGTCTATCAGTAAGAATGTAAGTATATAGGATTATTCCAAAGATATATAATAACCTTGATAGAATAAGTGTTAGAATTATCCATACTATAATTTGAATAAATATCATTGTCATAGTCAATCTTCTCGAATAAATTGTGGTAGAGGTGTATTTCCACTGTTTTTAATCATTGAAGGATAAGGATTATAACAACGCAGAGTTATTCGATAATGTCCATTCTGATCACCTAAGGGTATCCAATTACCAGATTGCTCTTCGGTTGAGAGTTTTATCACCCATGATCCGTCTGTTTCACGCTTAACATCAGTTTTAGAATAAGAAAATCGGTTGTATTCATTAGGTATAAAAAACCCATCTAGGTTTACAGAGAGACACCACCATCGCGTCTCAGGATCTTGACCCTTAATCAGATATTTATGATTGGATTTAATCTCGTCACCTTGAGAGTCTACATCTGCCGCCCAGTAAATGGCTTCATCGCGATTCATTCCAAAACCAGCCGTCTTTGCAATTCTAACTCGATGAACTCTTAAAGCTTCTTTACTCCCTTCCCCACGTCGATTTGTTTGCCAGCAACCGTTCCTAATTATATCATAATTACCAATTGTAGCGCGTCGGAATTGGTACCAAAACCAAAAATATGCCAAACCTACCGTTATAATAAGACTTGATATAATCAAAATGATTAAAAGCATGTACTTATTTTATCTCATTTATTTATAAATTATTCTTTTTTGATTTTAGTTGTATGTTTATCTTATTATACTATCATTTAAATTTAGAAAATAGAGATTTCTACACTCATCATAAAATAGTAAAAAACAATAAAAAAAAGGTATTAAATAAAAAACTTGGTTAATTTGACCAGTTCAATGAACTGGCATAGGTTGTTATCCAATTAGAAGCATCGATGAATTACTTGTGGACCCATTTCCTTATACTCTCTTCGTGTGACCCACATACGATGGAATGTTTTAAGCGAGCTTAGAATTGAGCCGCCAATCCATACAGAATACATACGCTCTGGAGGTGCGATAATCTTTACATCAACGCTCTCTGGGATTTGCTCCTTTATTTCCTTAGTTAAACGTTCTTTAATTCCAGGGAACATGGTGCTCCCGCCTGAAAGAACGATGTTTGAATAAAGGTCTCTTCGAAGGTCAACATCGCATTCTGAAATAGCTCCAACAATAACATCGTCTAAAGGCTCCAACTCTTTTCCGATTACTGATGGATTGAAGAAACATTCAGGTGCTAAAAATCTTTCAACACCAACGTTAATAGTTTCACCATCAGGAAGCATATAGCTCTTCTCCATTCCAGCGACTTTCTTTGAAAGCATCATTTCCTTTTCTGGATCAATAGCTACATAACAGAGTTTTTCCTTAATATCTCGAACTATTTCTTTCTCTGCTGATGTGGTAAAAGCGTGTCCTTTTTGCCTGAGGAGTCTCTGTAAGTAAGTAGTGATATCTCGACCAGCAAGATCAATTCTCTGGATAGCATGGGATAAGGCAAAACCTTCGAAAATTGGGACTACGTGAGATACACCATCACCAATATCTATAACACATCCGGTAGTACGCCCAGAAGCATATAAAGACAATACTGCTTGCATTGCGACATATAGAGCTGGAGTGTTAAAGGTTTCAAACATTATTTCAGCCATTTTTTCTCGGTTTGGCCTTGGATTTAAAGGTGCTTCAGTTAAGAGTACTGGATGTTCACTTGGATCAATTCGCAGGTCTGTGTAAAATGTATAATGCCAGATCTTTTCCATAGCAGTCCAATCTTCAATGATACCATGCTCTACTGGGAACATTAATTTTAACACTCCTTTAAGTTGCATGGCTTCTTCTCCGATGTAATACTCTCTGGTATAGTGCTCGACGTCAGTCATGATACTTTCGTACTTAGGATAGCCAATTAGAGTTGGGAAAACCGAACGAGGTTGATCCTCTCCAGCAAATCCATTTTTAGAGATTCCTGTACCATTATCCACCACAAGGGCTTTGGCGTTTAAAAAGCTTTCTTCTTCTGCCATATTTTGGTATCAGCTTATATTTTTAATTTTAATTATTTTGAATTTATTTATTTTTTAAATTACTTGTGGTAATTTTTATTTTTATATTTTTATCAAAAATTTGTTTTTTTGATTGTAAAATACAAAATTTAATAATCTAATAAATTATGTATTTATAAATTTTTTTAAACCAGAAAGAAAAAGTACACTATATTAGAGGGATTTATAAATAAAATTTGGAAGATCGTAAAGATTTTAAGTAGCAAGTAAGTCAATTGCAATCTAATATCGTTTCAATCTTTACATGATGTTATACCAAATTGTTGTAAAAATTTATTGAAATTGAGAAGAATTGTTGTAAAAAACATGATTTCCGGTTATAAAATCATGTGCTAAAAAACATTTAAGGTCTACCATTCATAATTCAGAATAAAAAAATAAAATAATAATTTTTATTAATTTGGAATCAAAATGGAATTAGATCCTGATTCACTTAAGAAAAGTCTTGCTGAAGTTGGGAAAAAAGAAGTTTTAATTCTTCTGAAAGACCTTATTGAAAATTCAATCGATCCTTTTTTGCGAAGAATGGCGTTGGAGAATTATGGAGAGCTTGAGAAAGGAAAGAATTTCACTTTTTTTGAAAATCTATTTTTTTCAGATGAAGACTTACGTATGAGATTAATTGCTGGAAAGATATTAACCAATAGATATTCTACAAATAAAAAACTAATACCTCTCTTACGGTATACTTTAAATAAGATGAGTAATATTGAACAAAAGATCTTTTCTTTAAGAGCTCTTTGTTCTATAGATAGTTTTAAAACTCGTAAGATTGTGATGGATTATCTTAAATTCTTAATTAAAACGAAATTTAAGGATAAATTAAAGAGTATTCTTGGAGAAATTCTAAATTGTGATCATAAAACTATTATTCCAGAATTGGATATTCAAATCTGTATTAATTTAATTTTATATGATTATTATGTGAGAGTCTGTGGATACCTATCATCTCTACGCAATGGTAAAATTATATCCTTAGACTGTGAAAGTTTAAATTTAGAGCATATTGATGATATTGTAGGAATAAATAATCTTAATGATTTGGAACACCTGAATATCCAAAGAACCAAGATCCAAAGAATTGATAATCTCCAACATTTTAAAAAGCTAAAATACTTAAATTTATCGCATAATAAAATAATAAAGATTGAAAATTTACAGAGCATAGTTGGCTTAGAAAGATTAAATTTATCTTACAACAAAATTAGCAAGATAGAGAATTTAGAAGCACTAAAAAAATTAAAAAAACTTTCATTAGATTCTAATTTAATTACACAAATTGAAAACTTAAGTTTTTTAGCTAATTTAGAGGAATTAAATTTAACTCATAATAATATATCGCAAATTAATAATCTAGAAAAACTAAGCAACCTAAAAAGAATAAATCTCTCCTCCAATCAAATAAAACAGTTTACTGGGCTTAGTAAATTAAAGAATTTAATGTGGTTATCTATTAATGATAATAAAATATCTCAAGTTAAAGGATTATCGGCTCTTACTAGCCTAATGTTGTTATATCTCTCAAATAACCAAATTGAGAAAATTGAAGGTCTTGATAATTTGTTTAATTTAAGGAAGTTGGAACTTTCTGGTAACAAAATTTCCAATTTAGAAGGGATGGAAAACTTGCAAGAATTACAGGAATTGTATTTAGATAATAATAGTATTGAGAAATTAGATGGTTTGGATTATTTAGTTAAGTTAATAATTTTACATATTGGGAGAAATAAAATATCAATATTTCGAAGTGAACATATTAAAAACCAGATTAACTTGAATTTTCTTTATCTAAATGAAAATCCTTTAGATCAGCAAAGTTGGGAGTATTACATGAAGAGATTTAAATTCCCCTAAATTTGATATGAAAAAGATTAAGCTAAGCATTAAAGGATTAATTTTTATAACTTTTAAGATATTTACTATCTATCAAGCTTCATTGTGAACTTAATGGTCCAAAAAGAAAACAATACACTTTTTCAACCTCGGTTAATAAAGGAAGATGATTTATATGGAAAAGAAGGATATAAATTATATCTTCTGCGACCAAACGTTTATCAGTTCTATTCAACCAGATCAGGGTCTCATGTGTATCTTATAATTGGTGAAGATCTTAACGTCTTAATTGACACTGGTATAATTACTAAATTTAATAGTTTTAATTATCTACTAACAACAGAAATAGGTTTGAAAATTGAAGATATAAATTTAGTAATCAATACTCATGAACATTTTGATCATATTAGCGCTAATGCTTATTTTCGATGCCCTGTTGCTGCACATCGATGGGCAGCAACTAAAATACAGCATACAGATGAATTGATTACAAAGGGTAGAAAAAGTGGAGTGGATTTATCAAATTTGAAAATTAATATCTGGCTAGAAGATAGAAATATTATAGATATTGGTAATACTATGTTAAAAATAGTTGAAACTCCCGGTCATACATCTGGTTGCATTTGTATATATGAACCTTTCCAGCAATATATATTTACGGGAGATACCTTATTTAAAGGAGCAACAGCAAATATTTATGAATCAGGTTCGATTTCAGAATATATAGTCTCTTTACAAATATTAAACACTTTAAGAATTAACAGTTTTTTCCCTAGTCATGGAAAGTATGTTTCAGGAGAAGAAAATGTGAAAACTGAAATAAGTTCATCTATCGAAAATGCTGAGATGGAATTAGAAGCTTATATTTATAGGTTGAAGATCCAACCTCATGATGGTGGCAAAAGACCTTCGTCGTTGTATAAAAGAGAATAAGAATTTTAATAGCGTTGGTTTTAGGGAGTAATATCAAGCTCAATATTTTCTCCGCAGAAGTTGCAAATTTTCAATTTCTTAGAAAAGAGTTCACCACATTGAGAGCATTCCTGCAAATCTCTTTCAAGTATTGCTACGACTAAGTCTACGAAAACTTGCTCTATATTTTCTCCAGTTTTAGAAGATGTCCCAATGGGTTCCCCATAACAATTAAGGTTCTCACTTGCTTTAATACCTTCAGCCTTTGAGATTTCCCGCTTCTCCTTTAAATCGATTTTTGTAGCGATAGTTATCTTTATTATATCTTTGGAATTTTCATCCATTATTTTGACCCAATTTTCCAAGTCTTTTAAAGATGATTTGTTTGTTGTATCATATAGCAATAATGCAGCTGCAGCACCATTTACATACGCCGGAAAAAGGATACGATATTTTTCCTCCCCGCCAAAGTCCCAAATGTTTAATTCAATCTTTAATTTTTCATTGAGTTTAACTTCTTTTCTTTTAAAGGCTACCCCGATGGTTCCTTTTGTTTTCTCATTGAAAACATTATCACAATATCGAGCTATTAGAGAACTTTTCCCAACGTTCTTAGAACCTGCTACTACAATCTTGTATTTTAACATCTTAAAGTAAAAATTCTTTAATATCCTTATTAATTAAAAAGTAAAATTAAATTTTATTAATAGAAATTCTTGTAAACATTGTATTAATTTCTTTAAAATTTCATAAATCGAATGAAAGAAAGTTTAACTTTATTCAATTCTATTTAAATAATCATCTATCCAAAGATCCATAAGAACCTCATCATAGTACTTAGAGTCCATATAAAACTGTTTCTTTCTTACGCCTACTCGTTCAAAACCTAATTTTTCATAGAGATTTATGGCTCTTTCGTTGGTTGAAAAACAGCTTAAAATTATTTTTTCTTTGTTGTTCAGTGTTTTTGATTCTCGAATTGCGAGATCAATTAAATTGAATCCAATTCCTAAATCCCGATATTCATTTTTTACAATAATTCCTAAAATTCCTACATGTAAATCAGCATCCCAATTGGAATTGGAAATTTCGCACTGCCCAATAATGTTATTAAGACTTCTAAGTTTTTGATTTTCAGCTACAATACAGATTTCTTTTTCTTTTTTAATATTATGGTACCAAGAATCTTTTTCTAGCTTAGATCTAACAGGAAAAAAAATTGGTAAATAAATCCCCTCATCCACAACCTCATTAAAATTATTCCAGACACCTTCAACATCTGATTTACTTATGTGCCTAAGAGTGATCTCTTCACCGGTTTTTAACTCTAAAATCCTTTTCATTAGGTAAATATAAATTTTTATAATTTTAATCTTATGGTAGTATTATGGAAAATAAAAATGAAAAGTCTTCTAAAGAGGAAGATAAAACTAATTCAAAACAAACAGTTGCGAAGGATTTAGTTACTTTAAAACATGTAGAAGTAAAAAAACAAGAAATAAGTCCAGAGACGCGTAATCTTGCACAAACGTTAAAAGAGAGCTTAATTGAACACGATCAGTTTGAAAGACTATCTAATGACGAAATCACTATCCTTGAGACGTTTATGGGAAAAAGACTGTTTTTAGATAGAATTGCGATAATTTCTAACCAGTCTAGGATGCCTTTAGGAATACCTGGTTTTAAAAAAGCGGAATTAGAAAAGATTCTTGAAGACTTAATTTCGAAAGAATACATTCAATCCGAAGATGTTAAAGGTAAAAATGTTTATTTCCTCACAGAACGAGGAAAATATCGAGTTCAATGATTTTTTATCATTGATTAATCTTTTTTAATAATTAGTTTGTTTATAGGAATATCTTGAATTTCACCACTTGGATTCTCTCTCCTAATAGTTAAAGGCAAGATTCCTGCTCTTAATTCCAACATAGCTAACTTGATGGGATCAATAACGTCGCTGGGTTTATCGATTAAAAGGGGGGCTCCGAAGCTGAGCTGTAAAGCCCTTGCCCCACAAATCCTTGCTTTCTCATATCTTGTTAAAAAAATAGTGCCAATTTTAATGTATTTTTTAACTTTTTTATAGAGTTTGCGTAATTCTCGAGATTCTAAAAAACTAGACACGGTTTGATAAACCAAGAAGTAAGTAATTAGATTTAAAAAATGTTATATATCATTTAACTTTTTCGAAATTTCTAATGTATGTAGTAAATGCGCGAGGAGGGAATTATTCAAACCGAAATATATTTTCGGAAGTTTGAACCCCCGACCTTCGAGATTTACATTTTGAATCAATGTAAATTTACACGGTGTGAGCGTGTCGTTATAACCTCTAAACCACTCGCGCTAGCTTCAATATAAGAATAATGGAAAATATGAATTAAAATTTATTATTCTCCTTTGTTAAAACTATTTTATTAAAATATTAGTAAATCGATTTAAGAATTTAAGAATTTTTTAATTATCCTATGAAGTCTTTTAGTTTATATATTTCATTTCAATTCTTTACTTCAAACCTCTGATGAGTAATTATTATGGTGATATCTGTCTCAACAAATGAAAATTTCATTTCTCACCCCTTAATTAAGCGAAATTTCGTTTCGCGAAGAGAATACCAAGAAGTTATATTTATTAACTGCTTGAATCATAATTGTTTAGTTGTAATTCCTACTGGTTTAGGAAAAACTATTATTGCCTTAATGCTTGCTGTTCACAGATTAACCGAGAAAACAAATTCAAAAGTAATCTTCTTAGCTCCTACAAAACCATTAGTTGACCAACATTATAAAACTTTTTTAAATCTAACTTTACTTACACCTGATTCATTACAGATTTATACCGGAGCAACACCTCCAGAAAAAAGAAAATCAACATGGAGTCAAACAAGAGTAGCCTTTATGACGCCTCAAGTCCTCCAGAATGATCTTATTTCAGGATTATACTCAATTAAGGATGTTTCCTTAATAATTTTTGACGAATGTCATAGGGCGGTTGGTGATTATGCATATTGTTTCATTGCAAAAAAATATAAGGAGAGTGGTAGTTCTCATCAAATTCTAGGTCTTACAGCTAGTCCCGGTTCTACTCAAGAAAAAATAAATGAAATAAAAGAGAATTTATTCATAAACCATTTGGAGATAAGGACAGATAATGATAGTGATGTCAAACCTTATGTTCAGAAAGTAGATAATCGTTGGATTAAAATAAAACTCCCTAGCGAATTCATAGAAATTAAAAGATTATTAGAAGTAAAATTAAGAAGTATTTATAAATGGCTAAAAGAGAAGGGCTTAATTAATTCTTTTGATATAAACAAAATCACTCGAAAAAATCTCCTCCAATTAAATAATACAATTAACAGAAGACTCTCAGCTTCGAGGGATGATGATGAACGATTTAGAATGTTTAATGCTAAAAAACTACAAGCGAATGCTATTAGGATATCTTATATGTTAGAACTTCTTGAAACGCAAGGAGTTCACGCATTAAAAGATTATTTTGTCAAAAATGAAGAAAAAATTAAGAGTAACACTGCTAATAAATCCTTAAAAGAATTGTACGTAGATCGAGATATTAAAAAAGCAATGGGTTATACTAATGAGATAATTTCAAAGGGTATGGTTCATCCTAAACTTGAGAAATTAAAGGAATTATTAACTTCACAATTGCAAGAGAATAGCGACTCAAGAGTCTTAGTATTTACTCATTTTCGAGATTCTGTTAATAATATTGTAAGATATTTTGAAGAAGATGATATCATAAGGGCTCATAAGTTTGTTGGCCAGGCACATAAAGGAACTGATAAGGGGTTGACTCAAAAAGCACAAATTAAACTTCTTGAAGAATTTAAAGAAGGAACCTATAATACTTTAGTAGGTACAAGTGTCGCTGAAGAAGGATTAGATATTGCTGAATGTGATATGGTTATATTTTATGATGTTGTTCCGAGTGCTATTCGCTCAATTCAGAGACGAGGTAGAACCGGTCGTAAAAAAGAAGGGAAAGTTTATATCTTAATGGCAGAAGGAACAAGAGATGAAGGATACTATTGGGCTGAAAAAGTAAAAGAAAAAAATATGAGAGAAAGCTTGAAAGAAATTAAGAATTCTGAAACCAAATCAAAAAAGGGGCAAGCAAGCCTTCTTAATTTTATTGAAAAACCGCAGAATGACGTAGGTTCAACTCAAAAAGTAGAAGGTGCAGAACAATTTGAAATAGTTTGTGATAATCGAGAAACTGCTTCTCCTGTCGTAAGGAATTTGTCATTAATGGGGGTTAATCTAAGATTAGAACAATTGTCTGTTGCTGATTACGTAATTTCAAATCGAGTTGGTATTGAGAGAAAAACTTCAAAAGATTTTACAGATTCATTAAAAGATGGAAGACTATTCAAAGAGTTGAAGACTTTAATGGAGATGTATGAAAGGTCGATATTAGTTTTAGAGGAGGATCCATTTACAGATTCAAATCTTAGTGATAATGCTATCTACGGAGCCATATCATCAATAATTCTCAATTTTGGAATAATAATTTATAAAACAAAGGATGCCAAGGAGACTGCTATGTTTTTATACCAATTGGCTAAAAAAGAGCAAACTGAGAGTAGTTCGACTTTAAAGTTAAGATTTGATAAAGCTCCTATTGAAAATTCTCGACTTTTGGAATATATTGTTGCGGGAATACCCGGAGTTAATGCTCTTCGAGCAAAAAATCTATTGAATGAATTAAAAACCCTACAAAATATTTTCTTAGCAGACATACCTGATTTAACAAAAGTAGAAAATATTGGAAAAAAAATTGGACAAGAAATCTATAAAATTAGCCGTTTTAGATATAAAAATGATCATTAGAATTAGAAAGACACAAAATCTCTAATTGATGAAAACAATAATAAATTTAATAATTATTAATTATATTATTGAATTGATTCAGAACGGATAATATAAAAATACATTCTATGAAAACTAACTATGATTAAATTTAAAGTCGTTGTTGCTGGGGCGAAAAACGTTGGAAAGACCTCATTGATCCGCAGGTTTGCTACCGGAAAATTTGAAATGTCGACTTTATCTACAATTGGAGTTGATTTTGAAACTAAAAAAGTTGTTGTGGATGACACTGAAATACTTTTGAATCTGTGGGACTTCGCAGGTGAAAAGAAGTTCCGCTTGTTGTTCCCTTCTTATGTTTCTGGTGCATCTGGGGCTTTAATGTTGTATGATGTTACCAACAAAGATTCGGTAAATGATCTTTATGACTGGATAAATGTTATATCTTCTGTCCCAAATTCTCCTAAAACTAAAATTTTAATTGAATCTAAAACAGATTTAAAAAGAAACGTTAAAAAGGAAGAAGCGCAGCAGATATTTGAGAAATTCGATTTTCAAGGAGAAATAATTGAAACTTCCTCAAAAACGGGGAAAAATGTTGAAAAAGTATTTGAAATGTTGGGTCGTGAAATTCTTAAAAATTCATTACAGAGATGTTCCGACTGTGGAAAAATGTACCCATTAGAGTTAAAATTCTGTCAATATTGTGGATCAAAAACGATATAAATTCCTAAATTATCCCACAAAAAGAAAACAATTTGTAGTTCTACAACTTTTTAAATTTTTCAATCTCTATTGAATTTTAATGACTTAATATTTGAGAATAGTTAAATCTTTGAGAAAAATTTATTTAAAAGTCTAAATAACAAAAATTATAATAACAATCAGATTTGGTTTTAAAATTGAGCTACGAAATAAATCAAGATATTAATGAAATCATATCCAGACTTAAAAAAGAGAATATTTCATTTAAAGGAAAATCAGTATTAGTCACTGGAGGTGCTGGCTTTCTAGGTTCTTGGATATGTGATGTTTTAGTTGAACAAGGTGCGTTGTGTATCTGCTTAGATAATTTATCATCAGGGCAATCAAAGAATATACAGCACCTTATGGAAAGAGACAATTTTCGCTTTATTAATCATGATATTTCTTATCCCATCTATTTCGGCTTTTCCTATCATCCGTTGGGTATTTGTATTGGTGACGTTAAAAAAATTGACATTGTTATGCATATGGCAAGTAAGGCATCCCCATTTGAATTTAAAGTGGAACCAATTTCAATACTTAAAAGTAATACCCTGGGAACTATGAATACTTTAGGAATCGCAAAATTCCATAATGCTCTTTTCTTTTATACCAGCACATCTGAAGTTTATGGGAATCCCCCAAATGATGTAGTTCCCACGCCAGAAAGCTACTTTGGGCATGTAAACCCAGTTGGACCTAGAAGTTGTTATGATGAATCTAAAAGAGCAGGAGAAGCCTTTGTTAAAGCATATGAGCTTCAGCATCAAATGAAAACTAAAACAGTTAGAATTTTTAACACTTCTGGACCGAGAATACGATATGGTCCTGAATTTGGAAGAGTTGTACCAAATTTTATTCACCAAGCGATAAACGATGATGATATAACAATATTTGGGGATGGATCTCAAACAAGATCATTCACTTATGTTGTAGATGAGATTGAAGGTCTTCTAAAATTTGTATATAAGGATGAAGCTATTGGAGAAGTTATAAATTTGGGCAGCGATAAAGAGTACACTATAATAGATTTAGCCAAAATTATAATTGAATTAACTAATTCAAAGTCAAAAATAGTGTTTAAATCCTTACCTATTGATGATCCGGTGCGTAGATGTCCAAATTTAAAAAAAGCAAAAGAAATCCTAAACTGGGAACCCAAGACTTCTTTACAAGAAGGATTAAAAAAAACTATTGCCTGGTTTAAAGATAATGATTGAGAGAAATAAAGCTGATGAGGAAGAGAATAATCGAGAGAGTAAAAAACAATTTGAGAATTTACTTAAAATTTGTCTAATTATTGGGATCATAGTTATTTCAGGATTTATTATATATTATTTAGTTACTCCTGAACCTGGTTTTGTTTCTCTTGGAATTCTTAATTCTGAAAAAAAAGCCGAAAACTATCCTACTAATGGAACTGTAGGTCAGAATATTTCTTTTTACATTACCGTTGAAAATCAGATGAACCGAGAATTTTCATTTAGAATCGAGACTTTAAAAGGTGATAATAGCACTTCCGTAAATTCTTCTGGTTCTTTAGATGCAACATCATACTTTAATACTACTAAAATCACATTATTGCATAACCAATTTTGGATATCTGAAGAGTTAAATGTTTCATTTTCTCAACCAGCACTAAATCAGAGAATTATCGTAGTACTATGGGAAATAAAAAATACTGGAATTGAAAGATACTTTAACAATTTATTTCTCTGGTTAAATATAACTTCTTAACTTACTGTGCCGCGCCTATAATTTGTACATCCTTGACTCTTATATACGGAGCTTGTAATGAGCCATATGTTTTAAATTCTCGCGATACAGCATCAATATTTTTAAATAAATCCAATAAATTTATTCCAACCATAGTTTCATTTAGAGGTTCTTTAATTTCTCCATTTTTTATTAAATTTCCATGAAGAATTAACCCGGAAAAATCTCCAGTTGCAATATTGGGGGAATCGCCGGTGTAATCAAACAATATTCCTTCCTTTACGTCTTTTCTAATTTCTTCAATACTTATATCCCCATTTTGTAGAATAAAATTAGTTGTACTAATTGAAGGGATGGAACTATAGGATCTTCTTGCAGCGTTTCCTGTGCTTTCAATACCCTCTTTTCCTGCTGTATAGCTATTGTGTAGTAAACCCGTTTTTAAGAATTTCCCCTGTTCAAATATTTTTTTATTTTTACAAGGAACACCTTCACCATCAAAAATCGCGGACCCAATTGCACCATCAATTGTTCCATTATCCTCAATTGTTATATGTTTTGACCCAATGATTTCATCTCTTTTATCTACAAGAAAACTCCTTTTATATTGAAAAGTTTCTCCATTTATGGCAGAAGCAATTGGCCTTAAAATTAGCTGTAAGGCACCCTTTGGAGTGAGGATTATTGGAACTTTCATATTTTTAATTTTTTTCCTATTAAGGTTTCTTTTAGCTTCTTCAAGAGCTATGTTGGCTATTTTTAATGCGTCTATTTGATTTAATGTTCTTTCAGATTGCCATTCATAACCAAATGAAGTTTCGTTACTCACTTTATCTTTAACAATGATGTGTGAAGATAATGAACAACTAGTTTCCTTACCGGAAATTTCTAACCCATTTGAATTAAAGATATAAGTTTTAGAATAATTTGATAAAAAGCTTCCAGATTGAGAGATCGCTTTTTCGTCATTTTCACAGACTTCAATTAAAGTATTAATATAATCCAATGAATCTTCAATTTTCATATCTTTCAAACTTTTATCAAACAGACCGTTTACTTCCGGATAATTCTGATATGAATTTGGTAAATCATGAAAATCTGGATCGGGTGTACTAACTTTCATCATTTTCAGGGCGGATTTACAAATTTCTTCTACTTTTGTTTTTTCCACTTTATTAGAGAAAGCAAATCCTAAAGCTCCATTCTTATTAAAAACTCGAATGCTCAGACCATGGTCTTCTCCTACTTCGCTATTTTTCACTGAATTTTCTTCAATATCAATGCTAATATATTTGTTTTTTTCAAAAAAGATTTCTGCACGGGTTATAGCATCTGTTCCTTGCTCAATTAATTTAAAGACAGATCTTGCTAGATTATATATATCATAGTCATTTTCCATTTAATTTAAGCCTCCAACGGTAATATTTTCTATCCGAATATAGGGTCCACCATCACAAACTCGAACGCTTTGACCTCCCTTCCCACATATTCCATCAGAATAACTGGTTTGTTTTCCAATTGCTGAAATCTTATTTAAAACTTCAAGAATCATCCCACTTAGGGAAACATCCCTCATTAGTTCTTTTTTCTCCCCATTTTCAATTTTGTATGAAAATTTGCACTTGAATTGAAAATTACCAGTTGAAGGATCGGTATACCCATATTGAAAATCTTCACAGAGAATACCATTTTTAGTTTCTTTAATTATTTCTTCGCGATCCCAATCACCCGGTTCTAAAAGGGTGAATCCCATTCGAACTTGAGGTCGTGAGGATGAGGATGATGCCCTTCCGTGGCTATTTGATTGAACCCCCATTCTTGAGGAAGTTTCCAAATTATGTAAATAATTTTTTAGGATTCCGTTCTCAATTATTGTTGTTTTTTGCGATGGTATACCCTCATCATCAACATTATAACACCCAAACAATTCATATGGTAGATTAAATTTTTTACCTTGACCCATAGTAGGATTATCTATGATATTGACTGCTTCAGATGCAACTTTTTCCCCAATTTTCCCTTTTAGCAAACTGTCATTATTTAACACCAAATCTGCTTCGACAGCATGTCCGAAGGCCTCATGGATTAATGTACCCGTCAACTTTGGATCGGTTATAATTGTTAATTTGCCACCAATAGGAGATTTTGCATTTAATAATTCTACAGCTTCTTTAGCTGATTTTCTACTCAAATTCTCAGCTTTTTCTGTTTGTGTAATCTCAAAACCCCCAATACCTCCAGTAGAGTTTACCGCTCTCTGAATTACTCCATTTTCCTTAGTATAAACTAGACTAAACAATCTTAAAAATGATAAGTCTTGGAAAATATAGCTATTAAATGAATTTAATAATAAGTTATTTGTATGACCATCAGCATATAGGGTATGAGTATTTTTAATTTTTGGGGAATAATCAGAAGCGATTTTCTCATGATATTTAACTAGATTGATTTTCTCTTCGATATCAACTTCTTCTAAATTTATTTTACTGTTGGTTTTGAAATCATGAATAAAAGGATCTCTTGCTGCTATTTTGAACTTATTTTTGCATAAAGATTCCGATAATGTGGCTAATTTAATTGCTTTTTGAAATCCTTTTAGTATAGACTTTCTATTTAGATCTTTTAATACACAAAAACCCCAACCTCCATTATTAAAAGCTCTAATTCCACATTCGGTTATATAGTGAGTAGATATTTCTTTGCTTTTTTGATCAGTGAAATCTAAAGTGGTACCACGACTTACACCTGTTCTGACATCCCAAAATTCGATTTTATCTTTGGCAATATTATTTAATTCTTTTAATAATTTATCATCTATTTCTTTTAAATCATCAGCAATATCCATATTGGTTTCTCTGTTCCATTTTCATTTAGAGATAATTATAACGTATTTTAGTTAACAAAGATTCATAAAGGAATTGGAGAAAATATCTTAAATACCTTTGCATTTTTGTTATCTACTTTAAAATAAATACAATTTTATAAAAATTAGGGTTTTAATTTCAGTTCTTTTATTATTGCAATAGCTCCTTTAACTGTACATATTTTAGTAAACTTTGCCGCATTTTTGAATGAAAATGAATGGTTACACTTCCAACATTTTTTCATTTTAATAACTCGATGAGTGTAATACCATTCTCCGCAATTATAACATCGAAAAAAAAAGTATTTTTGTTGTGTATACATACAACAAGGATTAGGTGAGAAGTAAATTTATTCTATATTAGCCAGAAGATTTAATGATTTCTGCTTATCATTGTAATAAGTTTGTTATTTTGTAATAATTAATCAATTGATACAGAAATTATTTTACCTTAAATAAAATAAGATATATGTTTTGATGAATCATTACTTTAAGTATAAGTAATTAAAAAAGTAGAAATTATGGCTCACAAATTTATTAATCCAATAGAAACTAGGTATCGAACTGAGATTGCAAATTTATTTACAGAGGAGAAAAAGTTAGAAAATTGGTTGAAAGTAGAAGCGGTTTTAGCTCAGGTTCATGCTGAACTTGGAAATATTACTAAAGAATCGGCTGATGAAATTAGCAGAAAGGCTAATTTAAAGTATGTAAAATTAGAGAGAGTTAAAGAGATTGATAGAGAAATCCATCATGATTTAATGGCAATGGTAAAAAGTTTAGCAGAACAATGTGAAAAAGATGCAGGTAAGTTTGTTCATTTAGGAGCTACAAGTTACGATATCGAAGACAGCGCTACTGCTTTGCAATTAAAAGAAGCTTTACAATGGATCAAAACGTCATTATTGGAACTATTAAGTACCCTAATAAAATTAACAGAAGAAAAAAAGAACCTAGTTTGTATCGGACGGACTCACGGTCAACATGCTATTCCAACGACATACGGAATGAGATTTGGTGTATGGGCATATGAAATTAGTAGGCATCTTGATAGATTATCTGAAGTTTTAAATCGTATATCTTTTGGTAAAATGTCCGGTGCAGTTGGAACTATGGCAAGTTTTGGAGATAATGCAATTGAAATTCAACGTAAAGTTATGAAAGAACTTGATTTAAATCCGGTCATTATCGCCAACCAAGTGATTCAGAGAGATAGACACGCTGAAGTAATATTTTTGACGATATTGATTGGCCAAACTCTAGCAAAAATCGCAAGAGAAAATAGAGTACTTCAGAGAAATGAGATTGCAGAAATGTTTGAGCCTTTTAAAAAGGCACAAGTTGGGAGTTCAACTATGCCTCATAAAAGAAATCCTCATAAATCAGAAAGGATTTGTAGCCTAGCAAGATCGATTAAATCAAATATCATTCCTGCTTTAGATAATATAGTTTTAGAAGATGAAAGAGATTTAACGAATTCAGCATCAGAGAGGGTAATTTTTGGAGAAAACTTTGTATTTCTTGATTACATGATCAAAGAATTAACTGCAAATCTTAAAGGTATAGAATTCGATGAGAAGAAAATTGAAGAAAACCTTAATCTTACCAAAGGAGCATGCCTAAGCGAAAAAGTTATGGTTCAACTTGTTAAGAAAGGGATTGGAAGGCAAGAAGGACATGAGCTTTTAAGAAAAGCTGCTATATCAGCCCGAAAAGAGAATAGGTTTATGAAGGATATTTTGTTTGAAAATGCTAGAATAAAAAATTTGTTCTCAAAAGAAGAGTTAACAGATTTATTTGATCCTCATCTATATGTGGGTAAAGCTTTAGATCAAGTTGAAAATTTAATTAGATATATTAAAAGTAGATATGGTTGGTAGCCAATTAAAATGGCTGAAGAAAAAGATATATATTCCAAGCTAGGGGTTTCATCTAAAAAAGAAGATGTTCATAAAGCCATTGAAAAATTAGATAAAGGATTATTTCCAGGCTCATTTTGTAAGATAGTAGAAGATGTATCCGGTCGAAATGATTATTGCTCAATCTCCCATGCAGATGGTGCCGGTACTAAATCAAGCTTAGCTTATATGTATTATAAAGAAACAGGAGATCTATCTATTTTTAAAAATGTTGTAAGGGATGCTATAATCATGAATATTGATGATATCCTATGTGTGGGTGCAACTGGGAATATGTTTGCAGTCAATAATCTTGGAAGAAACAGTAATTATATCTCTGGAGATATTGTTGCAACGATTATTAAAGAGTATTATGATTATAGTCAGAAGTTAACTGATCTTGGTTTAAAAGTGATATTATGTGGAGGAGAAACCGCAGATGTGGGAGATGTAGTTAAGACCGTACTTCTAGATGCATCTGTTTTCACTTGTATGAAAAAAGAAGATGTTATCAATGCCGCTAACATCCAAGTTGATGATGTGATTGTAGGATTAGCAAGTTTTGGTAAAGCAACCTATGAAGATGAGTTCAATAGTGGGATTGGAAGCAATGGACTCACTTTAGCAAGACATGGTGTACTGTCTCATGAATATTATTCAAGATATCCTGAATGCTATGACCAAAATTTAGATGATGAATTAATTTTTTTTGGAAATTATAAATTAACAGACCCTATAAAAGATTTAGATTTAACTGTAGGAAGAGCTTTATTATCCCCAACTAGAACTTATGTACCAATATTAATTGAAGTTTTGGAAAAATTTCGAACTAATATTCATGGAATCATTCACCTAACAGGAGGGGGTCAAACAAAAAACCTGAATTATGGTAATAGCATTAATTACATCAAAAATAATCTATTTTCTCTACCAAAAATTTTTGAAATAATCCAGAACTCTTCAGAAACCAAGTGGAAAGATATGTTTAGTGTATTCAATATGGGACATAGAATGGAATTTTATTGTGAAGAAGCTGTAGCAAAAGAAATTATAAAGATTGCAAAACAATTTAATGTAGAATCGAAAATTATTGGACAATGTGAGAAATCCTCCTCAAAGACAAACATCGTCGATATCCGTTCTGAATTTGGGTCTTATAAATATATTTAAAACTACTAAAAATAATTATGATTTTTGATGTGATTTGTATAGGGGCAGCCCTTGTTGATATGGTCGCTCATGTTGAGAGATTTCCAGAAGAGGATGACGAGGTTTTTGTTTCAAATTTAGAGTTGTTATCTGGAGGAGCTGCTGCCAATACAGCATATGCATGCGCGAAATTAGCACTAAATACTGCTTTCATTGGAAAAATTGGTAGAAATGATACTTTTGGAACAAAGATAATCAGTGATTTTAATGATATACATGTAAATACAGATTTGCTAAGATATTCAGATAATTATAATACAGGTTCTGCTTATGTTGCTCTAAGTAAGGAAGGAGATCGAAGAATTTATGCTCATAGTGGAGCTGCAAATTACCTTTCAAAAGAAGACATTAACGAAAATGAAATATATTCAACAAAAATCCTTTTTTTAAGTAGTTTAAAAAATTTAGAACCATTTATTAAAGCAGCCGAAATTGGAAAAAGAAATAATATACCAGTTGTTTTAAATCCTGGGATGTTGATAATTGAACAAGGTTTAACGAATATAAAAGAATTATTAGAAAAAATCGACATTCTAATTATTTCCCTGAGAGAATTTCAAGTTCTATTTAATCTCACAGAAAAAGAATTCAATCTTAATAAAACCCGGGAAAAAATTGGGGACTTTTTTTCCTTAGGAATAAAGGTTGTTATTATTACTTTAGGTAAAATCGGGGCATTACTAGTTACACTAAATTCTTCAGAGTTGATTCCCCCATTTAAACCTGATAGAGTTATTGATACTACTGGAGCTGGAGATGCATTTTCAGCAGGTTTTATATATGGCTTTATCCAAGATCCAAGCTTTAAATTTGAAAATCTTAGAAATAATGCAAAAATCGGGAATTTTATAGCTGGAAAATGTATTGAGAAATTGGGGGCAAGAAATGGGATTCCTCGTGTAGAAGATATTAAATGGGATAATTAGTACTTGTAATCAAAAAGTTTTTAATTTTTCAAATAAATAATCTTTTATCAAGATTCGAGTGAGTAGATATGGTTTTTTCAAAACAGAAGAAAAGGATCGCGAAAGTAAGATTTACATTTTTTCTTTATGAAGTAGCTCTTGTGTTTGTTTTTTTGTTTATCCTCCTTATTATACCAATATTTTTAATTCCACTAATTGTGGAGGAAGGAACTGTCATATATGGCATCTTATTTTATGTAATAAGAGCGGTAATTGTTTTTTTAGGTATACCACTAATTTTATATCTGACCAATCTTTTATTCGAATCTCAAAAAAAAATCATTCTTGATGAGGATATATCTCCTTCAACTGGTCATTTAAAGTTATTTAAGATGACCAAGAAAAATTATAAATATCAAATTTTATATGGATTCCTTATTTTCTTTGTAGTTTTCTTACCATTAGATTTTTTCATTAGTCTTTTAATTCCAGAAACGATTCAGTTTCAAGCAATTGTATTAGGATCTAGAACTACAAATTTATATCTTGTGACTGAAAATTATATCATATTTTTGATTTCGTCAATCATTATACAGTTTTCAGTAGCATTAACAGAAGAAACGGTTGCGAGAGGTTTTTTTACCAAAAGAGGAAGTGAATATTTTTTTACAATGTCTGCAGTGATGATATCATCTCTTTATTTTGGATTAGGTCATTTAGCATATCTCATTGATCTAATTTCTTGGTATCCTTTTATTTGGTTTATGCAAACATTTATCGTTGGAATAATCTTAGCCCTTTTCGTAGTACGAAAAAAGTGGATTCTTCCTGTTATAATAGCGCATGCTTTACATAACATAGTTTCTGCTCATATAATATGGAGTTTTTGGCAGGAGGCTCCATACTTTAGCTTTCAAACAGTTACCTTTTTTATATATATTCCATTGTTTATCATCGGTATATTATTTGTTGCTGTTTGTTTATTATTAGTATGGGATTTCTCTGATTTAAAGGAAGGGCTTTCAAATGGGTTTATTATGCTTAAGACTTATTTCAAACGAGATTCTAACGAACTAAAACAAGATTCCAAAGAAATTACAAAAGGAGATACGTTTTTCCGTATCTTTATTGATATTATTATTGCAATTTTAATTTTTATTTTGAGTATGTTGATAGCAATTTAATGGAGCGTTGATCATGAAATTTGGGATAATTTCTGATACTCATATAACTTCAAAGACTAAGAAAACCCATATTACTGAATTAATTGAACAATTAAAGGGTGCTTTCAAAGATGTTGAAAGAATTATTCATGCTGGAGATGTTAGTGAGGAATTTTTTTTAAATGAGTTAGAAAATTTAGCTCCTATTACGTGTGTTAGAGGAAATGTAGATAAAATTGCAAAATTAGAACAGTTTGTAAAATTTTCTCACGGTCGTTATAATATTGGAGTTATTCATATTTTACCTGAGAACCTTGAAGAATTCATGAAAAAATATGAATTACACATCATAATTTTTGGACATACCCATATTCCACTAATCGAAGGTACAAAATTCAATACTTTTCTAATAAATCCTGGTTCTCCTACTTCACCAAAGACACCACCCCAAAAACTAGGATTTCTTAAACCGGTGGCAAGACCTAGCGTTATAACATTGAATATTGATGAAAATGATATTATGTCTACGTTTATTATAACATTGAAGATTTAAGTTGGGATAAAACGGATATTTTTATTTAATATACTGAATAGCTTTAATATATAATAGAATCAGGTTACATATTGGGGATTCTCAAGTAGAATTTTTGAATACTCTTATTTTTCATATTCTACTTCAATTAATTTTAAATAATATTTACTTCATATTATTTATACTAAAAAAGTTTGTACTAAAGAATTACAATTATATCATTCTTACAAGAAATGATAAAACTTAAAAAAATCACAAGTGTGCATTAAATTGGTTAGTAGACTCGAGTTAGTACTCAAAGAACTTAGGGAAAATGGTAATTTTCGAGCATCCTTATTCGCTACTTCAACAGGCTTAGTTTTAGCCTCCCAGAAAGAAGAAGATATAGATGAACGAGTAGTAGCAGCAATGGGCTCTTTATTAAGTGATGCAGCATACAAAGCTTCTGAAGAAATTGGCTTAACGGATGTAAAGAGTATGAAGATTAAATTCAAAGAAGATTACATCATAATGAGAAACATAATCATAAATAAAGATACTGAATTTCTATTAGCGGTCTTAACAAAATTACCAGAATCGGAAGAAATTGAAAAATATGCTGATCAGCTTCTGGATTGGGCGGAAGAAAATAGTAAAGCAGATTTAGAAAAATTATCTACTCTTTAAATTTTTTTAGCAAATTACTTCTGTAGATTTCTTAGAAACTCTAAAACAGCATTAGCAACTTGTTCTTCATAATTTCCATAAAAATGATCCGCACCTTCGATTATCTTCTTATTTTTTGGATCTAAGTAATAATCAAAATTTTCCTGAAAATCTCCATAGTGTGCTACTGTATCCTTATTTCCTTGGATAAACAGTTTAGGTTTAGATGTTTGAGAAAGTTCCTTGTATTTTGATCCCATAACCCCCCATGGAAAAGAGATAGAAATATAACCCGCAATCTTATCCGAATATCCAATAGCCGAACACCCAATTGCTGCACCATATGAATATCCACACAAGAATATCTTTTCACATTTTCGCTCATTTATTAAAAAATCAATGCAAGCATGAACATCACTTAATTCTCCTGTTCCATTTGAGTACGATCCTGTAGATTTTCCAACGCCTCTGAAGTTAAACCTTATACAAGAAATATCATTTTTTATTAATTGATTAAATACTCCAGAAACTACGTTGTTAAACATATTACCCCCATACTGGGGATGAGGATGACAAATTATAATAAAAACGTTCTCAGTGCCCAGTTTTGTTAGAAATAATTCCGCTTCTAGTTTAATATCACTATTCGTAATGAATATTCTTTCTACCATAATTTTAACTATATTTTTAACTTATAATAATTATACTAAAAACCATTGTGCGAAATATGACTCATTATAATAGATTTATCTTACAAAGAAAACTCAAAGGATTTATTGAAGAAGATTGCAATTTTGCAGATATTTCTTCGATTTCACTTCCCTCTAGCACTGAAACAACAGCAAAAATCTTTGCTAAAAGTGCAGGGTATGTTTCAGGATTAGAAGAATTACTACTCATTTTTGAAATGTTAGATGTTTCCACAGATTTAAAGAAAAATGATGGTGATGCCTTTCAAAAAGGAGATATAATTGCTACATTAAAAGGAAATGCTAGAAACATATTATTAGGAGAGAGATTATGTCTTAATATCATAACCCACATGAGCGCGATAACTTCAACAACAAGAAAATTCGTGGAATTAGTAAAAAACTCCGGAAAAAATGTAAAAATTGCTTGTACACGCAAGACAACTCCGGGATTACGAATATTTGAAAAAAAAGCTGTGGAATTAGGTCATGGTGACACACACCGATTTTCTTTAGATGATATGGTTTTATTAAAAGATACTCATCTTCGATATTACAAGGGAGATATTGAAAAACTTCTCGTTGATATTCGGAAAAAAGTCAGTTTTTCAAAGAAAATTGAAATAGAGGTAGAAAAAGTTGAGGATGTCTTAACCGCCGCAAAAAATGGGGCAGATATAATAATGCTGGACAATTTTAGTCCTGATGGGGTTGAAGATTGTATTAATTTGTTAAAAAAACATAATCTCAGAGACAAGGTAATGGTTGAGGTTTCTGGGGGTATAGACTTAGAGAATATTGTAGATTTTTTAATCTCAAAACCTGATGTGATAAGCTCTGGTCAGTTAACTCAATTTCCATCAGAACAAGTAGATTTTTCTCTTCGATTTGATTAACAATACTTTAATCAATTACAACCTCACGAATAGAGCATATTATATCTTTTATTTTAGCTAACTCTTTATAGAGATCCCTAATTATCTCAATTTCTCCAACCAGCAAAATAATTTCAATTTTTTTTTCTGCTATACGCCAATCTGTTATGGTTTTTATTATACGATGAAATCTTGAATAGGTATCAGAGATTTGATCAATAGTTATATCCTTAAAAGGATAAACAAGGCTTATAGTCATTATTTTATATCCTTCTAAATTGTCAAATTTCTCATTTCTTTCTATAAAACTAACGATAGCATCCCTTAAAGCTTCACTCTTTGAACTAAAACCCCTCAAATTCCGAACTTTTTCAAACCTCTCTAGTAAATCATCACTAACTTGTAGAGATATTATTGGCATTATAAAATCAAGTAAGTATTCCCATAAAATAAATTTATACTAATAATTATTATCACCTATTAGTTAATCCATATTCCATACTATATCTTAGGGAACTAATTCCTAATTCTCTTTCCATAACTTAATTTAACTAATCTTTTTTTTTCTCCGTGGATAATTTGCAAATAAACTGTTATGTAATTTTTGGAATCTTTCTAAATGTTCCGTAGATATTATTTTAGGCTCCCCGATTTGTAAGGTTCCCCAATAGATTTTCGCTAATTTCTCAACTAATTCTGCAAATTTTACAGCGTGATCTAAAGACTTCCCACAAACAATGACACCATGATTTGCTAATAATGCTGCATTCTTTTTAGCCAAAACTTTAAGAGCAACTTGTCCAATTTCATCAGTATGTGCTTTTCCAAAATCCGAAACATCAATAGATCCTCCTAAAAAGATATACATCTCTTCCATTATGATTGGAATGCATTTCTGAGCTATCGAAAGCATAGTTGCATATGGGGAATGGGTATGAATTACCGCTTGAACTTTTGGTCTAGATTTATAAATTGCAATATGCATTTTTACCTCGGTTGATGGTAATTTCCCAGAACTTAGTGGAATGCCATCAAAATTCATAAGGACAATCTGATCTTTAATAAGTGTAGAATATTGGTTAAAAGAGGGTGTTATAAACAGTTCTTCTCTTTTCCCATTGCGAATACTTACATTCCCTTCCCCCTTCTCTACTAAACCTTTTTCGAAAATTGCTTTTGCTCCATTAACTACTTCAATCCGAAGCGTATCCTCTCTAGTTAAAGACATAAATAAAATAATTTTAGCTATGTTAAAAACCTATATCGAAATAATTAACAATTACCATATTAAATTAAGGCTGTGTTTAAAAATTCAAAATAGTCTATTATTTTAAATAAATTTGAGATTTTCACTTATTCATTATTACATAAAAATATCATTTCAACCTTTTTATTATGAAACGACTCATATTACATTGTGATCTAGATTGCTTCTTTGCTGCTGTGGAAATAAGAGACAATCCAGAATTGAGAGGAAAACCAGTTATAATCGGAGCGGATCCAAAAGAAGGAAAAGGTAGAGGTGTTATTTCAACTTGTTCTTACGAAGCAAGAGAATTTGGACTTCATTCTGGAATGCCTATATCTCAAGCATTTCAGCGCTGTCCAAACGGAATATACCTAAAACCTAATTTTAATAAATATAACTTGGCCTCGAGTCAGGTTATGGAAATAGTAGAGAATTATTCTCAAAATTTTCAACAAGTCGGAAGCGATGAAGCTTATCTCGACCTCTCAGATATTTGTATTAATTTCAATGAAGCAAAAGAAGTCGCAAAAGAGATTCAATCCAAAATAAGAAATAATGTAGGAATTACAATATCTGTTGGAATTGCTCCTACAAAATCATTAGCGAAAATTGCTTCTGATTTCAAGAAGCCTAATGGGTTAACAGTATTCACTCCAGATAATTTCAAATTCTTGTTAAAAGACAAAAATATAACTTGTATCCCCGGAATTGGAAAAAAGACAAAAATTAAATTTGTAAAGAAGGGAATAAAAACAATTGGAGACATAATAAAAACACCTTTAGCTGATATGATAACTTTTTTTGGAAAGCATGGTGATTGGATTTGGAAAGTAGCAAATGGTTTAGATAATCGAAAAGTCATGGAATTTCATGCTAGTAGAAAATCTATAAGCGCCGAGAGGACGTTCTCTACAGACACAATAGATTTTAATGAAATTTTATCAAAAATTACAGAAATAAATAAGAAAATATATAGAACAGTAATTAAACACCATATAACTTATAAAACTATATCTTTAAAGATTAGATTTAAGGGTTTTCAAACCTATACACGCTCTAAGACATTAAATTACTACATTCAAGATGAACATAAGGTACTAAAAGTTATTTTAGACTTATTCAAAGAATTTTCTAATAATAAGAAAAAAGTTAGACTCGTTGGGATTAAATTATCAAATCTTGAAAAAAATATAAGGACACGTCAGAAGTTTATTTTAAATTATATATATGTTTAAAGTACATTATTTTATTTTGATTAACCGTGTCTTTTCTTAATCCAACGAATTAACCATTCTGGCATTACTAATGACATATAAGATAGGATAATGAATAATAACCCAAACATCCAACCAATGTAAATGAACTCTGAATAACCAGGATGATTAAATAGAGTGATTAAGAGAGTATCAGCAATTAACATTAGAAAGAGCATCATAAGACAAATCATAGAGTAAAACAACAACGTTAATCCTGTGTGCATAATTCTATCTTCAACACCCGCTTTTACTTTCTGACAAATGAACCCAATATAAATATATATTGATAGAGAATAAATTACAAGACAAATGGTTGAATATAGCCTTATATTTAGAGCCCCCTCATAATCTACGGCAGGTACACCCCACCAGTTCCAGGGAAGGAAGAGAATTATAATTAATATTATTCCAACAGCAATTATTGCAGGAAATGCCTTTTTCCCTTTGTTTGTAATATGAGCAGCAAAAATAAAAAGAAAAATGTCTGCAAAAACAACCATACTATATGCTAAGGGGAGAGAGATTCGATAAACTTCTCTATATTCCCTTAAAATAACGGCTTCAGCTAGTCCTATAGTTAAACAAATTAAAGCAGCAGTTAGAAAGGAAAATACTAAAGTTAAATATAAAGTAGGTGGAACATTTCTTTCCCTCCATTTTTTATACATTTTAAGGGTTACTACAGCACCAAATATGAATACAAAAAAGTAATAAACAAATATTGGGAATACCTGAAAATCAAAAGGGGTATATGACATTATTCAAATTATAAATTATTTCTTGAAAAATTTATAAGATAATATGTATATAATCTTTTTCATTTTGAAAACTATAAGGTATATTTCTGATTACTTTTGCATAAATATTTATAGTTATAATTTGTTACATATTTGTAGTAAAAGTAAAGTTCTACGACATAAAGTATCCGAAAAATGGTAAAGCTCATACAAGATATATGGATTTTAGAGGAAAGTGGAGTAGTTGTATTCCATCGCGTTTATGATGAACATTTGGACCCACAACTATTTGGTGGTCTTATGACTGCATTAAACTCATTTGCCGAAGCACTTTCGAAAGGGGGATTGACAAATTTTGAATTAAAATCTAAGCGATTTAGTGTAATAAAGAGAAAGACGTTTCTTTTTATCGCTAATTCTTCAAAAACATTTAAAATAAAAAAAGTAGTTCAAGAATTAGAATCCATTGCGAATAGATTCTTTGAAATATATCCTGAGGATGTGTTGTTTAATTTCGATGGAGATATTAAACGATTCGTTGATTTTGAGAAAGAAATCGAAAATTCATTACAAGAGACGATACGAAAATTTCAAAACGCATTATGGTAGATATATTAAATCTGCTATTGATTTTTCAGAGAAAAATATTCCTGATAATCGCTTTTATTTCAAATAGATAGTTTTCTAATGAAATTGATGGCTTATTCGAAATTTCAGACTTGTTATATTTTCTCCTTAATTCCGACTCAAATATGACGACAAAAATATAATAAATAAAGATGGGAAAGACTCGAAGATCAAAAGGTGAATATGTCATAAGTTAAAAATAAAAGTGTTTTTTCTTGAAAATTGTATAATAAATTTTGTATATAATTTTTTTCTTTTAAAAAAAATTATCTTGTTCCACTAACCAAGACATAGACATTTATATTTATAATTTATTAGATATTTATTGTTTAAATAGAATCTTCATAACCCAAAATCTCCATGAAATGGTAAAGTTAATACAAGACATTTGGATTTTAGCGGATAGTGGTGTTGTCTTATTCCATCGCGATTTTGATGAAAAATTGGACGCACAATTGTTTGGTGGTTTAATGACAGCATTGAATTCGTTCGCGGAAAAACTTTCGAAAGGAGGATTAACCAATTTTGAATTAAATTCAAGAAGGTTTACCGTAATGAAAAGAAAGGGATTGCTATTTATCGCCAATTCTTCAAAGACATTTAAAACAAAAAAAGTAGCTCAAGAATTAGAGAATGTTATTAATAAATTCTTAGGGGCGTATCCGGAAGAAGATTTACTCAAATTTGATGGAAATATTGGTAAATTTAATGATTTTGAAGATCGAATTGCAGATTCATTACAAGAAACAATTAACCAATTACGAAAGGCATTATGGTAGATGTTTCAAATGTGCTACAAGTTATTTGGTATTATTCTTCCCTAATAATCGCTTGCATCTCATCAAGATAATTTTCTAATGAGGTAGATGTTGAACTTATAATTTGAAACTTGTTAGAATTCCTTTTTAATTTTGATTCAATGTTGTATTCCCTTAAAAGCCATAATAACTTATAAATTTCAATTTTTTTGTTAAATTCCTTATCAAAATAATAATTTCTTGAATATCCTTTTTGAAATGCTTTATATAAAGAGGAAATGTTTAACGGTTTGAAGATCAAATAATTTAGTTTAATAAAATCTTGTGCTCTACTTCCAACACACCAATTATCAAAATCTACGAAACCATTAAGATGGATACCACCACGATCTTCTTTGATAATAACATTTTGACTGTTAAAGTCATTATGTAACAAAACAAATTCGTTTTCATCCTCAATTAGAGCCCGATTATCTCTAAAGTATCGTCTAATTTCCTTCCCAAAGTCAATATTATTCTTTTTTGCTTCATGTAATTCTGTTTCCAATTCATGATGTATAAATTCATAGTAAGGGACTTTATCTTTTTTCCCAATATTGATTATATCTTTACAATAAGAATCAAATTCTATTTTATGTAAATTTCCTAGGTGTTCTCCCAATGTGCTAAATAGATTTAGAAACTTGGTTATTCCCAAATTTTTTTCATCATTAATGTAGCTATTTATGAGCTGAAATAAAGGTTTTCCTCTAATATATTCTTGCACTGAGAAGGTAATTGGAATCACCTCTTTTGTTTCATCAAAGTAGAATAAGTTGCAGACTGGGATGATAGGAGGTTTTTCTTTTTTGAAAAAATAAGCCCCAATTTCTGTATCTATGATTTCTTTTACTTTCTCCCTCAAATTAATATCTATAGGATTTATGGTTCTATCTAAAAATGGGTATAAAAGCTTCTCTTTAATCAAATTTTCATATTGAAAAAAATAATTAGGTTGAAATCTAAAAACTAATTGGTTATTGTCAAATTTAACTTTATAAATTGTGTTAACATCTGATCTATAGGGTCCTGTGATTTTCTTTACTTTGCCTTGTTGAACTAATACATCAATATTGGAAAAAATTTTAATTATTTCGTGAAATTGATAAAGATCTTTTCTACCAATGGAATATAATTGATAAATTTGTTTATGATGAAGTAAATAATTAACCGTAGCTGCAATTCTCTCTTTTGTTATTGTATCAAGTTCCGTTTGATATTTTGAATTGATTAAATTAAACCCCGCATTAGTTTTTAATACTGAATCCTTATATAAATGCAGGAATGCGAATTTTAATCCTTGTTTTAGGTCATCTTCATTTGTATTTATATGACATATATTTCTCCTAAAGTCATTTATCTGCTCTTGTAAATCTAAGATCTCTAATAAGTTATCTTCCAAAGCATAAAAATAAAGTTTAGAGCATAGATTTACTAAATTACTCACGTCAGATACAATCCCTGTATGTATTCTTTGATTTAGAGGAATAAGCTGAAAAAAATTATGAAAGTTTTGTTCCAATCCACAAAAAAAAGAAAAATCCTCATTTATTAATTGAGCATAAGATCTGCAGCTTCTAATATTATAAAAAGAATCATTTAAATCCTTCAAATTGTTGAAACTCATTAAGGATTTTAGTAATTCAGGATTAATTTCGTTATTATTACAGTTAAGTGGATCATTATACAAATAAATTGGATTTTTAGGATTAATTGAGCCTAAAATGTTTTGAAAGTAAGATTTCAAGGTATTAAATGTAATATTTGTGGAAATAGGAGGTGAAATCATAAAACAAAGATTCTCGAACCTTTTTCCCAAAGTCTCAACTTGAGATATTATATCCTCTGCATTGTCACCGTACAATCGGACTAAAATAGGAATTTTCCCTTCAGTAGTTTTATGTGCTATATTGATCAACTTGATTTTTTCTTCAATTCTATTTGAAAATAAGGTACCTTCTCCCATATTCCCAAAGAGGAGGAGAGAGTTGGCATCATTAGTAAGAATATGCCTAAATAGTAATGAGTTTAATTCCTCTACTACATTGAAATTATTGTCGTAAAATGTTATAGTATTACATATAACACCATTAATTTGTGGCACTTTAGCTTCCTCTTCTAGAAAAAGTATGTTAATGTTAGTTTTTTCGAATATTTAGGATTTTTGAAGAAAATTGTTCTTGGTATAACACATAAGATAGTGTAATTTTCTTTATAATAATCAAGTATAAAATTTAAATGAATTTGATATTATTACTAAAAAGTACCAATAAATCTCTCCAAATATTAAATTTGAAAAAGTAATTTAGAATTTCAGTTAATTAAATTTTTTTAGATTCTTTGAATATTTCAAAAATCTCCGTTTCATAATCTATAGTATCTTCTGGCAAAAGATTTGGATCTTTTACAAGTTTTGCTAAATAATAAATTTTTGCTCCCCTCTCGAGGTATTGTAAAACTGTAAATGCCCCCTCTAAATGACTCCCACAGCATAAGTTGCCATGATTGGAGAGTAAAACAGCATTTTTCTCATTTTTTCAGGTTTATCCTTTTTTATTACTTGTCTTATCCCTATTTTAACTTTATCCCAAATATCATTCATATTAAATTTTTTAACAAAACCATCAACATCCTCATTGATGACATCGTACCCTTGAGTAGAAACAGAACCTAATTCTAATTTATCCGAAATTAAACAAACCTTAATATTTTTGGAAGAGATATCAATCGTGAGTATTTTATCCGAACTTCCCATATATAATTATTTGTTTTAATAGTTAATATTTTTAAGTTTTAGAAAAAAACAAAAGGTACATACCAGCTGGAAATATTCTAGTTAAGATATTTTCTGGTAACCTCCCCTCTTGGGGTCTTCTCCTCAAATAGTATGGCTTGGAAGGAAAATATTTTGGTGGTTAAATCTTTCCAAGCATCTGGATCAAGCCAAGCTTTTGAACAGGTATGTGAAAGAAATGTCTTTTCATCCCAATTTCTTCCATGATCAATCGGTACTTGAGGAAGAAGCAATCCACGCCTCATCCCTCTTTCAGCAATTAAACCATCTCTTCCAATTACGATTTTTTTAATATATTCTTCTGGTTCATTAACTTCTATCAGTTTAGGTGGAGTAAGTATAGATAATTCAATCACAATGTTTCCCATTTCTTCAGGTGTTACAGAAGGAAATCTAGGATCTTCAATTGCAGAATTAATGGAAACTCTGTGGATAACATCATATAATGAATAAGTAGGTTCAATATAGCCTATACATCCCCTTAATGGATTTTCTGATACACCATGTATGTTTAATGTAACAAAAGCACCATACTTATCCATGAATTTATTTTTTATTTCTTTAGTCACTGGAATTTTTCTATTGTTTTTAAGGAAAAATTCAATATTATCTCGTGCAAACTTTATTAAGATTTCTCCATCTTCTAATGAAAACTTTTCCTCATCTGCCATATTTTGCTTCACGTGATTCTTTTGAGTTATGTAATATTACATCGTTTAAGCATTTATACTTTATAACTTGCTTTTATGATTTGCCCTTTTGGGATACTTTGTTTGATGTTTATTTCATTTCCTTTCAAGAAAACTCTCCAAATGCGAACGGTACTAGTGGATTTTTCAAATGGAGAGAATTTGGCTTTTGTCTTAAAATTCGCGACATTAATCAAATATTCAGGGATTTTTTCTATGATCATTAGATCGGCATCATACCCTTCTTCAATAAAGCCTTTATTTCTTAGAGCAAAAATTTTTGCTGGATTTTCTGAGGATGCATTCACAAAATCTTTTAACGAGAGCTTATTTTTAAAAATCTGATCCAATAACACCTTTGGATAAGTTTCAAAACCAGGGAACCCGGACGGTGAATCTAAATAATCTTGAGATTTTTCTTCTTTAGTATGAGGAGCATGATCAGTACCAATTAATAATATATTACCCTCTTTAAGTTCTTTCAGCAAAAATTCACTATGGTTTCTACTTCTTAATGGAGGTAGCACTTTCCCGTGAGTTTTTATATTTATGGGTAAATTTTTTGATAAAAGTAGATGATGGGGAGTAACTTCATAAGATATTTTGTAATTATTATCGGAACTTATTTCTTTCTGGATAAGCAAATAAGCATCTTTACAACTTACATGACAAAAATGAATAATTGGATATCTTTTCGGTTCTGTTTTATTATTAGTGATATAGTCCTTATAATTTTGTATTACATATTCACAAAATTTCTCCTCCTTTCTAACGGGATTTAATCTATCATGAAATTCTAAGATAGAAAATTCCATTGCTTTAAAATCATCAAAAATTTGATCTTTTTCTTTTTCAGAGAGAGGAAAGGCTGCATGAATGAATATTGGAACTTGGTATTTAGAAGAGATATTTAAGGTTTTTTGAATATTTTGGGATTTACTCCAATCTATTTCGCTTAAAGGATTTAATGGGTAAATTTTAAAACCTATAATTCCTAAATCTATAATCTTTTTAATCTCAACTTCATCAATTCCTTTAGGGACACCAGCAATGAATCCAACATCTACATTAATATTGCCTTGAGCTTTTTCCATCCATTTTTTAACTTGATCCGCAGTAATAGCTGGAGGTTTTGTATTAGGCATATTAAAGACAGTAGTTATTCCAGAAAATGCTGCGGCTAACGTTCCAGAGAAGAAGGTTTCTTTCTCATCTTGTTCCATATCACGTAAATGAGAATGTATATCGATTATTCCTGGTAAAAGTAGTCTGGTTTCACAATCTACAACCTTACCATCTTGATTTTTTCCCAGCAAATTTTCAAAATCTATTTCATCTGGTTCATAGTTGATCTTTGTAATTACACCGCTGTTGATAAGCAGATCTCCATTTTGTATTAATCCTTCAGAAAAGATTTTACAATTTTTTAAAATCATAACCGCACAGAATCTTTATGATCTTTTCGATAATTAATGTATAAAATTTTATTTTCTATTTGTTTAATTTTTGAAAGAGAAAAGAATTTTATGTTTTTCATGTCATTAAATAGATTCAAGAACTCAGAATTTCCATTAGAAATCTCATAAGTTGGGAGAATAAACAAAATATCATCTAAAAAAGTTACAAAATCGAGATTTGGGGGAAAAATATCTTTTTCTTTAATATTGAATTTTTCATCTTCAGTTATGAAATATACATTTCCTATAACTTCAGACAATATGGAAAGAAGAAATGAGCGATGATCAAAAAACTTGGAACCATAAATTCCTGGTGTTGACTGCTTTTTCCCCCCTCCTAATTTGAAATCAATTCCTTTTGCTATTCTCAAAGCTTTTTCTAGTAGTAAAGCTTGAGATCTCTCATCTGGACCTAAATATCTTAACGCTTTCCCTATTAAACTAATTAAAATGCGCTCATTTTGGAAATATAAATAAAGGTTATTATCCTTTCTAATCGAATATGACAAACAAAAAGTTTCCCTTATACACGAACATAACTCATAGATTTTTTGAGGAGTTAGACCTTTGTCAATGAGCTCTTTATTGTATTGAGTAATTTTTTCAATGAGTAATAAGAATTTTACCAATCTAATCAAACTTAATTTTAATCTAATATAATTACTAAAATTTACCTAACTTTTTCATGAAATCAGCACCAGCTTTTCCACCAGGTAACCCAGGCATACCAGGAATACCCTTACCTTTTTTCTGCATTTGAAGGAATCTTTTCATGAATTTTTTCATCTGGTTATATTGATCGAGCATTTTGTTAATTACAGAATAGTTAGAACCAGATCCTATGGCAATCCTTCTTTTTCTTGTCTTCTTGATAATTTTCGGCTCCATTTTTTCTGCATGAGTCATGGAATCTAAGACAACTCGCCATCTTTCGAGATTTCTCTCAGCATCATCTTTTAAAGCATCAGGTATATTTCCTCCACCCATCATCGATAAGATTGACTGAAATTTTCCCACTTTTTTAATCTGGGATAACTGGATATACAAGTCTTCGAGTGTGAATTTTCCATGCATCATACGCCTAACAGTCTCATCATCTGGTGCAATTTCAGCATCTTGTACTTTTTGAACTAAGGATTCAATATCTGGAACACCAAGTAGAGTCCCGACAAACTTTGACGGTTCAAATTCTTCAAGATCATCGATTTTTTCTCCTGTACCTATAAATCTTATGCCAGTATTCGTTGCAGCACATGCAGATAGAGCACCTCCACCTTTAGCTGTTCCGTCTAGTTTTGTAACGATAATGCTTCCAAGATTAGTTGTTTTAACAAATTCTTCTGCCTGATGGAATGCTTGTTGGCCGAGAGTTCCATCAATCACCAAGCAAACTTCGTTGGGTTTAAATTTTTGTTCAAGGATGGCCATTTCCTTCATTAATTCTTTCTCTTCTTTATGTCTCCCGGCCGTATCAGCAATTATCAGATCATTACCATCATTAATCGCTTTTTTCGTTTCTTGGATCGCAATTTTAATTGCGTTCTTTTCGTTTGGATTCCCATAACATTTAATCCCAATTTGTTCTGTTAATTGTACCAATTGTTCATACGCTCCAGGACGCCATGTATCAGTCGTTAATGCCGCAACCTTATACCCTTTACTTTTATAATATTTCGCAAGTTTTCCAATCGTAGTTGTTTTTCCAGAACCTTGAATCCCGACTAATAAAATCACGTTCTTTTTTCCTGGTTTTATCCGAATTGGAGATGGTTTACCACCTAAGAGATTAATTAGTTCATCATGTACTAATTTTATTATAAAGTCTTTCCTTCGTGCTTTCTGCAACTTTGTGTTCATTGCTTCTTTTCTTATGTTTTCCGTCATTTCAAAGACTAATTCAACACGTACATCCGCTTGTAGTAAACTACGCTGAAGATCTTGTAGTAAGGCATTTACTGCATCTTTATCTACCCTAGGTAAACGCCTAATTTTACGAATTGCGGTATCTAAAGATCTACCCAGTTTTTCTAAAACCATCTAATCCCAACTTTTAAAATTATACTTTATTTAAAATAAATCTCAAAAACTAATATTTTTTTTGGAGAAAATATAATATTATCATACATTAAAAGAAATGTCAAAAATAAAAAATTTTGGATAGAAATTAACAAATTGAGGTGTAAAACTAATTGTCTATTAGAAGAACAGAAATACAAAAATTAAAATCTGGTCAATTTATTATGGTTGAGAGTGAACCTTGCGTTATAAAGAGTACGGAACGCTCTAAAAGCGGAAAGCATGGTCACGCTAAAGTTAGAGTTGTATGTGTCGGTCTCTTTGATAACAATAAACGCTCACTTACCATTCCAAGTGGCCATATGGTTGAAATTCCTGAAATCTTAAAAGGAGTAGCTCAAATTAACTTTATTGAAGATAATTCAATAAATATTATGGATTTAGAATCTTATGAATCAATAGATGTTGATTGGCCGAAAGAAGAGGATATAATAAAGAAATTAAAAGAACTGCAAGCAGATCCAGATAAAATATCAACAGCACAAGTAGATTATTGGAATCTAGCAGGAAAAACACTTATAAATAGAATTTTTTTTAACTAGAAAGGTCAAAATCATTAATTTTATTTCCCAGATCATCCTTAATGGTTTGGATCAAGATTTAATACAAATAATTTAAGTATGAATTCAATTCAAAAGGCAAGGAATTATGGAAAAAAAACCTATTGCTTTAGCATGTAGACTGGATTCAGAAAGGGCTATTAAGTTAGCTAAGAGAATATTTGAATTCTTGGTTCAGAAGGGGGAAGTAGTTTCATTAGAAACAAGAATAGCACCCAAAATTTTTCCCCATAATGCCATGGATTTAAGTGAGATGACTGATAAAAACATAAAATTCATCATCATCGTTGGTGGAGATGGTTCTGTATTGCGAGTTGCTGGTGGGTTATCTCAAAGAGAGCCTCCTCCAATTTTAGGAGTGAATATAGGTTCTATAGGATTCTTAGATGAGTCGAACGAGAGGAATATTTTTAAAGATTTACCGAAAGCATTAAATGGTGAATTTGAGTATGAAATATGTTCAAAAATAACACCATATATTGTTAAAAACTCGAATGAAATTAGATTAAATGATGCGCTGAATGAAGTTTTGATTATTTCTTCCAAAAGTTCCAAAATCTTACAAGTATCAATAAAGATAAACAATGTCTTTCTTATTAGAAGTTATTTGGATGGTGTAATAATTTCGACATCAACAGGATCCACAGCCTATAACTTAAGTGCGGGAGGAGCGATTGTTAACCCTAGTATACCAATTATGCAAATTACTCCTTTAAATAGTTTTGCGGGATCAGGATTAAAGCCAATAGTAGTTTCACTTGATTCTGTTGTTGATATTCAGCTTTTAAGACCGAGATTAGATGCAAAAATTGTTATTGATGGACAACGTATAATAAAAAGGGTTGCCCCTAACACGCAAATCAGAATTCGTAAATCTAATACTAAAAATAAGTTTATTCGATTTGGTAGTAGTTACTATTCACGTTTAAGAAAGAAAATCATAGGAACTGTCAGAGTACCTTTGGATGATAGTCCAGAGGAATATGAACATGAATAATAAAGTTTCACATCTTGTTTTTGATACTAATATTTTTCTAAAAGGATTAGAGTTTAATTTAATACCCGGAACAATTTATACTACTCCAACGATTATAGATGAAATCAAGGTTGAAAAATATAAAGACAAGAATAGAAATATTTTGTACAGAATAAAAGTTGCTCTGGAAAGCAAAAAGCTTATTATTAAATCCCCGTTGGAAAAGTACTACAAAATTGTTGAAAAAAAGGCAAGGAAAACAGGGGATTTTAATGCGTTATCAGAACCGGATAAACACCTAATTGCTTTAGCAATTGAACTAATCGAAAAAAACAATCAAAATGTAATACTTTTTTCGAATGATTATTCAATTGAAAACGTATGCTCAGAACTAAATATCCGCTATTCTCCAATATATAAAGAAGGAATTGAAGTAAAAATTATTTGGGAAGTTTATTGTTCGGCTTGTCAGAAGATTTTCAAATCAGATGACTTAAAGAAAAGTTGTGAGGTATGCGGTTCTAAATTAAAAAGAAGACCGAAAAACAAAAAATAATATTAGTGATAATTATATAAATTAAATCCTAATTAATGATATAGAAGTAAGAAAGAGGCAAAAGAGCTAAAATGGGGTTAAAAATAAATGAATTAGTAAATGAAGTCAAGAGATCAATAGTATTTGATAACCTCTTTAAAAAGGTAATAAGTATTGATGCATTTAACACTATCTATCAATTTTTAGCAATAATTCGTCAGCGAGACGGGACTCCATTGAAAGATTATCAAGGAAATGTAACATCACATCTATCAGGATTGTTCTATCGGAGTATAAATTTTTTAGAACATAGTATCAAACCAATTTATGTTTTTGACGGAAAATCTTCTGATTTAAAGTTAGATACGATTAAAGAGCGGAAAAAAATTAAAGTAGAAGCTCAAAAGAAAATGATTGAAGCTCAAGATGCTGAAGACTTTAAGGAAGCAAAGAAATTTGCACAAATGACATCTAAACTTGATGCAGGCATGATAGAGGAGAGTAAAAAATTGATAGAATTTATGGGTATCCCAATTATTCAAGCTAGCTCTGAAGGTGAGGCTCAATCTGCATATATGGTTGAGGTTGGAGATGCTTGGGCTTGTGCTTCTCAAGATTATGATACTCTACTATTTGGTGGTGAAAGATTACTTCGGAATTTCGCTATTAATCGAAAGAAAAAAGTGAAAGATACAACTGTTACTTTAGACATAGAATATGTTTCATTATCGAAATTTTTGAAGAATTTAGAAATAAATCGTGAGCAGTTAGTTGAAATGGGTATTTTAATTGGGAATGATTTTTTTCCGGGAATCAAAGGAATTGGTCAAAAAACTGCCTTGGATTTAATTAAAAAGTTTGGTTCTATTGAAAATATATTAAAAAATAAAGTTAAAGTGGGAACTAAAGAATTTCAGTTAGATCTAAAACTAGTAGAACAAGTTAAGAATTTATTCTTATTTCCTGATGTTAAAAAGGATTACCAATCACCAAAATCTAAGAAAATAAACTTTGAAGGAATTGAGGAATTATTAATTGAACAGCATAATTTCTCAAAACAAAGGGTCCAAAATGCTTTAGATCGTTTGAGAAAATTAGATTCTTCTAAAGTTCAAGTATCTTTAGATGATTTTCTTAAAAGTTCTTAAAGATCATAAAAAAAAAAAAAGAAAAATTTTTAAAGAATTATTAATTTAAGATATTTGTAAAAAAAAAAAAATCTCTTTTATATAAATTATAATGTCGTCGAAAGATAATAAAAAGGATGAAGATACTGAGAATGGAGAAAAGAAGGCTCCAAGTGTTGTTCTAAGAGTTCAAAAAGCTAAAAAGAGAGATATCGGGCGCAATATAATAAGAATAGATCAAAAAACCATGGAAAAGTTAAATATTCAGACTGGTGATACCATCGAAGTTATGGGTAAAAAGCAGAGTGCAGGAATAGCATGGCCAAGTTATCCTCAAGATAATGGTTTAGGAATCGTTCGGGTTGATTCAAGATTACAGAAGAACACAGGAACAAGAATAGATGATACTTTGGAAATTCGTAAAGTGAAAGCAGAAGTTGCGCAAAATATAGTTTTAGCACCATCAAGCGTAAAATTAAGGAATACTCCCCGATTCGAAAGCTTTGTTAAAAGAAAGTTAAACAACTATCCAATAACAATTGATGATTTTGTTTTCATTTCTTTAGGGATCAGTAGATCGATTAATTTTAAAGTAATAAGCCTGAGACCGAACGGTGTTTGCAAAATAACATCAGATACGATTCTCAATATTAGTGAAAAAGTTACTGATGATATTGAGACGGGTATTGGTTATATTACTTATGAAGATGTTGGTGGATTGGATAGAGAGATTCAACGAGTAAGAGAAATGGTTGAATTACCTTTAAGGCATCCTTCTTTATTTAAACGATTAGGAATAGATCCTCCAAAAGGGGTATTATTAAGAGGTCCACCTGGTTGTGGGAAGACATTATTAGCAAAAGCTGTTGCTAATGAGAGTGAAGCACATTTTATATCGATAAATGGTCCAGAAGTTATGAGTAAATTTTATGGTGAATCTGAAAAAAAATTAAGGAAACTTTTTATTGAGGCTGAAGAAAAGAGCCCATCTATTATCTTTATTGATGAAATAGATGCTATTGCTCCAAAAAGAGAGACTGTTACTGGAGAGGTAGAACGACGAGTAGTTGCTCAACTTTTAGCCCTAATGGATGGATTACATGGGAGGGGAAAGGTTATTGTTATTGGAGCTACAAATAGACCAAATAGCTTGGATCCTGCTCTAAGGAGGCCGGGGAGATTTGATCGTGAAATTGAGATAAAAGTACCAAATGAAAAGGGGAGGTTAGAGGTTTTTCAAATTCACACACGCAACATGCCCTTGGATAAAAAAATTTCATTAAATGAATTTTCAAAGATAACTCATGGATTTGTTGGAGCAGATATATCTGCTGTAGCTCGAGAAGCAGCAATGGCGGCATTAAGAAGATATTTACCTAAAATTAATTTAGAATCAGAGATAATCGATCCAGAGCTACTAGAACAAATTGAAGTAACTAAAGCTGATTTCGAATCAGCCTTAAAAGAGGTTTTACCTTCTGGGATAAGAGAAGTATTTGTAGAGGTCCCAAATGTGAATTGGGATCAGGTTGGAGGTTTAGAGGAATTAAAACAACGATTAGTTGAGGCTGTAGATTGGCCATTATCTCATCCAACTATTTTTAGCCGTATGGGAATATCACCACCGAAAGGAATTTTGCTATATGGACCTCCTGGATGTGGTAAAACCTTACTTGCAAGGGCGGTTGCAACGGAAAGTAAAGCAAATTTTATATCAATAAAAGGACCAGAACTTCTTTCTAAATGGGTTGGAGAAAGTGAAAAGGCTATAAGAGAAGTATTTCGGAAAGCCAAAATGGCGGCTCCGTGTATCATTTTTTTTGACGAATTCGATTCTATAGCACCTAGTCGAGGAAGGCATACATCTGATTCAGGAGTATCCGAAAAGGTCTTATCTCAATTTTTAACGGAACTTGATGGATTAGAGGTGATGAAAGATATCGTCGTGATCGCTGCGACAAACCGTCCCGATATTTTAGATCCTGCTCTGATTAGACCCGGAAGAATTGATCGTATATTGTTGGTTCCTGCCCCAGAAAAAGAAGCTAGAATTAAAATCCTCAAAATTTTCACAAAAGGAATGCCTCTTGCAACGAATATAAATATCGAAAAATTAGGTGAATTAACAGAGGGATTTTCTGGTGCTGATATAGAAACATGGTGCCGAGAAGCTGCGATGTTAGCGCTTCGAGAAAATTTAAAAGCAAGAAAAGTTACAGCTGAACATTTTAAAGAATCCAGGAAAGAAATGCATCCTACTATGACTAAAGAAATAACAGATTGGTATGAGAAATTCGGGGCAAAATTAAAAAGTAGGAGAATTGAAGAAACAAAAGAAGATCGACTGTTTGTTTGAAGTTCATAAGCTTATTTAGCATTAAAAAACTATTAATAGCAGTAAATTGTTAAATATAAACTTTAGGTGGTTAAGATAGAATCAAATCGTTGGAATCAGAAGCCTGTAATCAATTCAATTATGGATATCTTGATAAAAAACAAAGGAGAGATTTTAGATAAACGTCTTGAAGAACTCTTAAAAAAAGAATTCCCATATATCAATTCCATCATTTTAGAAGAATTATTTATGAAAATGGAAAGTATGGGAATAATTAATGTTTTTCGCGTCTCCAAGAATAAGAAAATGGTAGTCTATAATAAACGTAGTAAAGCGATAAGAGAAGGATTAACTAAAGATTTAATGTAATTGTTTTTTATTCCAATTTAAACAAACCTGAGATAATACAGTTTTTTCTGTTGCAGTTCTATATCTTCTTTCTCTTATGTCAATAAACACTGGATAATTTACCGCATTCCCCATTAGTAACATTTCACCTACACCAAGACTTGAAATCATAGTTGCATATTCTTTAGTGATTGCTTCAGAACTATCCATAAGATGTTTTAAGTCGTAAGGATTTTTTATATTTAAAACTATTTTTGAATTACATTGGGATAGAGCTGTAGTGCTTAATCTTTTGGGTCTTTGACTAATTAAACATAAACACGACATGAATTTTCTTCCCTCTCTTGCAATGGTTTCAATTATTGCCTTCGAAATTGCTTTAGAATGAGCAGCCTCGGGACAAAACTGATGGGCTTCTTCAACAATTAGCAAAAATGGAGGGACATTTTCCATCCTTCTTAGTTTAAATAAACGATCGCAAATGTAGTCTACTATTATTTGCTTTTTTCTAATGCTTATCTCTTTTTGAAAATTAAAAATAGTTATTTTTTGTTTTTCAATTACCTTTTCTAAGATAGGGTTCTCTTGAGAACCAAATAAAGTCAGACGTTCTAAAGTGGATAACCAACCTATTAAAGCTTGGCGTGTACTTTTATTTCCATCAGAATCATTCTCAATTTGGTCTATAATATCACCTATAGCATATTGGCCTTTCTTATCGTCACTTTTTTTCAATTTTTTGATAAATTTCGATAATTCACGTACTTGCACATTTGAAATATCTTCTTGATATTTCTTAAAAGAGTACCCTGACATTTTTGGGACTGAAATTTGAAAATAGGAAACATCTTGAATACTTACTCGGTCTTTTAATTCTGGTATTTCTTTTAAATAAAGATATTCACCATGCACATCAAAAAGTATTATCGCAGGTGTACCATATTCTTCATTCCTTGTCAATAACTCTTCAATAAGAACTGATGTGAGATAACTTTTTCCACCACCAGAAATGGATAGAATAGCAAAATGTTTATTTAACAACCTATTCATGTTAATTTTAGCATCAATATTGGAAACTTTAACTTTCCCTAGATTAAGCCCATCTTCTCTGGAAAACCCAATGAATTGATTGAGGAGGGCTTCTTCTATAATATTTACATCTCTTCCAGGACTAGCTGGATATGTCATTCTCAAGATCTTCTTAATTTCATTTTCAGATTCATCCTTGAACTTAATTAAACCTAAACATTTTACAATACCAATAGCAAATTCGAAATCTTCACTCGGAAACAGCCCTTTTAATATGTTTGGGTTATGACTGTCATTATAAGCTTTAATTGTTAGAGCATCGGTAAAATATTCATTCAAAAGAACAATTCGCTCAATAACTCCAATTAAAAATCCTTGATTAGAATTTGTGTAAACGAATAATCCTTTTTGAATAAAGATATCATCATTTCTTTTACTGATAACAAAGGGAAATCGGGATACATCAGGAAATTGAAGGTAATTGAAAACAGTACCGATTTTTATAGCCATTTTTCTAATCTATTGATATTATAATAAATTAAAGTGATAGATTAATCATATAATGGATTAAAGGGAATTAAAAAGATGATAAGAGCAAAAGATTAGTGATTTAAAAAGAAGTTAAAAATAAAGAATCTTAATTTTTTGTTCAGTTTGCCTTATTTTTTCTTGTCCTCTTTTTCTAACGCACCCATTATTTTCAAAATTACGTAATACCCATTTTTCCAAAAGTATATCATAAAAAGAGCAGAACCAACTAGTAAAAATAATCCAATTCCTATGATTAAAACCCAAGGTCCTGTGCTACTTAAAAAAGTAATATCTGAAAAAGATCCTCCTGGTCCGGCCAACACATCCCAAATGATGGCTAAAATTACACCAAAAATAATACCTATTATACTTAACAATAATCCACCGGCTGCAATTTTAACGCCTGTTCGATTTCTATACTTTTCCTCAAGTTCCCTTTTTTTATAAATAAAACCGATTAGGGAACGTGAAGATTTTTTGAAAAGCCCAAAAAAGAATACAAGTAGGAAAAATAGTCCTGCTAAAAACCCACCAATCATTGCAATTTTATATCCTAAATTTAGTTCTAAAAACAATTGGAACTTCCCAGTAGGTCCAATAAAAATATCAGCAAGAGTCCATATCACTCCTCCCAGAGAGGCGAGACTAGCAATTACAATCATTATATAGAAAACTCCAGAGACAATTTTCTGTGATTTATTAAATTCTCTTATAGGGGTAATAGAAGTATTTTCCATATTTCTCACATCCAAATCATTAATGGTATTTCGAATCTTGTTATTTTCTTACTTTTTTATAATCGTGGACGAATTTTTGTTTTATATTTTTATTTTAGACTAATGAGTTTTATTTTTCTTAAATTCTAAGATAGTTTGGTCAGAGTTTTTTGGAAAAATATCGTCCAAACAACACTAAGTAATATTGATTATAGAAAAAATAATAATTTAACTATATATAATTGATGATAAAGGTAAATGATCTAAAAAAAAATGATTTTATATACCAATTATATTACTTCATTTGGGTTTATATCCCCTAACTTTTTATATAAATTATGATTTGTCAATAGCCTATACAAATCATTTGAAAAATCATACATTTTCGTATAGAATGTATTGCGATCTTCGCGAGGAACCCATTTTTTTTCCACTTTACATAGGTTTTCAGCAGCTTTTGAGATATCTGGAAATAATCCTGCACCTGAAGCAGCTAGTATCGCAGCCCCAAGAGAGGTTGCCTCTTCAATCACGTTTCTTACGCATGTAATTCCCAGTACATCAGCATATATTTGATTCCATAAATCTGAACGTGAACCACCACCAGTTAATTTCAGTTCCTTGGGTTCTAAACCAATTTCTTTAAAAACTTCTATATTCTTGCGAATTTCAAAAGCTACACCTTCAAGCACAGCTCTATATATATCCTTACGTTGATGACCCAGGGCTAAACCAAATAATAATCCCCTAGCATGAGGATTCCAATGTGGGGCTCCTGCTCCAACTAGATGTGGTATTAAAAGCAAACCGTTTGCACCCATAGGGGATTCTTCAGCTTGAGCGGTCATTAATTCGTATGGATCTTGACCTTTTTTTTTAGCTAAAATACTCTCAGCTTGACCAACTTGATCTCTAAACCACCGAAGTGTCGCCCCAGATGTAAAAATACTAGCTTCTTGAACCCAAGTACCTGGAACGGCATGACAACTACATAAGACACGTTTTTGAGGATCAAAATTTGGTTCACCCAAAAAAGCAAGTATGAAACTTCCCGTTCCTGTTGTGCATTTAACTTCACCAGGTGAAACAACTCCTACACCTAATGCGGCAGATTGCTGATCTCCCGCCCCAGTGACTACTAACGTTTTCTTATCGAATAAAGTATCATCAGTTGTCATTTCTCCTATATCTATTCCACTTGCTAATACTTCTGGCATCTTATCCAAATCAATTTCTAAATCCGATGCAATTTCATCGGAATATCGCAAATTGGTTATATCAAATAACATAGTTCTTGAGGCATTTGAGAAATCAGTATAGAAATTACCGGTTAACTTATAAATTATGAAATCTGAAACAAGAAGAAATTTGTGAGTTTTTCTGTAAATTTCAGGTTTTTTGTCTTTGAACCACAGAATTTTTGTAGCAGAAAAGTAGGGATCGATTGTTAAACCAGTAGTTTTATAAATCCTATCAATTCCTACTACCTTATCAATAAATTCTACTTGATCGATCGATCTTCTATCCTGCCATACTAAAGCATTATGAAGCGGATTACCCTCAATATCAACTGGAACAATAGTTTCACGTTGGTTGGTAACTGAAAGACTCACAATATCCGTTTTATCGATCCCACTTTTTTTAATTGCACGTTCTATTGTTTTTTTAATTGAGTTCCACCAAATATTTGCATCTTGCTCAACATATGATGGAGATGGAAAGTAACTTTCCCATTCTTGGTAATCACTCGCAATAATTGTCCCAGCTAAATCAAAAATAAACGTTCTACATCCTGTTGTTCCTAAATCTAAAGCCGCAACAAACAAATTTGAATTCCTTTCCTTAATTATTAGTTTTTAATAAATGATAGATCAAATTATTGAAATAAAAGTCTTATTAAAGACAATGATAAATAATTAGGATTTACATATTTTTTTTTGAAACCGACATTGTAGATAAACTAATCTACTCTTTTATTCTGCATTAAGCATAGAATCGGATACAATCCTAAAATGGTGCTAAGCAATAAAACTTGTTAAAAACGAGGGAGAAGTGATTCCTCCCCAAATTAAAGACGATTTGCACAAAAAGATTCTGAAGAAAGAAACAGAACTGACTCAAAAATAGCAAAATTTCTTTACTTTTTTGTTTTTTTACTTTCTTATTTCCATTAAAACCCAATAAAAATTAAAATATGATTTTAAAGGAATCTGCCATATTATAGAAAGGGGCGAATTAGTATTAACAATATTGTTACACCTATCAAAAATTGAATATTGGGAATCTTTTCTGTTAATTGTTATTCCAGGCTATAAATCCAATAGATATTTTAGATTATTTATTCAGAAGTGCAGATCTTAGGAGGTTAAACTTAAAATAATTTCAGATGATATTTTAATAAAAAAAAAAATAATAAATTTACAGAGATCTTAGAATTTAGAATTATTTAAAGATAAACATAAATATCATTATTACTTATATTAATACAGACACAAAAGTAATTTGAGATCCTTAAAATCTTAAAGTTTTAGATTTATTTTTAAGCCATATCTCATGTATCATTGTTGTTCTTAATGATTTCGACAATGAAAGTGACAAATATCTTTTAGCTATTTTGACAGTGATTCTTGAAAATTGAAGATATTATGAGATTAGAAAAGGGATAATCACTCAAATAATAATATTTTATCAGGAGAATAGAGCGATTTTTCTGAAAATTAAGCCCTCATTTCTCTATTCACCTAACTAAAACAAAAAAGAGGTTTAAAATAAATGACAATTCATACAGAAAGTAAATCTAATATTTTAAGAAATTATCCTTTCTCATTATTAGATATGGACGGTTTATCGGAAATGTGGGAGAAAATATATAACCCCTACATAGATTTAATCGAGAGTAAAATTCTTCTGTTAAAAAATGATTCCATTAGTACATTTAGAAATTACAATTTTGCTTTAAAGAATGAAATTAATCCAAGAATTGCGGATTTAGTTGTTATTAGTGAACTTGAAGAAAAGATTTCTAATCCAGTCTCTAAGAGTTCAAGTAATGATTTGAATAAATCAATGGTAAAAATCGAAGATGAATATTCTGATGTGTTAGAAAAAGAAAATTATAAGCTTAACATAACCTTTATTTTTGCCAATAAGAAGATACAACCCTTAAAATTAATTCAGATACTTAAATTATCAGATGAAGTGAAGAAATATACTCAATTACTACATAAAAAACAGCTTAAACAATATTCTAAGATAATTCCGCAGATTATTTTTATATCACTATTTGGTTATGAAATTTCTATAGGTGATTATCTAAGAGATAATCTTCATGGAAAACTACGTAGAAATATATCAACCCTGGTTGTTCCGCCTATTGATAATAAGTTATGGAATAATTATCTTGTGGAGATTCCAATAGAAGGTGATATTAATTATGAAAAATATAAATGGGGCATTACTTTCGACGACTATAAAACTTTGAAGAAAAAGGGTGCCGTTAATCAAATCCAAGTAAATCAAATGGAAACCCATTACAAGGATTTAAAGGAGTCTAAAGAGCTCTCAGAACATAATTATCAACAGTTAAAAATGTGGTCAGATACCTTGAGCATTATAAGTTCTTCTGAACTATTGGATGTAAGTAATTCAAGAAAGATGATGAAAGAACTAGTAATTAAGTAATTTCTATACTATTAGTAAAAAACAAAATTTAGTTAATGCTAAAATTAGGATTTAAAGGTTTTTAATATTTACACTAAATTCAGCTTATACTACCTTGTTTGATACCCGCAATAAGGACATTTTAATTTAAGAAGCCCTACATTAAATCCTTTTATCTCTATGATAACCTTATTACAATTGGGGCAACGTGGCGAATGTTCTGGGAACCATTGTCCTTTTATATTTGGCATCTGCTTGAGCATGGCATTGAATTTCAATTTTTCTAAATCTTTTGTACCTACTTGAAGTAACTGTTGTTCTTCGGCAATAGATTTTCCTTTTGGTGCTAAAACCATTAAAAATTTCATTTTTTTAGGATCATTTAGTAAGGTTAATGTGCGTAATATGGCTTTATCTTTATGTTGCTTAAACAACTTACATAGCTCTGGAGGTGCTAACGCTGCTAAAATTGCTTGAAACTTCTCCTCTTCTTCGATTTTTTGAAACAGGAATTGATACATTCGATCTTGGTAATCAGAAGCCCAAATTAAGTCAAAACTTGAGAGATCATAATCCTCATCATTAGGTCCAACTATTCTTTTAATACATTCAGTCCATGAATAATGTTTGAATTTATACAAGTTTGAGAGAAGATCATCAAAAAACTCGGGTTCAATCACAGGAAATGATTTGAAAATATTTTGCAATGAAAGTAGCTTCACTTGAGTTAGATTTTTTGTATTAAATGAATCCCAAGGCGTAAATAATTTCACATTAAAAAAATCACTCATATGTTATCAAAAGAATCTAAGTTTAAAAATTGATTTTATATTTTAAACTAGTAATTTTTAAAAATTAAGATCATTATAATATCTCGTATGACTCTAATTTGGGATACTAAAGCAGATCTTGTAGTAAAAGGAGATAAACTAAGAAACATATCTCCTTTACATGATAAAACCGATGTAGATAAAGATGGTTTCACCCATTATGTATTTGCCAAAGGTATGTTTAATAATCCCAGATATGTTGTTCCTGCAAATGATATTTCATTATTTCAAAAATTCATAAATGGGGGTTCAAGGGAATATCCATCTGATGGGAATATCCCAACTGATTTAGTAGCAAGAGAAGCTAGAATTATTTTAAAAGGATTAGGTAAAATAGCCAAAAATCCTAATGCTGTCTATTATAAAGAAGCAATTGAGCTGCTGAAAAACGGAAAACTTGATTTAATTAGAGGAACTGTTAAATTATATTTAGGTAAATATACTACAAGAGATTGGAGAAGAAAGCGGTTTACTGATGACATTGATTTTTGGATTTATAAGGTTGATTTATTTGAGTATGTTTTAAAACAAACGGGTTGGATAAAAAATAAAGTTACTAGAGAGTGGGAAAAAAAAGTATATTGGGATAATCCCATGACTAACGAAAGAGAAGTCCATATACTAATTGCATCTAATGATATTAATCAAGCTCTTGATTTTGGTGGGGGAAGTTATCTTGATGGCACTACATTGAAGGATATTTTTAGAAAGAAGATTAAAAGAGGACATGATGTTGATATTAGCGATATCATAAATGTAGCAATGGTTTTCAATAAAGCAGAAGGTTTTGCGGTTGATAAATGGTATGAAGGATGGGATGCTTTTGAAGAAAGCGCAAATACTCGAAGTACAAGAACTATTTCAAACATAATAACCTTAGTATTGCATTCTCACTCAGTTGCAGATTATCTTAAAAGAGTAGGGAATGTCCTTATTAAACTACATGATTTGATTTTCGACCAAACAATATATCCAAATAAAAAAATCGTTAAAATTACTCGAGTCTCAATTCATTGGCAGAAATACTTAAAAAGACATGGTCCAGATATAACAAGAGAATTGATTCATCACTATATTTTAGAACAAGGTTATTTTAAGCTATACTATTCTAAAAACCTTAGGCACTTTGCAGATAAAATGCTAGAGCTTTTAAATTCTAGAGTAAAGAATGCTAAAGTGGTTTTTGAAGTTGAGAAGGTAGATGACTTCTTAAACGATTCTTAGCATAAAAAAATCGAATTGTTTTAAGAGAAATATATATTTGATTAAATAATCATTTTAACACATCTAGTTTGTTGTTGATAATATGGAAGGAATTTGGGATTTAAAAGCAGATGTTGCTCAAGAAGGTGATAAGTTAAGAGATATGCACCCTATTGCTGGTAAGACCAGAATTGATGATAATGGATATACCCATCAGATATTTAGCAGACAATTATTTAAAAAATCTTCTTATATAATTCCAGATGAAAATTTCGAATTGTTTAACTTGTTTTTAGATGGTGAAGACCTTATTTATCCCTCAGACGGAGACATCCCTTTAGATGTCGTTGCAGTAGAAGCTAGAAAAGTATTGAACTACATCGTTGAATTATCTGGAAATTTAAACTCCCCCTATTACAGAGTTGCTAATAGTGCTTTGAAAAACGGAAAAAAATCTTTGGTTCAAGGTGCTTTAAAGTTATATTTGGGGAAATACACAACTATAGATTGGAGGAAAAAACGCTTTACTGCGTCAATTAACTTTTTTACGTTTCAGGTGAGTTTATTAGACTACGCCTTAACTCAGATGGGTTGGGAAAAAAATAAAGAGATGAATAATTGGGAAAAAAGCCTTCAATGGTTTGATGGTGAAACAAGAGAAACGAAACGTGATGCCATTTGCATAGCAACTAACCTTAACCAATTACTTGATTTTACAGCTGAAAATTACTTCGAGGGGACGAGTCTTAGAGATATTTTTATTAAAAATCTAAAACGAGGGTATGATGTTGATCTTAGTGATATAATTAATGTGGTTCTCTTTATCAATGGTTTAAACAAGAATCATAAAGATGAATGGAAGGCAATTTGGGAAGCTCTCGAAGTTACTACAAATACTAGAAACAGCAGAATTACTTCAAATATCATTAGTTTATGTTGTTATTCCTTAGGTATTGCTGATCATTTAGAACAGGTTAGTTTTGCTTTAAGCAAATATCATGATAAAATTTTTGATAAAAAGGAGTATCCTGATGAAGCTTTGGAAAGAATCTGTAGATCCTCAATTAATTGGATACAGTATCTTGAGAAGAATAGTCCAAATGCAACAAGAAATATGATACATGAATTCTTACTTGAACAAGGAGATGAAAAACCAACCTATGTTAAAAATTTAAGAATTTTCACTAAAAATGTTCTAAAATTGCTTAATTCCAAATATGAATATCTCAAGATTATATTTGAGATTGAATAAGTGATTGTTTTTCTTCCCGTATAGATTTTATTTCTTTTGAAAAGTGTTTTTTAGTAACACCATTAAGTAGTGAAAAACCAACATGTCAATGAACGTTGCGAGAGTCAGCACTTTAATAGCGTTAGGATAACTATTATATACGAGTTTAATTTTTGCGAAAATATTTAGTCCACCTACGATTTTCTTAATACAAATTATCTCCAAAAAACAATCTTTTTCTATGTTTAATGTATTTTACATAATGATTTTAAATATATGATAGATTAAATTGTTAAACTAAACTTGAAGTTTGAATAAACTGGAATTTTAAGAAAATTCTTTAGTATAATAAATTTTCGTGAAAGATAGATTTCACGATATTAAAAATAAACTTAATATGATAAAATCTAAGTATATTTATTTAATAAATAAATAAATAGCGAAGAAAATGTATGATTACCTATTAAGTGAAGAAAATCGATTATTTAGGGATGAAGTTCGTGAGTTTGTAAAAAATGCTGTTCCTCCCTCTTTATTAAAGAAATTAGATAAAGACGAAATTCAATACCCTACTGAGTATTTAAAAGCTTTAGCAAGGCAGAATTTAATAGGAATAAGATTCCCCAAAAAATATGGAGGACGTGGATTAAATTGGGAGAGCGAAGTTATTGCTCTAGAAGAGATTGGAGTATTAGGGAGTTCACTCGCATGTTTATTTTCATTACCAAGTATTTGTGGGGAAGCTCTTAATAAATTTGGAACAGAAGATCAGAAACAGAAATATCTAAAACCAATGTGCGAAGGTAAGAAATTTGCAGCAGAGGCTTTAACTGAACCAAGAGGAGGTTCTGATTTTTTTGGAGCTACTTGTACGGCGGAAAAGAACGGTGACAATTATATCTTAAATGGTGAAAAACGTTTTGTAGTGGGCGCTGAAGGTGCTGATTTCTTTTTAGTATACGCGAAAACAAATTCGAATCCAAATTTAGATCCTCGTCAATCTTTAAGCATATTTATAGTAGAAAGAAATGATGATATTAAAGTAGAATACCTTTTTGGATTGCTGGGAACTCGTGGGGGTGGGGCTGGACGTATTCGATTTAATAATGTTGAAATTCCGCAAGAGAATATTATTATTGAAGAAGGAGCAGGAGGTCAAATTTTTTATCAAATGATGGTTCCAGAAAGGTTGACTACGGCCTCGGGTTTTATTGGACTTGCTAGAGCCTGTCTTAGGATTGCTACTAAATATAGTACTAAAAGAAAAGCTTTTGGGCAAACTATTAAGAATTTTCAAGGAGTTAGTTTTAAAATTGCTGATAGCATTACACTTTTAGACGCTGTTAGAGGGATGGTTTATAATACGGCAAAAAATATTGATACCGGGGCTCCAGCATCATTACAAAGAAGGCTGGTTTCCGAATCGAAGAAGTTTTCAACAAAATCTTGCTGGAAAGTTATTAATAATGCAATGCAGATAATGGGGGGTATAGGATATACTACTGTCTATCCTATTGAAAGATTATTACGTGATGCTAGATTAGGTGAAATCTGGACAGGTACAACTGAAATCATGAATTTAATAATCCAGCATGAATATTTTAAAGAAATATTAAGCGAAAAATGGCTTGGGCGAGATATTGAATTAGATGCAATCGATTCTGACCAAGAAGAAGAAAAACACTATGGATAAAAAGATAGTATTTAATCAATACTTTATTCTATCTGCTTTACTTTTGAATAATCAACCGTAATTGTACTCTTTGTCTCAATTATCTCTCCGATTATCAATACTTTTTTATCAAGAAATTTGTGTAATTCAGGATCTTTCTCCCATCGGTGAGTTTTCTTCCATACAATAATTTCCGACCATTTTTTTTTGTAATCATCTATTGGTTTAATATAATATTCAGGTCCTTCCGATTTTGTCCCCTTTCCTTTTGTTTTAGCAAAAAGAATTCCTCTGATTTCATCCATTGTTTAAATAATATTAATAAATTGTTATCTAAAAATTAGTTTAAAAGTTTAAATATTTATTTTTGTTTAGACAAATACCTAATTTTCATGAGTAAATCGCGAAGTTCCATCTTATCATTTTCAGGGGTAATATATTTTTTCTTAACTCCTTCTGAGAGTGGAACTGTTTTCATTTTATTCCCTTGAAGAGATACCATATTTCCAAATTTAGATTCTAATATCAACTTCATAGCAGCTAGTCCAAATCTTAATCCTAAAATCCTATCAAATGAATTTGGTGTTCCAGCTCTCATTGTATGACCTAAAATTACATTTCTGCATTCAAAATCTACTCCGTTCTCATTGAATACCTGTTTTAATTCCTCTCTTAAATTTAATTCTTGCACTATTATTTGAGAAATTTTTAATTGAGTAAGTAGAGGATTTCCAAAGGCATCCTTGGGCAATTTATCAATGGTTTCTTGCGAAATAGTTCTGAAATCTCTTTTTAACGATTCCGGGTTGGGGTATGCACCTTCAGAAACTGCTATTATGTGGTGTTTATAACCGGCTTTTACACGATTTTTTAATATTTCAACAATATTATTTTCCATATCAAACGGAGTTTCAGGAATTAAAATTATATCTGCTCCTGCAGAAATTCCACTATACATTGTAAGGAATCCTGCATCCCGGCCCATAATTTCAACAACAAAGACTCTCTGATGAGATCTTGCCGTGGTTGTTAAATTATCCATTGAATTTGACGCTAATTGAACAGCACTCCAAAATCCAAACGTATAGTGCGTTCCTGCTAAATCGTTATCTATTGTTTTTGGAACTCCAATTACATTAGCATTAGTATATTTATACATTGCATCTGCAACTCCGAGAGTGTCGTCTCCCCCTATTGCAATCAATGCATCTATTCCCAATAATTCAAATTTAGAGGCTAACTCTTTTGCAATCTGCTCTTTTGATGACTCTGCTTTAAACGGATTTGTTCTGCTAGTAAATAATACAGTACCGCCAACAGAATGTAAGTCATCGTGTTCGGCAATGTTTAGTGGGATCGTAAGATTCTCAATAAAGCCTTTCCATCCTTTTAAAATTCCTATACATTCAATACCAGCATCATAAGCTTTAAGCATAATCCCATATATTACTGAATTTAAACCAGGACAATCTCCTCCACCGGTTAAAATTCCAATTCTTTTTATTCGATTTCCCATCACTTTTCACAATATATTGGTAATGATTTAATAAAACATTCGGATTAAATTATATTTTATAATTATTTTAAATCATTTGTCTTTAATTTTTCAAAAGAATATTTCAATTTATCATGTGGAATAATATAACTCCCTCCTTGAATGTCAGTAATTATTAAAGTAAATTTTAATAATCCCTTCATCGCCTCTTTCAAATCTTGTTGAAGCTTCTCAATTTCCGCAATTTCTTGATCTCCTTCATCTAGATTATTCCTATAAATTGAAACGGCATTTTCAAAACGAAGTAATATGCCTTCCACATTAGTATAGTAGAAATCTGCTCTTGGACCTGGTTCTACCACCAATTCAAGTTCAGGGATTTCTATTTTGCCCAAGGGTGAGCGATAAATTTTTGATTTGAGATCAGCTTCATTCGTAACTTCAAGCGTCATAATTCCAGGATCCGTATTCGTTGTAAGAGGGATGATATCATTTTTTAGAAAACTACATTTGTCACATTCAAATTTCAAAATGAGCATTTTATCTTTATCTGGTAAATCATACACTGCTTTGTTGATTTTAATAATGCCTTGAGTGCATGCAGGACATTTAATTGAAAATTCGTCTTGTGTCATAATGACTACATGAGATGTATCTTTAAGTTAAGAGAAAATTTAATTATTTAATAAAATTGCCCTCAAATTTGTTCCTTTTGGGTTATAAATTCTATCAAATGATCTATTACAATAAAAGCCTTTTAGATTATAAAATTATTCCGAAAATTTTTTATTGATCACTATTTTTAAAGATGTAATGAAATACGTATAGTTTACTTCAGAAAAACATAGTGAAGCTGATAAAAAATTGTCGATCGAAGAAAAAATTATAGAAATATCTATGCATTGTAGAGGGGGCCAAACTTGTATAACAGCAAGTCAATTACTGGCGGAAATGGCATTTGAAAAGGGTTTTAAAGACACTATAGCAATCCCTATTATCGGCGCAGAAAGGAGGGGAGCTCCAATACAAGCATTTACAAAAGTTTCAATGAAAAAACAAATTAAAACATATGACAGCGTAGTAAATCCAGATTATCTTTTGTTATTTGACATATCATTAATAGATATACCAAGAATTAGAGAAACCATAAAGGATGGAGTCACACTAATTGTAAATAGCCCTGATCCAATAGATACAGATGGACTTCCAAAAAACATAAAAATTTTTATTGTTGATGCTACAGGTATTTGCATTAAAAAAGAATTCATGCATTCTAGTGGCCCTATTTTAAATATTCCTATGTTAGGGGCTTTTGGTAAAATCACTGGTTTTTATGATTTAAAAATTATGGAAAAAGTTATCAAAAAAGAGTTTGGAGAGAATAGAGCAGAAAAGAATATGAGCGTCGCTAGAGATGCTTACGAAACTGTGAGAGAATGTTAATATGTCTAAGTCAAAATCAGAAAAATGGAAAAAAATTAATAAATCAAAAAAGGAACGTCCCAAAGTTCAGGAATATAAAAACTGGAAGGAACTCCCACCTATTCCAATATCATTACCCATAGACGGTAGTATTGGAACTACAGGAGACTGGAGAACATTTCGACCTGTAATCAGAGAAGGATGTAATAAGTGCGGCATCTGCTGGATGTATTGCCCAGAATCAGTTATCTCCAGGACGGAGGATGGTTCATTTGAGATAGATCTAAGATATTGTAAAGGTTGTGGAATTTGTGGTAAGGAATGTCCGTCAAATTCAATTGAAATGATTAGAGAGAGTGAAATAAACGATGGTTGAAGCAAAAAAAGATTTTATACAAGAAAGAGAAACAATAATTATTAAAGGTAATGTAGCTGCAGCTTATGCTGCAAAATCAGCACGAGTTCAAGTAATCAGTGCATATCCAATAACACCTCAAACAACTGTTGTGGAAAAATTATCTGAATTTGCGGATAATGGAGAAATGCCTGGAACTCAATATATTAAGGTTGAATCCGAGCATAGCGTTTTTGCCTCAGTTATAGGTGCTAGTAAAGCTGGAACGAGAACATTCACTGCTACCTCTGGTCAAGGTATTTTTTATGGTCATGAAATGATCCACTGGGCTGCTGGAGCGAGACTTCCGATTGTTGTTGCGATTGCTTCAAGGGCTCCTGCACCTCCTTGGAATATTTGGGCTGATTTTACTGATGTATTAAGTCAAAGGGATACAGGATGGATGAGTTCATTTTGTGCATCCCATCAAGAAATTTATGACGAAATTCTAATGTCTTATAAAGTGTGTGAAGATCACGAGATATTACTCCCCAAATTTATCGCCTACGGTGGTTTTATTCTATCTCACACCTCAAAACCAGTAATTTTAGAAGATCAAGATCTTGTAGATGAATTTTTGCCAGCCTTACCAGGAGAAGAGGGATGGCCTCATATATGGATGGATCCTAAAAGACCCATGATGTTCGGAAATTTAATTATGCCGTCAGGGTTTTATTATGAATTTAGAATGAAAATTCATGATGCTTTCATTCGAGCAAAAGAAAAGATTAAAAATGTAGCAAGCGAGTTTGAGAAAGTTTTCGGGAGAAGTTATGGAAATGGCTTAATTCAAGAGTATAAAATGAATGATGCTGATGTAGGGGTTGTGATTTATGGTGATTTAGCATTACAAATGGAACAGGCTGTTGATGATCTACGAGAAGAAGGCTTTAAAGTAGGGATGGTAAAGTTAAGACACTTCCGTCCTTTTCCCGTTGATGAAATTAGAAAGGTTGTTAAAAAAGTTGATCTTATGGGGATAATTGATAGAGCAACTGCATTTGGATCTCAAACAGGAGGTCCAATTAGTTGTGAAGTTAAATCTGCTTTGCATGGTATTGAAGGGGCAGCGAAGATATTGCCAATCATCAATGGCTTAGGAGGAAGAGAGGTGTCCCTGGAACAGCAAAAAAAACAATTGAAAATGTTAGTTCATTTAAATGAAACCGGAGAGGTTCCGAAGGATATACTCCATGGAACGCTCTGGGATGGATTATTGGAGGTTGAATAAAAGATGGTAACATTAAAAGAAGCGTTAGAATCATGTCAAGAAGAGTTATTCCTCCCGGGAAACTCTTGCTGTGCTGGTTGCGGTCTTGAAATTGCACTAAGATGGGCAATGAAAGCGTTGGGACCTAATACCGCACTTGTAACCCCTGCTTCCTGTTTAAATGTTGTTATTGGGTTATGGCCTAAAACAGCCCCGAATTTCCCATTTACTAATATGGCATTCGCAGCTGGAGCAGCAGCAGCTACGGGTATGAAGGCTGCTTTCGATGCAAAAGCTTATAAGTTCCCGAATGGAGGATGGGATGAAATTACTACACTAGTATTTGCGGGAGATGGAGGTACAGCAGATATAGGTCTTCAAGGGCTTAGTGGAGCAGCAGAAAGGAATACAAATATTATATATTGTTGTTATGATAACGAGGCGTATATGAATACAGGAATTCAACGTTCTTCAAGCACACCCCATGGAGCAATCACTACAACCACAACTCTTGGAAAAGAAAGATTTAAGAAAAATCTTCCAGCAATTTTAGCAGCACATGATATACCTTATGTTGCAACCTGTAGTATAAGCGAACCACTTGATTTATATGATAAATTTAAAAAAGCTAAATCAATTAAAGGTTGTAAATATATCCACATTTTAGCTCCATGCCCTCCTGGTTGGGGATTTATTTCTGAAAAAGCAATTGAAGTTGCAAGATTGGCAGTAAAATCAGGTTCATGGATATTATTTGAGGTTGAAAACGGTACTATGACTTTATCTAAAAAGAGTAAGGGGTTAACGGATGCTTCCAAGAGAGTTCCATTAATCGATTATCTTTCATTACAAAAGAGATTCTCACAAATTTCGGAAAAGGATTTAATCGAACTTCAAGAACGGCTGAATACTAATTGGGAACGAATAACTGTAGATTTGAGTTGCCAAGAACAATACCCATAATAAAGTACAAATATTTTCAAATTCCACTTTTTATTGTTAATTTTTTCAATTTAAATTTTTTTAATGAATTGTTTGCAATTCTTCACAAAATAAACTAAAAGAAAAAATTTATTTTGTAAATTGATGTTTCAAACCACGTCAAGAATTTAATAGAAATCTTATTAAAGATTCTTCACTTTAAAACACTTTTGATGTGGAAATCAGACTAGGATTTTCTTTAGAACAAATTAGAGTTATAAGAACAGAGCTGTATTATTACCAGTAAAAACTAAGACTTCCAATCCATACCATGAAAATTATAGCAGTAAGAAAACCTGTGAGTCCAATTATAAAATTTCTATTTTCTTTATTTTTTTCTGTCATGTGGATCCTTACAAAAATTCCATATATATTAGTTCGGATAATATTAAAGAGATTAGTAAAAATCGATGAATTTGCTCTCTTGATTGGTTGGTTTTAAAACTAAATGTATTTTCTTCAAAAAGTTCTTCATGTCATTTAGATTAAGATCTATAATTAAAACAAATCAAAATTTAATATTTTATAATCAAAATCGAAAACTCTCTCATATAGTATATTTTTCGTTTTAGAGTTAGAGATTATTATAGATCATTTGATTTTTCTTCATAAAAGTTCATTTAAGTTAAAAAATTAATAAAGCAGGCTTCAATCTCATAAATTAGAATTTAAGATGTAGTAATGAGAAGAAGGAATGTAAAAAAAAAGGAAAAAAGATTTGTTTGATTAATTGGCATTTTAATAGTATTATGGTCCTCCACCATCGCCCCTAAAACCTAAAACCATGCTAACCATAGGTAAAAAAGAAGCAATGCCGACTAATACAAACAATAGAACTTTATATAATTTAATTAATTTCACATTTATGACCTTTTTATTAAATATAATGAATTGATATCATTTTTTCTAAATTATTCTATTTAAACAGAAAGAATTTTCGAAATTATTTTCGAGCTCTCACTGAAGATTGCCTTCTGATATAATGAAACAAATTTATAATTAATATTGATTTCTTCAATTTAACGAATTTTAAAATAGAATAAACATAGCTAATATTCATGGGATTTTTAGTAAAGCTTGCTGGGAAAGAACTGAAGGAAATATCTCTTTATTTAGAAATAGCTGTTGAAAATATTATAGAGGGGAAAATTATTGCTTTTCCAACAAATTCGGTGTACGGTATTGGAGGTGACCCTGTAAATTTAAAAGTAATAAACAGATTGTATGATATAAAGTTTCGAGATAGATCTAAAGGATTCCTATTATTGGCTTCTGATCTTGAAGAAGCTTTAAAAATTGCTGAATTTAACGAATTAGCTCATAAATTGGCAAAACAGTATTGGCCAGGCCAATTAACTCTAATATTAAAAAAGAAGGATCAAGGTGTCATCCCACCAGAAGTAACTGCATCCAAAAATACAATTGGTTTGCGAGTTCCCGAGAATGAAATAATATTGGAAATATTAAACATTTTAAAATCGAAAGGTCACTTAGGAGTTATAATAGGAACATCAGCAAACTATTCAGGGGAACCTCCTTGTATTAGTGGGGAAGAAGTGGCAAAGAAAATGTTAAGTCCGATTGATTTAATTATTGATTGTGGTAAGTCTAAATCTCAACTTTCAACAACAATTGTAGACTGCTCAACCCCAACCCCGAAGTTTTTAAGAATTGGCAAGATACCAAAAGAGGAAATTTTAGAATTTTTGTCTAAAGAGTGAGAGTGGTACATATAAAAAATTTCAATTTATTAATCTCAACATCCAGATATAATGAAACAAATGCTAGTACAGAATTATGGTTTGCTCTATTAATATGTGGTGATACATATCCAATTATATCAAGTTTAACGTTTCCTGGATTAATAACTGCGTTAACCGAGATAGATGCCAAAACATTTATACGAAAAATTCGAAAAATAATGAAAGATGATCCCCACTTTTTCCAATATATCTTGAAAATTATCCCTATAGATTTTGTGTGTGAAACAAATACCAAAATATTGGCAAATTTGATACAAAATCATTATAAAACCTATATTAAAGAACAAGAATCCTTTAAAATATATTTAAAACGGAGAAAAAATGAAAAAATAGAAAGAAATACACTCATCGAACGAATTGCTGTTGGAATACATAATAATGTTGATCTTGAGAATCCAGATAAAGTGATTAGGATAGAAATTTTAGGTAATTCTAGTGGGGTATCCTTTTTGCAGAAGAAAGATATTGTTAATAAAATAGATTAAGGATTATTTAACCTAATCTTGCTTTTTCCAAATTTAAAAGTGCCATTTTCTCACATATTAAATCAAATACAGCCAAGGAAATATCTTGTAAATTGATTTCTGGTTTTGCTAAATTAGCGTTTTTAATTCCATAAGAATTTAATACAGATTTGATTTGTAATTCAGATAATTCATAAAATTTTATTATTTCTTTGATCTTCTCAGAGGTTAGGTCATTTATGGATACTTTTACTTCGGTTGCTTTTAGGTTTTCCAATATCTCATTATAGATCGTGTTTAGGTTGTTTTTCCGAGAGATAATGCAGATTATAAAAGCACTATTACTTAAAATTCCAGCATCAACACCAAATGATTTAATACCCTTATTTATTTGTCTAAATGTTGATAAATATAATAATAATTCGATACTTTTCTTATTGGATATCAGTGCTTCATGAAATAATGCTTTTTGCAGATAATAACAAGCTACAAATATATGATCTTGATTTAAAACAAAATTATCTCTAAAGATTTGTATTATCGTTTCTTTATTTTTATTTTGAAGATCCTCTATTATTTTGAATAGGTAATTTAACGCTTCTTCTTCATCAGTTAGGTTATTAACTTCTATGAATTGATCCAAGTCAATTCTTATTTGATTAATTCCAACAGAATATTTTAAATCCATTTGTTCAATATTAAAATCTTGTACAATCATACAGGTAAACTCCATGAAAAGAATTCAGGCATAAAATTAAATTGTATTTTTAAAATAATAAAAAATGTAAGAAATAATATCAAATAGAGAGTAAAAATCCAATCTTTGAAAGAATATTTAATCGTATAATAATATGAACGTTCTTTTGTACTTCCAAACGCTCTTGATTCTAGGGCTTCAGCTACGTTAAATGCTCTTCTTATTGAGCAAATGATTAATGGAATTAATAAGGGAAAAAGATTTTTAATTTGGTTAATAAGTCCTTTCTCTTGCATTTCATATCCTCTGCTTTGTTGCGCATCCATTATATTTTGGGCTTCCTTTGCGATGGTTGGTACAAACCTAAATGCTAAAGAGAAAGAGAAGGCAAATTCATATGGGATCTTCATAGATATTAAAGAAAGAGCTAAATTATTTGGATCTACAGTTAAAAAAAAGATTGAAAATGCAGAAATCATAACAAAAATTCTCAATATCATCGCAATTGCGAAAGATAAAGATAGAAACAACGTATTTAAAACAATTATAAAAATAATCAAAAAAGATAATCCTTGAATACTTTTAATCCACTGTCTAAAAATTTTGCCAATTACTACTAGTGGGATTAGACTTAAAAAGATTAAGAATAATGGAATGATTTGGTTGTACAATAATGCTGTAATTGTGTAAATTATGGCCAGAAACAATTTAGCTCGAGGATCCAAATTATGTAAGATTGAATCTTTTCTCATGAATTTAAAGGCATTAAGAAATTCTAAAGACATACCATTTATCCCTCTTGTGACCTCTTAGTATTGTTCTTAAAATATTTCAATAGATATTTCATGGCATCAGAGATAGAAAGGAAAGGATCTATGTTTTGAAAACCCTCTTTTTTTAAAGCCAAGGATAGTTGGCTAGATTGTGGTAATACCAATGAAGATTCCTTCACGAGTTCCTCTCTGTTTAATACTTTTTGAGTTGGACCATCTGCAATTATTTTTCCTTCTGCCATTAAAATTGTTCTAGGTATATACTCAAAAGCGAATTCAACATTGTGGGTAATAATTATTATAGTTTTATTGCGTTCTCTTTCTTTTTTGATTAAACTTAAAAAAAATTCAATTTCTTTGGCATCTTGGCCTAAGGTGGGTTCATCGAATACTAAAATATCTGGATCTCTACAAAATATTGATGCAATAGCTAATTTTTTTGATTCCCCCCCAGACAGATTCAGAGGAGATCTTTTTCTATATTTCTCAAGATTAAATTGAGTTAAAATTTCATTTATTCTTTTTTGGCTCTCTTCTTTTTCTAAATTAAAACTTCTTAAGGAAAATTTAATTTCATCTTCGACAGTGTTTGCAAAAAGTTGATGGGAAGCATTTTGAAATATTAACCCAACTTTTTGTGATAAGGTTGCTATAGTAGCGTTATTAATATTGTTGTTATTAATATATATTGCACCTTTTGTTGGTCTTATTAATCCATTTAAGGTGCGGATAAGAGTTGTCTTACCGGCTCCATTTTTCCCCATTATCCCAACGAAATCTCCTTTGTAAATGCTTAAATTAATCTCTTTTAATGCGGTAGTACCATTTAGATAAGTATACGCTACATCCTTAATCATTATCAGGGGTAATTCTGTCCTAATCGATATCACCATTTATTTTAATGATACATTTTTCAAGGAATTTACGACTTCTGAAATAGAAGTGGGGAGCTGTCCTTCAAATAAATTTTCTTCTTTTAATTTCTTGAAGATTTTATAAATTACCGGTTTGTTAAGATTTAAATTCTGGAACTTTTCACCATTAAAAACCGTTTCAAGAGAATTATGTTCAATAACACTCCCATTTTTCATCAAGATCATTTGATCAGCAAACGGGAGTAACAAATCTAATCTATGTTCGCTTATCAAAATTGTAATTTTTCTTTCTAATTGGATCTCTTTTAAGAGATGTACGATCTTTCTTGCCATTTGGGGATCTAATAATGCAGTGGGTTCATCTAAGATAATTATTTTCGGTTCTAATACTAAAACTGAAGCAATTGCTACACGCTGTTGTTCTCCGCCACTTAATTCAAAAGGAGCTTTATCAAGAAGGTGTTCGATTTCAGTTAAAGAAGCACTTTCTTCTATTTTTTGAGCCATTTCTTTTCGAGGGATGCCAAGATTTTCTAACCCAAATGCTATTTCGTGTTCTACATTCATAGCAATTAACTGATTCTCTGGGTTTTGAAAAACTATGCCAACTTCAGTCGATAATTTGGCAATAGATGTCTTAACTGTGTTTATCTCATTTATAAATACCCTACCCTTGTAAAAACCCGAGTAAAATTGCGGAATTAAACCATTCATGCATTTAATTAATGTAGTTTTTCCAGATCCCGTTTCTCCACAGAGTAATATGAAATTATCTTCATTTTCTATTTTTAAATTAATATTATTTAAGGCATATTCCTCATTTCCCTTATAGCGATAAAAGAAGTTTTCGAATCTTATTAAATCCATGCTTAAAGTAACTCAATTTTAAATTTTGAATTATAATAATCTTTTATTAATTAAAATTTAGATCGTAACATTTGTTTAATTTTATCTGTTATTTTTTCTAGTATGACATCTAAATCCGTATCAAAGGTCAATGCGGCGGCTCCATCATGTCCACCTCCACTTCCTCCGAAATTATCTGATATTTCTTCAAATAACTTCCCTAAATGTAATCCAGTTTTTAAACATATATTTTTTGTAGCTCTGGCATTGATTGAATTCTGTTTTTTCTCCTTAGTATGAATAATGCTGATATCGAAACCGATTTTAATTAAGCTAGTGGCAACCTTAGCTCCAAAACTGCTAACATTAGAAATCCCAATTAAATAATTCCCTTCACGTATTAAATTAACTCTCTGTAAACCCTTAATTTTTGCAATTCTTTCAGAAATATCGATTTCTTTATTCAACATCAATCTAATTTCTTGAATATTTAATTGGTCATCTACTAAGGCACTTATATTTTTTATTGTGGTATTGTTTCCATATCTAAAAAAGCCAGAATCAGTTAAAATTGCCGTTGCCATGAGAAACTTATAAGAAAGAGGAAATTTCTGGGAATAGTGTTGAGATAAATTCAAGATGATCTCGACAGTAGAAGAAATGTTGTCGTTTATTAAATTTAAGGCACTTAAATTTTCATTATTCAAATTATCTTCATTATAATGATGATGATCAATGATTATATACGGAATCCCTAATTGTGAAGTATCATTTTTAGGATTAAATCCTATTTGACTAATTTCATTTGCATCAATTAGTAAACATATATCGTAATTAGCCAGTTTAACATCCATCTTGTAGGAAAAATAAAATTCGGGGAATTTCTCAGTAAATTTATTCATGTAATGTCTTGAGAGCTTTGACATTTCTAAGAAAAAAATTGAAACGGTTGAATTGTAAAGTTCTTCAGTTAAAAAAAACTTTAAAGCAAAACAAGAAGCAAGACCATCAATATCTACTAAATTATGAGTTGTAATAAGGATTCTTTTGCCTTTCAAATAGGATAAAAAATCTTCGTATTTCAGATTTAACATAAAGTTGTTCAGGCGCCTTTATTTTGCAAATCACTCTGAATTGAACTAGTTAATGTTTTAATTTGGTTTTCCAATCTTGTTTTCTTCTGTTCTAATGTTTTCAATCTCATTTCAAGAGTTACTTTTAAACTTTTTTTCTCATCAAGCAGCTTATTTTTCTCAGTCAAAACAAGAATTCCACCCAGGGATTTGTATACAGTTGTATCTTCAGAGCTAATTTTTTCCAACTCCTCAATGGCAAATTCTGTTTCTCTTAGATGTGATTCTGTTTGCCTTCGTTGTGTTTCAATAATTTCATAAGTTTGTTGTAAGTTCGACAGATTTTGGATTTTAGTTTTCTGTTCTTCATCTAAATCATCAAGGTTAATTGTCATATTTTCTCTTCCTTTTTTCAGTATTTGTTATATTGTAGTATGTAGTATTCTTTCTCTTAAGAAATTTCTGTTATTCTTACAGTGTTATCAATTATTTTCCCAAAACTTATAATTTCATTAATTGATGCTCTAAAAGCAGTGATATCATTACTCTCAATCTTAAAAATTAGAAAGTTAGAGTTTTTTTTCTCTACCAAAACTTTTGAGCGATTGGTTTGTAATTTTTTTAGTTCAGGAATAAACGAGTTAAAAGATATATCTCGTGTTTCAGAATCACTAAATTTTAACTCGATCCATGATTTAATTGAAAAAGTCTGGTTTTGACTCATTATTCTTCAATTGCGTCTAATTCTCTTTGCTTACGTTTACTGATTCGGAAAGACTCAGCACCACGAGGTGTTTCGATATAATAGGCTCCACCTGTGAATCGTGCATCGCATTTTTTACATTGCCAAATGCCTGTTGAGATTCTACGTGTAGTTCCTTTAGTTTGACATTTGGGACATCTAGAATCTCCTTTCATTTTTTCTAAAATTAAACGAGTTCTTTTACGCAAACTACTCCCGTAGCGAGCTCCATACTTTCCAGTTATTCCAACCTTCTTCGTTTTTGTCAAAAAAAAATCACTTCAATAATTTATTTGATTTTAGTTTTTAATAATTGATGTAATGTCTAATATGTGGTAAACTATAAATTTTTCTAAACATCCTAACATATTTCAAAGAATTTTTATCTCTTCTTTCTTAAAGAAACTTCTCACTTGAAGGATAAATATAAAAAAATTAAATAAAAAAAATAGTAAAAAAAAGTCTACTTATCTGAAGATTGATATTGCAATAGATTCAACTGTTTTCTTAAATTTCGGCCAGTTTCTAATGATTTTTTAGCAAGCATATTAATTTCATCAATTGTAAATGTCGCAACTCCGCTCTTTTGAATTGATGTTATTTTGTCCTCTGTGACCGATATTGTAATTTTACCGTCGCATACTAATTCTTCAGGTAATTTAGGATCTAGAAAAATTATATCACCAATTTTTCCATAAGTTATTGCTAATGGTAACTCATTTACTAAGTCTTTTCCGGTTAGATACTTACCTGTCCATTCCAAGCCATTTTCTCCAATAATACCCTCAGGAATATGAGCAGAAAGTAATGTAGTTAGTGCACCTACTGCTCCAGAATCAATTAAATTACCGTCGTGATTCATCACATACATATCAACAAAAAGAATATAAACAGCTTCCTTCTCTTTGATACAAAGTTTTTTAGTCTGAACACAATCTGCATGCCGAATTCCTCGATCAACAACCCGAGCTAATTCTATAGATTGTTCATTTGGAGGACCTCTTTCAAACAACGGAGAAGCTAATGGAAGCAACTCCGCCATAACAGTACAAACGCCCTCATTAGGGAGATCTGGAAAAGGTGTTCCGACATCGTATTTTAAACCGGTAATCATCCTTGTATTTCCTAATTTCACATCAGCAGAACCTTCAGCTGAAGCGATAATATCACTATTAATTTCAAACTCCCGGTAATCCCAAAGCCCTCGCCCATCAATCCGTTCATCTTTTCTTAAGTTCGATTTAATATAATTCTTCTCAATTCTTGAGACTATACGTTTGACATCCATCATTATTAGTTCTCACCTATATTTTCTTTTTCACTTCCTTGAAGGTTAGTGAATTTACTTTTTAAAATTTTCAATTGCATCTGATGTATCTCAATTAAAGCTTTTTTTGCTTTCTCTAATAAATCAGTCATTTCATCTAAATCCATTTCCCCATCAAATTGTAATAGTGAAATTTCGTCGTTATACCATGTAATAGCAACTGGTAAATCTGCATCACCGGCTTTATCTTAATTCCAGAAAGATCCACAACATTTTTTCCATCAATCTTACCTACTGCGACCGATGTAACTAAACTTTTCATAGGGATTCCAGCATCAGCTAAAGCTAAAGCTGCTACCGTAGTACTCGCACATCTAGTTCCGCCATCTGCATCTATCACTTCAATGAAAACTTCAAAACTAGTACCCGGATATAATTCGAGAAATAGAATTGGTTCTAAGCAATCTCCTACAACCATAGAAATTTCTTTCTCTCTACGTCCAGGAGCGGGTCTTTTCCGGTCGAAAACGGAAAATGTAGCCATCCGATAAAATACTCTTAGAATCCCTCGATCTGGTTTTGCTAAATGATGAGGATGAACTTCTCTCGGGCCATATACAGCGGCATATATTTTATTATTGCCCCATTCCAAATAAGCAGAACCATCTGCATTATCAATTACTCCAACTTCCATCTTAATTGGTCTTAATTCTTCTAAGTCTCTCCCATCGAGTCTTTTTCCATCTTTACGGAAGAGTTTCTCAGGATATACATCTTTTATAACTAACGGCATTTATTCTATACCTCTTATTGTTTTTTCATTCATAATAAATTCTTGCATTCGATCTGTTAAACCTACAGTGTGTGCCTCATCTTCTATCTTTCTTATTGATTCTATCAAAAGTCTTTCATGAGCAAGGTCATCTCCCTTCAGCCAAATACGGCCATTTTGGGTGACAAATATATTACATTTCGTTAAGTTCTTTAACATTTTAATCATTGAACCACTACGACCAATAACTCTCGGGATCTTTGGCGGATCAATGGAAATTACAATCCCATTATTCCTTATCCCTAAGTATTTTCCGACTGTGGTTAGTTCAGGCTTGTTAATTCGATCGGCTGATAATATTTTTACTATTAAAATATCTCCTATTTTGAACTTATCAGTATTCATATCTTCTCGACTAAAACCACCGTTTCTCCCCCCTCTACCACCTCTACCACCACCTCTACCGCCACCGTAAGATCTTGATCTATCCTTTTTTATGGTGTTTTTGGGTTTAAGAGTACCAAAATCTTTTGAATTGATATCACACTTGTATTTCACAGGATTTTTATCAACAACAAGAGCTATAACTTTATCACCAGGTCTCGGGGTGTAAAATCCCCTAAGAGGGATGACATTGATATAATTCTTGTTGATTTGTTTTAAACCAATATTTAATGATATTATTTTAGTTCTATCACTATTATATATTGTTCCTCTACCTGGTAGAAAATTTTTTGTATCTTCCGTTAATAGTTCCCCAGGTACAACAACTTCTCTTAAAGCTTCTTCATCTCCGAATTCCTCAAAATCTTCATCTTTAGAGTCTTCTTCGATGGATTCGTCCTTTATTTCATTCTCCATTATTACTCACACTCCTTATTTTCTTTCTTTAACCTAACTATTGCAAAAAAATAACATAATGAGAAGTAATTAGAGCTTTTTAGATCAGGATTTTATAAGTTTAGTTTGAACTCTACCGTGCGTGAGTTTGTTTAATTTATCAATTAATTCCATCTGAAATCCCGCAGGTAAACTAACAACAGAGACCCAAGAGCCGTCAGATTGCCATTCCTCTTTCTTTATTTGGGCTATTTGAGCTACGATATTATAACCTTTTGCGGTAAAGGCAGAAGGTAGTTTTATTGCCATTTCTACTTGTTCCATGCGAATAGGAATTACAGATCGAATACTTTTGAGAACATCATCAACTTGTTCTTCAGCATTCCTCATTAAATCAATTTTTACGCTGGCTTCTTCGATTGCCTTCTCTATTCTCTGATAAGGATGAGGTTTCTTATTCTGGGGATTAATTGCATTTTTACTAATAATAGTAATGATTTGTTTTAATTTCTTATTTTTCTCCTCTTCTCTTTGGGTTTTGGTCCAATGCATTTCCCCTTCAATTAAGATTTGGGCTGCGATTCTCCTACCGTCAGTGGTCTCAAAAACAACTTCCTTATCACCATCTGTGGCCTTTTTCCCTCTCCTCAAGTCTTCGAATACCGTAAAACTTTCAAAAATTAGTTCCAGATCAATCTTATTACTGTTTAATATTTCATCAACACTTAACCTTGATTTTCCCTTTCCTGCTTCTAACCGACTTTCGATTTCTTCTCGAATAAATTTCTTTGCTTCCCAGGCTTTCTCTGGATCCATTAACATTTCGAAACGTCTTCCAGATTTCTCAATCTTTCCAATGATATACCCGCCTAAATCAATTCTTGCTCGGTCAGTTGGTCGATCGATCATTATATAACTTCCTTAAACTGTAACTTAATTGTTCTTGATCTATACCCTATACTTTCTTTTACCTTTGCGATAATTGATAAATATAAAGAGCTATAACCTTGATATCTGATATTAAATTTTAGGGAGTTGTAATCTTACTTAACAACTCTTCTTTTTCATCCAAACTTAAAAGCTTAAAAGTTTTATCTTCTTTCATTATAAAAGCTACATCACACGTATCCTTATTTAAATTTTCACCCATCAATTCACTTAGTGTCTTTAAAGGCAATAATTTTAATTCCTCATCACTCATATCAGCATTATAATGTTCTTCAAGATAAGCTCTTGCTTCAGTTGCGTTGGCTCCGATTGCAAACGCGAAATAGTTCCAAAAAGCACCACTGGGGTCTGTTAAGTAAAGTTTAGGTCCATCTGCATCAATACCAGCAATCAGGAATGAAACCCCAAAAGGTCTGACTCCTGCGTTCTGAGTAAATACCTGTTTATACTCGCAGATATTTAGAGTACTGTCCTTCACGGATATTTTTTCGTCATAATTTAATAGATTAACCTGGGCTTGTATCCTGGCGCGATCTATTAATACTCTTGCATCAGCCGTTAATCCTGAGATGGCGACTCCAATATGGTCGTCTAACTTGAAGATTTTCTCGGAACCGATTACCTCCTGAAGTTCGGAACTCTTTTTCTCGACGACAAAAGCAACCGAATTTTTATTCCTACACACAATGGCAGTTGCCCCACGACGAACTGCTTCTATGGCATACTCGACTTGGAAAAGCCGCCCCTCAGGGGAGAATTGAGTTATTGCCATATCATATCCACGACCTGCTTGTTGAAACATTTTTCATTAACCTCCTATACGCATTTAAACATTCAAATAAAATCCTGAAAGATTTTATAAAATTTAATTACTTCTTTTAATTTATTTTATTTTTTTATTTTTTTAATTTACTTATTTAACTTGTAGTAATAAATAATGAAATAAATATTTTGTTTAAATAATTTAAAAAAAGGGGAAAATTTTGTTGAAAAAACGATGTAGAATAGGTTTAATTTATTTGTCTTATTGTTGGGGTAAATTATGACCAAGCGACTTTATTAATGAAAATTGACCATTCTAAAATTATTAATCCTTCATCTCTTGTGTGAGCGAGCAGATAATCTCCATCCTTTGTAATTGAGCCAATAATATTCCCTTTCCCCCCAACTATATTTCTAGCAGCAAGTTGGATTTCATCATTTTTTAAGACTGCATATCGATGATCTTGAAACATAATAGCAGGACCATTTGATTTCCACTCAGAAAGGAGAGTTTTAGCCTCTTCATTAGTTAATTGGAAATCTCCTGACTTATAGACGATTTCACCTTCACTATTTAAAAGGAAAACTTCTTCCATGCCTTCTTGCTCTCTTAGAGCCTCGACTAATGAGTGAAATTTTTGTTCTTCCATACTTTTTTCATCTTTTAAATTAAATCTGTTTTTAGTTACAATGAAAAATAATAATATGGTAATTTAAGTCTTTTTAGAAACAAAGATGATATATTTGGATGAGATGAGAAAAGTATTTTACCTTCCTAATATTAAAATACTTAGATTCTTACTGTTTCCAACTATTTTGTGATCATCATGGTAAAAACACTTGTTTT